>Ga0307471_100000430_pt1 | contig 21433 bp, 24 predicted proteins | sample atmos_gasesAM3C__2_FD_204566 | JGI IMG/M metagenome (GOLD analysis project Ga0307471, IMG submission 204566) | Hardwood forest soil microbial communities from Morgan-Monroe State Forest, Indiana, United States - atmos_gasesAM3C_515 | ecosystem: Environmental > Terrestrial > Soil > Temperate...
TAAGTGCGCAACATGTCTGCCTCCTGATGAGCGGTCAGGGAGCGCAAACAGTAAGAAGACGAACAGGAAAGAGCGAATTGGTAAAAAGAATAGTTGCTTGAGCCACCCCGCCGACAGAATTGATTTCGAGAAAATACTCTCAGGCGATTGTCCTTGGCAATAGAAAAATCACTCGGTGCCAAAGAATCCCGTTAATCGTCGGCTCTCAATGCAACTAGGGGTGCTCCAAGTGCGATAATCGATGGACCATGAACGTCTCTGCGGCAGGTTCTAGAGTGAAATAGAAGGTGGTGCCTTTGTCGACTTCCGACTGGGCCCAGATGCGGCCTCCGTGTCGTTGAATAATGCGCCGGACGGTGGCCAGCCCAATTCCGGTTCCCTCGAAATCTTTGGCGTGATGAAGACGTTGGAAGGCGCCGAATAGCTTGTCGGCATATTTCATGTCGAACCCGGCTCCGTTGTCGCGAATAAAAAAGGCCGGAGTGCCTTTTGCGACGACCTGTCCGATTTCGATGACCGCCTGCTCGCGGGGCGCGTGTACTTGATCGAATTTCCAATCAAATTGCTCAGAGCCTGCTTGACCAATCCTGCATCGCATTGCAGCTCCGGCAAGGTGCCGAGTCTCCATTCGATCTGCCGCCCCTGCGTCTCGGTGACGAATTCGGAGCGAACCTGCTCTACGAGCGAACCGAGGCTGGTCAATTGAAGATTAAGAGGCTGCCTGCCGACCTGCGCCAATTTCAACAGGTCTTCGATAATGTTACCCATGTTTTGCGCCGCAGCAGCAATTCGCTCCAGATATTTCTGACCGTCCGGACCAATCTGGGCGCCGTGGGATTCAATCACGATCCGCGCGAAGCCATCGATGTGGCGCAGCGGCGCGCGCAGATCATGTGAAACGGAGTAACTGAAGGCTTCCAATTCCCTGTTGGCAGCTTCGAGCTCGGCAGTGCGGACGTGCACCCGATGTTCCAGCTCTTCATTGAACTTGCGAATCTGTTGGTCGCCGCGTTCACGCTCGATCGCATAGCGTATCGCTCGCGAGAGGAGGCTGCCGTTCAGATCAATCTTTGCGACGTAGTCTTGAGCGCCGTCCTTCACCATTTTTAGCGCCATGGCCTCGTCGCCAAGACCCGTGAGAACGATGATTGGAACCGTGGGCGCTTTCGCCTTGGCTTTGTCGAACGTTTCCTGTCCTTTGCTGTCCGGGAGCGCAAGATCGAGCAGGATTGCGTCGATCCCTCCGTCCCCCAGGCGGCGAAGGGCGGTGGCGAGCCTGTCGGCAGTTTCCACGTCGAATGGATCGCCTGCAGTTTCGGCAAGCGATTCCTGGATCAATCGCGCGTCTCCGGGGTTGTCTTCCACGAGCAGGACCTTGAAGCGCTGCTCGCCTATTGTTTGTGATTCGGTAGTTTGACGATAGCCAGCCAAAAGTCCTCCAGCGATTTCACTACAGTCACGAATTGGTCCAGGTCCACCGGCTTGGTGACATAGCAATTTGCGTGCAAGTTGTAAGTTTTCAGGATGTCTTCCTCGGCCTTGGAAGTGGTGAGGATTACGACAGGAATGCGCTTTAGGTCGGGATCCTCTTTGATTTCGGCAAGCACCTGGCGGCCGTCTTTAATCGGCAGATTCAGGTCGAGCAGGATGAGATCGGGGCGGTTGGCATCTTTGTATTTTCCCTGTTTGCGCAGACAGGAAAGAGCTTCGTCGCCGTTAACAGCTACCATCAGATTATTTCGAACCTTGCTATCCCTGAGCACTTCCTTCGTGAGCCGAACGTCGCCGGCGTTGTCTTCGACCAGCAATATATCAACTAGATCAGACTGCGATTCGAACGTCATCTTGTTGCCTCTCCTGTACTTCCTGATTTTGTTTATTTTGTGCAACCGGAATCGTAAAGAAGAACGTGGAGCCTCCTCCCGGTGAAGCCTCTACCCAGATGCGTCCGCCATGGCGTTCGACGATCTTCTTGCAGATCGCCAGACCGATTCCCGTCCCGGGATATTCAGTCTTCGTATGAAGTCGCTGGAAAATCACAAAAATGCGGTCGGCGTGTTCCGGAGAAATACCGATGCCATTGTCGCGGACAGCAATTTTCCACATCGAGCCATTGTTCTCGGTAGAGATTTGAACAAGCGGTGGTTTCTTGCCATGAAATTTGATGGCGTTGGTGAGAAGGTTTTGAAATAGCTGGGTGAGTTGAATGGAATCACCCGCTACGGCCGGCAACGGCTCGCGGGTTATCACCGCGCCGGTGTCCTCGATAGCAAGCTGCAGGCTCTTCAACACACGGTCCAGCACAGCATCGCAATGAACCAATTCAAACGCCTTACCCTGAGTTCCCACGCGGGAGTAGGACAGCAAATCGGAAATCAACGTTTGCATTCGCTTGGCGCCGTCCACGGCGTAGTTGATAAATTCCCGCGCATCATCATCGAGCTTGTCTGAATAGCGCTTGGCGAGTAGTTGCGTGAAGCTCGCGACCATGCGCAGCGGCTCTTGAAGGTCGTGCGAGGCGACGTAAGCAAACTGCTGCAATTCGCCATTGGATCGCGCCAGGTCTTTTGCTCGTTCGGCCAGCTCGGCGGTCCGGTCGGCCACGCGCTGCTCCAGATCGACGTTAAGGCTGCGAACTTCTTCCTCAGCGCGCCGGCGCTGGCCCATTTCTTGGAAGATCACCATGCCAGCAAGCGAGAGGAAGAGGAGCGCCAACAGGTTGCCAATCACGATCACCATTCCGGCCCTGGAACTGCTGGCTATCGCTTCCTGGGTACGGGCTACCAACAGGCGCCGCTCTTCGTGTTTCATGTCGGCGATGACGGCCCTGATTTGGTTCATGTGCAATCTTCCCGAGCCGTCCCGTACCGCTTCGGCAGCGGCGTTTAGTCCGTCGCGCTTTCGTATTTCGAGGCGGAACTGCAGCTCGGCGAGCTTTAAGGCAACGACGGGTTCAAGTCGATCCAGATTGCGCTGCTGAGCTGGATTGTCGGACGTCAGAGCGCGCAGAACCCTTATACTTTCCTGGACATGATTGAGGGCATCGTTGTAAGGCTCGAGGTAGGCCTCCTGTCCCGTGAGGAGGAAACCTCGCTGGCCGGTTTCCGCGTCGGTCATGTTCGCGCTCACAGCGTCTAGAGCTTCCAGAACCAGGTGGGTGTGCGTCACCCAGCCAATGTCTTCTCTGCTGCGGGCGATAGTGCGAAAAGTAAGTGCACCAATAAAAATCATCGTGACGAGCGCCGTAGAAACGCCCGCGATCAGTCTGCTTCTGAATGTCATCGTGCGCACCGTGACGAAGGGCTTTTGGCGGCCTGAGAGGGGAAATGCAGCAGCCGAATGCGAATCTACGGAAGGGTATCCCTAGTATTCACTTAAATGGCGATTCGTCAAGTTAAACGACGGAGACACGTTCCAGGCCGGTTGGTCTTCCAAGAAGAGAAAGATCAAAATCGCCATCGTTATAAGAGGCGAATCGCCCGGCCCGCAGTCGACTCATGTGGGATAGAATCGCTGAACCTTTTCCGGCGTGCGACGGGGTGTGATGCAGCTCAAGTTACAAAACGGGAGAATTGGAAACGTCGCGGTCATACGATGCGACGGGCGCATCGTGACGGGCGATGAGGTACAGGCGCTCCAGATCGAAGTGGAGAAACTGACACTCGATACGAAGGAGGTGGTATTGAATCTGGAGCATGTCGATTACCTTGACAGCGGCGGCTTGGGCGCCCTGGTTCGCTTAACCCGTGTGCTCCGCCGTCAGCATGGTGACATGGTGCTCTGCCACCTGACTCCTTTCGTTCTTCAGGTGCTCGAAGCGACGACTCTGCACCGCTTCTTTCAGATCTGCCCTTTGGAAATGCAGGCAGTGCAGTCGTTTTCTCTCCGATCTCCGGTTTCAGCAGCGGAGATTCCAGAACCGCTGGCGCGGGTGGTATGCGCACACAAGTCCACCGATCTCCTGGCATTCATGAGTGCTGTCCTGAGGCTTGAAGGATTTGAAGTTTTCACCGCTACAACTCTCGCCGAAGCCCGAACATTGGTGGTAGCTACGCGTCCAAACGTTTTCGTCCACGGCGCGGAGATGGGCTCTAACGAGCCATCGCTCGAGAGGATTCGACAGATTGACCCGCAGAGACCTTTTCTCCAGTTACCGAATGATTTCTCTTCCGCCGAAGCGAGTCGGATGGGGAGCCAACTGGTGGATCGTATTCGTTCACTCCTCGGCCCCGCATCTCATGAAGGGCGCGCAGGCCTTTCGTAGCTCAGGGTAAAGAGGAGTGCCGGTGCTACTGAAACAGGCGAATGGTCAGTTGCCTGTAGAGATGACATAAAACATGGCGGTGAACAGGACAACGAACCCTACAAGATACATGAACGAAATTAAGAGAATGTGGTGCGGCTTGCTGGGGAGCCGGGAATGATAGTAGCTCACATCTGCCTCCTGAGTCCGTGGCTGGGCTTAGGACGACAGAATCTTACCTCTCAAGTTTATCCGCACCTGACAGCTTGGCCAGTACCCTATTTACTGTAGAAGTCAGCGCAAACACCCTTAAGCGAGCACTTCGACTTTTATTTGCTTCCGCCCACTTCGGCCCCGGTCCGGGTTATAAGCCTGCGCCTCGCGGCACCAGCCTCACTTTCTTCCGTCACGCTTTTCAGCGACGACATTTCACCATCGAACGAAACATTCATGTAGGGCATAGCGTTAAAGTGGACTGGTGAAGAAGCACGGCAACAAACTGAGACGATTTTTTGCGAGTTAGCAATGAGAGGAGGAGTAGTCACATGGGTGAGACGAGGTTTCGCACGATCGAGCCGAAGATTCTTTATTTTGGAACTCCGGTGGCGCTGATCAGTTCACTCAATGAGGATGGGGAAACGAATCTGGCGCCGATATCGTCATTTTGGACGCTGGGGTGGACGGTTCTGCTGGGGTTGCTCGACGAGACAAAGACCGCGGACAATTTGCGGCGGCACGCAGAGTGTGTGGTGAATTTGCCTGCTCCGGACATGTGGGAACATGTGGAGAAGCTTGCGCCGCTGACGGGAAAGAATCCAGTGCCGGAATTGAAGACTAAGCAATTTCACTTCGAGCCGGAGAAATTCGACGCAGCGCGGCTAACGCCGATGGCCAGCGAGTTGGTGAAGCCGGCGCGCGCGGAGGAGTGTCCGGTGCACATGGAGGCGCGGGTGCGAGCGATGCACAAGATGGGCGGCACTCGGCTGGAGCAACTCGGCGGGGGAGTGGCGGCGGAGGTGGAAGTGGTGCGTGTCCACGTGACGAGCGATTTGGTGATCGAGGACCGATACATTGACGCCGCGAAGTGGTCGCCGTTGATTTACAACTTCCGGCACTACTACCGGCTGGCGGAAAGGGAATTGGGAAAGACGTTTCGAGCGGAGGTTTGAGGTCACTGAATGCTTCCCTAAAAGGAGACTCAATACCTTGACTACCGAATTCGTTCAACCTAAATTCTGAAGGCGGAACGTTTCCTCAGGGAAGTGTCGTGAAGACCACACTCAGCCTCACTTGCATGGCCGTTTTCGTTCTAACTGCTTCATTGAGTTGCGTTGCATGGCCTATTGCCAAACAGCGCAGCGCGGATTCGAGGAAGGCTCTCACGCCAGCAGAATTCCACGACCACATGAAGCAGTTAGCAGACGCATGGAACAAAGGAGATGCCCGCGTTGCTGCTGATCTCTTTGCTGAAGACGCACTCTACAGTTCTCCTCCCAATTCGAGGATCCACGCGGGGCGACAAGAACTGTTTGAATGGTTCGGGGGTGCTCACGGGCGTCCGAAGCCGATGCGAATGGAGTGGCATCACCTAGTTTTCGACGAAGAACAGCAAATCGGAGCAGGGGAATACACCTTTACGTACGGGATACGGACACACGGAATGGTGTTGATTCGGTTTCGAGACCGGAAAATCGCAAATTGGCGTGAGTATGAGATTGAGTCGCCTTTAGATTGGGACGAGATGGTGGGGAAGAATAATTTCTGATTCTCCGACTCCGGCAGAAGGTCAGAGACCGTTCGGACTCGTGCGAGCTTCGACGGATTGTCCTGAGCGAATCTTTGACAGGTGGTTTGTCGGGTGCTACGTTTCTCACCGCTCCTCTGGGATTCAACGAGGGGCGCATCCAATCCCACACAAAGGTCGGAGGTGATATGAGGAAAGTTTTTTCTGTTGTGCTGTTTGCTGCTGCACTGCTGAGTGCCGCCACTGCTCACGCGCAAAATCCCAACTACAATGTCGGTCCCGTCTGGCGCGTAACTTATGTCCACATCAAACCTGGGCAGGGAGATGCATTCTGGAGCGACGTACGGACGCATCTAAAGCCCATCTGGGAGGAACAGAAGAAACAGGGCTTGATCCAACGCCACCACCAATTCACCAAGTGATTGGAGCGTAGCAATTGCGATTCTCTATGCGAACTGGGCTGTGCTCGATCAGCTCGATGCTAAGGCACAATCGATCGCCGTACAGCACTACGGGTCGCGTGAGGCGATGATGGACGCCGCGCGCAAACGGGCTGACATATCGGACCTTGTAGCAAGCCACCTTGCCCGCGAGATTGTGCTGAAATAACTGCGGCTCCGTGCATTTCCCGTTTGCGAGACTCGCCCGCGCTATTAACAGCGCGGGCGTTTGTCTTTTCGCACACCTTACGCGCAGCGTTTTTTTTGTGCCGGTGACCCAGCCGCCTCATCTCAAGGCCATTTTCTCCGTCGCGGCAACTGACGATCCCTGTGACGCCGCAATCAGCGGCCGGTGACACGGACTGATCTTATTTCCGTTTGCGAGCGAGGGTTTCGGCGGTGAAAATCGCGAGCTTTCTGAAGAGGGGTTCGGCAAACGCCTCTCTTTTTTCAGTGGGCAGTTTCAGGTGCTGCTCGACTTCCGACTCCATCTCTTGAAGCTCTTTCGAGGAAGCGATTTCAGCGATTCGCCGGAAAAGTAGCTGGTGCGCTTGCTTCCGTTCCATCACTTCCAGTCCATCTAGAATCTGGCGATGCGAGGTTCCCTCCCAGATAGCGAGGATCATCGCTTCGCGCAGCCAGCGTTCCGCGCCGTATTCGGCCAAGACGCCCAGACCACCGTGCACTTCCATCGCCCACTTCGCGGTGTCAACTGCGAACTCGGCCGTCCAGTATTTCGCGAGATGGGCTACGAGGCGGAAGAGATGGTAGCGATCGGAGTACGGGGCACGCTCCATCCACACTTCGTTCAGGAGCTGAAGTGATTCCCACGCGAGCGCAAACGCCGATTGAAGCGCATTGAGCCGATTATCAAATTGATGGCGAAGCAGCGGGTGATCGAGAATAGGTTTGCCGAACGCAGTGCGGTGCGCCGCATACGAAAGCGCGTCTGCCATGGCGCGCTGCGCCAACGCGACGCTCACGACGCTGTTCGCTACGCGGGATAGGTTCAATACTTCGAGAATCAGATAAATTCCTGCGTCAGTTGCGCCGAGTAGGTAGCCTTCGCTCTCATTCAGTTCTACTTCTCCGGTGGGAACGGAGCGGGTAGCGATCTTGTCTTTGAGCCGCCTGATGAAGTAGTTGAGCCCGCCATCTTCGCGGTAACGCGGGACGAGGAAGAGTGCCAGGCCGCGCACACCTGCCGCAGCTCCTTCAGGACGCGCAGCAACAACGGCTAGTTCTGCGCCAACATTGCTTGTGAAATATTTTTCACCGGTGAGAAGCCAGCGATCGCCGGCGGGCCGCGCGATTGTCTCGACCGCGGCTCCCAAGTCCGAGCCGCCTTTAATTTCTGTCATCCACGTAGCACCCTGCCACACGGTATCGTCCTTCCGCGTAAGCTGAGCCAGAAAGCGATTTCGCAATTCGGCGCTGCCATACTTCGCGAGAGGCACCGCGGTGCCGAGCGACACCGTGTAAGGACAGCAGATGCCCGGATCGTAAAACGAAATGCCGTACATCAAGAGATACGTTGGAATCAGAGATTTTTCTTCAAGAGCGCGCCAGATGACTCCCGCTCGATAGCCTCTCCTGAGAATGGTTTGATATTCGCGAGGATAGAGAATTTCATCGACGCGCTTTCCGAGGCGATCGAACATCCGCAGCCACGGGGTTCCGGCGCGGTCGATCGCGTCCGAGATGGCGACGCCTTCGTTTTTCCACCAAGCCTCTTCGGAATCGAGGACATCGCGATGCGGAAGATCCTGAAGTCTACTCTGTAGGAAAATGAGAGGTGTGCGGAGTGCGTTGAGATCTGTCATCTCAGCGCATGTTAGGTCGGCAGGATAGACGCGTCAAGCCAACTAGCTGAATAGGCGTTCGCGAATTAAAAACGGTTGGTCACGCCGTGTTGACGCAAGAGATGAGCATTCGTGAGGAGTTTTGCTTAACCGGACATGTGGCTTTTCGGGGGCGGGCCACATGTCCGGCAAGCGCGGTGAGTTTACATCCCGCTTCCGACGTAACTATCTTCGGCAGCGACGACGCCGATGTTCGGCATCTCCGTCTTTACTTTCACTGGCTCGAGAGTCGGCTTCTTCGCACCCTTGGCAAGAAATGTCAGCTCGTATTGGTGTTTCAAGCTGAAGCTTAGATCTTGCAAGTACGGTGCGATATCAATCGGGCTTCCGACACCGAGGTAATAGGTGGAACCGCCCGTTTTCTGTGCAAGCATATCCAGGCCAGTTTGCCCCAGGTTTCCGCGGAAGAAGCCGCGGCCCGCGCGCCCTGCTCCCGGCGTATAGATCGAATAGACGATGAACCCGCCACGTTGCGCGCGGTCAACCGCTTCCTGGAGGTAGGGATTGGTGAATGGACCGCCACCGAGAACATCGATTCCGCTGGTGATCATCAAGATCTCGCGGCGATCTTCGCTTACTGGCCACCTCTTCATCAGGTCTGAGAGTGACAAGTAAGGGCTCGTGTATGAAACGGCCCCGATCGGCAACCGTAGTGACTTCGCGGCTGCGTCATGGTCCTTGGTCAAGTTCCCAACGGTGAGTACCGTGCCGTTTCGCATATACCCTACGCCAATTGCGGTCGTATCCGGTTGCTCTTGGATGAATTTCTCCAAGCTGCGAAACTGCAGGCCAAGGGTGGCTCTCGAAGTATCATCGATCAAGATGAAAAGTTGCAGTCCTGCCCGGTCTCCTTGCAACGGCACCCAGCTTGTCACTGCATTCTGCTTGTCGCGTTGAAACACCTTCACATCGGCTGGTCCTACCGCTGGGACCTGCCCGCCGCTGTGCCGCGGCTTCACCGTCACCACCATGTGCACGGGCACTTCGTTTGACGAGTCCGACTTTTTGTCGTCAGACGCCGGCGTTGGTGCAGAAATCATACCCAGAAAAACTAGAATCACTGCCAGGCCTAACGAATAATTCCTTATGAGTTTTTTTTCTATATTTAAGCTGCGCATCGTCTATCCTTCTTCTCAGAGTCTGAGAGTTCAGCTGGCGCTGGCATCGTTCCTGCTGCTGCCTGCGTCGCCAGCCGAATCACAACATTTCTCCCCTAATAATGAGACGCGCTCGCGGAGGTCTTGGATACGGCTAAACTTGTCCCTAAGGCTAAGAATACGAATCACTTGCCAAAAATCGGCTGGCGACTCAGTTCTACCAAGCGATTTCTGGCGCATCGCGGCTGCTGGAAGAATTCACAAAAGGATAGATAGTCATGGAAGACGAATCAAAATGTCCGGTGAGCGGAAAAAGGAAGTACGCAACAGAGGGTGAAGCTCTCGCGACAGCAGCACACCAGATCGCAACCGCCAACGCGCCAAAGGAACTTCGTGCCTATCGTTGCTCGTGGTGTGATGCTTGGCACCTGACGAAAAATGCCGGAAAGACCGGGAAGGATCGTAGATAGCCGGAAATCGGAGACGACACAAATAAGAGGAGGGCTTGGCATGAAGAAACAGATGACTACTTTCGTGTTGGTGGCCGTTTTCGCTTTCGCCGGAGTCGCCGCACGCTCCGGAGTGAATACGTTCGCGAGCGTTCACCCCGATGTGCGAGAACAGCTCGTGGGAAGTTGGAGTCTCGCTTCTCGGGTGTCGACGCTTTCGAACGGGGAAGTGCTGCCCGACCGCGGACTGGCCACAACGCCGAAGGGCCTTCTTATTTACGATCGAACCGGACACGTTGCAGCACAGCTTTCGCGGCAGGGGCGCACTGTGGAAATGATTGGAGAAGAATGCCAGGAGGCGGCAAAAATTCGCGGGACAAATGACACGGCGCAAACCGTGCTTGGGTATGACGCATATTTTGGGACGTTCACGGTGAATGAGAAGGAAGGCTTCGTTGTCCATCACCTGGAAAGTGCGCTGTTTCCGGGTGACGTCGGGAAAGACATTAAGCGGAACTTCACGATTTCTGGTGACACGCTCACGATAAAATTCAACACGACGACAGCAGATGGCATGCCGGTCACACGGACATTGGTTTGGGAGCGGATGAAGTAAAGGCGCACGATTAACTCACGCCTCAGACCAAAATAATTTGCCACGCAATCACGTAGCTCAGGTCCCTTCTGACCCTATTTCGGCCGGAACTGACCTGGGGCTCTCGCCTCGCGGCATAGGGCACCGCCGCGTTCCTGATACACTTTTGCCGATGAATTTTGGCTTCGAAATTCTCGCAACAGATCCCAGCGGTGCGCGACTTGGGCGCCTGACTACGCCGCACGGAGTGATTGACACGCCGGCGTTCATGCCCGTGGGAACAGCGGCCACGGTGAAAGGGCAGACGCAAGAAGATCTCGAAAATCTCGGCGTGCAGATACTGCTCTCGAATACTTATCACCTTTATCTTCGACCGGGACACGAACTGATTCGCTCGATCGGAGGGCTGCACAAATTTATGGCCTGGCCGCGCGCGATACTCACGGATTCGGGCGGCTACCAGGTGTTCAGCTTGAGCGAACTGCGTAAGGTGACGGACGAAGGCGTCACATTTCGCTCGCATCTCGATGGGTCCGAACATTTTCTTTCGCCCGAGAAAGCGCTCGAAATTGAAATTGCGCTGGGCGCCGACATCATCATGGTTCTCGATGAGTGCATCGAAGCGCCCTCCACCGAAGCGCGCGCCCGCGAAGCGGCCGGACGCACACTCACCTGGGCGCGACGATCGCGCGATTATTTCGAGCAGCATGGCGATGCCGCACGGCAGGCGCTTTTCGGAATTGTGCAGGGCGGTACGTATGAAGGGCTGCGCCGCGAAAATGCCGACGCGCTCGTCGCTCTCGATTTTCCCGGCTACGCAATCGGTGGACTTGCAGTCGGTGAACCACACGAAACAACGTGCGCGATGACGCAAGCGGCAGCTTCGCGCTTGCCTGCGAACAAACCGCGTTATTTGATGGGCGTTGGTAAACCAGAACAGCTGGCCGATTACGTGAGCCTCGGAATTGACATGATGGATTGCGTGCTGCCTACGCGCAGCGCGCGCCATGGCTGCCTGTTCACTTCGCAGGGACGCCTGCTCATCAAAAATACGCGCTACGCAAACGATCAGCGGCCCATAGACGAAAAATGTCAATGCGCCGTTTGCCGCCGGTATTCACGTGCATATTTGCGGCACCTTTATTCCTCTGGTGAGGCGCTTGCAGGCATCTTGAACACCCACCACAACATCTACTTTTACCTTGACATCATGCGTCAAATTCGCGAGGCTATCCGTTTTGGAAAGCTCGAAAGATTCCGCTCTGACCTTCAGGCACGCCTCAAAGGGCAAAATTAAGGTGGGCTGGGCGCGGGAAGAAGCGGGGCAGCATCTTCTGTGAGCGAATTGAGCCTGCCGGCCACGGCAGGTGACGACCCGCCTGGGCGGGAAAGGCGAAAATGATCGTGGAAGTCGGAGTGATGTGTTCGGGGACTCTGCTCCTCCTGGCGCAAGCCTCGGCGCAGCCCAGCGGAATAGCACTTTTTCTCCCCTTAATCCTCATAATGGTCATTTTTTACTTCTTGATGATCATGCCCGCACAGCGGCGCCAGAAGAAGGTCGCCGAAATGCTTCGTAACCTGAAGACTGGCGACAAAGTCATCACTAACGGCGGGATTTACGGGACGATCGTGGGGCTGGACGATGATTCCGTCCAGCTGCGCATTGCCGAACAAGTGAAAATCAAAGTATCGCGCGCCGCTATTGCAGGATTGCAAGCGGAACCCCCGAAGGAGACTTAACCAGCCAGCATGAGTTCCGATCTCAGGTGGAAGTTCATTCTTATCGCGATCATTATCCTGCTCTGTATTTTCGGCGTCGTCGGGATGCCGGAATTTCCGACGTCTGCCAACCAGTTGAAACAGAATCTTGCCGACCGCATCAAGCTGGGGCTCGATCTTAAAGGCGGCAGCCACCTCGTCCTGCAGGTGCAGGTGGACGAAGCCATCGGCCAGCGGTGCGACGAGACGATTGACGCATTGACGAAACAGCTGCACGAAAAAAACGTCAACGTGGGTGAAACTCGCCGCGTGGACGATACGCACATTCTCGTGCGCAACATTGACTCGGCCGCGTTGTCAACCTTCCGCGATATCGTCGCCAACCAGTTCCCCGATTGGGGCATGTCTCCCGCGCCCGGCGAACAGAATGGCTACCTTCTCACCCTGAAGCCTTCGATTGTGGCGGATATTCGCCGCAACGTGATGGATCAGTCGCTCGATACGATTACGCGGCGCATCAACGCGCTGGGCCTGACGGAGCCGACGATTGCCTTTACCGGCCGGGGCGACAATGAAATTCTGGTTCAGCTTCCCGGCGAAGCGGATCCTACTCGGGCGAAATCCGTGATTCAGGCGACGGGGCAGCTCTCGTTGAACCTGGTGGTCGACGAGCAGACATATCCGTCTGAGGCGGCCGCGCTCGCTGGGCACGGCGGTGTTCTACCGCCGGGCACGGAAATTGTTCCGGGCAAATCGAGCGCTCAGCCCGGTCAGCCATCGCAAACGGTCTATTACATTCTCAATCGAGCTCCCATCGTGACGGGGCAGGACCTGCGCAGCGAGAGCATCAGTCCCGCCTCGAATTTTCCGGGCCAATATCAGGTGGATTTCAAGCTTTCTACCGCGGCGGCCAGCCGCTTCGGTCCCTTCACTGAGACCAACCTCGGGCACCGGATGGCCATCGTCCTGAATCATCAGGTGTATTCAGCGCCGACGATCAACGGGCGCATCGACGATTCAGGAATGATCGAATCCTTTTCGCAAGATACTGCGCAGGACCTGGTGCTCGTACTCCGCGCCGGCGCGCTTCCTGCTTCAATTAAATATCTCGAAGAACGCACAGTGGGCCCCTCGCTCGGAGCCGATTCGATTCGCCAAGGTGTTCGCGCATCGATTGCGAGCCTCGTGGTGGTGATGATTTTTCTGGTGATCTATTACCGGCTGAGCGGTGTCAATGCAGTTGTGGCGTTGATACTGAACCTAATCATACTGATCGCATTCATGGCCTACGCGGGAGCTGTCCTCACCCTTCCGGGCATTGCCGGCGTGATTTTGACTATCGGCATGGGCGTGGATTCGAACGTTCTTGTTTTTGAGCGCATACGAGAAGAGCTGCGGAACGGCAAAGCGCCGGCATCCGCGGTGGCGCTTGGTTTCGATCGCGCGTTTCTGACGATTATCGACACGCACGTCACGACCATCGTATCGGCCATCTTCCTGTTTCTCTTCGGAACCGGGCCGGTGCGAGGATTTGCGGTCACGTTAGTCATCGGTTTGCTCGCCAACGTGTTTACTTCGATTTACGTCTCGCGAGCCATTTTCGATTACCACCTGGCGCACATGGAACGGCAGGCGGAACTAAGTATTTAGTGGTATTTGGGCCGAAGGCAAAGCCGGGAACAATCGCCGGCAACATGGTGTCCAATAAAGACGGATAGGACTCGATGGAATTCTTTAAGGGCGTAAACGTCGACTGGATGGGGAAGGCGAAGTACTTCGTTACCCTGTCGCTGGTCCTGCTGGCAGTGGGATGGGCCTCGATTCTGAAGAATGGGGGGCTGAGGTACGGAATCGACTTCCGTGGCGGCACGCTGGTGTATGTGCGGTTCGCTGGGACGCCGCCGATCGATCAGATTCGAAAGGGATTGCAGTCAGCCGGTCTCGCCAATAGCACCATTCAGTCCATCAGCGATATCGGGAACTCGGCTTCGCAGCGCGACGTGGTTATCGGCCTCGAGCAAAAGGGCACGGGCGATGAGTCGCTCGATGCGGGCAAGGATGCAATTCTCAACGTACTGCACAAGACTTTTGGGACTGACACCTCCGGCAAACAAGATTTTAATTCCATCACCGCACCGGCGCTTGCGGATTACCTCACCACGAAAGACCCTCTGACTCTGGGCACGAATGCCGGCGATCGTTACAAAGAGCTGGCGCAACGGCTGATAGATGCCCGCGATAAAGATCAGGGCGGCATCGTGACGAGCTTCGATCAATTGAAAAGCGCGCCAGGCGTTACGCCACAGGTGGTCAATGCGTTGACCAGCGGCTTCTCTCTAGGCAATTTCACGATTCGAAATGTGGAGATCGTCGGCCCGAAGGTGGGCGCTCAGCTGCGGCGCCAGGCGGTGCTCGCTACGCTCTATGCGTTGCTGGGGATGTTGGTATATATTGCATTTAGGTTTGAGTGGATCTACGGAGCTGCCGCGGTAATTGCCGTCTTCCACGACGTGCTGATTACGCTGGGCTTTTTCTCGCTTTTTCATTACGAGATTTCGCTCACTGTGATCGCGGCATTGCTCACTCTGGTTGGCTATTCGATGAACGACACGATCGTGATTTTCGACCGCGTGCGGGAAAATCTGCGGTTGATGCGGCGCGAGCCTTTCGCGGCGATCGTGAATAAGTCCATTAATCAAACTCTTTCTCGTACCATTCTAACCAGCGGCTTAACTTTCCTGACCGTGGTGGTGCTGTACCTCATGGGCGGGGAGGTACTCCGTGCTTTCGCTTTTGCCATGGTGGTGGGAGTTGTGGTAGGAACGTACTCCAGTTTCGGAATCGCAGCCCCTATCGTTGTGGTTTGGAATAAGTACCGGGGTCAGGGAGCAGCCATTAGCGCCGGATCCGCAGCCGAAAAGCGCGTGGCGGCAGCCGCAAGGAGGTAGTAGTTATGTTCGATGATCTTGTAGTCTCCAGTGCGAATCCGAAGCGCACGAATTCCTGGTGGACGGTGATGCTCTCCAGCGCCGTCCAGGTGGGAATCGTGATTGTGATGATTCTGATCCCCCTGATCTATACGGAAGCGCTGCCGAAGGAAACGCTCACCACGTTCCTGGTAGCGCCTGCGCCACCGCCGCCGCCACCGCCGCCCGCGCAAGTGATTCAGCGCGTGGTGAAGCCTGTGGTGCGCCTGATTCACAACGGGCAGATGATGGCGCCAACCGTCATCCCTAAGAAAGTGGCGATGATTAAGGAAGAAGAATTGCCGCCTGACATCGGTTCCGTGGGCGTCACGGGCGGCGTTCCTGGTGGAGTCGCGGGTGGTTCTGCCGGCGGCGTTCTCGGCGGAATTATCGGAGGCGTGGGCTCGAATATGCCGCCTCCGCCGAAGGCGACTCCCGCGCGCATCCGCGTAGGCGGCAATGTGCAAGCTGCGAAGATGGTGCGGCAGATTATGCCGGTTTATCCTCCGATCGCGAAGACAGCACACATCTCCGGCACAGTGGTCCTTCACGCCGTCATCGCCAAGGACGGCTCGGTGGAAGATCTTCAGTACGTCTCCGGTCCTCCACTACTGATGAAGTCAGCGATGGATGCCGTGAAGCAATGGCGGTATCAGCCGACGCAACTGAACGGCGATCCGGTGGAAGTGGACACAACGATTTCCGTCGTATTTACATTAGGCGGTTAAGCAGGGCTCGGCTCAGCCCTGCGCTTGGGGGGACGGAGCCGGTTTGAAGAGAATTGCCGACCGGCAGAATCTGGGCTGCCGCGATCGTTAGGGAAATGGAGGAGGAGCAACTCTATGTTTTCGACGTTACTGTGGGCAAATGCGTTGATCTTTCAAGGCCAGCCGGAAGTGGGCTGGGATTTGGTGACCATGTGGCACAACATGGGCTACCCGGCCAAGACCGTAGTGGCAATTCTTTTCATCATGTCCGCATGGTCGGTGGGCATCATGATTGACCGTGCTCTGATGTACAGCGCGGCGCGCAAGCAGTCCCGCGTTTTCGTACAGCAGGTAGCCGGCGCGTTGAAGGACAACAAGCTCGACGAAGCCATTTCGATTGCCGAGCGCAACAAGAAGAGCCACATCGCCAAGGTGGTCGCCACCGGGCTTTCCGAGTTCCAGGCGGCGTCGGCGCAGGTGAGCGATGAGGAAGTGATCGAAGCGGCGAAGCGCGGACTTGAGCGCTCAGTCGCTATCGTTCACGCGGAAATGAAGCGCGGCCTCTCCGGTCTCGCCACGATCGGTTCGACGGCGCCATTCGTCGGATTGTTCGGCACCGTGATGGGCATCATCAACGCGTTCAAAGGCATTTCGGCGTCGAAGGCAACCGGTCTTTCGGCGGTCGCCGGTGGTATCGCTGAAGCCCTCGTCACCACCGCTCTCGGTCTACTCGTAGCCGTGCCGGCCGTGTGGACGTTCAACTATTTCACAAACAAAGTGGAAGCATTCGACGTGGAGATGGACAACTCCTCGATGGAGCTGATCAACTACTTCATTACTCGTCGAGGCGGAAAGAAGTAACATGGCTTACAAACCAAAAGCACCGCCGGTGATGGCATCACCCAACGTGATTCCGATGGCGGACATCATGCTGGTGCTGCTCATCATCTTCATGGTGGTCACGCCCATGTTGCAGAAAGGTGTGTCGGTGGACATGGCCAAGGTGAACAACGCCGAAGACATGCAAAACGCCGACAAGGATGACGCGATCATCCTGGCAGTGACCCGCGACGGCAAGATGTATCTCGGAAGCAAACAGATCGCGCTCTCCGAGATCACCACTTCTGTCAAAGACCAGATCGCTAATCGCCTGGATAAGACCGTGTTTGTTCGGTCCGATGCCCGCGCGAAATACGGCGATGTGGTGAAGGCCGTGGACGAAGTTCGCTCGGCCGGCGTCGACAACCTCGGTCTGCTGACCGAGAAAAATCAAAAAGGCGGGGCAGCTCCTCCGCCGCCACCGGGAACAGCCGGCGGCACGGACTAGCTGAGGGGCGTTCAAGGAGTTTCCAATGGGGATGGCAGTTGGTGGAAATAAAGGTTCGATGTCGGAACCGAACATCGTTCCTCTGATCGATGTGCTTCTCGTGCTCATCATCATTTTCATGGTGATCACGCCGACTACTCCGCACGGTCTCGACGCTCTCGTTCCTCAGCCGGCGCCGCCGAATGCTCACGAAGATCCGGCGTTGCTGGCGAAGACGATCGTCGTGCAGGTGACTGCGGGCGGAGACGTGATGATCAACCAGGACAAGACGTCCTGGGATGAGCTCGGCCCGCGCCTGGAAGATATTTTCAAGCAGCGCGCCGAAAAAGTGGCGTTCGTGAAGGGCGACGACGCCGTCGAATTCGCCCAAGTCGCTCGCGCCATCGATATCATGCGCGGCTCGGGCATCGAGAAAGTCGGGCTCATCACCGCCAAGGTGGAAGCGGGCCAGTAGTTCGTTTCCTCGTGAACGTCTGAACGCCGGGCCAAGATTTCCCTGCCCGGCGCAGCCCATCGTCAAGGAGATAGGGATGCAGCGGAAGCCCCACACAGGGATTCTTTTGGCCGCCGCCGTTATTGCGGCGCTCGCTTCGGGAGCAGGTTGCGACAAGCTTCGCGCCCGAGACAAACTGAATAAAGGTGTACAAGCCTTCAAAGGCGGCCAATTCGATCTCGCCGTCGAAGATTTCAAGCAGGCCAAGGATCTTGATCCCAACCTGACGAACGCCCGCCTCTACCTGGCCACCGCCTACGCAAACCAGTACATTCCAGGCGCGCCTTCGGACGACAATGTCCGCATGGGCCAACAGGCGATTGCGGAATTTCAGCAGGTGCTGGACAAGGATGCCAATAATCTCTCTGCCATCGACGGTATCGGCTCGATCGTCTACAACATGGGCGGCACCCCGTTCGATGCCAAGAAGCTGGAAGAATCGAAGACATATCACGAGCGCCACATTGCACTCAAGCCGCAGGATCCAGAGCCTTACTACTGGATGGGCGTGATCGATTGGTCGCTGGCCTATCGCGGCAACAAAGATATGCGCGAGGAGTACAACAAGACGGCGAAGAAGCAGATCAAAGATACCGATCCGATGCCGCCCGCTCTCGCCGCCCAGTTCCAGCAGAAATATGGAGCGATTGTGGACGAGGGCATCAAGAACTTGCAGATGGCCACCGACCGCCGTCCGGATTACGACGACGCGATGGCCTACTTGAACCTCCTTTATCGCCAGAAAGCGGATATGGAGACCACTGCTGATGCTCGCAACAATGATCTAAAAATGGCAGACGATCTGGTCGACAAGGTGAAGGCCATCAAGCAGAAGAAAATGACCGCTGCCCCCACTACCTAGCAGCGTTCGTTTTTCGAATCTTCGCCACCGGTAAGATAAACTAAACGGCGGGCTCCAAAAGCCCGCCGTATTTTTTTGTGGCACGGAGGGCAAGTTGATGTCGGGCGAAAGAGGAGCGCGATTCGCGAGTTTTCTAGGCATCTCCGTGTTCCTCGCAGCGATGATTCTGGCAGCGGGATATTTCTCTGCACCAACGGGCGCCGGTCAATCGAAGATCGCGGCGTTGCCCGTTATTTCCGATCCCTGGTCAGCGTCGCAAACGATTGAGCCCTCGGATCTCGTCAAAGAACTCGGCCCGTCGAAAAGCGAACCCGGCGAATCGAAAAGCGCCGCGAAGCCGATTGTCGTGTGCGTCGGTTTTCGCCCGCTTTATATGGGCGCTCACGTGCCGGGCGCCTTGTTTCATGGCGCCGCGCAGTCCGAGCAGGGGCTCGCCGATCTGAAACGATGGGCACAAGGTCTCCCGCGCAACACGAACTTGGTCGTTTACTGCGGCTGCTGTCCGCTCGATCATTGCCCCAACCTTCGTCCGGCTTTCACCGCGCTTCGCGATTTGGGCTTTGCGAATTTGCGAGTGCTACTTCTTCCGCACGATTTCGCAACCGATTGGGTGGAAAAAGGCTATCCAGTGGAAAAGGGCGCCGAGAAGTATTCGAATGCGAATCGGTAAGTCCCCTGCTCAAGGCTTCGAGCCTGCCAGAGCCTGACATCTTTTCGCTTCGCACCCGCATCCCTTAGAATGGGTGCGGCTGAATTCACGGACCGCGATAGATATTTAGATATCAAGGGAACGAATGAAGCACAAAGCCAGCGATCTCCTCGCCAAGACCCTAATCGCAGCCGGCTTCCTGGCGTGCGTCTGCATCGCCTTGCCCGCATCCCTTCACGCGCAATCCGCGCCGGGGCCGATTCATCCTCCCGCCGTGGACTCGCGATCATCCGATGGCTCTTTGGCGCCGCCTCCTCCGCCGGTGAAGCAGTATCCGCCGCAGAAGAAAGAAAATCTGGTTGGCTCGTGGAGAATTAATCCTGACGAAAGTGACGACGTGCACCAAAAAATCGAGGAGGCGCGCAATCGCAGCGGCAGCAACAATCCGAATCCGGGCAACGGCGGCGGCGGAAACGGTCCTTATCCCGGCAATGGCGGTGGCAACGGTCCTTACGGCCGGCCCACTAATTCTCCTTATCCCGGTGGTGGTTCGCCATACCCGGGCAATGGAGGCGGCAACGGCCCCTCCGGGCGGCGCGGAGGCATGGGGGACCCGACCAATTACGAAGATCGTCAGCAGCTTCAGGATCTGATTGAGCCGGCCACATCACTCAGCTTCGTGCAAAAGGAAAACGAAGTGGACGTCACGGATGATCAAGGCCGCAAACGCATCTACTTGACCGACAGTCGTCACCCGCAGAAATCCAAGGATGCGAACTATCAGGAATCTTCCGCGCACTGGGAAGGAGCGCGCCTCGTCTCCGAAGAAAAAGGCCTGCACGGCGGCAGAATCACGCGCACTTACGAACTCACCCCCGACGGCAAGCAACTCAACGAGAGCGTTCGCCTCGACAATAGCCACACGGGCTTGCTCACGGTGCGCTACGTCTTCGACGTCACATCATCCTCAACGCCGGCCATAGCGCCCGCCGCAAAGTAATTCAGACTTTTCTCGAAGTTCAGCTCGTTTCAGTTTGTCGAGCCACCGGCTGCGATTCAGTCCTGAACCATCGAAACAAGAGCGTCGCGGCGAGGCCGCCGCCAGCCTGCGCCAGTATGAATCCCGGCACATCCTGCGGCCGGATGCCCGCAAATGTGTCGCTCAGCGCACGGCCGATTGTCACCGCGGGATTCGCAAATGATGTGGACGCTGTGAACCAGTACGCCGCCGTGATGTATGCGCCCACCGCAAATGCGACTACATCCGGGCGCCGTTTCGAGCATCCCCAGATCACGCACATCAATCCGAACGTCGCGACGAATTCGCTGAAAAGCTGCGCTGCTCCGCTTCGCGCATGCTGTGAAAGCGAAACGACGGGCAACTCGAACATGCCGTGCGCGACGATCGCTCCGCCCATCGCTCCCATTACTTGCGCCGCGATGTAGCCCGGCGTTTCCTTCCAGCGCATGCCGCCCTCGAGCGCATCGCTCAGCGTCACCGCCGGGTTGAAATGAGCTCCCGATATCGGGCCAAACGCCAATATCAGCGCCACAAGCGCCGCGCCCGTTGCGATCGTATTCGCTAGAAGTGCGATCGCCACGTTTCCGCCAGCCAGCCGTTCTCCCATGATTCCCGAGCCGATCACAGTCGCCACGAGAAATCCGGTTCCCAGGAATTCCGCCGCCATCCGCCGCCCGAATGGCGCTTTCACTTTTGGCCGATCCGATCGATCTCTCGCTTGATCGCCAGCTTGTCGAGGCTCGCCAGCGGAAGAGACAGCAACAAGCTGATTCTCCGATCGAGAGTCATGAATGCATCCCGAAATGCACGCTCGATCTCTTCCGGTGAGCCCTCGACGGCTGCTGGATCTGGGACGCCCCAGTGTGCCGTCATCGGCTGGCCCGGCCAAACGGGACAAACTTCTTTCGCCGCGTTGTCGCACACTGTAAAAACGAAATTCATCTGAGGAGCGCCGGGTTTCGCAAATTCGTCCCAGTCCTTGCTGCGCAGACCTTCCGTGGGCAGTTGCGCGCGCTCGATTTGACGCAGCGCCTCTGGTCGAACTCTTCCGGTTGGATGGCTGCCGGCGCTGTACGCCCGAAAATTGGGACGGCCTTTCCGGTTGAGAATCGCTTCGGCCATGATCGACCGGGCCGAGTTTCCGGTGCAAAGAAATAAGACGTTGTAGTGTCCTGTCATTGTCAGTAGTCCTGTGTCATCAGTCCTTCGCTGCGCAGCAAGACGACCCGCAGCAGGGTTGCTCCGATCCGCTCTTTGGA
>Ga0307471_100000431_pt1 | contig 21410 bp, 14 predicted proteins | sample atmos_gasesAM3C__2_FD_204566 | JGI IMG/M metagenome (GOLD analysis project Ga0307471, IMG submission 204566) | Hardwood forest soil microbial communities from Morgan-Monroe State Forest, Indiana, United States - atmos_gasesAM3C_515 | ecosystem: Environmental > Terrestrial > Soil > Temperate...
GGCCGAAGCGCTCGATGATCGAGCGATGGTTCTCCGCCGAGCGCAGCGCACTGGCGAAGACCTCGCGCAGCTCATCGGGGGCCTCGGCGAGCAGCCGCCGGTAGGCGGCGACGGATTCTTCCTGCACCTCGCGGCTCTCGGCGTGTTCCAGCGGCAGGTAGAAGAACATTCGCTCCACCACCGTCAGCGCCGCATCGGCCGCTGACTGCATGCCCGAGAGCGTGAGCCCGAGCGCCTGAGCGTCGTAGGCGAACGCGCGCGCCGTGCCGCGGAAGATGCTGCGGGGGAACTGATCGAGCAGGATGATCAGGCTCAGGCGCCGTCGCGGGCCATCGGCCCAGGAGGCGAGCTCCCCGCGCGCCGCGCGCTCGAGCAGCGCGCCGAAACGCGCGCGGATGTGCTCATCACGCCGCTGGCGCCGTGACGAGGCTTCGTCCCCGAACCAGAAGAGGATGCGCCGATTCAGTGTGTCGGCGGACGGGGGCGCGGTGCCGAACCAGAAATCGCGAACGCTGCGCGCCTCATCCATGTCGCCGCGTCGCTTCGGCACTCGCCTGGTCGGCCTCGAACAGGGTCTCGAGCTGCTGCGCGGCGGCACGCGTGGTGGCGAGGAATTTCTCCTCGTCCTCCTTGACCTGGTACTGCGCCTGCAGAGTCTGCTGGTCGTGCTGGCGGAAGCGGCGCACCGCTTCGCGTGCGCTGCCGGCGGTTTCTCCGAGCGCCTCGAGCACCGCGCCGGCCATCTCGAGACTCGATGCGTAAGTCTCGCGGATGATCTCGGTAACTCCGGCGTCCATGAGCGCGAACGCGTGCTGGCGGCTGCGGGCGCGCGCGAAGATGCGCAGGTGCGGGAACTGCTCGCGCACCACGGTCGCCGTGCGCACCGAGGCATCGACATCGTCGATCGCCAGCACCAGCACCCGGGCGCTCTGCGCGCCGGCCGCGCGCAGCAGGTCGAGGCGCGAGGCGTCGCCGTAGTAGACCTGGTTGCCGAAACGCCGGATGAAATCGACGTGCGTCTGGCTGTTGTCGAGGGCGGTGAAGGGCTTGCCCTTCACCCGCAGGACGCGTGCCACGATCTGGCCGAAGCGTCCGAAGCCGGCGATGATCACGGGGACCTCCTGCGCATCGATCTCGTCGTAGGGAGCCGCCGCTGCCCTCTGCCGGCGCCGGCTCACCGCCTCGTACGCGATCAGCAGCAGCGGTCCGAGCATCATCGACAGCGTCACCGCGAGAATCAGCAGGTCGGACGTGGCCGCATCGAGGAGCTTGCCGCGCTCGGCGAGCGTGAACAGCACGAAGGCAAACTCGCCCCCGGTCGGGAGCGCGAACCCCAGCCGCAGGGGCGCATCCCCGCGCAGGTGCGCAAGCTTGCCGAGAGCGCTGATCGTTATGATCTTCACCGCCAGGAAGCCCCCGGTGAGCGCGAGCAGCTCGAACGGCGCGGAGCGCAGCAGGCTCAGGTTCGCGGCCATCCCGACCGATATGAAGAACAACCCGAGCAGCAATCCCTTGAAGGGCTCGAGGTCCGCCTCGAGCTCGTGCCGGAACTCGCTGTCTGCGAGCAGCACGCCCGCGAGGAAAGCCCCGAGCGCCGCGGACAGCCCCGCGCGATTCGCGAGCACTGCGGTCAGGATGACCGTGAGCAGCGCCGCGGCGGTAAACACCTCGCTCACCTGCACGCGGGCGACGAGGCGCAACGCGGGGCGCAACACGAGCCGCCCGCCGCCGATCAGCACCACCGCTCCGAAGCCGATCAGCTTCAGCAGGCTCAGCCACCAGGCGCCGCCGTGCGCCGGCGCGGTCGCGTTCGGCGCGAGCAGCGGCAGGACGGCGAGTGCCGGCAGCACCGCGAGATCCTGGAAGAGCAGGATGCCGAAAGCTGCGCGGCCATGCTGCGTCTGCAGCTCGCGCCGCTCGGCGAGCACCTGCAGCACCAACGGGGTTGACGACAGTGAGAGACCGAAACCGATGACGGCGGCGGCGCCCAGGCCCTGGCCGAGCGCCCACGCGATCCCACCCAGCAGCAACGTACACAGCCCGACCTGGGCGGCGCCGAGCCCGAAGACGATCCGGCGCATCACCCACAGCCGCGTCGGTTGCAGCTCGAGCCCGATGATGAAGAGCAGCAGGACGATGCCGAACTCGGCCACCTGCATGATGCGATCGACGTTGCCGATGAGATTCAGGCCCCACGGGCCGATCACGAGCCCGGCAGCGAGATAGCCGAGGATGGAGGACAGGCGCGCGAAGCGAAACAGCGATACCGCGACGACGGCCGCTGCCAGCAGTATGGCGGTTTGCGTGAGGGTGATCATGCGGCTGTCGCAGGATTCTCGCAGGAATCGGCGCGCTAAGCGCGCCGGCGGGGGGACACGGCGAGCGTCCCCCCTGGCGGGACCCGGTCGCCCTCCCTTGAGTTTCATGGCGGCGGTCCCCATCCCAGCGCGAATGCTCGATAGCGAACTGCCTGCGTCGCACGACGCATCCGAGGAGCCGACCGCACCGCTCCCGCCGCAACCCGCGGCTTCGAGCGAGCCGCTCGATGCCTACTCCGCTGCCGTGGTGGGAGCCGTGGAGCGGGTCGGGCCGGCAGTCGTCAGCGTCTATGTCGGCGGTGCGCTCGAGGCCGAGCGCGCCCGAGGCGGAGCCGGTTCCGGCGTCGTGGTGACGCCGGACGGTTACCTCCTCACCAACGAGCACGTCGTGCAGCGGGTAAGCGAGGCGCGCGTCACCTTCGTCGATGGCCGCAGTGTTCCGGCGGTGGTTGCAGGGCGCGACCCCGCGACCGATCTGGCGGTACTGCGCGCCCAGGCGGCGGCGCTCCCTTACGCGCGCCTCGCCCCCGAGCAGCGTCTGCGGCCCGGGCAACTCGTCATCGCGGTCGGCAATCCCCTCGGCTTCGAATCCACCGTCTCCGCGGGAGTCGTGAGCGCGCTCGGACGTTCGCTGCGCAGCCGTCAGGGACGACTGATCGAGAGCGTGGTGCAGCATACTGCGGCGCTGAATCCGGGTAACTCGGGCGGCCCGCTGGTCGATTCGCTCGGAAGGGTTGCCGGCATCAACACCGCCATCATCGCCATGGCGCAGGGAATCGGCTTCGCCATTCCGGCATCGACCGCGCAATGGGTGCTGACGGAGATCCTGACGCAGGGACGGGTGCGTCGCGCCTGGCTCGGGATCGCCGCGCGCGATCGTCCGCTCGATCTGCGGTTGGTGCGGGCGCTCGGGCTCAGCGCGCGGCATGCGGTGGAGGTGCTGTCGCGCGAGAGCTCAGGACCGGCTGCGGCCTCCGACCTGCGCCCCGGAGATCTCATCGTGGCGGTGAACCGCGAGCCCGCGGACGGCATCGACGCGCTGCACCGGCTGTTGAGCCGCGTGCCTCCCGGGAGCGAGCTGACTCTGCAGGTGGTGCGGCGCATGCAGCTCGTCGACGTGGGGCTCCTCGTGCGCGAGCCGCCACCCTGAGGCCGAACCGGCCCATGCAGCTCGTCTACGATCGGGAATGTCCGGTGTGCGCGGCCTACTGCCACTCGCTGAAGGCCGCGCTCCCCGGGCTGCGCCTGGTGAACGCCCGCGAGGACACGCCCATCCTGCGCGAAATTACCCGGCGCGGCCTCGACATCGATGAGGGAATGGTCCTGGAAGCGGAGGGCGAGATCTTCTACGGCGCCGAGGCGCTGCAGGCGCTCGCCGCGCGGGCCACCGGCGGCGCGCGCAGCCGGGTGAATCGCTGGCTGTTCGGGTCCCTGCGCCGCTCGCGCATTCTCTATCCGGCGCTGCGCTCGGCCCGCAACGGGCTGTTGAAGATCTTGCGGCGCACGCGGATCAACAACTTGGGCCGCCCGGGCAACGAGCGCTTCTGAGCGGGCTGGCCCTCAGGCGGTCCTCGCCCGCCGCCATTCCTCCGGCCGCAGCCGGTAGAGCACGTGGCGACGCAGCGGGTGTCCCACCGGGAGGCGCGGATGATCGAAGTCACCGTTCAGGTCGCGCAGCATGCCGAGCCGCTCCATCACGGCGCGCGAGCGGCGGTTTTCCGGCACGGTGAAGGAGACCACCTCACGCAGCTCGAGCGTCTCGAATGCAAATCGCAGGCACTCGAGGCCGGCCTCGGTGGCGAACCCCTGGCTCCAGCTCGTCCGCTCGAGGCGCCAGCCGATCTCGATGCAGGGGGTGAAGGGCGCCTCGAAAGAGGGCGCCCGCAATCCGACAAAACCGATGAATGCGCCGCCCGCGCACCGCTCGACCGCCCAAAGTCCCCAGCCCCGGCGGGCGATCTCCGCTTCAGCCGCCGCCGCGAAGCGATCGCTCTCGGCGCGGTCGAGGCACCCGGTCATGAACTCCATCACTTCGGGGTCGGCGTTGAGCCGTGCGAAGGGCTCGCGATCGCTCACGCGCCATTGCCGCAGCCGCAGACGTGGAGTGGACAGATGGCTCACCGGGTGAGGCGCTTGCAAGAGCTTCGCAGGCCGGTATTATCGGACACATAGTGATGGTGTAAGACAGTCAGTCGACGGACTGCGCTGATGAAGCCCGTCCGTGCGCGGCTGCTCGTTCCGGGCTCTCGAGCGCTCGAGAGTCACGGATCTCCTGAGCGAAAGAATTGCCGGCGTGTGCTCGAGCTGCGGGCCGTGGGGTCTGCTCGGCGCGCGCCTGTCTCGAACGCGCGGCCCGAGAGACTCTCACCATGCACGCTCCTTCCCGCGGACTCCATAAAGACGGCTACGAACGCGACAGCTGCGGCTTCGGCCTCATCGCGAGCCTCGACGACGCCGCGAGCCACTGGCTGGTGCGCACCGCCATCACCGCTCTCAACCGCCTCACGCACCGCGGGGCCATCGCCGCAGACGGCAAGACCGGCGATGGCTGCGGGCTGCTGCTGAAGCGGCCGGAGCGCTTCCTGCGCGCCATCGCCGCGGAGTGTGGCATCGCAGCCGGCAGCCGCTTCGCGTCCGGGCTCGTGTTCCTCTCGCCGGACGAGCAGCAGGCGGCCGCGGCGCGGCAGGTGCTCGAGTCGCAGCTGGCGCGGCAGGGGCTCGAGGTGGGCGGCTGGCGCACCGTGCCGACCGACGCGGAGGCCTGTGGGCTCGATGCGCTGAAGTCCCTGCCGCGCATCGAGCAGCTGTTCGTCAACGGACCGGCTGAGGGCGATGAGGCGGCGTTCAACCGGCGGCTGTTCATGGCACGGCGTCTCGCCGAGAAGGCGTGCGCGCGCGATGCCGCCTTCTACGTGCCGAGCCTTTCCGCCAGCACCTTCGTCTACAAGGCCATGGTGATGCCGCAGCACCTGGTGCAGTTCTACCCCGATCTCGATGACCCGCGCCTCGAGAGCTCGGTGGCGGTGTTCCACCAGCGTTTCTCCACCAACACCCTGCCGCAGTGGCGTCTGGCGCACCCCTATCGCTACCTGGCTCACAACGGCGAGATCAACACCATCCAGGGCAACCGCAACTGGGCGACCGCACGCGGGCCGTTGCTGCACTCGCCGCTTCTGCCGCAGCTGCAGGAGGTGCTGCCGCTGGTGTCGCTCGCGGGGTCGGACTCGCAGAGCCTCGACAACATGCTGGAAGTGCTGCTGATGGGCGGCCTCGATCCGCTGCACGCGATGCGCCTCCTCATGCCGCCGGCGTGGCACGGCCTCGATGCGATCGACCCGGAGCTGCGCGCTTTCTACGAGTACTACTCGGTGCACATGGAGCCCTGGGACGGACCGGCGGGAGTCGTGCTCACCGATGGCCGTTACGCGTTGTGCACGCTCGATCGCAACGGGCTGCGCCCGGCACGGTACGTGCTCACGACCAACCGCACACTCACGATCGCCTCCGAGAGCGGGGTGTGGGACTACCGGCCCGAGGAGGTGGTGAAGCAGGGCAAGCTCGGGCCCGGCGACATGATCGCGCTCGACCTGGAGACGCGCGCACTCCTGTCCTCGCAGGATGTCGACCAGCTCCTCAAGACTCGCCACGCCTACAAGACGTGGCTGAAGAAAGGAGTGCGCTACCTGGAGAGCGACCTCGTCGACCCGCGGCTCGCGGCGGAGCCCATGGACGGCGGCACGCTGTCGCTTTACCAGAAGATGTTCAACGTCACCCAGGAGGAGCGCGAGGACATCATCCGCGTCCTGGCACAGGATGAGAACGAGGCGGTGGGCTCGATGGGCGATGACACACCGCTGCCGGTGCTCTCGAGTAGAACGCGCTCGCTGTACGACTACTTCCGCCAGCAGTTCGCCCAGGTGACCAACCCGCCGATCGACCCGCTGCGCGAGTCGCTGGTGATGTCGCTGCAAACGCAGATCGGACCCGAATGCAACATCTTCCTGCCCGCACCCGAGCACGCGCGGCAGGTGGTGCTCGGCTCGCCGATCCTCTCGCAGCGCAAACTCCGCCAGATCCTCGCCATCGAGGAAGTGACGCACGAGTTCCTCGATCTGCAGTACGAGCCGGCCGAGGGCCTGAAGCAGGCGATCGAACGGCTGTGCGCCCAGGCCGAGAGCGCGGTGCGCGAAGGCAAGCTGGTACTGCTGCTCTCGGATCGCTATCTGGTGAAAGGGCGCATTCCCGCCCACGCGCTGCTCGTGACCGGCGCCGTGCACCAGCACCTGGTGAGGGCGGGACTGCGCTGCAAATGCAACCTGCTCGTGGAAACCGGGACCGCCCGCGAGCCACATCACTTCGCCTGCCTGATCGGCTACGGGGCCACCGCGGTGTATCCCTACATGGCCTACCAGGTGCTGTTCGAGATGATGCGCAAGGGCCGGGTGAAGCTCGATTTCGCCGCACGCCTCGAGCTCGGGCGCAGTTACCGCGCGGGGCTGCGCAAGGGCCTGTTCAAGATCATGTCGAAGATGGGCATCTCCACCATCTCGAGCTATCGCAGCTCACAGCTGTTCGAGATCGTGGGGCTGGCGGATGAGGTGGTGCAGCTGTGCTTCACCGGCACCGAGAGCCGCGTGCAGGGTGCCGACTTCGGCGATCTCGAGGCGGACGCGCTCGCGCTCGCAACGCTCGCCTGGGATCCGCGCGAAGCGATCGCCCAGGGCGGGTTGCTGAAATACGTGCACGGCGGCGAGTACCACATGTACAACCCCGACGTGATCGCCGCGCTGCAGGCGGCGGTGATCTCCCGCGACCAGGCGCACTATCGCGAGTTCGCGCGGCTGGTGAACGACCGTCCGCCCTCGACCTTCCGCGACCTGCTCGCGCTGCAGCCGCTCGGCCCGGCCGTGCCGCTGCAGGAAGTCGAGCCCGTCGAGGACGTGCTCGCGCGCTTCGACAGTGCCGGCATGTCCCTCGGTGCGCTTTCGCCCGAGGCGCACGAAGCGCTCGCCATTGCCATGAACCGCCTCGGCGCGCGTTCCAACTCGGGCGAGGGCGGTGAGGACCCCGCGCGCTACCGCAGCGAGAAGAACTCGAAGATCAAACAGGTGGCCTCCGGACGCTTCGGCGTCACGCCGGAGTACCTGATCAACGCCGAGGTGCTGCAGATCAAGATCGCCCAGGGCGCCAAGCCCGGCGAGGGCGGCCAGCTGCCCGGGCACAAGGTGAACGACATGATCGCCACACTGCGCTTTGCGCGGCCGGGTGTGGGACTGATCTCACCGCCGCCACACCACGACATCTATTCCATCGAGGATCTGGCGCAGCTGATCTTCGACCTCAAGCAGGTGAACCCCGCAGCGCTCGTGTCGGTGAAGCTGGTGGCCGAGCCCGGTGTCGGCACGGTGGCCGCGGGGGTGACCAAGGCCTATGCGGACCTCATCACCATCTCCGGCTACGACGGCGGCACGGGAGCCAGCCCGCTCTCCTCGATCAAGTACGCGGGCACGCCCTGGGAGCTCGGCCTCGCCGAGACGCACCAGACGCTGCGCCTCAACGAGCTGCGTCATCGCGTGCGGCTGCAAGCCGACGGGGGACTGAAGACCGGGCTCGATGTGGTGAAGGCCGCCATCATCGGCGCCGAGAGCTTCGGCTTCGGTAGCGCTCCCATGGTGGCGCTCGGATGCAAGTACCTGCGCATCTGCCACCTCAACAACTGCGCGACCGGAGTGGCGACCCAGCACCAGGTGCTGCGCTCGAAGTACTTCACGGGCCTGCCGGAGATGGTGATCAGCTACTTTCGCTTCGTGGCCGAGGAAGTCCGCGAGATCCTCGCGTCGCTCGGCGTACGCGGGCTCAGCGAGATCATCGGCCGCACCGAATGCCTGCAGCCGCTGCCCGGCACGACCGCGAAGCAGCGCAAGCTCGATCTCGCTCCGATGCTGTCGACGGCAGGCGTGAGGCGCGATGCGCCGCAGTTCTGCAACACGGCGCGCAACACACCCTTCGACAAGGGCGAGCTCGCCGAGCGCATGGTGCGCGACATGCTGCCGGCGATAGCCGCCAAAAGCGGTGGCGAATGGAGCTACCCGCTCTGCAACTTCCACCGCTCGATCGGCGCACGGCTCTCGGGCGAGATCGCGCGCCGCTGGGGCAACTACGGCATGGAGGATGCGCCCATCCGCGTGCGCTGCAGCGGCCACGCCGGGCAGAGCTTCGGAGTATGGAATGCGGGCGGCCTGCAGCTGTATCTCGAGGGCGATGCCAACGACTACGTCGGCAAAGGCATGGCGGCCGGCAGGATCGTGCTGCGCCATCCGCCCGGTGCGCGCTTCGTGGCACGCGACACGATCATCATGGGCAACACCTGCCTGTACGGTGCCACCGGCGGGGAACTGTTTGCCGCCGGGGTTGCCGGCGAGCGCTTCGCGGTGCGCAACTCCGGCGCGGTAGCGGTGATCGAGGGCGCAGGCGATCACTGCTGCGAGTACATGACCGGGGGCGCGGTGTGCGTGCTCGGACGCACCGGAGTCAACTTCGGCGCCGGTTTCACCGGCGGGTTCGCCTACGTGCTCGATCTCGAGCGTAACTTCGTCGACCGCTACAACCATGAACTGATCGACATCAGCCGCATTCACCCGGAGGCCATGCAGTCGCACGTCCAACACCTCGAGGGGTTGCTCGAGCGGCACCTGGCGGCGAGCGGCAGTGCCTGGGCAGAGGAGATCGCCGGGGACCTGCGCACTTTTCTGCCGAAGTTCTGGGTGGTGAAGCCCAAGGCCGCCTCCATCGACTCGCTCATCGACAACCTGCGGCGCGCGGCCTGACGCGGCTGGCGGGCGAATCCATGGCGGACAAGAACCTGCAGTTCCTCGACATCCCACGGGCCGAGCCCGCCAAGGTTGCGGCCGAAGCGCGCATCGGCAACTTCCGTGAGATCTACGCCAGCTTCGATGCCGGTGGCGCCGCTCAGCAGGCCGGCCGCTGTCTCGCCTGCGGCAATCCGTTCTGCGAATGGAAGTGTCCGGTCCACAACTACATTCCCAACTGGCTGAAACTCATCGAGGAAGGGAACCTGTTCGAAGCGGCGGAGCTATCGCACAAGACCAACTCGCTCCCCGAGGTTTGCGGGCGCATCTGCCCGCAGGACCGGCTGTGCGAGGGCGCCTGTACGCTGAACGACGGGCTCGGTGCGGTAACGATCGGCTCCATCGAGAAATACATCACCGACGAGGCGCTGCGGCAGGGGTGGCGGCCCGACATGTCGCACGTGCAGCGCACCGACAAGCGCGTGGCAATCGTCGGCGCCGGCCCTGCGGGCCTCGCGTGTGCCGACGTGCTGGTGCGCAACGGCGTGCAGCCGGTGGTGTTCGACCGCTGGAAGCGCATTGGCGGACTCCTCACCTTCGGCATCCCGCCGTTCAAGCTGGAGAAGGAAGTGGTGGAGACGCGCCGCGGGCTGCTCGAGGGGATGGGCGTCGAATTTCGCCTCGGGTGCGACATCGGTCGCGATCTTCCCTTCGCGCAGCTGCTCGCCGTCTACGACGCCGTATTTCTCGGCATGGGCACCTATAAGTACGTGCGCGGCGGATTCCCGGGAGAGGACCTGCCGGGAGTGTACGAGGCCCTGCCATACCTCGTTTCCAACATCCATTGCGAGCTCGGCTTCGAGGGCGCTGCGCATGCCCTCATCAGCATGCGCGGGCTACGGGTCCTCGTGTTGGGTGGTGGCGATACCGCCATGGACTGCAACCGCACCGCGCTCCGCCAGGGCGCACACAGCGTCACCTGCACCTATCGGCGCGACGAGCTGAACATGCCGGGCTCGCGGCGCGACTACCGTAACAGCCGCGAAGAAGGCGTGGAGTTCCTCTTCAACCGCCAGCCGATCGAGATCGTGGGCGCGGAGCGCGTCGAAGGCGTCAAGCTCGTGGAGACGGTGCTCGGGCCACCCGATGCGCGCGGGCGGCGCGTACCGCAGCCGCTGGCCGGCTCCGAGCAGATCGTGCCCGCCGACGCCGTCATCATCGCCTTCGGTTTCCTGCCGAGCCCGCCCGCCTGGCTCGCGGACCACGGCGTCCGTGTGCACGACAGCGGCCGCGTGCGCGTGTCGCTTGGCGCGAGCAACGCCTTCCAGACGACCAACCCGAAAGTGTTCGCCGGCGGTGACATGGTGCGCGGCTCGGATCTGGTCGTGACCGCGGTATTCGAGGGACGCGAGGGCGCGCGCGGCATCCTTCAATATCTCGGCGTGCGCTGAAAAACAGACCCGCAAACAAAAGGCCCCGCACGTGGCGGGGCCGGTTAGGTTTGGTCGCGTCGTCAACTGACCCGGTGGTTCGCTGTCAGCTCCGGCCGGGCGGGCGTATCGCACTCAAATGAGTCGGCGCAGCGCCTCGACAGGTCGCGTCATCACGAGCATCTACTCTTTGCGGCTGAAACGCTTGGAGCTATTAAGCTCCGGCTCCTATCGCGAGTCCCGCGTGTTCATCCACGCGTTGTGTCGTTCCTGACAACCCACAGCAAGTTAGTGGCTGCCGTACCCGTGCCCGCGTCGATCCCCGAGCTTTCTGTTGTAAGTTCCCTCCTACTGGAGCGGCTTGTACGCATCAACAGCCGAAGGCGCTGCTGAGCCAAGACCAGAATTTCTTTTGCGGACAGTGCCTTCCCTTGCTAATTGTACTGATTCCTACCGGGATTACCATGTCGCAAATTGTCGACAAATGCGACATAAGGCATTGGCGTGGGCGCGACAGTTGAGGGAACGCCCTCAGCGTGGGAGCCTCACGCTCATGCGTACGCCCGAGCCGTCCGGGAGGTTCGCGGCGGTGGCCTCCCCGCCGTGGAACTCGGCGATGAGGCGGACGATATAGAGCCCCAGGCCGAAATGCGGCCGGCTATCCCCGTCGGGCCGCGACTGCCACAGAGATTCGAACAATCGCCCCTGCAGGTGAGCGGGTAGCGGCGGACCGGGATTCTCGACCTCGATGAGGCAGGCGCCGTCCTCGAGCTGCAGCCGCACACTGATCGTGGCTCCCGCCGCGCTGAAATCGACCGCGTTGTCGATCAGCTTATCGAGCATCTGCACGATCAGATCCGGTGCCCCATGCAACATAATCTGTGCCGCCGGTAACTCGGTGGCGAATGCCCGCTGCGGGAAGGCGGTGCGGTAGGCCCCCACTGCGGAGCCGAGCACGGGAACGAGGTCGAAATCGACGCGCTCGGCGCTGCCGATCGCCTCCTCCACGTGGCTCGCGGCGCCCATCGCCAGCAGAATCGCATTGAGCCGCTCACTTCCCTGGCGTGCGCGCGCGAGATACGTGCGCGCGGCCTCGCCCTCGGGCTCTGCCTCGAGGTTATCGAGCGATGAGCGCACGATCGTGAGCGGCGTGCGGATCTCGTGGGCAAGCTTGCCGGCGAGGGTACGCAGATAGTCGGTGTACGCGTTGAGTCGCGCCAGGAGCGTCGAGAAGCTGCGGGCGACGTCCCCGAGCTCATCGCTCGCGGTGGTCTCGGGGAACGCCGTCACGAGGCCCGAGCGCGTCAGGGCCGACTCGCTCGCGCGGCGCAACCGCGCGAGCCGCAGCGCGAGCCACGCTGCAAAGGCGAACATCAGGACCACGGCCGCCACGCTGGTGCCGAGGGTGAAATTCAACATGCGGGTGAGCGCGCGATCACGCAGGCGCAGCCAGCGATCGGGTGTCTGCGTGACTTCCAGCGAGCCGATCAGCTCGCGGTGGTCGCGATCGTAGATCGGCGCCTGGGCCGCGATCAGGCTGGTTGCGCCGGGACGGTCGATGAAGCGGCGGTAGAGCCGCGCGAGGAGCGGCGCGCCGCTGCTGAGCGTGCGCCCCTGAGCCAGTGCATCGACGCGTGCCAGCGCATGACCATCTGCCGCACTGACCGCGAGCTTCAAGCCCGGCTGCATGAACTGCGCGAGATAGGACGGCAGCCCGGGTGATGCAACGATCAGGCGGCCGAGCGTGTGCAGGTCATCGCTGCGCAGGGTGCCGTAGCTCACGGGCGGAGCGCCGCGGGCAGCGCGGTCGTCGACCAGCACTCCAAAGCGCTCGCCGAGCATCGAGAGCGGCACGCCGATCTCGACCCGGTAGCCATCGCGGTATGGCTGCCATGCGGCGCGCACGCGCGGCTCGATGATGACACGCTTCTCACCGTATTCGCCCGATTCGATGCGCCGCGCGGTGAGCGCCCCGGGGCCGCTCGCCGCGAGGAACACCTGTTGTTCTTCGCCCTGACTGTCCTCGTAGCCGATCCACACGCGGTCGCCAAAGGTGGCGGGGTCCAGCCAGTTGCTGCCGGGAGCGTCGAACACCGGGTGTTCATCGTGCACTTCGAGCAGCACGTACAACATCCGTTCGTAGACGCCGCACAGGATGCCGAAGTGATGTTGCGCGTCGTGACTGAATTGGGCCCATGCACCCGGATCGCGCGGCCAATCGTCCGGGTAGCCATCGATGAGTGGGGCAGCGGCCAGCGCTAGCGGCCTGAGGTCGTACGTCCCGGGCGCGGCCCGCGTGCGCTGCGCCTCCGGGGCGGAGGCCGCGGCGCTCGGCTCCTCCCCGGCGTCGGCCGCGGGCAGGGGCTCGCGGTACAGCAGATCGGTGCGCCCCTGGAGCGATGCCGCGATGGTCTGCGCCACCGCCTGGAGCGAGGTCTGCTCGCCCTCGCGCAGCGCCGCCTCCATCTCGCGCGCGTAGCGGCAGCCAGCCCAGGGCAGCCCGAGCGTGGCGAGGCCGAGTGCCAGGAGCTTGAGGCGCAGCGACATGGCTCGAGGGTTTACTCGACCCAGCGGTAGCCCATGCCGTAGACGGTCTGCAGGCAGTCGAATTTCGCGTCGATGCTCTGGAACTTGCGCCGGATGCGCTTCACGTGCGAGGTGATGGTGTTGTCATCGAGCACCACGTTCGCCGCATCCATGAGCTGCTGACGGTTGCGGACGTGTCCGGGATGGCGGGCGAGCGCATGCACGATCCAGAACTCGGTGAGCGACAGCAGCACCACCTTGCCGTCCCATTGCGCCTGCATGCGCTCGGCATCGAGCGCCAGCGCTCCGCGCCGCAGGATTTCGCTCGAGGCATCGGGCCGGCGGAGAGCCTCGACACGGCGGAACAGCGCATTCACGCGCGCGGTGAGGTGGGCGAGGCTCAGGTCCTTGGTGAGAAAGTCGTCCGCTCCGAGCCGCAGGCCGGAGACCGCGTCGAGCTCGCTGTCGCGGGCAGTGAGAAAGATGATCGGCAACTCCGCCGACAGGGCCCGCAGCTCGCGGCACAACTCGAACCCGCCCTCGGGCTCGTCCTCAAGTGAGATGTCGATGACCGCGAGGTCCGGCAGCCGCGTGTTGAACGCTGCCATCGCCTGCGCGCGGTTGGCGAAGCAGCGCACCGCGTAACCCTCGCGGGCGAACGCCGCGGCGTAGTTGTCGCGAATGGCCGCTTCGTCCTCGACGATGGCGATGAGGCGCTTCATGCGAACTGCAAGGCTACAGACTGTGCACGTGCGGCGAAAGCGCCGCGCAACTGCCACCTTGCGCCACAATTCATCGCCACGGTGGCACTTTTTCGCCCGCACCCCGAGCGGCCGCGGGCGCGAAATACGCTCATGTATCCGGGGAAACTCTGCGCGCTGCCGTCACCCGCCGGCCCACCACCCGCGCCCCGCCGCGAGCGGCTGAGAAACTGGCTGGCGCTCCTCGCACTGCTGGCGATCGGCATCGTCTGGCAGTGACCACAACCTGGCTCCCGGCAAGCTGGAACGACCCTGATCCCGTCCACCTGCGCGGAGACCATTCCGCTCGCAGTCTCCTGCGCTAACATGCTCCGCGCCCCGCAGCGGAGGCGGTGAGAGGGAGGAGCGAGCAATGAGCGACGAAGTCGTGTTCCACAGCAGCCCGCTGTCCCGCGGGCGCATGGTGCACTGGATGCTCGAGGAAGCGGGGGCGCCGTACCGGTACGAGATGGTGAACCTCGAGGCGCGCGATCACAAAAAACCCGATTACCTCGCGCTGAACCCCATGGGAAAAGTTCCGGCGATCGTGCACCGTGGCACGGTGATCACCGAGTGCGGAGCGATCTGCTGCTACCTCGCGGACGCTTTCCCCGCCCGCGGGCTCGCCCCGCCGCCCGACAGTCCACTGCGCGGAGCCTATTACCGTTGGATGTTCTTCGGCGGTTGTTGCGTCGAGCCCGCGGTGATCGATCGAATGCTCGCGCGTCCGGCGGTTTCCAGGCCGAGCGCGCTCGGCTATGGCTGCTACGAGGATGTCGTCGGAACCCTCGAGGCGGCGCTCGACCCTGGCCCGTTTCTGCTGGGACCGCAGTTCAGCACCGCCGACGTCTACGTCGGGTCGCAGATCGGCTTCGGGCTCATGACCAAGGCGCTCGAGGCGCGTCCAGCCTTCCAGGAGTACATCTCCCGACTGGAGGCGCGGCCGGCCTACAAGCGCTTCATGGAAAAGAACGACCAGCTGCTCGCGCAGATGAAGAAAGCGGGCTGACCGCTCAGCCCCGGCTTTGCCGTCAGCGGGCGGGCAATTGAGCCGCCTCGCTCCCCGTGCTAGTTTTGCCGCGCGCCGGTGACACGAAGAACCAAACTGCGGCGACCTGGACATCCGACACAACTCAGCGGACTGCGCACAGGGGGACCATCATGTTCACGCAGCTGATCAACCCGCTCGACAACCTGCTGCTCACGTGTCTCGTCGCGCTGATTCCGGTCGTCTCGCTGCTGGTGATGCTCGCGGTGTTCCGCTGGCCGGCGTGGCTCGCGACGCTCTTGGGGTCGATCATCACCTTCGTGCTGGCGCTCTGGGTGTGGAAGATGCCCTTCGACGAGGGTTCGCGGGCCTACCTCTACGGCTCCGCAACCGGCGTACAGAACGTCGACTGGATTACCTTCTGGGGCGTCATGCTCTTCAACACGCTCATGATCAGCGGCGTGTTCGAGAACTTCCGCAAGTGGCTCATCGCCCAGGGAACCATGGACGTGCGCGTGCAGACCATGCTGTTTGCGTGGGCCTTCGGCGCGCTGCTCGAGGGCCTGGTCGGCTTCGGCTATCCCTGGGCCGTGGTCGCGCCGATCCTCATCTCGCTCGGCATCTCGGACCTGAACGCTATCCGCGTCGCGGCGATCGCCAACAACGCGCCGGTCTCCTACGGGGCGCTCGGCGCGCCGATCATCGCGCTCGCCTCCGTGACCAGCTATCCGCTGCTCGCGCTCTCGGGCTCGGTCGGCACTGTGGTCGCGATCCTCGCCTTGCTGCCGCCCTGGGTGCTGTTGTACCTGGTCTCCGGCAAGGAAGGCCTCAAGGGCGGCTGGCCGCTCGCGGTGGTCGGCTCCCTCGGCTACATCGCCGGGCAGTATCCTACGGCGGTCTACCTCGGCCCCTATCTGCCGGACGTAACCGGCGCGATAGTCTGCTTCGTCGCGCTGCTGCTGCTCCTTAAGGTCTGGCAGCCGAAGACGCTGCTCGGGTACGGTGGCGTGCCGCTCGCAGGCGGCGCGCAGCAGGCGCGCGGCCACGGGCTCGCGCCCGGTGAAGTCGCGCAGGCGTGGATGCCGTTCGCCGTCCTGCTCATCGTGGTGGCCGCCTGGACCGGCCCGTGGTCGTCGTGGCCCAAGTACACGCCGTTCACGGCTCAGGTCACCGCGCTCGCCCCGGCGCTCGGCGAGAGCACCAAGATCGCCGCGGCGTTCAAGTTCGCCCCGGGCGTCGGCGGCAGCGCCATCCTCGTCTCGTGGCTTATCGTCGTCATCCTGCTGCTGGCGATGGGCAAGCTCAAGGGCGGGCAGCTCGGCGAGATATTCCGCCGCACGTTCCATCAGATGTGGGGCGCGCTCCTGGTCGGCGTGTTCATCTTCGGCCTGGCCTACATCTTCAACTTCTCGGGTATGGCGTCCTCGCTCGCCAAGGGCTTCTCGGGGATGGGCACGGCGTTTATCGTCGTCGCACCGATCCTCGGCTTCATCGGCGTGGCGCTGTCCGGATCCAACACGTCCACCAACACCATGTTCGGCAAGTTCCAGGCGCTGGTCGGTACGCAGCTCGGGTTGCCGCCGCTGCTGCTGCCGTCGCTGAATTCAGTCGGCGCGGAGATCGGCAAGCCCGTCGCTCCGCAGACTGCCAGCGTCGGCGTCTCTACCAGCAAGTTCGTGCGCAAGGAGGGCGATGTCATCCGCCACAACATGGGGTGGACGTTCATCCTGCTCGCGTACCTGATCTTGATCGCCATCGGCTGCTATCTGCTGCATCCGCGGGCGATGAACCTGCCGTAACGGGTAGCGACCTCAGAAGGCGTTGATCCCCGTCAGCTCACGGCCGAGTGTGAGCTGATGTATGGTCTCGGTGCCTTCGTAGGTGATGACGCTCTCGAGATTCAGCATGTGTCGGATCGGCGCATATTCGGCACTGATGCCGGCGCCGCCCAGCATGTCGCGGCAGTCGCGCGCGATGTCGAGTGCCATGCGGCAGTTGTTCCACTTGGCGAGCGACACCTGCACCGGCTGCATCGTGCCGGCATCCTTCAGCCGCCCGAGCTGCAAGGCCAGCAGCTGTGCGGCGGTGATGCGCCGCGCCATGTCGGCGAGGCGCACCTGGATGGTTTGATTCGCGGCGAGCGGGCGTCCGAAGAGCTGCCGTGTGGCGGTGTACTCGAGCAGCTGCTTCAAGCACGCCTGCGCCGCGCCGATCACGCCCCAGCAGATGCCATAACGAGCCTGCGTCAGACACGACAGCGGACCCTTCAGGCCCACGACGCCCGGCAGCACGCGGCTCTCGGGCACCACGACGTTGTCGAAGAAGAGTGCCGCGGTGACCGAGGCGCGCAGCGAGAACTTGTGCTCGATCTCCGGGGCCGAGAAACCGGGAGTGCCTTTGTCGACGAGGAAGCCGCGGATGCCCTCCGGCGTCATGGCCCAAACCACCGCCACGTCTGCGATCGCCCCGTTGGTGATCCACATCTTCGAGCCGTTGAGCACCCAGTCCTTGCCGCGCCGCTTGGCATGGGTCTTCATGTTGGCGGGATCGGAGCCGCCGTGAGGTTCGGTGAGCCCGAAGCAGCCAATGAGTTCGCCGCGCGCCATGCGCGGCAGGTAATGCTGCTTCTGCTCGGGGGAGCCGTACGCGTAGATCGGAAACATGCAGAGCGACGACTGCACGGACACGAAGCTGCGAATGCCGGAGTCACCGCGCTCGAGCTCCTGGCAGATCAGCCCGTAGCAGACGGCATTGAGTCCCGCGCAGTCGTAGCCCTGTATCGAGGAGCCGAGCAGACCCTGCGCTGCGAGCTTCGGAATCAACTCCTTGGGGAAACGATGCTCCTCGAAGCAGCGCTGCACGATCGGCAGCACTTCGGCATCGACCAGCCGCGCCACCGAGTCCTGCACCATGCGCTCCTCTTCGCTGAGGCTCGCGCGCACCCCGTACAGATCGAGCGGATCGAGCGCGCCGGCAGCCGCAGTGCCAGCGGCCTCAGGACTGGAAGCGGCGGCTTTGGCCACGGGCGTCTCTCCTTGCACAGAAATGGCCCACCTTGGGGGCGCGCATGATAGCGGGTATCGGCTGCCGCGGCATCCGCGCCCGCCCGCTGGGCCCAAGTGGATTCGCGGCCGAGCTTGGGGCACCCTTTCGGCCATGAAAATCCCCGAGATCATCATCGTGGAGACCGTCCATCAGCCGGGTAGTCTCGCCAAGGTGCTCCAGGTCATCGCCGAGGCGGGACTCGCCATCGAGCAGCTCGTCGCCCTGCGGCGCGACCAGGGACGCACGCTCTGGGAGATCACGCTCGAGATGGACGAGGAGGCCGATCGCTCGCTCTACGAGCGCATCGGCCAGCTGCCGAGCGCGCGCTTCGTCGGCAAATCCGATCGTGTCTTCAACCGCCACCGCGGCGGCAAGATCCGCACGGTGTCGACGCTGCCAATCAACACTCGCGAGGTGCTGCGCGACGTCTACACACCGGGCGTCGCGCGGGTGTGCCTCGCGATCCGCAAGGACCCCAAGGCGGCCTACGAGTACACCGCACTCGGCCACACCGTCGCAGTCATCACCAACGGCACCGCAGTCCTGGGGCTCGGCAACATCGGCGCGCTCGCGGGGCTGCCGGTGATGGAGGGAAAAGCCGCGCTGTTCGCCGAGCTCGTCGGCATCAGTGGCGTGCCGATCCTCATCGAGGAGACGGCGCCCTCGCGCGTGGTCGAGATCGTCTGCGGCATCGCGACCTCCTTCGGCGCGATCCAGCTCGAGGACTTCGCTGCGCCGGCATGCTTCGAGATCGAGGAGCAGCTGCGCGCGAGGCTGCGCAAGCCGGTGCTGCACGACGACCAGCACGGCACCGCGGTGGTGACACTCGCGGCGCTCATCAACGCCGCGCAGCGCTCACATGTCGACCTGCGCGCTAGCATCATCGGGCAGATCGGTCTCGGGGCGGCAGGCAGCGGTATCGTGCGCCTGCTGCAGGCCTATGGGGTGCGCCACGTGCTCGGAACCGACCCCAACGCCGGCGCGGTGGCGCGCCTTCAGGCCACGGGCGGGGAGGGCGTGACGCTCCAGGAGCTCATGCAGCGCGCCGACATCGTCATCGCCTGCACCGGCGTCAAGGGTCTCATCCGCCCGGAGTGGGTGAGAAAGGGACAGGTCATCCTGGCGCTGTCGAACCCAGACTCGGAGATCGAGCCGCTCGCCGCACGTGCGCAGGGCGCAGCATTCGCCGCCGATGGCAAGGGCATCAACAACGTGCTGGCGTTCCCCGGCCTGTTCAAAGGTGCGCTGGAAGCGCGGGCAAAATGTTTCACGGACGCGATGCTCATGGCCGCGGCGGGTGCGATCGCGGGGCTCGCGCGTGGCGATGAGCTCGTGCCGTGGCCTCTCGACCGGGAGCTGCACGAGAAGGTCGCGGCTGCGGTGGGTGCGGCGGCCGCGGGCTGAAGGCCGCGCGGTTGAGCATTTGCGACTGTTAAGAGCGGCTCCCCCGCACTCAGCACACGTTTTCGGCATGGTTAAGTGAACGCCTAACCATCCGCAGGAACACTCCAAACCTTCATCACCAAAGTGCGGCCGGGCGTTGTCGGCCACCGCCGGTTCTTAGTACGGCAGGCTGAAGCGCCGATAGGCTGCGGCGAGCAGCCACAGCGGACCGATCAGCAGGAACTGCAGGTCCTTGAAGAAGGACGGGCGCTTGCCCTCGACGGCGTGTCCGATGAACTGTCCTATCCAGGCAATCACGAAAATGACGACCGAGGTGAGCCACAGCGGCCAGGGCAGCTCAGAGAGCAGCCGGATGACAGTGAGCAGCGCCGCGAACGTCACGAGCAGACCGAGCGCCAGCGCCGGCGAGAGCACCAGGTAGTAGATCAGCGCAGCCGCCGCGGCGAGCGTCGCCCAGTTGAGCCAGGGGGAAAGCGCCGAGAATTCCGGCGGCACCGGCGCCGCCCACAGCAGCCCCATCACCGAAAGCACGATCGGCGGGACGCAGATCCAGTGCAACAGCTTGTTGGTGGGGTTCTGGTGGCTCGCGCCGTACTCGCTCAACCAGTCGTTGACCGTGCGCATGCACGAGACGCTACTGCCGGCGCCGGGCGCTGGCAACTCGTGGGAAGGAGGAATCGGGAGCCCGGCGCGAGGTCCGGGCTCCGTGAGGTCAGGCGGCCATCAGCCCGCGGAGCTTGCCGAGGGCGCTCGACTCTATCTGACGAATGCGCTCCGCGGACACGCCGTACTTGTCTGCCAGCTCGTGCAGCGTCGCTTTGTCTTCCGACATCCAGCGGCGCTGGACGATCTCCCGGCTGCGCGCGTCCAGCCGGCTGAGCGCGCCGCGCAGCCGCTCCGAGGAGTCATCGGCGCTCTCGGCGTCCTCGACCTGCTCGGCAGGATCCGCATCGGGTGCCGGCAGATAGGCGGCGGGACTAAAAAGCTCCTCATCGTCCGCCTCGGGCGCCGGGTCGAATGACAGGTCGCGCGCCGCGAGCCGCTTCTCCATTTCCGTGACCTCGCTCGGGCTCACGCCCAGATCGCGGGCGACGGCGAGGGTCTCCTCGGCCGAAAGCCAGCTGAGGTTCTTCTTCAGACGCCGGAGGTTGAAGAACAGCTTCCGCTGCGCCTTGGTGGTGGCGATCTTGACCAGACGCCAGTTCCGCAGCACGTACTCGTGGATCTCGGCGCGGATCCAGTGCACCGCGAACGAGACCAGCCGTACGTTGAGCCGTGGATCGAAGCGCTTCACGGCCTTCATCAGCCCGACGTTGCCTTCCTGGATCAGGTCTCCTATGGGCAGACCGTATCCGCTGTAGCCTCGGGCGATGTGCACGACGAAGCGCAGGTGTGACAAGACGAGCTCGCGAGCCGCCTGCAGGTCTTCCTGCGAGCGGAAGCGCTCGGCGAGCGCGCGCTCGTCCTCCCGGTTCAGGACCGGGATGCGGCTCACACGCTCAAGGTACGCATCGAGACTCCCGAGCGGGCCGGCCAAGGCCACATCGCCCGGGCGGGCAACCAGTGCACCTGCAGTCATTGAATCTCCCGTGGTTCGGCTAGGCATTTTAGCAGTCGCCTCTTTAGAGTGCTAAAGACGTCCCGAGTTCCCAGGGCCAAACCGACATGTGCCCTTTGTGAACAACAGCTTGCACGCAAGCGGTGCCGTCCGTAATCCCCTTTTCGGGGTGCCATGAACCCCTCTGACGATGAGGGCTTGACCCGGAGCCGGCAAAGGCTTCAACCTGAGCCTGACCGCAGCCGTGACTCCGGCCCGAGGAGCCGCCTGAGCTCAGGCGGGGCTCTCATTAACCAAGGGACGGTTTCCCGGTAGAGTCGGATAAACCCGCAGGGTTCCGCACAGGACCCCCGGGCATAAGAAACGGGGAAAGGCGATGATCACCATTGCTTCGCTATGGCTTCCGATCCTGGTATCGGCGGTGATCGTGTTCGTCGCGAGCTCGGTAATCCACATGGGACCGTTCTGGCACCGGGGCGACTTCCCGCCGATGCCGCGCGAATCCGAGGTGCTCGGCGCCCTGCGGCCGCTCGCCATCCCACCGGGGGACTACTTCATTCCGCGCGCGAGCGGGATGCAGGAGATGCGCTCG
>Ga0307471_100000432_pt1 | contig 21406 bp, 18 predicted proteins | sample atmos_gasesAM3C__2_FD_204566 | JGI IMG/M metagenome (GOLD analysis project Ga0307471, IMG submission 204566) | Hardwood forest soil microbial communities from Morgan-Monroe State Forest, Indiana, United States - atmos_gasesAM3C_515 | ecosystem: Environmental > Terrestrial > Soil > Temperate...
CTCTCGCACAGACTCATGATCTTCAGCGATCAGGACCGTTTCTGTCCCGCGCAACTCTCCCGCCGAAGATGCAGGCACCCTCGCCAGGGCTCCCTCAGCCACTGCGCCATCCATCACTGGAAGGTAAACCCGGAACAGGCTTCCGTTTCCTGGCTCGCTGTAAACATGAATGAAACCACCGTGTTGTTTCACGATGCCGTACACGGTCGCCAGCCCCATCCCGGTGCCCTTGCCTTTTTCCTTGGTGGTAAAAAACGGCTCGAAAATTCGTTCTCGCGTTTCCGCCTCCATTCCCATGCCGGTGTCCGACACGGAAAGAACCGCGTAGCGGCCCATGGTCACGCCCGGATAAAAGCGCGCGTAGGCTTCATCGAGCTCGACCATTTCGGTCTCGACGAGCATGCGCCCGCCGTTGGGCATGGCGTCCCTCGCGTTCAGGCAAAGATTCATCAGCACCTGCTCGATCTGCGTCGGATCAGCCTTCACCGGTTCCAGGGGCGCCGTCACCACTTTGAGTTCGATGTCCTTGCTGATCACTTTATCGAGAAAACTGATCAGCCCGCTGGTCACTGTGTTGAGATCGATTGCCTGCCGCTGCAGCACCTGTCGCCGCGAAAATGCAAGCAACTCGCGAGTGAGGGCGGCGGCTCGCTCGGCCTGTTCCTTGATGCGCGCAAATCGCTCGCTGGCCTTCGTTCTTCCCTGGTTTTCCTCCAGGCCCAGTTCCGCCCATCCCAGGATCGCGCCAACCACATTATTGAAATCGTGCGCCACGCCGCCCGCGAGTTGGCCGATGGCTTCAAATTTCTGCGCCTGGCGCAATTGCCGCTCCATCGCGCGCAGCTCCGTGACGTCTTCGGTGATGAATTCCATCGTGTCGGGTTCGCCCGGAAAAGAAAGGTGGCGGAGATGCAGGCGAACGGTCACGAAGCCGCCGTCGCGCCGCCTCCACTCCGTTTCCACGCCGTGCACCCATCCGCGCGAACGGCAGTCCGCCACATGCTGGAGAAATTGCTCCGGGAAACGGTAAACATCCCGCAAGAGGTTGAGCGCCTGGAGATCTTCCAGTTGGTTGCAGCCGAGAATCGAAAGCAACGCCGGGTTCGCATCCAGAAACACTCCGTCGGCGGCGACGTGAAAAATCCCGTAAACCGCATGATCCACCAGTTCGCGGTTGCGCGTCTCCGAAAGCTGCAACGCCTCGTTCGCGCGATTGTTTTCGTCCCGCAGGGCCTTTTCATTCAGAGTGCGTTTGATGACCGATGGCAGCCGGGACAGGTTGTCCTTCAGAACGAAATCGCTTACGCCCTGCTTGATGCACTCCACAGCGGCCTCTTCTCCGAGCGTTCCTGTGACGACGACAAACGGGGTGTCTTTTCCGCCGGCACGGAGTTCGCGCAAGGCATCCAGCCCGGTCCAGCTCGGCAGGCGATAGTCCGAAAGGATGATGCCAAAATCATTTTCCCGCAGCGCCCGAACGAACTGTTGCTGATCCTCCACCAAGGTCACGTCGAATCGCATGCCGACACCTTTGAGCTGCGCGAGAATCAGTTCCACGTCCGGCCGCGAATGTTCAACAATGAGCACGCGCAGCGGCCCGGTCCCTCCGGAAGTCTTGACATCCTCGAGTACGCTGGTTTTCATGCGCTGTCCTTGTTACTTGCCCGAAAATGCCGCCATGGGCGGCAGGTGGTTCACCGCCAACCAGTACATTCCGAAGTGCCGCGCAACCTCCTGGAATTTCTGCAAGTCCACCGGCTTCTGGATATAGCTGTTCACTCCCAGCCGGTAGCACTCCACGAGGTCGCGTTCATGGTTGGAAGAAGTGAGCACCACCACCGGGATCGCTCGCGTGCGCTCATCTTCCTTGATTGCCCGCAACACTTCGTGGCCCGAAATCTTCGGCAGCTTGAGGTCCAGCAGCACGACGCGGGGAGGGTTCGTGAAGCTGCGGTTGGAATACGGGCCCCGGCAAAAAAGAAAGTCCAGCGCCTCCGCACCGTCGCGCGCGATTTCAATGTGGTTCGCCAGGCGCTCTTTGCGCAACGCGTGGACCGTCAGCTCCGCATCGGCGGGGTCGTCTTCAACGAGAAGGATTTCGTACCCTTGAGGTGTCATGCGCGTGCTCCTATCGTTTCGCGAGTCTCGCTGCTGGAGACCACAGTGGGAACCGTGAAATAAAAAGTCGCGCCCTGCCCGGGCTGCGATTCCGCCCAAACTCTGCAGCCGTGCTTTTGGACGATGCGGTGTACGGTGGCCAGCCCGATTCCCGTGCCTTCAAACTCATCCTGGCGGTGCAGCCGCTGAAATACGCCGAAGAGCTTGTCCGCGTAACGCGGGTCGAAGCCCGCGCCGTTATCGCGGACGAAAACAATCGTCTCGCCTTTTTCCTCGCGGCTGCCGATTTTAATCACCGCCTTGGGTTGATTCCTGCTGAATTTGATCGCGTTCGCGAGCAGGTTGACCCATACTTGCCGGAAAAGATTCGCATCGACGTTGGCCTCTGGAAGCTCCGCGATTTGCCACTCAATCGCGCGATCCCCGATTGCGGCTGACACTTCTGTCTTCGCTTCTTCCAACAATTCCCCCAACGCGACCGTCCGCAGTTGCGTCGACTGCCGCCCGAGCCGCGAAAGCCGCAGAAGGTCTTCCACGAGGCTCGACATGTGCGTCGTTGCCGACCGCACGCGGTCCAGGTGGTGACGTGCTTCTTCCGGGAGCTGCTTCCCATATTCCTGCTGGAGAATGCGGGTAAACCCGTCCATGTGGCGCAGGGGCGCCCGCAAGTCGTGGGAAACGGAATAGCTGAAAGCCTCCAGCTCCTGATTGGCCTCCTGAAGCTCTTTTGTTCTTTTCTCCACTCGGTCTTCCAGCTCTGTGTTTAGGAGCCGGATTTCTCTTTCCGCCTGCTGCCGTGCCCGGATCTGACCGTGCAAATCGTCCATGGCGTGCCCTAGTTCCTGTCGTTGATCTTCGTACTTCACGCCGAGCAGCTCTTGCGCTTTTCGCAGCCCGGTTTCGATCCGGCCGCGATTGAGGATTTCCCTTTGGATGAAATATCCCGCTGTTCCGAGAATAAGGAACGTAAGCGACCCGGCGAAAACAACTACGATTCGCGTGACTCGGGCGTTTGCTTGCACCGCCCGGGACCGGGCAGCCAGCAGCGCCCGCTCGTTGGCCTCAAGGTGGTCGAACAACGCATGCACCCGTGCGGTGGTTTCTGGCGTCTCCGCCCAGGGGACGGAATTCGCAGACCAAGTGGTCCCTCCGGCGCTGCGCTGGCTCGATGCCCTGTCGAGGGGAGTGAGTTTTTCGTCCAACACCTCTTGGACTTCGGCGATCAATGCTTGCTGCGCCGGGTTGTCCGCCGTCAGCGCCCGAAGACGTGCCACGTCCTCTCTCAGCTTGCTCGAGTCGGCATCCGACCCGCCGGTTCCGCCGCCGTTACGTGCGAGTTGATTTGTCAGCCATTGGTTCGCCAAACGCGCTCGCTCGAGCCTTGCGTCGGCAATGACCCCCAGGACCCCCTGCGTGTGCGCAACCCAGCCCTCTAGCGCGATCGCCTCTCCCCCTCCGCGCACGGCCATATAAAATATCGCAAGTAGCACCAGGGCCATGCCAGCCCAAGTCCACGCGAGTTTTCGGCGAAACTTCAGCGCCTTATTCATCGCTCCTTTACCTTTATCGCTGCCTTCTTTTCCTCTTCGTTTCTGGTTACTGCTAGTCCGGGGGCTCGGAGTGCTGCCTCCGCTTCGTCGAGGAATTCTGCAAAGGTGCGCGCTCCCCCTCCCGCCCAGAAACGCGCGGCCATTCGCAGCTCCAGCGGGCCAAACCGGCTGTTACCGCTGTTGAAAGCCTCCAGCCGCTTCCTCAAACGCTGCAGTAACACGGGCGCGCTTGGCTCGATAGCGTCCACCGCCAAAGCCGCAAATTGCGATTCTCCAATCCGGGCCATCAAGTCCGTGCGCCGAAAGCTCCGTGTCAATAGCGTTGCGATTTCCCGCAAGGAAGATTGGGCGGCGTTCTCGCCAAACCTTTTCCTGATGCGTTCCAGATTGTCGAACGTCGCACACAGCAGGACCAGCGTGCCTCCGCGATCCCTCGCCATCTCCATGATGTGCGATGCGAGCGTCAAGAAGCCGTCCCGGATGTACAGTCCCGTCACCGGATCACGAAGCAAGTCCGCAAGCCCTTTTAAGGTGTTGCGCTCCAGCGCGCTCCGGAGCACGCGGTCTAGTGTCTGTGGATCGAGATGATCCTTGAGGAGATAGCCCATGGCCCCTTCGCGCAGGCTCGCCGCAGCAATCTCTTTTTTCGTTGAATCACCAATCACGATCAGTGGAACTTCCGGTTTGGTTCGATGTATCAATCGCACGGTCCCCAACACATCCGAACCGCCGAGTGCCAGGTCCAGCAGAATCACTTCGGGGCTCACCAGTTTCAGCGAAGCCATCAGCGTCGAAACTCCGGACACTTCTGTCAGCTCGATGCCGGCCTGCTCCGCTGCAAACAGCTCGCGCAGAGCGGATGCCGCTTTTCCGGAGGCTCCTTCGGCGATTAACACGCGGGTCATCGGCGCGGCCAACTTTCAATGGGAGAAGGCTGGAAAGGGAAGGTGTCTACATTTAGCAGAGGAGGCGATACGATTTCTGTGACGGCCGTCACAGCAGGACCGGTTCGCCTCGGGCGACACTTCATCGCAGGCCTACTCTCGTTGCGAGACTGGAGAGGGCAGTCTTCTGGAATTGTATAATTTGGAAGGGTTTAACTATTCTCGCGCAATAGCCGGACGTGTCAAGAGTACCGCCAAGGATGTTTCAACATTGACAAGGGCCTACCGGGCAGCCGCGCCTCCAACAGCGCCGAATTTGGCCCACTCCTCCCGCGCGGACTGCCGGAACATCCCCGCTGCAGCCATAGGACGCCTCAGCCGCCAAAGATTTCGTTGATCTTCTCCGCCAGTTTGAAATCGTAGTCGCTGATGCCTTTGACGCTGTGTGTGGTCAGGTCAATGACCACCTTGTTCCACACGTTGAACCATTCCGGGTGATGGTCCATTTTCTCGGCCACCAACGCCACGCGGGCCATATTGCCAAAAGCAGTGACGAAATCCTTGCAGGCGAATTCTCTGTGCAATTTGCCGTTCACTACGCTCCAGCCTTGCACCTTGGGCAGCAGCGCGTTGATTTCCGGTTCGTTCAGTTTCTTCGCGGGCATGGCCAGCTCCTGAGCGACTCATTCGAAGTTCCTGTGTCATTATGAGGCGCAACTCCGCCGCCAGCAATGTTCCTCCACTCCCAACCGAAGCCACCTCTACCCTAACGCCCGCAGAAAGCGGCGAAGTTGAAACTCGTTCACAACTTGGTTAGAGTGTGGGCCACGGTGGTGGGTCGGTTGACAATAAGCTGCCCCTTCCCTGTCTCGGTTTTTTCCAAAGGCCCAATGGCACTAAGCCGCTCCGCTTCGGGTCTCACAACACTGCTTCCTGCGGCGGTTGCAGTCCCCGCCGGCGAGGCCAATCGGGCTGATCCATAAATAAGGAGAATAGGATGGCCAGAAGAATTCTAGCAATCTTGACTTTTTGCATTTTCACGGCGTTCTTAACTACGGCCCAGGCTCCCATGAAGACTTATGTGCTCCTCGCAACCAACCAAGGATCCGGAAGTACTGCGTTTGCCTCCAAGCTTGGTTCGAACGTGATTGCACAGTACGACGAAATCGGAGTCGTTGTGGCGCAATCCAGCGATCCCAACTTTGCCGCGCAGGCCGCTGCTCTTCCCGGCGTCGGGCAGGTGGCCGAAGACCAGGAATTGCAATGGATCTCGCCGAATGAATTGGTCGTCGCCTCCGACCAGGTGATCGATGATTCGGCGGCGCCTCCTCCGGTGGCATCCGGCCTGCCGCCGGCGAACGCAGAAACGTTCAGCGCCGTGCAATGGAACCTGCATCAAATCCATGCGGACCAAACAGCGGCGAATGGCAATCGCGGAAACGAAGCGGTGCGCGCACGCGTCGCCGTGGTGGACACCGGCATTGTCGCCAGCCACATCGACATCGCCGCAAACTTGAACCTTGCGCTGAGTACCTCGTTCGTTCCCAGCGAACCAAGCTTCGTTTATCCTTCCGACGGAACATTCAGCCATGCCACGCATGTCTCCGGAATCATCGCTGCTCCCATTAACGGCATCGGAACGCAGGGTGTTGCTCCCAATGCGGAACTCGTTTCGGTTAAGGTTCTGAAAAACTCCGGCAGCGGTTCTTTCGCATCCGTGATTGCGGGGATCGAATACGCTTCCGGCCCATTCGTCCATGCAGACGTTATCAACATGAGTCTGGGCGCGACCATTGATCGCGTTAACGCCGGTGGCGGCGGCCTTGGGCCCCTCATCGCGGCTCTGAACCGCGCAGTGAATCACGCGGAGGCTCGGGGCACCCTTGTGGTAAGTGCGGCCGGCAACGGTGGAGTCGACCTGAACGGCCGCCTTATTGAGATCCCGGCGCAGTCAGGCAACGGCATGGCAGTTTCCGCGACCGGGCCAGTTGGGTTTGGAGCGTTTGGGTTTAATCCGCCGGCGGTTTTCGACCGGCTGGCGTCCTACAGCAACTTTGGACAGTCGGTCATCAGTGTCGCAGCGCCCGGCGGTGATGCGGCCTTTATTCCCCAGAGTGCTGTATGTCACGTCGCTCCGATAACTGCCCCCTGTTTTGTATTCGACTTTGTGCTCAGTCCCGGCGGGAAATTGGGAACGAGCAATCGCTACTTTTTCGCGATCGGCACGTCCATGGCGACACCGCACGTTTCCGGGCTTGCTGCTTTGATCGTAGGCAAATTCGGGCACTTGAATCCGTCACAATTGCGGACGCTGATTGAGCAGTCCGCCGATGACATCCTCAAGCCCGGCGCCGACGCGCAATCCGGCCAGGGCAGAATCAACGCCTTGACGGCCCTGCAATAGCCAGACGTTGCGTATTCATTTTGTCGAGGCGGAACTGGACTAAAGTTCCGCCTCTTCTTTGTTTCGCTGCGCTCTCTCTACGCTTCATCGTTGAATGCGCGCGGGAAATCCACTATTGTAGGGGTTTCTTTAGCGGCCGAAACAGGCGGTAGACGGTCGCGCCGCAACAATACGGAGACATTTGTGAAAAAGAAGATTCGCGCCATCCAATATGGTGTCGGCCCCATCGGTGCATCCATCGCGAAATTGATGCGCGAAAAGCAGGCCATCGAAATCATCGGCGCGATCGATTTGGATCCCGCCAAGGCCGGCCGCGCTCTGGGAGAAGTCGTTGGCGCGCAGGACGCTCCCTGGGGAGTGAAAGTTTTTGCCGATGCGAAGGAAGCGCTTGATCTAAATCCCGACGTGGTCATGCATTCCACTTCCTCCTCGCTGGCGAAAGTGATGGACCAGTTGACGGCGTGCCTTGAAGCGCAGTCGTGCGTGGTTTCGACGTGCGAGGAACTGTCTTATCCGTTTCGCACCCATCCGGAACTGGCCGCCAAGCTGGATGCCACGGCCAAGGAATGGGGAGTGGCGCTGGTGGGCACGGGAGTAAATCCCGGATTTGTGATGGACAAGCTGGTAATCACGCTCGCCGCGGTTTCACAGCGCATTGAGCACGCCAAAGCACTGCGTATCGTGGACGCTTCCAAGCGCAGGCTGCCGCTCCAGAAAAAAATCGGCGCCGGCATGACTGTGGATGAATTCCGCGCGCAGGTGAAAGCCGGCGTCATCAAGCACGTGGGCTTGCCGGAGTCCGTGGCCATGGTCGCGGACAGCCTGAATCTTCCCGTCGAGGCCATCACCGAAACGATCGAGCCCAAAGTGGCGACTGAGCGTGTACAAACGGAGTATTTAACTGTCGAGCCGGGGCAAGCGGCGGGCGTTCATCAAATCGGGCGTGGGCTCTCGAAAGACGGCAAGGAGCTCGTGTACCTCGAACTCCAAATGTACGTGGGAGCGAAAGATCCCGCGGATACAATCGCCCTAACGGGCCACCCGAATATCAGTCTCACAATTCCCGGCGGCTCGCACGGCGACATCGCCACGGCGTCCGTCGTAGTGAATTCGATTCCTGTGATTCTTGACGCGCCCGCGGGCTTGCGCACCTCGCGCGACCTGCCCATCCGATTCTTCTCACCTAATGCGAAGCCATGACCCCAGGCAGAGAATAGAGTCTGAAAGATGGGCAAAGCTGCGTTTTGTCCTACGTAACTCCCGATTAGCCGCCGCCCGGACGTGACCGCCTGCGGGATATGAGCGCCGCGGTCGAAACGGCTGCAATCGCGAGCAGAAACGACAAGGGCGGGACAACAACGAACGCGAAGGCGGTCTTCGCCCTGGCTGGCCCTAAGGCAACCCGTCCATAGATGGCCAAGGAAGCCAGCGAGAGAACCAGCATCGCGCTATAGAGCGTCCCTCGCGCAAGGACCGACCAACTTTTGGAGATGAAGGTGGCGAACGCCAGCGCCACGAACGGGGAGAGCACCCAAATTACAAAGAGGGAAATCAAAAAACGTGAAGGATTTCGATGACCCGCAAGGAGCGTGAAGGTCACCGAGCCCAGGGCCCCAATCAGAACCGCGATGAGCGCTGCGGTCTGCAGCAGACCAAGGAATGCGCCATCGGTTCTTCCCGGGCTTATTTCAGAGGTCATTACAACAACCTCTTTCAGTTGTGCTTGAGGAATTCGCCTTTGTGGCCGGTCAGGGAGTTGTACAACGTTTCGATGAAGGCGTCGGTGTTTACGAATTGGCCGGAAAATTTGCTCCACGGATCGAGAATCTTTGCTTGCTTCATCTGATCCAGAGTTTTGTGTTCATCGAGCGCTTTTTGAATGACCGCAGAAGTTTCCTTGAGCATTTTGGTGTAGGCGCGGACGTCGTCGAGATTCGAAAGCGCGCCGTGGCCGGGAATCACTTTCACATCGGCCGGTAGCTGCGCGGTGGTCTTTTCCATGGCGTCGATGATGCCTTGCACGCTGCCACCAGCAGACACATCAATAAACGGGGAACCGTAACGCACGAAATCGTCGCCCATGTGCACCACGTTATTCTTCGGAAAGAAAATAATGGAATCACCGTCCGTATGGCCGGAGGGGAAATGCATGGCGCGAATATCTTCCCCGTTCAAATGAATGGTTACGTCGTGCTGGAAGGTGATGATAGGCAGCGCGGCTTTTGCAGCGGGCTTATTCTCCATTTTAATCGAGCCGCCGTTGCCCGCCGTGCCGCCGCTCTCGAGGCGCTTCCGCACGTTGTCATGCGCGATCAGCGTGGAGCCAGCGTTGTTGAACGGCTCGTTGCCGCCCGTGTGGTCGCCGTGATAGTGCGTATTGATGACGAACCGGACCGGCTTGTCGGTGACGCCGATGCCTTTCAGCGCGGCCTGAATTTTGTCCGCCAGGGGCGCGAACTGATCGTCCACGATCACGATGCCGTCTTCGCCCACGGACGCCGCGATGTTTCCGCCCGCACCCTCCAGCATGTAAATGTTTCCGGAAACCTTGGTGACCTTAATCTCCACTTTGGAGAAATCTTGTTGCTGCGCCGAAACCGTTCGGCTCATGACCGTAGCCAACACGGCCACCGCAAAAATCATCGCCAGCCGCATGATGTCGTACAGGTTGTGCATGCCTTCCCTCCATCGAGCGCCGCGCATTGTAGCACCGTACGAACGAAATATGAGGTAAAGAAATGGGGGTTTAGCGGTGGCTCTCAAGTGTGCTGCCCCAAAGGTGCGGAGAGTCAACTATTGGTCTTCATTCAAGGCTCATTTGCAAAACTCAATAGACGGTCCATGTGCCCGGCGTGGCAAGCTCGAGCAAGTGCCGGTCGGGATCTCGAAAGTAAAGACTCCAGCCACCCAGTTCCCACGCGCGCTTTTCTTCCACGGCGATTCCTTTTTGCTCAAGCCACGACTCCCAATTGGCTAATTCGGCGGCGGAGATCGCAAAGGCGAGATGGAGTTCGCCATCTCCGTCGTGGGGAGAGGTAATTTCGCGCGAGGCTCCTTTCTTGAAGAGCAGCAATACCTGATGCGGGCCGGCATGCATGGCACAGCCGCGCTCGCCGAAGTCACTAATCGTGGAAAACCCGAAAATGTCCTGATAAAAGCCAACGGAATGTCGCAGATCGCTCACGTACAAAGAAGATTCCAAGATGCCATCGGTTGTTGGGCGCATCGCAGCCTCCGAAGGATGCAGTTGACGCACGACCATATCAGATTCCCGCGCGCAGCATGGATGCTAACGCCAAGAAGGGAGAGAGCGGTAGCCGAGCAACGCTTCGGCGGCCCACTGGCCGAGATAGACCGAGAGGGCGACGCCGTGGCCGTTGTATCCGGCAAGGACCATCACGTTTTCACAGCGCGGATGACGGCGAAAAATCGGGCGCATGCCTTCGGTGAAAAGAATTGGCCCGGCCCAGCGGTGCGTGATGCGAACGGACTTCAACACAGGATGCAAATGGTGCACACGGCCTTCGAGCCAGCGGAAGCTCTCCGCGGCTTCTCCTTTGCGAACATCGAAGCGGTAGAGATTCGGCGCATGGAATTGTCGTGAGTCCTTACCGGGCTTCGTGAAAAGTGACGCGATGGAAGTTGGCATTGGCACAAGACCTGCGCCGAAAACGGCGCCGTTCGATTCGAGCAGGCGGCCCCATAAGTATGGAAGATCGACGGTATAAAAAGGATGGCGCGAAGAAAGGCCAATCGTTTTGAGCTGCCCGGCAGTTAGCGGCGCGGTGGCAAGCGCCAGAGTTAGTTTTGGTTGAGTCGTGCGGTGAAGCTCCGAAAGTTCGAGCGAGAAGGCGTTGGCGGCAAGAAGAATTTGGCTGGCAGAGATTTCTTTTTGCTGAATGCGCGCGCGACCTCTCTGATAAACGCGCAGGCGCGGCGGTCTTGAATACTCGATGGACTGCGCCTCGGCGTGCTCGACGATTTGCGCTCCTGCGCGTTCCGCGGCGCGGGCCAAGCCGGAGACCACTCTGCCGGGGTCGATGGCGCCACCGGGAACGGCTCGAACAACTTGCAAGTTGCCCGAATCGTTCCAGGAGATCGGCGAGCCTTTTGCGGGATTTGAACGGCCCAATTCCCAAACGCCGGGGAGCTCCAAGGCCGCGTTGATGCGGAGCGTGCGAAGGATCTTTTTGTAGTCGGCAAGCACGTCGCCGAGTCCTGGAAGTGGGCCTGCCGCAGTTTCTGCGAGGGCGAGGCCACCAGTGCGGCCGCTCGCCCCTTCTCCAAGCGAAGACGCTTCCAGCACGAGCACGGATTTTCTCGGTGCCAGCCTGCGCAGCCACGCGGCGGTTGCAAGCCCTGTGAAGCCGCCACCGACAATGGCGAAGTCCACTTGATCGGGAAGGGGAGACGGGGCAGGTCGAAAATCGACGGTCCACGGCGGAGTGCCCCAGGGATGCGCTTTACGGGACATTGCTTCCCTTTGATGCTAACGGCGCCAGACGGACACATGACACACAAAAGTTTGGCGGCCGCAGCTCCTCCCAATTTATTGCAATCGCGAAATCCCCGGCGAGTTCGCTGCTCCTGGACTTATGCGCTTTTTGGCGGATTCGCGCGCGCGAAGAGAACCGCGAGGATCGCGAGAGCGCTTACTAAGAGCGGATACCATACGGGCGAAATCCACGGCCGGGGAATCAGAAATAGAACGTCGGGATCCCGGAGCGACAGTGGCCAGCGCACTGCGGCCCAAAGCACGACGTAATAGGTGATGTCCCAGATAGCGAAGGTCCACAGGAAAACCGCCGCACGCGAACGCGTTTTCGTTGCGGTGAGAAGGGCTACACTCAGCAGCATAAGAATCGTAGCCACCTCCCGGAACACTTCGAGGGTAAGCAGGCTTGGCGGAAATTGACTGATGGCCTGCGATTGCTGGTAAAACTCGCCCGACCTGCGAATGACATCCGAGAGTGTGCCCTGGTAACCAGGAAGCAGCCCCACTGCCGCGCGAAGATAAACAACCACGACGGCTTCGACAAATCCAAATGACGCAGCAAAAAGGCCGCTGGTCAGCAATTGTTGGCGAGCCAGAAGAATGCCGCCGCCTCTCCAACGGAAATAGGCGAACGGCGGGACCAGGACAAGAAGATTCACCCACCAAGGTTCCGCAATCAGTTGGAAGCTCATTCAACAATTCTACTGTGAACGGCCAACAACAGGTTAAGTGGGCTTCTCCAACGAAACAATTAGTATGGCTTTTGCGTAGAATGAGCAGGGAGAGTGTGCCTGGATGAAGCGGGGCGTGTTGAAGCGCGGAGTGCTGTTTCGCGAGCCAGTAGGCATGGCGCTGGACACCATGCGGCAGCACAAGATGCGCTCCTTTCTGATGCTGCTGGGCATCATTCTGTCGGTTTCCACCCTGATCGTGGTGATTTCCCTGATTTCCGGTGTAAACAAATACATCGCCGACCGCGTGGCGAATCTCGGTTCCAACGTTTTTCTGCTGACGCGCTTCCCGCTCATCACCGACGTGGAAGAGTACGTTAAGGCCAACCGCCGCAACAAGAAAGTGACCTGGGACGATTACGAGTCTCTGCGCGCGAACCTGAAGTTGCCTCTGCGCGTGGGCGTGGAATTGCGCGTCGATGGAAAGGTGCGCCGAGGCTCGGAAAGCATCAACGACGTGAACGTTCGCGGAGTGACCGCCAACATGGGAGACATTGACCCGGTGACGCCGCGCGAAGGGCGCTACGTTTCCGAGGGCGATGATCAGAGCCGCGCTTTGGTCACCATGATTGGCAACGACCTGGCCACCAAGCTTTTCCCGAACGTGGATCCCATCGGCCGCGAAATCCTGATTGATGGCCGGCCGTTTCAGGTCGTAGGAATTGCAAAAATCATCGGCACTGCATTCGGCCAGTCGCAGGACAATTTCGCTTACATTCCGATTCAAACGTATTTCAAGATGTATGGAACGCAGGAAACGATCTGGCTGAACATCCAGGCGCGTAGCCCGGAGTGGATGGCCCGGACGCAGGACGAGGCGCGCGCAATGATGCGGGCGCGGCGCCATTTGCCGCCGAATGAGCCGGATAATTTCGGCATTTTCGATCAGGCCACGCTGATGGAATTGTGGAAGAACCTGACTGGAGTCATCGCCACCGCGATGGTGGGCATTGTCTCGGTGTTCCTGGTGATCGGCGGCGTGGTGATCATGAACGTCATGCTGGCGACGGTGACGGAGCGGACACGGGAAATTGGAATTCGCAAGGCGCTGGGAGCGCAACGCGGCGATATCCTGATGCAGTTTTTGATTGAGTCCGCGGTGATGGCAGCGATAGGCGGCGTTTTAGGAGTGATACTGGCGTACACCATTGCGGGACTGACGAAGGCTACCACGTCAGTGCCGATGAATGTGCCGTTCGTCGCGGTGCTAATTGCGGAAGTGATTTCCGCGGCGGTTGGAATTTTCTTCGGCGTGTATCCGGCCAAAAAAGCGGCGGGGCTGCAGCCTATTGAAGCGCTGCGGCAGGAGGTTTAGCGGACGTGAAGATTACGGCGCGCATGCACCTTGGAGAGAACGCGCAGATGGCGCTGACCACGCTGCGGGAAAACAAGATGCGTTCTTTCCTTACGGTGCTGGGCGTGGTGATCGGTATCACCGCCTTGCTTTCCGTTGTATCCATTTTGATGGGCGTGTATGCGGACGTGAATGCCTACCTCTCGGACTACGGGACGGACACGCTGTTTATTTTTCGCTTCGATCCGGGGATTCACACCGGGCGACTGACTCCAGAAGAACGCGCGCGCAAGCCCCTGACGTTCGAGGATGCCGAAGCGATTCGGGAGTTGTGTCCCGCGGTGCGCGCGGTAACCGCCAGCGTGTATCCGCGATTTGAGGAAGACGGGCCGCAGCGCGGGCCAGTCACGGCGCGCTACCTGAGCAAGGAAGTTTCGGGGATTGATTACAACGGAACGCTGCCGGCGACCGAAGAAGTGTTTAATTCGCGGCCAGCGAGTGGAAGATTTTTCAGCGAAGCGGAAAACCAGCACCGGGCGGACGTGGCATTGATCGGATCGGACATTGCCAAGACGCTTTATCCGGACATCGACCCTCTTGGCAAGCCCATCATGATTGACGGAGTCTCGTACGAAGTGATCGGCGTGCTGGAGCCGCGCAAGGGCCAGTTAGTCAAAGACCAGTCTGCAGACCGGGCGGTGCTGGTGCCGTACCGCACTTATAAAAAGCATCTGCCCATGGACGACGAAAACATGGTTGGGGCGGTGGCGTATCCGGGCCACATGCCGGAAGCGGAAGACCAGATTCGCGCCGTGCTCCGGCACCGAAGGAATGTGCCTTTCAACAAGCCCGACAATTTCGGGATGGCCAGCGCGCAACAGGTCGCCGACCAGTTCAAGCAAATCACCTCGTCGGTGGCGCTGCTGATTTCGGTCATCAGCTCAATCGGGCTGCTGGTGGGCGGTGTGGGCGTGATGAATATCATGTTGATGTCGGTCACGCAGCGCACTCGCGAAATCGGCGTGCGCAAAGCGATTGGGGCGCGGCGCAGCGACGTGATCTGGCAATTCCTGACCGAAGCGATTGTGCTGACGGGGTCGGGCGGCGTCATCGGCGTGCTGGCGGGCGGAGGCATCAGCTTGCTCATCAATCTGGCAGTGCCGTCGCTGCCTTCGTATATTCCGCTGTGGGCGATTGTGCTGGCGGTGGGTGTGTCGATGAGCGTAGGACTGTTCTTTGGGATGTACCCAGCGATCAAGGCTGCGCGGCTGGATCCGGTGGAAGCCCTCCGCTACGAGTAACGCGCGACGCAACCTCAATCGTTCTTACAAGCAACAAACGGCAAAATTGGATTCGTCGGTTGCGCGGCGTGGCGGCATTGCGTATGTTTCTAGGCATGAAATCCACAAAAATACGCCTTGTGGTTCTTTGGGGTCTCGCTTTCCTCAGCTTGGTTGCCGTCGCACAGAGCCAGCAGCCGTTGCCGACGAGCCTGGCGACCGGTTTCAACACGATTCGTGAAGATACTTTGCGCGCGGATCTGACATTTTTGGCTTCGGACTCGCTGCAGGGGCGCATGTCTTTGCAAACTGGCGACGAGGTGGCAATCCAGTGGATCGCCGCGGAGTTTGCCAAGGCGGGAGTAAAGCCTGCTGCGAACGGCAGCTTCCTGCAACCGGTTGACCTGATCGAGTACCGTGGCGACCGGACGCAAAGTTATGTGGCACTGAAGCGCGGCGGCAGCGAGAAACAGTGGAAATTTCCCGAGGCGTTTGGCGGGTACCGCGCGGACGTCGATGTGACCGCGGATGTGGTATTTGCGGGTTTCGGCATCACTGCGCCGGAACTGCACTATGACGACTATCAGGGAATCGACGCGCACGGAAAAATCGTGTTGATTTTCGACCACGAGCCGCAGGAGACCGACCCCGCCTCCATCTTCAACGGCACAGGCAACACTCGTTACGCCACAGGGCGCATCAAGATCCTCAACGCCCAAGCGCACGGCGCGGTGGGCGTGCTGATTGTCGCGGAACCCAATCGCAAGCATCCGTCCAATCAGGAACGTGTCGCCAGAATCGGCGGCTCTATCACGCGCGCCGTTCCGCTTCCTTCGCAGGCGCTTGCGGAGGACGAACTCCATACGCCCGCGGCCATCATTTCCGATGCCGTAGCGAAGGAGCTTTTCGCCACTTCCGGAGCGGATCTTTCGCATCTGCAAGCGGCGATTGACCGCGACCTGAAGCCGCAGTCGCGCGCGTTGCCGGACACGCAAGTTTCGCTTCACTACCGAAACACGTCGGTCGCCCCCGGCAAAACCTATAACGTCGCCGGCTTGCTCGAAGGGAGCGACCCCAAGCTCAAGACGGAAACGATCCTGTTCTCCGGACACCACGATCACGACGGCATCAGCGGCGACCAAATCTGGCACGGCGCGGACGACAACGGCTCCGGCACCGTGGGCGTGGTTGCGCTGGCGCATGCATTCACCGCCAACGCTATCCACGGCGAACGGCCGATGCGCTCGCTGCTCTTTGTCGTATTTGCAGCGGAAGAGCGCGGCCTGCTCGGCTCTTTCTACATGGCCGCGCATCCGCTTCGGCCGCTGGAGACGACGCGCGCGGTCATCAACTTCGACATGATTGGCCGCAACGAAACCGAAAGCGATCAGACCAAGGGCCTGATCGAGATTCCCGCCGATACTACCAACCGGCTCAACCTCATCGGCCCGTCCTATAGCCCGGACTACAACCGCACGGTCGTTGCTGAGAACAAATACGTCGGCCTGGATTTGGACTACCGTTTCGACCGCGACTACGCGCTCAACATTTTCTTCCGCAGCGACCAGTTCCCGTTTGTGCTGCACAACATTCCGTCGTTCTGGTGGTTCACCGGCTTTCATCCCGATTACCACCACACTACGGACACAGCCGACAAAATCAATTACGGCAAGATGGCCAAGATTTTGCGCCTGGCTTACCTGACAGGCTTCCAATTCGCGAACGAAGCGACGCCCCCTAAGTTTATCGCCAACCCCGGCGGCAAAACCGCGAACCAAGCTAACTAGCTTCGTCTCGGATTGACAGCAAGCAGCGACTCGCTCATTGCTTCCAGAATCGCATAACGGCAGAGTAGTCGAGGTCTTCCTTGGCGGAGCCTTTGACGGCGTTGTAGATTTCGCGGGCAGCGGCAGTGGCGGGCAAGGCGACGCCAAGCTGATTGGCGAGGTCGAGGGCAAGGCCTAGATCCTTGTGCATGAGGCGAAGAGGGAAGCTTGGGACGTACTCGCCCTTAAGGAGATTGGGGGCTTTGACGTCAAGGACGCCGGAACGCGCCATGCTGGACTGCATGACCTCGACTAGCTTTTCGCCGGGGATGCCCGCGCGCGTGACGAGAGCAAGGGCTTCGGCGAGCGCGTCCACTTGCAACGCGAGAATCGCGTTCATGGCGAGCTTGATGGTCTGACCCGCGCCGTTGGGGCCAAGGTGAAACAGCTTTTTGCCCATGACGCTGAGAATTGGCTCGGCCTCTTTCAGCGTTGCGGCATCGCCGCCAATCATGAAAACGAGTTCGCCTTTTTTGGCGCCCCAATCGCCGCCGGTGACGGGTGCATCGAGAAAGCGCACGCCGCGTTCCGCGCAAGCTGCGGCGATTTTGCGCGCAAGGGCCGGCGACACGGTGCTGGAATCAATATAAATGCTGCCGCGCTTGAGCGACTGCATGGAGCCGCAGTTGCCCCAGAGAATCTCTTCGAGCGCTGGGGGATCGCTAACCATGGTGAGAAAAATATCGGAAGCGGCGGCAACTTCCTGAGGAGATTTGGCGAGCTTGGCTCCCGCGGCAACGAGTTCCTCCGCGCGCGAGGGGGTGCGGTTCCAAACTGTGAGCGGGTAGCCGGCCTTGATGAGGTTCATGCCCATGGGGCGGCCCATGAGGCCGAGTCCGATTAGCCCGATCTGTTTTGCGGGGGAATTCAAGAGAGCCTCCTCGACAATGGTTGGCTTCAGGCGCTGGCGATTGCCCAACAAAAGAAGACAATTGTAGCTGATGTACGGATGTAAGCAAATTTAGAACAGGACGAAGTGAGCGTGAAGAGTCTTGCGAAAGCTCAGGCGGTTTTGGTGCGGTGATGGAGCGGGAGAACGGCCGCGCCCGCGCCCGCAGCGGCTGCGGCAGCCAGAGCCGCTTGAGGCTCGCCGTCAGAATCTGGAACGACGGCAGGTTCGGGAGAAGCGCCGGGCCTCACGGCAACGCGAGGGGCGTCGGCGGTGACGCCGGGTTCCGGTTTTTCTTCAATGCGGACCAGGAACTGATAGGGAATTTCCCAGCGGAAGTGGCCGTGCTTGCCGCGCTGCTCGAAATTTTGTTCGAGGAAAATGGAACGGCCAGAATCGGCGACGAAAACGCCGGAAGCGGGCAGAAGAATATCGCCAGCGCGATATTGCACTTCCACACGTCGCCCGAGAAAGGCTGAGTAGCGGGCCATGCTGTCCTTAGTGTCGTCAGTCGGTAGTAACAGGGGCAATAGTACGAAGGGTCTCCCCCCGCCCGATGTGTGGAAAAAAGTGCGGAAAAGCTGTCGAGAACCAAGCAGGGCGCAGAAGAAATCAGGGCCAGTTTCAAAATGCGGCCGCCGAACGGCTAGTAAGCAGAGCCCAACGCTTGACTTTTGCACGGCGCGCGATATTGTCGGCGTTCCAGGGAATGCACCTCTGGGTGAGAACACTTGATGAAGACGAAATGGATTTGCGTACTGGGGCTGATGCTTTGTTTGGGAGCTGGGGCGCTCGCGCAGGAGAAGAAGCCCGCAAGCAAGATCTACGTTCTAAAGGCGGCCCGGCTATTTGACGGGAAGAGCAACGCGCTGGTGAAGCCCGGCGTGGTGGTGGTGACCGACGGCAAAATCGTCGCGATTGGAGGAAATGTAGCGATTCCCGCGGGCGCGGAAACGATCGACCTCGGCGACGCCACGCTGCTGCCCGGATTCATTGATGCGCACACGCACCTTACCATGGCCTACCGCGAAGATTACGCGCGGGCGGCACTCGACAGCTTGCAGAAGCCGATTCCGGAGATGGCGCTGGACGCCAGCGTCAACGCCCGCGTGACGCTAATGGCGGGAATCACCACGGTACGCGACGTCGGCTCGCACGATTATCTGGACGCCGGTTTGCGCAATGCGATCAATCGCGGCGTTGTGCCCGGTCCGCGGATGCTGGTTGCGGTGCACGCCATCGGTGCGACCGGAGGACATTGCGATGAAACGGGATACCGCGTGGGCGTGTTTGGCAAGGAAACGGGGCCGGAAGAAGGAGTGATTAACGGGGCGGACCAAGCGCGGCAAGCGGTTCGCCTCGCGCACAAGTACGGCGCGACCATCATCAAGACGTGCGCGACGGGCGGCGTGCTGTCGCTTGCCGATGCCGTGGACACGCCTCAGCTTACGCAAGAAGAGCTCAACGCCATCGTTGATGAAGCTCATGCTTTAAAGCTGAAAACCGCGGCCCACGCGCATGGGGCCGAGGGCGCGAAGCGCGCGATTCGCGCGGGCATCGATTCCATCGAGCACGGATCCTTCCTCGACGATGAAGCGCTAAACCTGATGAAACAGCGCGGCACCTATTACGTACCGACGCTGATGGCGGCGCAAGGACTCAGCGAGCAGATATCCAAAGGCGTAGCGATACCTCCTGCCATTCTGGTGAAGGCGAATGCAGCGATCGCGGCGATTCACCAGACTTTTCAGAAAGCATTGGGCATGGGGATCAAAATCGGCCTGGGCACGGATGCGGCGGTCTATCCGCACGGGCGCAACCCGGAAGAGTTTCATCAAATGGTGGACCTGGGAATGAAACCGATCGATGCGCTGAAGGCGGGGACATCGGCGGACGCGGAGCTGCTTGGGCTGGCGGACAAAATCGGTACGCTCGAACCCGGCAAGCTGGCGGACGTGGTGGCCGTTCCGGGAGATCCCGTCGAGAACATCCGCGCGACGGAGCATGTCTTCTTTGTGATGAAAGAGGGCGTGATTTACAAAAATGATCGTGGAGCGGGAGCTCACTGAGCTGGATTTTGTGGTTCGAACCGTTTCCTGAGTCAGAGGGATACACCCGGTGGCCGGACTGAACGAAACAGTTGCAAATGGCTTGGCGGCGTATTACCAATATGTCGCCGAAGATTTGCACAAATGGGTGGACCCGCTGACGAACGAGGAGTTCTGGAGCAAGCCTTATCCTTACGGGAACAGCGTGGGGCACCTGGTGCTGCATTTGACGGGAAACCTGAATTACTACATCGGGTCGCGTGTTGCGGAGACGGGTTACGTACGGGACCGCGACAAGGAATTTACCGATCCTCATCCGCCGAATAAAGATGAAGCGCTGAGGGCTTTTGACCGGACCGTGGCCACGGTGGTGGCGACGATTCGAAAGCAAAACGAGGAGGACTGGCGTAAAGCGTACACCGCGGAACGCGAGCCGGAGGCGGAAAATCGCTTCCAGATTTTTGTGCGTTGCGCGGGACACGCGTATCATCACGTGGGCCAGATTGTCTACCTGAGCCGCGAGTTAGCGAGGACTTGAGGCCGGGAAAACGCTTCGCCTGGATGCAGAGTGGGCATCGAGGCGGGCGAAGTGGAACGCGAGTGGTCGAACAGAAAAAACTCACGAAGGGCAAGGCTGCCCTTTTGTTGGCGCTGTCTGCCTTAGGGGCGATTGTGTCGGCAACGGAGCTGCATGGATGGCATGTCTACTTGGGCTTTGCCATTGTCGGCGTTGTACTGCTCGTCGGGTTTCTCATCTGGAACCGAAAATCCTGAACAAATTTTCTTGAGGAGACGGGGGTTGGAAGCGATGCGAAAAGTGTCTTTGCTCGGTTTTGCGATGGCGTGGGGTGGATTGTTCGCGGTCTCGGCGGTGGCCCAGGAAACCGCGAAGCCAGCCCAGGTTGTGGCTTCCACGGTGCCAACCATCGACCAGTCGCTGGAGTGCCAAAGCGCGTTCAATCCCAAAATTTCGCCAGATGGAAAACGCGTGGTTTACGAAGTGCAGAAAACCAACTGGGATGAGAACGCATTCGAGCGGAATTTGTGGATTGGAGAAATTGCCAGCGGCGATATGCACGCACTGACCACCGCAAAGAAATCGAGCACAAATCCGGCATGGTCGCCGGATGGAAAGTGGATCGCATTCCTTTCCGACCGGCCGGGACAAATTGCGGGCACTACGGAAGGCAAGAGGCAACTCTATGTGATTTCAGCGGATGGCGGCGAAGCGCAGCAAGTCACGAAAGTGGAAAACGACGTGAATGATTTCGAATGGGCGCCGGATTCGAAGCGCATCGTTTTTTCCATGAGCGATCCTGAGACTAAGGCAATGAAGGATCGCAAAGAAAAATACGGCGAATATTCCGTGGTGCATGCGGATTACCAGATGACGAACCTGTGGATGGTCGAATTTTCGAGCGGCAGGACTACCGCGCCAGAGCCAAAACAGCTGACAGAAGGCGACAAGTTCAGCGTCGGAGATTTTTCCTGGTCGCCGGACGGGACGCGGATCGCGTTCAGCGCTCAGAAGGATCCCGATTTGATCTCCATCGATTCGGAGGATTTGTACGTCCTAAACGTGAACGACAAGGCGTTGAAGAAAATTGTGAGCACGCCAGGACCGGACCGGAATCCGCACTGGTCGCCGGATGGGAAGAGGATCGCGTTCGAAACCGCCGCTGGGGCGCAGTACTTCTTTTATACGGATGCAAGGATTGGAGTGGTCGGCGCGGATGGCGGAGCGGTGCAGATTTTGACGGAGTCGTTTGATGAAGATCCGTCGCTAATTTCCTGGGGGCCAGACGGGATTTATTTTGGCGCAGTCCAGAAGACCACGGCGCATTTGTTCCGGCTGAATCCGGCAACGGGAGCGGTGGAGAAAATCAG
>Ga0307471_100000433_pt1 | contig 21392 bp, 14 predicted proteins | sample atmos_gasesAM3C__2_FD_204566 | JGI IMG/M metagenome (GOLD analysis project Ga0307471, IMG submission 204566) | Hardwood forest soil microbial communities from Morgan-Monroe State Forest, Indiana, United States - atmos_gasesAM3C_515 | ecosystem: Environmental > Terrestrial > Soil > Temperate...
GCGCGTCCACAGTGCAAAACTGTATAGTTATATCGGAGAGGCGTACTATGCAACACGATCGAAATTACAGGTCTGGCAGCGAAGCCATAACCTGGTGCTTGGTCTGTACCGTGCCTCGCAGACTTTTTCGCCGGCAGCACTCTCTGTCCCAACGAAGATCGCGGAAGGGTCCAAACGGGCTTCTCCTAAGGATTATGAGCATTTTCTGAACATCGCTGAAGGGTCACTCTTTGAGACCGAATATCTTCTCGTTGTAAGTCGCGACCTCGGCTTCCTTACGCTAGAAACTGCCCACCTGCACTTAGCTGAAACCGAAGCAATTCTCAAAATGCTCCACGGTTTGCGGAAAAAAGTGCAAGCCGGCATCTGAGCTCACTCGGCACTACAGAACTGTGAACTGTCAACTGGCGGCTGTGGACTAGCGTTTGTCGGAGTCGGATCGCCAGACGGGCTTGCGCTTTTCGAGGAAGGCCGCGAGACCTTCCTGGAAGTCGGGGGTGCAACGAACGCGGGCGCTTTCAAGGACGGCGCGCTCCAAGTCAGCGTCAACGCCAGCGGCGGCGGCAGAGACCAGTAGATGCTTGGCGCGGGTAATGCTGCTAGGGCTGGCAGCGAGCAACGTGTCGGCGAGTTCATAGGCGCGGGGCATGAGCTTTTCGGCGGGAACGATTTCGTTGACGAGGCCGAGTTCTTTGGCCTCGGTAGCTTCGACGAGACGGCCGGTGAGAAGCAGATCGCGGGAGCGCTTTTCGCCGATCTGGCGGGTCAGGAAGACGGAAACGATAGCAGGAAGGAAACCAATTTTGACTTCGGTGTAGCCAAACTTGGCTTCGGGAACGGCAAGTGTGAAATCGCAGAGAGTGGCGATGCCGCAGCCTCCGGCGAGCGCATGCCCATTGACGGCGGCGATCATCGGACGGGAGTAACTCCAGATTTTGCGAAACATTTTAGCGATACGGCGAGAATCTTCCTGGTTTTCGCCGGGAGATTGTTTGGCAATGTTGCGGAGAAGATCGAGATCGATCCCGGCGCAGAAAGCTTTGCCACTGCCGGTAAGAATGACTACGCGGGTCGGGGTCTTTTCGAGTGTGTCAAGGACGGCCTGGAGTTCGGCGATCATCTGAGTGGAAATGGCGTTGCGCTTGTCGGGGCGATTGAAAGTGACGGTGGCGACTTGGCCGGCGCTTTCAACGAAAAGCGTTTCGTAGGACATAGGGGGGCTCCTGAGGAAGAGTTTAGCGAAGAGGGGAGGAAGTTTACAGTTGTCAGTTATTCATGGCGGAGCAAAAAAAGCGAAGTGGCACAGACCAGGGGGTCTGTGTCACGAGACCCGAGAGGGTACGATGCGTCGTGCCGCTGTAAACACTAGAAGGCGGCAGAGAGCCGCCCGCTCCTTGGCACGACGCCCAAGTTCACCGCGGATGAGAAGATCGGGCCGCTCCAGTCGGGATGACAGGATTGGATAGGGCTTTGGTTAGTTGGGGAGGGGGGCATGAGCGTACTTGGCGCGGATTTCGTTGGCCATGGGAAGAATCTTGGAGAGTTTGGAGCTGTCGAAGCCGGGATCGACGCCGAGTTTCTGGAGGGCGGAGAGAACAGATTCGGTGGGGATGTTGCCAACAAGGTCGTCACCGGCAAAAGGGCAGCCGCCCAGGCCGGTGAGCGCGGAATCAAAGCGGCGGCAACCGGCTTGATACGCGGCGATGATTTTGTATTCGGCTTCGTCGGGGCGGGAGTGGAGATGCACGCCGAGTTCGATGCCGGCGACATGATACTTCACTTGGGTGTAGAGGTCGCGGACGAGTTCGGGGCTGGCGGTACCGACGGTGTCGGCGAGGGAGACGGTGTTGACGCGGGTGTCCTTGAGCCAGTCGAGCGTATCTTGGACGATTTCGGGGCCCCAGGGCTCGTCGTAAGGATTACCAAAGGCCATGGAGATGTAGATGACGAGAGATTTGTTGGCGGCTTTGGTTTCGCGCTTGAGAATTGCAACGAGGCGGCGGGATTCTTCGCGGGTCATGTTGGCGTTGGCGCGGCGGAAGTAGGCGGAAATGGAGTAAGGATAGCCGATCGTGCTGACACCGGGGGTGGCGAGGGCGCGCTCGAGTCCTTTTTCGTTGACAACAATACCGATAATTTCGGGTGGCGCGCTGTTTTCGGGAAGGGAAGCACGCAGTTTGCCCATGACTTCCTCGCTATCGGCCATTTGCTTGATGTGCTTGGGAGAGACGAAGCTGACGGCATCAATGTGGCGGAAGCCGGCGAGGATAAGTTCACGGAGATAGGCGACTTTAGTGTCCGTGGGGATGAAGTCCGGCAGGCCTTGCCAGGCATCGCGAGGACATTCGATCAGCTTGATGGGAGTCGTCATGTAGCTCTGTAGTTTACGGGCAATTGAGGAAAGAGGAAGCGAGCGGGTCCACATTGGAAGCATGAGACAAAGAAAAGGCGAACCACAGAGTGAACGGAGGACCGCCCTTCGCACAGAACGCTCGGGGCGAGCAGAGGAAACCGAGAACCATGGGTCATGTTTGGAGGACTCCAGTTTTGAATTCGGGGAGGTGGGTGTTCAGGGCGGCGGCCTGGAGAGCCCAGATGAGGGCGTCGCGGGTGTGGGCGGGATCGATGATGGCGTCGAGCCAGAGGCGCGCGGCGGCGTAGCGTGGGTCGGTCTGGTGCTCGTAAGTGGCTTTCACCGAGGTGAGCAATTCCTTCTTAGCCTTCTCGTCCAGCTTTTTACCTTCGCGTTCAAGCTGCTTGATTTTAATTTCGGCCAGGGTGTTGGCCGCGGCGTCACCGCTCATGACAGCGAACTTGGCGGTGGGCCAGGCGAACATGAATCGTGGGTCGTAGGCTTTGCCGCACATGGCGTAATTGCCAGCGCCAAAGCTGCCGCCGAGTATCACGGAAATTTTGGGAACGACGCTGTTGGCGACGGCGTTGACCATCTTGGCTCCGGCACGGATAATGCCGCTCCATTCTGCGTCCTTGCCCACCATAAAGCCGTTGACGTCGTGAAGAAAGACAAGTGGGATGCGGTTCTGATTGCAATCGAGGATGAATCGCGCGGCCTTCTCGGCAGATTCGGTGTAAATGACGCCGCCAAATTCGAGGCGTTTCTGATCGGAGTGAGGCGCGTTGGTGGTGACATGTGTTTTCTGGTTGGCGAGGAGACCGACGGCCCAGCCGCCAATGCGGGTGTAGCCGCAAAGTAGGGTCTGGCCATATTCGGCGCGGTACTCTTCAAATTCGCTGCCATCCACGAGGCGAGCGATGATTTCGCGCATATCGTATTGCCTGGCGGGATCACCAGAGAAGATACCGTAGATCTCCTCGGCGGCGTAAAGCGGTTCGTGGAGACGGGAATGGGAAAAGATGGGTGGATTGGGCGCACCCATTTTGTCGGTGAGGGCGCGGATACGCTTGAGGCAGGATTCGTCGTCGAGCTCGCGGAAATCTACCGTGCCACTGATCTGCGCATGCATTCTGGCGCCGCCGAGTTCTTCGGCGGACGATTTCTGGCCGATAGCGGCCTGGACGAGCGCGGGACCGGCAAGGAAGAGGCCCGAGCCTTCGGTCATGAGGATGTGATCGCACATGACAGGGAGGTAGGCGCCGCCGGCAACACACATGCCCATGATGGCGGTGATTTGCGGGATGCCCATAGCGCTCATCACGGCGTTGTTGCGAAAGACGCGTCCGAAATCATCGGTGTCGGGGAAAACGTCCTCCTGGAGCGGAAGGAAGACACCGGCGGAATCGACGAGATAGATGGTGGGAATGTGATCGTCGATGGCGATATTTTGCGCGCGAATCACCTTTTTCGCGGTCATGGGGAAAAAAGCACCGGCCTTTACGGTGGCGTCGTTGGCGATGATCATGAACATGCGGCCGGAAACGCGGCCGAGGCCGGTGATGGTGCCAGCGGCGGGAGCACCGCCCCAATCTTCGTACATTTCATAGGCGGCGTAGATGCCGAGTTCGAAGAAGTGCGTGCCGGGATCGATGAGCGCGGCGATGCGCTCACGGGCGGTGAGGCGATTCTTTTTGTGCTGGGATTCGATGGCTTTGGGGCCACCACCTTGACGGATTTGCTCTTCTTCGTTCTTGATGGCGGTGAGGAGATCAACCATACGGTGAGCGTTCTTGTCGAATTCCGGAGATTTGGGGTTGATAGAAGATTTCAGAACCGAAGCGGACACGAGGCGACCTCGCACAGAGAATGGAGACGACTCAGTATACGGAGGAACAGAGGAATGTGCGAGGGGAAGAGGGAAAAGACTACCACAGAGAGAGCAGAGGGCCGCAGAGATAACGGAGAATTACGAACGAATGTCCGGAAGGAAAAGTGAGAGAAAGGGACGAGTAAGAGGACGAGGAGGAACGAGGAGCGAAGCCGAGGTGGGTTGAAGGACACAAGGAGGAGTCCAGCGATCACAGAGAAACGTAGGTGAAGAATGGGATAAACTCTGCGGTATGAAATTTCCCCTGTTGAGTTTGGAATTGGCGCGGCGCATCGAGATGGCAGAGGGCGAGGCGGCGGTGGCTTGCGTCAGGATGATGAAGGCGACGCAGCCGGGGTCTGAGGGCGCGGTTGCTTCGATTGGCGGAGGCTACGCCGTGTATGCCGGAACCAATAGCCCGGTGACGCAGGCGGTGGGATTGGGGCTGGATGGACCGGTGAGCGCGGAAGAGTTTGACAAGTTGGAGGAGTTTTATTTTAGTCGGAAAGAGCCCGTACGCGTGGAGACGTGCCCGATGGCGGATGCAACGCTCATGGAGCATTACAAGCAACGGGGTTACTGGGCGAGCGAATTCACGAACGTGATGGTCCGGCCAATGCGGAAAAAAGAAAAATATATGCCGCAGGATGGAGTCGAAATTCGCCGGGCCAGTCCCGAAGAGACGGATTTGTGGACGTTGACGGTGGCGCAGGGATTTGCTGAGAACTATCCAGTCACACAGGAATTGCTGACGGTGATGAAGATGTTCGCGATGGGGAAAAATATCGAGTTGTATCTTGCGCGGATCGGAGGGCGTGTGGCTGGGGGAGCGACGTTGACGGTTCGCGAGAAGACGGCAGGATTATTCGGAGCAAGCACCTTGCCGGAGTCTCGGAACCGGGGAGTGCAGACGGCGTTGCTGCAGGCGCGCTTGCAGCGGGCGGCGGAGGCAGGATGCACGTTGGCAGTGAGCTTGGCGCGTCCAGGAAGTATTTCGCAAAGGAATATAACAAGACAGGGTTTTGGGGTGTTGTACACGAGGGTGAAATTTGAGCGGGGTTGCGAAGAGAAGGCTTGAGGAACAAAGCGCAAGAGCCGCGTAAGAAGGAAAAACGAAGCAAACCGTACTCCAGGGGAAGCGGCATATTGAAGGAAAAAGAAAGGAAGAAAGAAAAGCGAACCGCAGAGTTACCAGAGGTCCCCAGAGGCAGCGGAGACGGCTGGAAGATGCGAAGGAGTCAAAGGCGATCAGCGAGCGGAGGCAAGGCGCTTGTGAATGAAGTCGATGATGTTCTGGGTGGAGGTGCCGGGAAGAAAGACTTCGGCGACGCCGGACTGCTTCAGAGCGGGAATGTCGGCTTCGGGGATGATGCCACCCACGAGGACGGTGACCTCGTGCATCCCCTTTTCCCGAAGGAGTTTCATGAGTTGGGGGCAAAGCGTGTTGTGGGCGCCAGAGAGGATGGAGAGGCCAATGACGTCGACATCTTCCTGGGCCGAAGCGGAGGCGATCATCTCGGGGGTCTGGCGCAGGCCGGTGTAAATGACTTCCATGCCGGCGTCGCGGAGGGCACGGGCGATGATCTTGGCGCCGCGGTCGTGGCCGTCGAGACCGGGCTTGGCGATCAAAACTCTGATTTTCTTTTCAGGCATTTTCTTCCTTTTAGGTGACGGCGACTTCTTCGTAGGGGCCGAAGACGGTGCGCATGGCTTCACAGATTTCGCCGAGCGTGGCGTAGGCTTTGACGGCGTCGAAAATGAAGGGCATGAGATTTTCGGAGCCTTCGGCCGCTTTGCGAAGCGCGGTGAGACGGCGGTCGACTTCGGCGGAGGAACGGTCGGCGCGGAGCTTGCGCAGGCGCGCGGCCTGACGCTGGGCGACGGATTCGTCAATTTGGAGGATATCGAGAGGCCTTTCCTGGGTGACGTAGTCGTTGACGCCAACGATGACTTTTTCTTTCTTGTCCACGGCCATCTGATAGCGGTAGCTGGCTTCCGCGACTTCGCGCTGCGGATAACTCTTTTCAATGGCGGCCACCATGCCTCCCATGGCGTCTATGCGGCGAACGTAATCCCAGGCGCCTTGTTCAACTTCATTGGTGAGGGTTTCGACGAAGTAGGAGCCACCAAGCGGATCGACGGTATTGGTGACGCCGGTCTCGTGAGCGATGATCTGCTGCGTGCGAAGAGCGAGAGTAGCGGCGAACTCGGTAGGGAGGGCCCAAGCCTCGTCGAGAGAATTGGTATGCAGAGATTGCGTGCCGCCAAGAACGCCAGCGAGGGCTTGAATGGCGGTGCGAACGACATTGTTCATGGGCTGTTGGGCGGTAAGAGAACAGCCAGCGGTCTGCGTATGGAAGCGCAAGGCCCAGCAACGGGGATTTTGGGAGTTGTAGCGCTCGGTCATGGCTTTGCACCAGATGCGCCGCGCGGCGCGGTACTTGGCGATTTCCTCGAAGAAATCGTTGTGGGCATTGAAGAAAAAGGAAAGCTGGGGGACAAAGTCATCCACTTTAAGGCCACGACGCAAGGCCCATTCGACATACTCCATGCCATCACGCAGGGTGAAGGCTAGTTCCTGAATCGCGGTGGAACCGGCTTCGCGGATATGGTAGCCGCTGATGGAGATGACATTGAACTTGGGAGTGTGCTTGACACCAAATTCGTACGTGTCGATGACGAGACGCATGGAGGGTTCGGGTGGATAGATGTATTCCTTTTGGGCGATGTATTCCTTCAGGATGTCGTTTTGGAGAGTGCCGGAAATTTTTTTCCAGTCGGCGCCCTGTTTTTCGGCAACGGCAAGATACATGGCCCAGATAACGGCGGCGGGGGAATTGATGGTCATCGAGGTGGTGACATCGGCGAGGGGAATCCCGTCGAAGAGGACTTCCATGTCCGCCAGGGAGCTGATGGCGACGCCACACTTGCCGACCTCGCCTTCGGAGAGCGCGTGGTCGGAATCGTAGCCCATCAGCGTTGGAAGATCGAAGGCGGTGGAAAGACCGGTTTGGCCATGCGCGAGAAGATAGCGAAAACGCTGGTTGGTATCTTCGGCCGTGCCGAAGCCTGCGAATTGTCGCATGGTCCAGAGTCGGCCACGATGCATGGTGGCGTGAATGCCGCGCGCGTAGGGGGGGTCTCCCGGTGAGCCGAGGTCGCGAGCGGGATCCCAACCAGCGAGATCGTCTTCCGTGTAGAGGCGGCGGATGGGATAACCGGAGACGGTGGTGAATTCTTTTTGGCGCTCGGGGCTTTTGGAGAGAGCGGGCTCGAGAGTGTGTTTCTCCCAGGCGAGGCGCTGGGGAGAGACCTTCTTTGTGGAATCACTCATGCTGTGGCGCTCCGAGAGCAAGAGATCGCAGGCGTGCGGCAGAGTTGAACCGCAGCAAAGTAATGCTATGCGAAACAGCAGTGAGGGGCAAGGAGGAGAGGGGAACGGCTTTACCACAGAGGCAGAAGAGGGCGGCAGAGAGGGCGGAGACAGCGAAGAGAATCGCAAGACCCAAGACGACAGGGCAAAGAGGCGATTACTGCAAGAGCCCCGATGGAACCCACTGAAGGTCCGCAACTGCAACCCCAATTGAAATTCGAAAAAAAGGCCGCGAATAGAAAGCTCACGGCCCAGCCTGGAAAGCCAATTAAGGATTAGCGCTGGCCAGAAGAGTGCAGGTTCGCGTCGTCAAGGGCTTTGAGAAGCTTGTCGGTGCCAACGACCTGGCCGTTAAGCGTGCCGGGAATGAGGGTATCTTTTTCGACTCCACCATTTTTGTTGTTGGCGATGGTGACGCTGTTTACTTCCAAGGTGCGGCCGAGGGCGCGTTCATAACTTGCTTTGGCTTCGGCAAGATTGGCGAGAGCGCGAAGTTCGGTACCCTCAGCGGTGATCAGGTCGCGCTGAGTGAGAATGACGTTGTACACGGTGGAAGCGCCGAGCCGATACTTTTTTTGTTCCGCATCAAAAGTTTGTTGCTGGAGCTCGCGGGCCTTGCTGGCAGCCTGGACCTGGGCGCGTCCTTGCTCGACGGCAATGGTAGCATTGCGGACATCGAGAAGCGCGGTATTTTTGATCTGTTGCGTCTGCGCTTCCGTCTGGCGCCTCACCAGTTGGGCGTGGATGTTGTCCGCTTGCGCTGAGCGATTGCGCAAGGGGAGACTAAGGGTCATCTGGAGGGCGTAATCGGGAAAATCATTATGAAAAATCTGGCTCTGGGAGTTTCCGAAACCCGCCTTGTTCGTGCTGAGGACGGGTGGAGCGCTGGCCGCGGCGACAAAAGTCGGCAAGCCCGTGGCCGGGTTCAAGACAGGATTGCCGTTCTGGTCGAGAATCGGCACGCCGCTCGGAGTGGTGTAAGGGACAGCGCCCAGAACAGAGGAATTGCCGGCCAGGCCGAACGAGCCGTATTGCCCGCTGAGGGTGAGCAGGGGCAAGAGCGCATTTTTGGTGGCTCGGACGTCGACGTCAGCATTTTTCAAATTGTAATACTGCTCTTGGAGATCAGGGCGTTTGGCAAAGGCTTCCTTGACCGCATCCTCAAAGGAACTGGTGTGAATAGATTCGGGAGAATCAGGTTTATCGGTGGGAACGATTTCGATGTTGAGCAGGTTAGAGGCCAGAGGGTCTTTGGAAATGTAGTTTTTGAGGATGAGCTGGTCCTGAAGCTCGGTGGTTTGCGCGACGATGAGGTTCTGGCGATCCGTGGCCAATTCGGATTCCGCACGGGTGACGTCGAGGGGCGCCATGGTGCCGATTTCAAGCTGTTTCTTGTTGTCGTTGTAAAGCTTTTCGGCAACGGAGACGGCCTTCTGTTGCACGTCGACGTTTTCCCGGGCGTAAACGAGTTCCCAGTAGGCGGTGATGGAATTGGTTACGGTGGTAATGGCCTGCTGGGTGAAAGCGAGGTCAGCAATCTTTTTGTTGTTCTCGGCGATGAGGATATTGCGGCGGTTGATGAAGCGGCCGGCGCCTTGAAGGAGTTGCTGTTGGAAACCGAAAGTGAGCGCGGATTGGACATAGGGATTGAAGAAGTTCGAGGCGGTGGAGGAAGCGCGGTTGTTATTCCAATTGACGGAAATCGAGGTGCCTAGATCAAAGCTCTGCTGGTATTGGGTGTTGTACTGACTGGAGTGGGAAAACAGGGGCAAGGCCTGAGGGTTTTGACGGTTATTCAGGCCGGCGCCGGTTCCGGAGATGAAGGGGTTGTTGATGGGTGTAGTGCGGTCGTCGAAGGAGATCACTTGGGTGATGAACGGGTCATAGAACAGGGTCTGGACGCTGGCCGTAGAGCCAGCCGAAAGACTTTGCGGTACTCCGTAGCCAAATCCGCCGGCATGTGTTTTGAGGATGCTGGCGTCGGCAATCCACGGGTTGTAGCGCTGGACGACGATGTCCATGCTGTTTTCGAGTGCGAGGGCAATGGCGTCTTGCAAGCTTAATGTGAGTTTTCCTTCGTGAATCAGTTGTTCTAGCCGAGGAGAATTGGTGAGCACGCCGGGATCAACGAATTGCGTGCGGTAGGGATTGATGATGCTCGGGAAGGCCTTTGGAGGGATGCTGTAGTCATATTTCGAGACGCCAAGCGAGATGGGAATACCCCCTTGGGAGGGAGCGTGCGGGGCTTGAGTCTGCGCCGGGGCCGAAGGGGCCGCGGGCTCCTGGGCAAAAACGGGGTAGAGAGGAGCGCCTGCCAAGACTCCCGCCAGGACGGCGGCAAGAAGCGGACGAAAGAAGGGCATCTTCATAAGTGACCTCACTATTAAAGTTGGAACAAGAATCGCGTGACCCGCGTTTTGGGGGTTCATCTCTTTGTAAAACGTTTGCGGAGCGCAATTTGTTTCATTTGCGACAGCTAAGGGATTGCATTACTTGGTCCATCCGGGCCCCAGTCCGGAATTGTGCAGTCTAACATAGAGGGTTCCGGCCTTGACAATGTGCGGTCGAGACGACTAGGCTGCTGACATTTCGACGGTTAGGAGACCAGGTCGGTTAGCGGGCAATATGTTGACAAGGCAAGAGCTAATCCGGATGTTTGAGGTGGCGGGAGCGATCCGTCATGGGCATTTTGAGTTGTCGAGCGGGCTGCACAGCAGCACGTATGTGCAATGCGCGCTGGTGCTGCAGTATCCGCATTTTGCGGAGAAACTGGGGCAGGCGCTCGCAGCGCTGTTTTCGGATGCACGCATCGATGCCGTAATGTCACCGGCGCTGGGGGGAGTGATCATCGGGCAAGAGGTAGCGCGAGCGCTGCCTGCACGGAAAGATGCGGTGGGCGGTGGCGTGCCGGCAATGTTTGTGGAGCGGGACGGGAGCGGATTGCTGACGCTAAGGCGTGGATTTACGCTACAGCCGGACGTGCACGTGCTGGTGGTGGAAGATGTGTGGACCACGGGGGGATCGACGCGGGAAACGATCCGGGTTGCGGAAGAAGCGGGTGGACGCGTGGTGGCGGCGGGCGCGTTGATCGACCGGAGCGGGGGAAAGGTCGAGTTTGATGTAGAGGCGCAGTCGTTGCTGGAACTGACGATTGAGAGTTATGAGCCCGAAGATTGCCCGCAGTGCCGACAAGGAAGCGTGGCGGTAAAACCGGGAAGCCATTTTGCGCGCTCGGCTTCCTGAGACGGGCGTGCTGATTCCTGCATGCATTATTTCAAACTGACAATTGCGTACGACGGAACGGATTTTCACGGGTGGCAAAGGCAGTCGAATAAGCCGACGGTACAGGGCGAAATTGTGTCTGTGCTGCGGCGGTTGACGCAAGAGAATGTGCAATTGCATGGTGCGGGACGTACGGACGCAGGTGTGCACGCCCTGGGACAGGTTGGAAGTTTCCGGACCCAATCGGCGCTGTCTGCAGAGGAATTTCAAAGGGCGCTGAATGCGCTGCTGCCGGCAACGATCCGGATTCTTGGAGCCGAAGAAGTTGGGCCGGATTTTAATGCGCGGTGGTCTGCGACAGGGAAGGTCTACCGTTACCGGTTGTATCGCGGGAAAGTGGTGCCGCCGTTTTTATGGCGATACGTGCTCCATTATCCGTTTCCGCTGGAGGAAGAGGCCATGAAAGAAGCGGCGGCGAGGTATGTGGGGGTGCACGACTTTTCGTCGTTTGCGGCGTCCACGGGATCGGAAGACGACGACAAAGAGCGGAACATGACGCGAGAGATTTTCGCCACGGAATTAAAACGCACGGATGATGGGGAAGAATTGTGGTTTACGGTGCATGGACGGTCATTTTTGCGGTACATGGTCCGGAAAATGGTAGGGACACTGCTGGAAGTGGGAAGAGGGAATTTGGCACCGGCAGATATTGACAAGCTGTACGAATTGAAGGACCGGTCGAAGTCTGGGCCGACGGTGCCAGCGCTGGGATTGTGCATGGTGAAAGTGGAAAGCGAAGAGGCGTGGCGAGTGGAATAAGGCTTAGAAGGAAACGGAATCGCGGGATCGCGACAGAGGAGGCATAGACTTATTACCATATTCGCTCATGGTAAACAATCGTTCGGGTTTTCGGCTAGAATTGCAGGTATGGTTGCCACGCCACTCGCGGTCGAGACACTTCCCTCCATAGACCCCGCCACGGGGCAGGTACGAGCACAATTTGAGAAGACGCCAGCGCCCGCTGTGCCACAGATCCTGGCGAAAGCGCGAGAAGCGCAAGCCAAGTGGGCAAAAGTACCGCTGAAGGAGCGATGCGCACGGATTGCTGTGCTGAAAGCGAATATGCTGGAAGCGCGCGAACGGCTGGCCGATGCGGTGGTAAAGGAATCGGGAAAGCCGCGGGTCGAAGCGTTGTTTGCAGATGTGTTTGTGGCGCTGGATACAGCGGATTATTTCGTGAAACACGGTGAACAGCTTCTGCAGGTGGAGCGCGTGCCGCATCACAACACGGCGGCGAAGGCAAAATCGGGCACGTTGTACTACGAGCCGCTGGGCGTGCTGGGGATCATCAGTTCGTGGAACTACCCGCTGGCGATACCCATGAGCCAGATGATTCCGGCGGTAGGGTCGGGGAATGCGGTCGTGTGCAAGACGAGCGATTTTACGCCGGAGTGCGGGGAGTTGATCGGAAGGCTGTTTCGCGACGCCGGATTTCCGGCGAACCTGGTGACGATACTGCAGGGAAGCGGGGAAGTCGGGCAAGCGTTAATTGAGGCGCATCCGGATAAGGTGTTTTTCACGGGCAGCGTATTTACGGGCAGACGTGTGGCGGAGGCGTGCGCGCGGCATCTGATTCCCAGTGTGCTGGAGCTGGGCGGGAAAGACGCGATGCTGGTGCTGGGGGATGCGGATCTGGATGTGGCCTCGAGCGCGGCGGTCTGGGGGAGTTTCACGAATTGCGGGCAAGTGTGCCTGTCGGTGGAGCGGCTCTTCGTCGAGCAGGCGGTGAGCGGGGAGTTTGTGCGGCGGTGCGTGGAAAAGACGAAAAAGCTGCGACTGGGACCCGGGAGCAACCCTGAAAGTGATGTTGGGCCGCTGATTCGGCCGCAACATGTGCAGCGCATGAGCGATTTGATTGCGGATGCGATGCAGCGCGGCGCGAAGGTGGAGTGCGGCGGGCAGGCGCGTCCGGATCTGGGTCCGGGATTTTTTGAGCCGACGGTGCTGACGGGCGTGAATGCGACGATGAAGCTTTTCCAGGATGAGACGTTTGGACCGATCATGGCGATTGAGGTGGTACGGGATGTCGAAGAGGGATTGAGGAAGGCGAATGACACGGACTATTCGCTGGCTGCCAGCGTGTTTACGAGAGACGCGAAGTACGGGGAGAAATTGGCGCGGCGACTACGCGCGGGAACGGTGATGGTGAACGATGTCGTAAGCGCATTTGCGATTGCCGAGGCGCCGCACGGGGGAAGTGGATGGAGCGGCTGGGGGCGCACGCACGGAAAAGCGGGACTGCGAGAGATGGTGAACGTGAAGTATGTGGATGTGGACCGGTTGCCCGGGACGCCGAAGCCATGGTGGTATCGCTACGGAGGGGAGTTGGAGAAAGCGGCGGATGCGGTTTTGCGGTTTGAGTTTACCGGTGGAATTGCGGCGAGAATGCGGAATTTGCGAGAAGCAATGAAGACGATGTTCCGGGATCACGGACTGTAATGGGAGGAGAAAATCGTGGCGGAAGAAACGACAGCAGCACCAGCAGCGACACCAGCCGCGGCAGCGACGCCCGCAGCGGCTGTGGAGGCGACAGCTAGCGCACCAAAGGTGAAGACGCGGAAGCCGAAGCAGCGTGCCTGCGATGAGAAAGATGCGAAGGGCAAGCTCTGCGCGGGGCATTTGAAGAGGTGGTTCGAATATCCGGCGGAGATTGAGCGGCTGGTGGGGAAGGGCGCGGAGATTTACCGGTGCGAGTTTTGCCAGACCTTGTACCGGCCGGACCCGAAGCAACCGCCGAATAGTTATACGGTGAGGTATTGAGGGGAGCAGGAAGCAGGGGTAAGAGAAGAAAAAGCTTAACGCAGAGGGACGCAAGGAAAACGGGGACGTCGGGGAACAAGGCAGAATGAGCGGTTAACAGGCCGAGGCTGAAGACCTAAGTTAAGCGACTGGGGAGGCCACTGCACCGTGCCTGAAAACGAATGGATTTACGACTGGAATCGTGGCGGGCACATGATGATCCCTCCGGGGACACATGTGCTGCTGAATGATGAGACGCTGCGGGATGGACTGCAGAACCCGTCGATCACCGATCCTTCCATAGATGAAAAAATTGAAATTCTGCATTTGATGGAATCGTTGAAGATTAATTCCGTCAACATCGGCTTGCCCGGGGCGGGAGCGCGGGCGGCAGAGCACGTAGAAGCACTGGCGCGGGAGATTGCGACGAACCGCATGCAGATCCGGCCGAACTGCGCGGCCCGCACGCTGGAGACGGACATACGACCGATTGCGGAAATCTCGCAGCGCGTGGGGATTGCGATTGAAGCGGCGACGTTTCTCGGGTCGAGCCCGATCCGGCGGATGGTGGAGGATTGGACCGTAGATTACCTGGAGCGCATGACGGAAAAAGCGGTGAAGTTTGCGGTGGCGGAAGGGTTGCCGTCGATGTACGTCACCGAAGACACCGTGAGGACGGACCCGGAAACGATTCAGCGGTTGTATTGCACGGCGATACGCAGCGGGGCACGTGCGATTGTGTTGTGCGACACGGTGGGCCACGCGACGCCACAAGGCGCGTTTAATCTGGTGAAATTTGTGATTGAGAATGTCGTAAAGCCATCGCGCGAAAAGATTCGCGTGGACTGGCACGGACACCGGGACCGCGGGTTGGCAGTGGCGAACTCGCTGGCGGCGGTGGCAGCGGGAGCGAATCAGGTGCATGGCGTGGCGCTGTCGCTGGGAGAGCGAGTAGGAAATACGCCGATGGAATTGTTGCTGGTGAATTTGCGGTTGATGGGACTCATTGACAATGACTTAACGTTTTTGCGCGCGTATTGCGAGAAGGTGGCAAAGGCGACGCACACGACCATCCCGCCGAATTATCCGGTGTTTGGGAGGGATGCGTTTCGAACGGGCACAGGAGTGCATGCGGCGGCGATTATCAAAGCGTTGAAGAAACATGACCGGGCCTTGGCGGACGCGGTGTACAGCGGCGTACCGGCACACTTGTTCGGGTTGGAGCAGATTGTAGAGATTGGACCGATGAGCGGGAAGTCGAACGTGCTTTACTGGCTGGCACGACATAATATTCCGGCAACCGAAGAAAGGGTCAACCGGATATTCGAGGCAGCGAAGAAGTCGGTGCGCATGCTGACGGAGCAAGAGGTGCGAGCACTGTGCGAAGAGACGGGTGCAGCGGTGTGAACGGAGCACACGAAGGTAGAGCGCGACAGAATCCCGGGAGGGGCCCGTCCAAACGCACGGTGAAACGCGTAGCGGTTTGCGTTATCCTCTTGGCTATGCCGATCCGCTCCGCGGTTGTCCCACCCTCCTCCGGGCAGATTCGAGCGTCTACCCTTGCCGAACAACCGCAGGTTCGTACCGCACTGGAATGGTTCGAGAAAAATCTGAAATGGATTAATGAGGAGCAAGTGCGGTTGACGGAGATCCCTGCGCCGTCGTTTGAAGAGGGGAAGCGGGCGGCGGCGGTTGCAGCACTGCTTGCGGAAGAGGGACTGAATGTACATTCGGACAAAATTGGAAACGTGATCGGAGAACTGCGCGGGGCCAAGGAACAGGAAGCCGTACTTGTCGCGGGGCATCTGGACACGGTGTTCCCTGCAGGAACGGTGATAAAAGCGCAGCGCGAGGGAGACCGGATCCTCGCTCCAGGCATCTCGGATAACGGGACAGGGCTGGCTGGGTTGGTGGCGATGGCGCGGGCAATGCACGTGGCTAAGATCAAGCCGCAACGGACAATCTTGTTTGCCGCAAACGTGGGCGAAGAGGGCGAGGGGAATCTGCGCGGGATGCGAGCGCTGATTGATGAGTACCGGACAAAATTACGGGCGGTGATCGTGCTGGATGGTTCAGGGACAGAGCATGTGACGACGAAGGCGCTAGCGTCGAGGCGATTGGAAGTGGTGATCACGGGGCCGGGCGGTCATAGCTGGTCCGATTTTGGCATGCCGAATCCGATCAACGCGCTGGTGCGAGGCTCGGTGCGATTTATTAATACGCGTGTGCCAACGGCTCCGCGAACGACGTTTAATCTGGGGCAAGTGGAGGGCGGCACGTCGGTGAATTCGATTCCCTACGAAGCGAAATTGAAGGTGGACCTGCGGTCCGAGAGTGAAGACGAGATTGTGCAGTTGGAGGCAGCGCTGCGCGATTGCGTGGCCGCGGGTGTGAAGGACGAAATGGACAACGCGCGCGACAAAACCAAAGGCAAACTCGATTGGAAGGTGAATCCGATCGGGAGCCGGCCGGGCGGGGAAGTGGCGGCTGATTCGGCGCTGCTGGAGGCGCTGCGCGGCGCGGATGCAGTGGTGGGAAATCAGTCGAGGATTGAGAGGGCATCGACGGACGCGAATATTCCACTATCGCTGGGGATTGACGCGATTGCGATCGGCGCGGGGGGAAATGGCGGTGGAGCGCATTCGTTACAGGAATGGTATGAACCGGCCGGGCGGGAAATGGGATTGCAGCGAGCCTTGCTGACATTGCTGGGAGTGGCCGGAGTGGTCACGGAGAAAGGGAGTTGAAAATGGGGCCAAGCGGACGGCGAGCGGCAATGGGCGTGGCACTGTTTGTGGCTTGGCTGGGATTGGCAGGCAGAATGGCCGCACAGGGCAGCGAGGAGCCGCTACTGCGCAAGACGACTTATTACCTGCATGGACGGATTTATACCAACGATCCGCAGCATCCGTGGGCTGCGGGGATGGCCGTACGCGATGGGAAGATCCTGTGCGTAGGCGCGCTGGAGCAGATTTTGCTGGATTGTGGCGGAGCGAAAGCGGATGCCGAAATTGTGCAGTTGAAGGGGCAATTTGTGATGCCGGGATTCAACGATGCGCACACGGATCTGGGCGGAGCAGGGCGCGACAAGCTGGCCGTGTTGCTGAACGACTCGACATCTATAGCTGAGGTGCAGAAGCGGGTGAAAGAGGCAGTGGCACAGCACAAACCCGGAGAGTGGATCACCGGAAGCGGCTGGGATCAAACCCTATGGCCAGATCAGAAATTCCCGAACCGATTGCAATTGGACGAAGTGTCGCCGAATAATCCCGTCATCCTGGTGCACATCTCCGGACACGTGGCGGTGGCCAATTCACAGGCGCTAAAACATGCGGAGATTACGGCGGAAACCAAGGACCCGCCGGGCGGGCAGATTGAACGGTATGAGGATGGCGAACCGACGGGAATGCTGAAGGAAGGCGCCGCGATAGAGTTGGTGGCTGTGCGGATTCCAGACCCTTCGGCCGAGCAGCGGCGGCGCGGTATCGCGTTGGTGCTGCAGGAACTGGCGCGAAATGGAGTGACGTCGGCGCAAGACAATTCGAGCTGGGAAGATTTTCTGGTGTACGCCGATTTAAAGGAAGAGAAAAAGCTGACAGTGCGAATCACGGAGTGGCTGCCGTTCATGGCGTCGCTGACGGAATTGCAGACCCGGCGGGCGCAGGGCGGCACAACGGATCCATGGCTGAAGACCGGTGCGGTGAAGATGGTGGCGGATGGAGCGCTGGGTTCGCGGACGGCGGCGCGGTTAGCGCCGTATTCGGACGATCCCACGACGAGCGGGATCATGACCATCGAACCCGAAAAATTGAAGGCCATGGCGATCGAGCGAGACAAGGCGGGGTTCCAGCTGGCCTTCCACGCGATCGGCGATAAGACCAACCGGGTGGCGCTGGATGCGTTTGAGGCCGTTGAGAAAGTGAACGGGCCGCGAGACCGGCGGGACCGCGTGGAACACGCACAAGTCATTGCGCTGGAAGATATTCCACGATTCGGAAAATTGAAGGTGATCGCTTCGATGCAGCCGGCGCATCAATTGAATGATATGCGCTGGGCGGAACAGAGGATCGGGCCCGAACGCGCCAAGGGAGCGTATGCCTGGAAATCGCTCCTGAAGTCAGGGGCGACGCTGGCGTTTGGGACAGATTACGATGTGGAGCCGCTGAGCCCGTTCCGCGGGTTGTATGCTTGCGTGACGCGGGAACTGCCGGATGGCGGGCCGGCAGGAGGCTGGGAACCACAGGAAAAGATCACCATGGAGGAGTGCATTCGCGGGTATACGTCCGGCTCGGCGTATGCGGAATTTGAGGAAGGGAAAAAAGGCGAATTGAAGGTGGGCGAGTATGCGGACTTTGTGATTTTGTCGAATGATGTGACGAAGATTCCCGCGAAGGAAATTCTGAAGACGGAAGTGCTGCAGACGGTGGTGGGCGGAAAGACGGTCTATCAGAAGGGGAATTAGAGTCAGTTGCCCAAGGCAGTGGGTTGGGGATTTATTTGGGGCGACCTTGGTTGGCTCAAGAGGGAGACGAAAAACAGGGAAAGCCGCACAGGCTTTCCCTGTTTTTCTAAGAAATTGTCCGAAACGCGTGGCAGAACCGCGCAAGCGGGTTAGAACTTGATCCGCAGACCAAGCTGTATTGCTCGCGGTGTATTCGCCATTGGAGATCCCGAGACCAGGTTTCCAGAAACACCGCCGAGTGCACCCCAATCAACCGTATCGCCGAGAACGTTGTAGGGATCGCTCAAGTAGGGATGATTGAAGATGTTGGTGAAGTTGGCGTCGAATTGCAGATGGAAGCGCTCCGTGACCATGATGTCCTTCCGCACTCCCATGTCCACGTTCCAATACATCTGGCCGCGCAGCAATCCCGCACCACCGCCGTCACTTCCGTCAATCCCCAGAATGGGGTTCCGGAAGCAGTTAAAGACCGATTGCGGGTTCTGGAAGATCCCCGGCCCGTACCATGCCGTACCCATGCCCGCATAGGCGGGGTTGGTTGGCGGCGTGGGGTTGTTGTGCCGGGAATTTCCGAAGCCTGTGCCGCACATGTTGATTGCGTTTTCAAACGCCGAGAACGTGCCTCCGAGGCCGTCTGATTCCCCAAAGGCTTGCCCACCCCCAGTTTGGTACTGACTTTGGAGGTTGCCATCTGTTGGAATAACCGCGTTCGGTAATCCGCTCCCGATATTCAGGATCGGCGCAATCGACCAGCCACCCAATAAGCGTCCCATCACGCCGTGCTGCCCCTTGTAGATGGGCGGCTGGTAAATGAAGAACAGGTTCCACATGTACTTGCGGTCCCACGCCTGCAACCCATAGGCATTGTGCAGATTATAGGCGTCCGGAACGGTCCAGGAACTGGTAGCCTGAATGATCGCGCCGGTGCCCAGCGCCTTTCCATAGGTGAAGTTGGATTGCAGCGTTAAGCCGTGCCAATCCGACATCTTCAGCGAGATAAACGCAGCATTATAGTTACCCCAGCCATTGCTGACGCTCATGCCAATTCCAGAAGTCATCTGTCCGTTTTGGCCGAAGGGGTTCCCAAGAATGGGAGTGTTCATCATGGAGCGCGGAAAGACGAATTGACCGTTGTCCAAGTCGCTCCACAGGCTCCACACGGCGTTGTTGGCGATGTTGCCACCTTCATTCGCCGCAACCGCTTTCGCGCAATTCCCCCCGTAGGCAGCACAGTAAGCTGGATTCAAGGCCGCCTGGAAGAAGGGCTGCTGCGATACCGCTGCCAGATCGCCAGCGCAGTTTCCACCACCGAGGTTCTGCGAGTTTTGCGGGTACGTTGCGCCGGCGCAGTACTGCCAAGCCATCTGGCCATAGGCCTTGGCGAATGACTGGCCGCCCAACGTCATCATGTAGGGTACGGCATTGATGTTGATGGACTGGAGATCGTGGGTGAACTTTCGACCCATGTAGCCGAATTCGACGGTCGTCTTGTTGTTAATCTGCCGCTGTACAGTCAGGTCGAATTGCTGGCTCATGCTCGGCCGCGTGTTCGGGTCCAATGCTTCACTCGTTGCGGCATTCACCGCGTTGACTCCGGGATAGTCTGGCTGGGGCAATGTAGGCAGCCCGGGAACAATCGGGGCCTTCAAGCCATCGGGACCAATGCGCCAAGCATTGGAAGGAGTGGAGACGCCAGCACAAGGGTTGGTGGGGCTATTCATGACCGGACCAAAGCACTGCACAGCCTGAATGAGCCCTGTGCTCAGAAGCGGGGTGAGCAGCAGCGCCACACCGTTCAGGCGGCCGTAGAGAATGCCGTAGCCACCGCGAATGACGGTTTTGTTTTGGCCAAGTAGGTCGCCCAGCAACCCGCTGTCATAGCTGGGGTTCCAGGCCGCAGCCACGCGGGGGCTGACGCCGCCGTAAAACGGATTGTAGGGGTATTTTGGATTGCCCGCGACGTTGTGCACCAAGGAGAAGCCAATATTAGGATTGTATACTTGGCCCATGAGCGCCGCATCTTCGCGCGCCTTTAGGTAAGCCTCGGTGGAAATCGGCTTATTGTCTGGGCCTACCATTACGATCTGCTTGCCATCTTTTTCATGCGGCGGCATTTCCAGTGTCCACCCCAACCCGTAACTGAGAGTCAACGTCGGCTTCATCCGCCAGGAATCGCTGAAATAGAGGTTGTAGTAAGGAATCGTGCTTTGGTCAGAGATAGGCGCGCCTATAGGTTGCAGCCCCAAGTTGGGGGCGGTGCGCGTGTACGCCACTTGCGTTAGGCTCAGCATACCCAACACATTTGCGTAGTCTCTTTGCCAGTTTTTTTGGGGTGTTGATCCGGCGATCGCAGTGGGAATGTAGCCCGTCATATCTATGCCGGTGCCTGGATTACCCGAGTTAGTGGGATTGCCACCGGCAGCCAAGTCGTAGACGACCTCATTGTTGACGGAGCCACCATTGTCGGTGCGCTGATGCCAGTTAAAGTTATGCTGGTAGGTTCCGCCAAACTGGAAGAAGTGTCTTCCCTTAGTCCAGGAGAGGTCGTCGCGGATCATGGTGTCCTGGCCATCCCAGAAGCGCGTACGCACGTTTTGCGTGTCGAGGTTATAGGGAGCAAGCACGTTCGTCCTCGTCTCGCCTCCGGGTTGCAGCGCTCCCCCCAGAGCAGCCAACTGTGGTTGCTGGGACACTCCCGGACCTCCTGGTCCTTGCCCCCCCGTAAAATATCGCGCCCAGTAATTGCGCAAATAACTAAAATGGAAGTCGTTGGTGAGATTGCTAGTGATTTCAGTCGTGAGGCCGGCAGTGAGATACCAAGGCTGTTGCGGGCGGTTGTGAACGGAGGTAGCCACGCCGAGTTTGTCAGCGGGAAAGAAGCCCCCAATGTCCACCTCATTGTGTGTGGCCCTCTGCAAGTTATAATAGTGGTAGGTGACAGAGAAGTGCCATTTGGCCCCAAAATCGTGATCGAGGCGCGCAACTCCAAAGTTCTCATTCCAAGGTAGGGTCAAGTTACCCCGAAATGCCTGCGTGTTTAAACTATCGCACTTACTGCCGATCGACCCACACGATGCCCCTGGAGTCGGTTCCGGCATATAGGCCCACAAGGCCTGCATTGTGGGACTAATTCCCAAACCTCGCGGGTCGCAGGGGCCCGCTGGAACGCCGGCGGATGCATCGCCCGGACATTGCGCTGGAGCCAAACTCGGGTTGCCCGGAACCGCCACGTTCGCATTCGTCAGGTTGTAATACTGTATGACGCCACTGCTATCCTTGAACTGCAAGATGCCCTGCTTCATCAAGTCGGACG
>Ga0307471_100000434_pt1 | contig 21378 bp, 12 predicted proteins | sample atmos_gasesAM3C__2_FD_204566 | JGI IMG/M metagenome (GOLD analysis project Ga0307471, IMG submission 204566) | Hardwood forest soil microbial communities from Morgan-Monroe State Forest, Indiana, United States - atmos_gasesAM3C_515 | ecosystem: Environmental > Terrestrial > Soil > Temperate...
GATCCTGTGACGGGGCTTCCGTCTACGGGCCAGGTGAATTTGACCGCTTACGATGAATTAATGCCCACTCCTTACGTCTATCGTTATTCCGTTCTTGGGCAATATGACATAGGGGGGCATTGGGTCGCCACGGCCGGCTATCAGGGTAGCCAAAGTCGCCACCAAACCCGCCAAGTATGCTGCAACGGACTCAATTGGCTCTATCCGAACAATCTAAATCCCGCGGTCTCAGGTGTGGACTGGTACACTAACGATGCCAACGCCAGTTACAACGCGTTCCTCGCCGAGGTTCAGCACCAATTCGCGCAGTCCTACCAGGTCGACTTCCAATACACCTACAGTTCCTGTTATGACCATGGCTCTCAGGATTTCTCTTCCTATCAGTACCCCTTCAGCCAGACCGCCGCCTATGGACACTGCGATTTTGACGCCACCAGCTCTTTCAAGGCCTATGGCATTTGGAACATCAACATCTTCCACTCGAAGGACTGGAAGCAAAGGGTGCTGGGTGGCTGGCAGCTCAGTGGTCTCTACACGTTCCACACAGGCTTTCCCTTCTCGCCGTATTACAACGTGAACGTTGTCTCACAGGACGGTTCTAATAATCTCGGCTGCAGCCTCATCTACAACGGCAGCAACTACTGCAACGCTATTCCCGCTTCCTACTTGGGAGGGGCTGGCACCACTTCTGGGAATTCAACCTTTGAGAAAAACTTCGGAAACTTCCCGAATTTGGGGACCAACCCGACTGCCTATTTTGCACTTCCTAATATTACTGCCACCGGTATTCCGCCTCTGCCAGGAATGCAGCGCAATATTTTCCGTGGACCGAGATATCACGATTTCGACTTGAGCTTGCAGAAGTCATTCGGTTTGCCACCGATGAAGTTCTTCGGCGAAGGATCGCAAATTCAGATTCGCGCCGACTTCTGGAACCTGTTCAACACACTCAATCTCTCGCCCATCTCCGGTTCGCAACACCTGGCTGACCTCAGCTTGGACCCCGTGACGAACAAGATCTACCAGGTTAGCGCCGACTCAGGTTATGGCCGTGCCGGTGGAGCGTTGGGAGCGCGCGTGGTTGAGTTCCAGTTCCGCTTCCAGTTTTAACTTTTCCGGAGGCGCGGGGTTAAAGCGCGCCTCCACTTTTTGCCAACGCTGAGCTGCCAGCGAGTTCCCGCCACCCCCGGGATACTCACTCGCTGGCAGCTTTTCTTTTACACTGGTTCTGTGTACATACTGAAATTTCATTTTTGCCGCAGCCACTGCGGATGCCAAATTGTTCGTGCTGCGCCGGCCAGTCTCTTCCTGATCTTGCTGGCAGCGGCTTCTTTTTCTTTTTCCAGCAATGCGGCGGCTCAATCAAGATCCGCTCCGTCCAGCTTCGAACTTCTCTCCAAACAAGCCGCCGAGGCCCGCAACGCCGACCGACTCGACGAATCCGTGCGGCTTTACAAGCAGGCGCTGGCTCTCCGGCCCAAATGGGCAGAGGGTTGGTGGTCGCTGGGCACTCTGGAATACGATAGGAACAATTACGTACTCGCTGCTCGAGCATTCCGCCAACTGCTGCCGCTCGCCCCCAAGGATGGTACCGCCCGCGTGATGCTGGGCCTTTGTGAGTTTGAATTGGGCCAGGACCAAGCCGCGCTCAAATACATTCAGGAAGGGCGGGCGCTCGGCATGGCCAACAATGCGCAGTTGCACCAGGTCGCGCTCTATCATGAAGGGCTGCTGCTATGGCGCGCCGCGAATTTCAAACTCGCGCAGAGTACATTCGGCTCTCTCTGCAAGGAAAAGGTGGAAAACACACAGGTATTAAATGGCATGGGCCTGGCGGTGCTGCGGGTTTCACCGAAGGCGGCTCCGCCCGAAGGATCCCCTTGCGCCGAGGTGGTCCAGCGCGCCGGTCATGCTGCGTGCCTGACAGCACAGAAAAAATTCGACGAGGCCCGACAGGAATATACAGACCTGCTAGAGGAATTTCCGGACTATCCCAATCTTAACTACGCTTTTGGCCTGTCTTATGTCGATGCGAACAACGTGCCGGCGGCGGTCGAACAGTTCAAACAGGAAATCACCCGCGATCCGCAAAACGTTGAGGCGCGACTGGAAATTGCGGCCGTCCTTTATAAGGTAGATTCCAACGCTGCATTGGCCTACGCAGAAGAGGCGGTAAAACTCAATCCGCGCCTGCCGTTTGCACATTACTTGCTCGGATTGCTGTATCTCGATACCGACTATTATCTGAAAGCCATTCCCGAACTGGAAATTGCGCAGAAGGCTTTTCCCAAGGAAGCCAAAGTTTATTTCGCGCTAGGCTCAGCCTACTCCCGCGCCGGACGCACACAGGACGCCGAACGTGCTCGCGCAGCGTTTACGCGATTGAGCGCGCAGGCGGCAGACGGCGCCAAACCAAGCTACTAGCGGTGGTTCCTTCTGCGTCCAGAGTGTCTATTTTCGCGGCTCTTCAATCGTCAGGATTTTGTCTACATCAACGTCTCGCAGCACTTGCTTAATCCCGCTGGGCCAATGGATCTCGATTTCCTTGATTCGCCGATTTTCGCCCAATCCAAAATGAACGCGGCTGTCGCTTGCCGATGCGTAGCCTACTGCGGTGGTTACCTCATTCCACTGCCAACTGCCATCTTCGGCGATGATTTTTACCTGCGCACCGATGCCCATGCGGTTGCTTTTCGTTCCCACCAGCTTAAGAAGGATCCAGTGGTTTTTCGTTTCCGAGATATTGTGAAAGAGCTTTACCGGGCCATTGAGGACGGTCACCACCATATCCACGCGCCCGTCGTTATCAATGTCACCAAAAGCCACGCCGCGATGAGCAGCTTCCAACTGGAAGTCCGGCCCGGCCGTGGCGCTTACATCCGCAAACTTCCCCTTACCCAGATTGCGAAACAAGGTATTGGGCTCGGGGTAGCGGCGGTTGGAGTTCAACACGTTGATGTTGTCCATGACGTTGGAGCGCGCCACAAACAGATCTTTCCAGCCATCATTATCAAAATCAAAACCCCCGTTTCCCCAACCAGACATGTCCGAGGACTTGCCCAACCCGCTGGCCACTGTCAGATCCACGAAATCACCTTTGCCGCGATTGATAAACAAGGGAAACTCTTCGCGCTCCACCGCCGTATGCCATATGTCCGGCAGGCCATCATTATTTACATCGCGGAAATCCGCCCCCATACCGGAAAGAGCGGCGCCGTCTGGGGCATAGGCAACTCCCGCAGGAATGGCCACTTCTTCAAACTTTTTGCCACGCAAGTTATGAAACAAAAAGTTTCGCGTGGTGTCGTTGGCCACAAAGGCGTCGAGGAAGCCGTCGCCATCATAATCCGCAAACGTGACGCTCATACCTTTCCCTAAATGAGCCGCGATACCTGTTTCCCGCGAAACATCCGTGAAAGTGCCGTCGCCATTATTGCGGTACAACGTATTGTGCAGCGGTTCGTAGTGATTCGGATGGCAGTACCCGCGTGCCCCTTCCTTGATGGTGCAGTAAGGGTCCTTGTTCACTTCCCACTTACAGTAGTTCACGACAAAGAGGTCCAGCAGGCCATCGTTGTTGTAGTCGAACCACCCGGCGCCCACGGACCACATTTTTTTTCCGTCCAGAAGCGCTCCACTCACACCCGCCTTGGCGGTCACGTCAGTGAAGGTGCCATCGCCGTTATTGTGGAACAGTTGATTGCCGGTAACATTGGCGACAAACAAGTCCGGCCAACCGTCATTGTCATAATCACCCACTGCGACGCCGCTTCCGTAGCCCGCGCCGGCGACTCCTGCTTTCTCCGTAACATCCGTGAACGTACCATCGTGGTTGTTGTGAAAGAGCCGGTTCCAGTAAGCGGGCGTGTCCTTCTGGAGCGAGGGAATATCCGCGCCCCCCACGAGGTACACGTCCAGATAGCCATCGCCGTCGTAATCAAACAAAGCAACGCCGGCGACCATGGTTTGCGGCTGATTTTTGTTGGAGGTGTCCCCATTGGCGGTGACATAGCGAAGTCCGCTTTTCATGGCTATTTCCTCGAAGCGAATCGTACCTTGAACCGCAGGGGCTGATTGGGATATCGCTAGCTTGTCCTGGAGGCGCGGGAGGGCAGTGCCAACGCCGTGGGGAGAGACCAAGCCGAGCGAGAGAGTCAGGAATAGCTTACGCATGCCATCAGAACGCTTGAGTTTTCTGGGACAGAAAATTCATCGCAAGCTCTCTGTCTCCTGTTTGTAGCAAATTATCCAGGGACAAAACCGACTTTTTGCATGGCTGTCTGCGCTTCTGGATTCTTCATGAATGTGCTCCATACGAGGCCCGTGCGGTAATTTTCCGCCATCACTATGGTGATCCCCAGATCGATGCCCAGCACATCTGTGTCGTACCACCCTGTCAAGGGATTGAAGGCGTCCACGAAACTATATGCGCCCCAGGCCTTCGAACCATAAACCCCGCGAATCGTCCTCAAGACACGGATGCAGTCACTAAACAAAAAAGGCAGCGACCCTCCCGTGGCACAGGGAACCACACTTCCATCGATGGGTCCTTGTGGCGGGGGACCGCCCCAGGCGGTATAGCCATGAACGAAATCGGATGCCGTGATGCCCCACAGGTCTTCCGAGTAATCGCTGAACTGAGCCTTTAGTGAAAGGCAAAAAAGCTTATGCGCCCTCGTGGCGGTAATCGAGTTTTGGAAGTAGTTCGCATAGGCGTCCTTTTTGTTCCGGAAGTCGAACCACGCTTGCGAATACTGATGCGTGAAAAGCGGGTCGTTTCCGGAGATATAGGTTAGACCCTGGTAGGTAATCATCGGACGCGTCCAAGCGTTCCAGGTGTCGGGTGTAACCGGGTTCGTGGGTGATCCGATCCCCAGGAGGTAGATCATCATCAATTCGCAATAATGCTCCCAGCGCGCAGCAAGAAAGCCCGATTCCGGCATCCAGCCCATCGAAAAGGTTGGTCCACCGTTCAGCATCCAGGGCCACTCGACGCGGTCATAGATCTTTGTTGCCAGGTCCTGAATTTCGGCATCGGGAAAATATTGACGCGCAGTAAGGACACCGCAGAGGAGCAGAGAAGTGTCAATCGAAGACAATTCGCAGGTTGTCCAGCGCTGCCCCGTGTTCATGTCCACGAAATGGTAGTAGAAGCCGTGGACCGTGGGCATCTGGTTGAACAGAAATTGGAGTGTGTTGCGCACTCGGTTCGTTATGTCGGACGTCTTCCCGTACCCGCGGGAGTCTCCGATGCAGAGGGCCGTAAGGCCAAAGCCAGTGGCGGCAATGCTCGACATCGTCCGTGTGTCTGATCCATTCAAATAGGCGCGATCCTTGATTTGCCCCGTGCTCGGATTCGTCTCATTCCAGAAGAACTGAAACGACGCACGCTGTATTACGTCCAGTAACTGATCGTCGGTACCCTGGTAAGGCGTAACTCCCGGGTTTGGGGCAACGGACGCGGTCTTTCCCCCACACGCAAGAAGAGATGCGAAAGGCGCAACAGCGATTCCTTTGCCGCACAACTGCAAAAGCTCTCGTCGAGTCGGTCTGCGGAGCCTGTCCAAGCTAGCTGATCCTTTCAATCTACAATTTCCAACTCCACCGCTTCGCCCCGCGACGAATCCGGGCTGATCCAAATGTGCACCCTACAGGGCTCCACTCTCAATTCATTGTGAATGTCCCATAACGAAAAGGCTTCGGCGGGCAAGGGAAAGCTGACCCTTTTCGCTTCGCCCGGGGCCAGCGCGACTCTCTGAAATGCTTCCAATTTGTGCACGGGTTCTTCGACGCTGGTGCCCTCCAGCCGCACATACACCTCGACCACCTCTTCTGCGGCCATCTTGCCCGTATTGGTCACATGTGCGGTTACGGTGAGGATGGCCTTGCCCTGCGACTCGCGTTGCCGCAAGTCTTCATTCAGTTTCCCGGCGCTTAACCTCGTCTCGCTCAGCTCCGGGCGGGTGTATGCAAACTCCGTGTAAGTGAGCCCATAGCCAAAGGGAAACTCAGGGGAATTCTGCTCGTCCACGTACCGCGAGACGAACTTTTCTTCGCGGTTTTTCGGCGGATGTGCCAGGTCCGTTTTCCCAGCGGGGCGGCCTGTGTTCATCGCGTTGTAGTAGAGGGGAACCTGCCCCACAGCTCGCGGCCAGGTCACCACCAGTTTCCCGGTCGGCGCCACGTCACCAAACAATACGCGCACTAGAGCCGGGCCAGCCTGCACTCCTGGAAACCAGGCCGCCAAAACCGCCGGCACATGGGCATAAGCCCAAGGTAACGTTAACGGCCGACCGCTGAAGAGCAGCAAGGCCATTGGCTTTCCCGTTGCCGCCACCTTCTCCAGCAATTCCTCCTGGCGACCCGGCAGGTCCAGGTGAGCGCGCGAGGCCGCCTCCGCCGTCATCTCCCCGGCATTCTCTCCCAAAGCAATCAATACCGCGTCGGCGCTGCGCGCGGCGGTCAAGGCCTCCTCAATCTGGGCGTCGCTTGCCGTTTGAATGTCCGCGCCCTTGGCATATTTCACATGGTCTGCGCCCAGCCGTTGAGTCAAGGCGGCTTTCAGGGTCACCACGTCCTCTGGTCTGCCGCGCGCGGCCCACGAGCCCAGCATGTTCCCCGGATCATCTGCCAGGGGCCCGATCAGCGCGACGGTGTTCAAATTCTTTGCCAGGGGCAGCACGGGCCTAGCCCCGGCGGCTTCATTTTTCAGCAAGACAAACGACCGCTCCGCGGCAGTCCTTGCGGCTTCCAGTCGTTCCGCGGGAAGGGCTCCGTGAATTTCACGCGACTCATCGGTGTAAGGCTTCTCAAACAATCCCAGCGCCACTTTCACGCGCAGCACCCGCCGCACCGCTTCATCCAGTTGCACCTGCGAAACTTTGCCGTTCTTCACCACGTCCGCCAAATACGCATGATAAAGATTGCTCTCCATATCCATGTCGACGCCAGAGGTCAGGGCTTTCCAAGCGGCCGTCTCTCCATCGAGGGCGATGCCATGCGGGATCAGTTCGCCGAGGGAAGTCCAGTCGCTGACGGCCAAGCCGGGAAACTTCCATTCCTTGCGCAGGACTTGCGTGAGGGTAAAGGGATTCGCACTCGTCGGGACACCATTTAGTGTGTTGAAGGCACTCATGATGCTGGCGCCGTTTTCGTCTAGGGCGGCATAAAACGGAGGCAGATAAACCTCGCGCAAGGTATGCTCAGAAATCTCCGTGGTATTGTAGTCGCGACCACCCTCTGCAGCGCCGTATCCGACAAAATGCTTAACGCAGGCTGCGATGCTTTCCGCGCCACTCAGATTCTTGCCCTGGTAGCCGCGGACATACGCGCGCGCCATGAGACTCCCGAGATAGGGATCTTCTCCCGCACCTTCAATCATCCGGCCCCATCGCGGATCGCGAGCGATGTCTACCATCGGTGAAAACGTCCACCGAACACCCGCAGCGGAAGCTTCCTGTGCGGAAACGTGGGCAGCCTTCTCGACCAACGCTGGGTCCCAGGTCGAAGCCAAACCGAGCGGCACCGGGAACGTGGTCCGGTAGCCGTGAATGACGTCCAATCCAAAAAGTAAGGGGATGTGCAAGCGCGATTGTTCCACCGCAATGTGCTGAAACTTGTTGGCGGCTTGCACGTTCTCCACATTGAAAAGAGAGCCCACCTCACCCTTGGCGATCATGTCCTGATAATCGGTCCGTCCGGTACCCGGCCCCGTGGGCGTGCCGGCGGAATACTGCACCAGTTGCCCAACTTTTTCTTGCAATGTCATCTGCTGAAGCAGGGCGTTCACCCGCTTTTCGATTGCCGGATCCGCAAGCGACGATTGCACGGGCAAACCGCGGAAGGGAAGAATGCTTTCGGAGGATTGGGCGCGCGCCGTGGGATTCTGGAAATAACTGAAAGAAATCAGGAAGGCAATGAGGTAAATCAATTCTGAACGCACGATAAGTTTGCTCCCATTCACCTTACGTAATTCCCCAGAACGGAATGAACGTCCGTCCCCGAGAATTGTTTTGCCGAATCGTCAGAGGGGAAACAACCGAATTCGACCAGGGAACCAGGCTGGGCACTCTTCGACGCAAAATTCTCAACCGACGGTTGGAAACTCGAACGGGTCACATCTGCGGCGCAGGCGAGCGAATTTGGTTTTCTCTTGTCCAACGATTCACCTCGGGACGGAGTGCAAAAAAGCTCTGCTAAATCGATTTATTTCGCATATGCTAGCATAGATCGGAACCTGTCTCCAGCGGTTTGCGCTGTGGGACCGGCTGACCGGCTGCCAGTGTATTGTCCGCCGGCTTTCCTTATGTCAGACTACGCAGCAAGAAACGCCATGCCAGGGTCGAGAAAAAAGAAAACGGAGAATGGCCGCGAACCGCAAGGAAGTTCGATCAGCCTGAAGGTACTGGCCGAGCGCTTGGGGCTTTCCTCAGCCACGGTGTCCTTGGTGATCAACCGGTCACCGGGCGCGAAGTCGATCCCACATTCTACGCAGGAGCGTGTGCGTGCCGCTGCGCTCGAATTTAATTACCGTCCGAACCTGATGGCCCGCTCTCTTCGTCAGAAAAGGAGTTTTACAGTCGGCGTCATGGTGCCGGAGATCAGCGAAGGTTACTCTGCCTCGGTCTTGTCAGGGATCGAGGACCATCTTTTTCAGGAAGGCTACTTCTATTTCGTGGTGAGCCACCGGCACCGGCGTGACCTCATCGAGGAGTATCCCTTTCTTCTCCAGCAGCGCGCAGCCGAAGGCATTATCGCCGTCGATACGATTTACAGTGAAACTTGCGGGCTCCCCGCTGTGGCCATCTCCGGCCATCGCGAGGTTCCCGGCGTAACCAACATCGTCCTCGACCACAACCTGGCGGCGCACCTCGCCCTCGAACACCTTTATAAGCTGGGTCACAGGAGAATTGCCCTGATGAAGGGCCAGGACTTCAGTTCAGACACTGAAACGCGTTGGCAAGCGATCCTTTCCGTGGCCAGCGAGCTGGCCATCACGGTCGACGAAGAACTAATCGTTCAGCTCGACAGTGATTCGCCTTCTCCGGAAGTCGGTCTCGGGGTGACCCGCAGATTGCTGGAGCGCCACAAGCCGTTCTCCGCCCTGTTTGCCTTCAACGATATCTCGGCGATCGGCGCCATGCAGGCACTGCGAGAAGCCGGAAAGCGCGTCCCTGAAGACGTTTCGGTCATCGGCTTCGATGACATCCAGAGCGCCGCATTCCAAAATCCAGGTTTGACAACCGTCCGGCAACCGCTGCGCCAGATGGGCGTAGTCGCCGCGGAAACCCTTCTGGAGCGAATCACCGCTCCCAGCAAGAACAGTTATCCCCACGAAATCGTAGTGCGGCCGGAATTGATCGTACGCCAGAGCACGACGCGAATTTCGTAGGTCCTTTCTCCCCATGGAGGGCGGAAACCGAGGGAACTTGAGACCCTTCCCGACACTTCACTTTCTAAGCCTTGACAGAGCGTTTCCGGAGCAGTATAGGTAGGAATCATATAGGTAGTAGTACTAGGTGTAACGAATGGCTGAAGGAAAAGCGGAGTTTCTTAAGGGAACCCTGGATATGCTGATTCTCAAGGTGGTAGCCTCTGGCCCCATCCACGGCTATGCCATCTCCCAGCGCATACAGCAGATCTCCAGAGATTTCTTTCAGGTTCCGCAGGGCTCCCTCTATCCGGCACTGCACCGTCTGGAGGAGCGTGGCTGGCTCCAGGCCGAATGGAAAGATACCGACACAGGCCGTGAAGCGAAATTTTATGCGCTCACGCGCAAGGGGCGGAAGCAGCTGGAGACAGAGATGCTCCACTGGGAGCAGCTTTCCGACGCCGTTGCGCTGATTCTTCGGACTGCCGATTAGGAGCCTGCGCATGGGTTGGCTTCGTCGCTACTGGTACGAGCCACTGGCCGAAAAACGGCTCGACGCCGAGCTTCGGTTTCATCTCGAGCAGCAAATCACCGCCTATATCACCGCCGGAATGTCCGGCGACGAAGCCCGCCGCCGGGCGAACCTTGACTTTGGAGGGCTGGAACGCTTCAAGGAAGAGTGCCGAGAAGCCCGCTGGAAACATCACCTGGACATTTTTGTGAGGGATTTTCAGTTCGCCTTCCGAGCCCTCCTGAAAAATCGGCGGTTTGCTTTCATCGCTGTTTTTGCCCTCGCCCTGGGAATCGGTTCTTCCACTGCCATCTTCAGCGTCGTCGACAATGCCCTTCTGGAGCCTTTCCCCTACAAGGACCAGCGCCATCTCGTCGTCATGCGTGTGCATAGCCTCGATAACCCCGAGCACGAAAGATTTGGCCGCGGCGTGTACTCCTACCCCGAATTCCAGGACTACCTGCAGCAGAATCATGTCTTCGACGCTCTCATCGGGAACGCGGAAGACGACGTGGTTTACAGCTCTGGCGAGAATAATGTGCGCTTGGCCTCCAACTATGTTACCCCCGGTACCTTCGAGCTCCTGGGTGTCGCTCCTTATATCGGGCGCGGGCTTGAGCCCGCGGATTACCAGCCGAGTGCTCCCCCTGTTTTCGTTTTTCGCTACGCCACATGGGTTAGCAAATTCGACGCCGATCCTTCGTTGCTCGGCAAGAGCTTTACCTTGAATGGCGTGCCCCGCACTCTGGTTGGCATCGCCGCGCCGCGCTTTGCCTGGGGCGGCGCTGATCTCTGGATTCCGCGCGATCCGATAGCTCCGACCGTTCTCTCTGGGCGTCCCTACCCCGCCTACTGGGGAGCAATTGGACACCTCAAACCGGGTGTATCCACGCGTGAAGCGGAAGCCGATCTCAATGTTATCGCCAAGCGGCTGTGCACGGTCTACCCGCAGGATTATCCGAAACGATTCATCATGGAGGTCACCCTCTTTCCTTACGCGGTGGTTTCCCCCCAGTTTCGCAGCTGGCTCTTCATATTCTGCGGTGCTGTCGGACTCCTTCTCCTGATCAGCTGCGGCAACGTAGCCAACCTATTGCTGGTACGCGCGGTTACCCGCGAAAAAGAATTTGCGGTTCGTTCCGCTTTGGGTGCCAGCCGATCCCGGCTTATTCGACAATTGCTTGCAGAGAGCACCCTTCTAGCCGTGAGCGGTGCCTTCTGGGGCATCTTGATTGCTTGGGCGGGGGTGCGACTCCTCTCGGCCGTGATGCCACAGTTCACCGTTGCATCAGAAACAGTGATTGAGATGAATGGCGCGGTTCTTATGTTTGCGATCGTCGTCAGCATGGGCACTGTCCTTCTCTTTGGCCTCTTTCCTGCTCTTCAAGCCTCGCGATGCGACCTCACGGAATCCCTGCGCGACTCCGGCAAAGGTATGGGTGGCAGTGCCGGTCGCTCTGGACTGCGTAATGCCGTGATTGTCCTCGAAGTTGCTTTGTCCCTCACGCTTCTCTTCACCGCAGGACTCTTCGTGCGGAGCTTCATGGCTCTGCAGTCCATACAATTGGGGTTTCAGGCGGATCACGTTCTCACCGCTCGCCTTCCCTTGCCGCCCGCGCGCTACAAAACCGCCGCGCAACTCTCTTCGTTTTTTCAGCCGCTGCTGTTGCGCTTGAAATCCATGCCCGGCGTTAGCTATGCCGCAGAAGCCAGCACGATGCCGCCTTACGGCGGGTTCCGCAGCGTCGTCCAGATCTCCGGAAAGACTCACACCGAAGATTGGCACAGCCTTGTGCAGCTCTGCAGTGAGGATTACTTTTCCGTCTTGCGCATCGAGCTTCTGGACGGACGCTTCTTTTCGGCTGCAGAAGCCAACGACGGACGTAAACTTGCCATCATCAATCAAACTTTCCGTCGCCGTTATTTCGACGACGAAAACCCCATCGGCCGCCGAATCTACCTTAGCGATTTTGAAAAAGTTCCGGACCCTATGAAGGACGCTTGGTTCGAAGTGATTGGCGTGGCCCCGGATATGAGAAATCAGGGTGTGCAAGGGCCGATCGAGCCGGAGGTCTGGGTTCCCTATGCCGTCACTGGTTTTGGCATGCGGGGCCTTATGGTGCGCACGACGAGCGACCCCGTCTTTCTAATAAACCCCATTGCCAGGGAAATCCGGGCTACCGACCCGACCGCGGCTATGGCGCAGCCACAGTCCCTTGCCTACTACCTGGACATGTTTACGTTTGCCCAGCCCCGCTTCGCGCTTCAATTGGTGAGCATCTTCGCCATAATTGGTTTGCTGCTTGTCACAATCGGCGTTTACAGCGTGATTGCTTATAGCACTTCCCGGCGGACTCACGAATTCGGAATTCGCATGGCCCTTGGCGCTGGCGCGGGGGAGGTGGTCAGAATGGTGGTCCGTAACGGACTGAAACTCCTAATGTTGGGGGTCGCTATCGGTCTCGCCAGCAGCTTTGCACTCTCACGAATCGTTGTCAGCCAGCTTTGGGGCGTTTCAGGCCACGATCCCTTCGTCCTTGCTTTGGCGGTCGCCTTGCTCCTGCTCGTGGGGTTTGCCGCCTGCTGGATTCCCGCCCGGCGCGCCACGCGGGTGAGCCCGAGCACGTCCCTGCGATACGAATAACGAAGATTTCAACCCATCGGCATTTTCAGGGAACTTTTTGACAAGTAGAACGTCTAGGTGTATAGGTAGGAGTCACACAGGTAGAATGTCTACCTATGTGAAATACTTTCCGACCTGTTCCTTTCGTGCGTCCAGAAGGAGGGTAGAAATGCAAAACTTCTTGAGGAATTCCGGTTATCCACGGTTTTGTGCCTTTTTCCGCATCTGCTTTTTGATCATTCTGACTCTTTCGCCCGGCGCCGCCAGGCTTGCTGCACAGCAAAAGAAAGCTCTGGCGCCTCAGGCGTGTGTGCCATCCAACCTTGCAGCGACTATTGTTCCCGAAGGGCGCTCCGTTCGGGTTAACTCTGTCGAGGAGCCATCGTTCCACAATCCCACTGAGGCCGCCGACTTGACGCTAACTCCCAAGGACGTCCACGCCAGAGCAGAGGCGTACTGGATCTTGGAAAGGGAAGCACTTCGTGGCTCCGTTACCGCTCAGGTGAATCTTGCCGTGGCCTCCCTTGCCGGATGGGGCGGCGGTTCGTCGGATCCGAGCACCGCCCTCTACTGGCTACATGCAGCCGCCGAAAAAGGTTACGCTCCAGCCCTTTTCGACCTCGGCATCTTGTATGCGGGCGGTTGTGGTGTGCGGCAGGACTATGGCGAAGCTTTTCGATTTTTCCAGGCTGCTGCAACTTCCGGCGACACGGCTGCGTCTGTGGATCTTGGCTATCTCTACGACCGGGGTCTTGGCGTTGCCCAGGATCACTCGGCCGCCGCTCGCTGGTACCGCCAGGCTGCGGAACGCGGCGAGCCCAGAGCGCAGTACAACCTTGCCGACCACTACCTCCGCGGGGAAGGCGTGCTTCTCGATGAGAGCTTGGCTTTCACCTGGTTTCAGAAGGCGGCTGTCCAAGGGCACACCGGAGCTCGCATCATGCTTGGTTCTCTGTTTGCGGCTGGCCGAGGGACGGTTCAGGATCTGCAATCTGCCTATCTGTGGATTGCTGCCGCCTCTTTGCAAGGCGACCCACGAGGTGACGCTACACTCAAGGAACTCGCACAACAATTGAGTTCAGGCCAACTTAGGGCAGCAAGACTGCAAGCCCAAGTGATGGTGCATCGAACTTCCAGTACGCACCTGGCCGCCCGCTTAGAATGACCATCGCTTTAATTGACGGGTGAAAATTCGAAGTGGAAGAGAGCCGGTGAGGAACGGCGATAGTAGAAGCGTTGTAACAAAGTTACTGTGGATTACTAAACTGTCCGCTTCCGTGAGGGGCAATCCCATTAGCGGACACTTGGCCATTCTTCGGCCCTGCGTCATGCTGTTAAGCTACTGATGCGCGGGAGCTTCTCTATTTGACTCGAAAGGCATCGCGTTTGCACATAGCGCTAAGAGCAGAGCCTCTCGACAAATGGATATTCCTCGACCTTCGAACGCACGCGCCAAGATGATTCGGCGGATTGTGTATGTCACCCTGGCCATCCTCCTTATTGGCGGTGTGACCCTTGGGTTGACGAAGCTCCGGCCCGCCGCTCCATCCGTGGATCGCGCAACGGTCTGGTCGGATGAAGTGAAACGCGGACCCATGCTCCGCGAGGTTCGCGGACTGGGCACGCTCATCCCCGAAGATATCCAGTGGATTCCGGCCCAGACGGAAGCCCAGGTTGAGCGAATCGTGATTCGCCCCGGCGCCGTGGTGAAGCCAGACACGGTAATTTTGGAACTAAACAACCTGGTGCTGAAGCGCGACGTCCTGGACGCTGAGTTTCAATTGAAAGCCGCGGAAGCGGATTACGCCAATCTCAAAGTGCAAGTGAACAGCGAGCTGCTGAACCAGAAAGCAGCCGAAGCCGCCGTGCGCAGCGAATATGAACAAGCGAAGATACAGCATGCTGTCGATGAAAAGCTGGCTGTCGAGGGAATCGGTTCCTCGGTCACGGCCCAACTTTCCAAGGTGAGGGAAGAACAACTGGCGGTGCGGCTGGGGCTGGAGGGTGAACGCACGAAAAATTCGTCGGACTCAGCGGAAGCGCGACTGCAAGCGCAAATGTCTCACGTATCGCAGCAACGCGCGCTGTATGAACTGCGCCACTCGGAACTGGAAGCATTGCATGTCCGGGCGGGCATCGGCGGTGTTTTGCAAGTCGTGCCCGTGGAAGTGGGGCAGCATGTGACGCCGGGCACCAACCTGGCGCGTGTCGCCGATCCTAAAAGGCTGAAGGCGGAAATCAAGATCGCGGAAACGCAGGCAAAAGATGTGGTGATAGGGCAGAAAGCGACGATTGATACGCGCAACGGCGTGGTGACAGGCCATGTTTCGCGGATTGATCCCGCAGTACAAAACGGCACGGTGACTGTGGATGTGGCGATTGACGGACCCCTACCGCAAGGAGCGAGACCGGATTTGAGCGTGGACGGCACGATTGAGATCGAAAACCTGAGTGATGTGCTTTATGTCGGAAGGCCGGTACACGGTTCGGCACAGAGCACGATCAGCCTGTTCAAGTTGTCGGGTGATGGTTCTGAGGCGGCTCGCGTGAACGTGAAGTTGGGCCGTAGCTCAGTGAATACTGTAGAGATTCTGCAGGGCCTGCAGGTCGGTGATCGAGTCATTCTTTCCGACATGTCGCAATGGGACAAGTACGACCGCATCCGGCTGAATTAGAGCAGGCGATGGGCAGCGTGAATTTGGGCAGTGAGTTCCGGCTCGTGAGCGAAAGAGAAGAACGGGGCGAGCTCGATTCAGAAACAGGAGGGCGCGAATGCACACGATCTGGCAGGACGTGCGCTACGGTCTGCGGATGCTGGGGAACGGTCCCGGCTTCGCCGCCGTCGCTATACTGACACTTGCGCTGGGCATAGGTGCGAATACAGCGCTTTTCTCCATCGTCGATGGAGTTTTGCTGAATCCATTGCCTTATGAACACCCTGATGAATTGGTTGCGCTTTACTCGCGAACTGCGGAGTTTGCGCACTCCTCCATTTCGTATCCAAATTTTCTAGACTGGCGCCGCGAAAACCATTCGTTCTCCTCGCTGGCGTCGTTCCGCGGGGAGAATTTCAATCTTACCGGGATGGGCGACGCCGAACGGCTAAGCGCGGAGATGGTCTCCGCCAGCTTTTTCCCGCTCTTAGGGGTGAAGCCCGTCGTTGGCCGTGGCTTTACTGAGCAAGAAGACCAGGTGGGCGGAGCGCCTGTCGCGCTCATCAGCGAAGGATTGTGGAAGCGCAAGTTCGGGTTGACTCCAGACACAGTGGGAAAGTCCATCATTCTGAACGGAACGTTGTACACCATCGTCGGCGTGATTCCCGCGACTTTCCATTATCGCAACGACAACTTCCAGAGCAACAGTGAAGTCTATGTGCCCATCGGGCAGTGGAACGATCCCTTGTTTCGCGACCGGCGGGCAGGCATGGGTATGGACGCGGTAGGAAGATTGAAGCCAGGCGTCACCCTGGGGCAGGCGAATTCGGACATGAGCGCGGTCGCGGCACATCTCGCCGAGGTCTATCCGGACATCAATAAGGGTACCGGCGTCACACTGCTATCGCTGAAAGAAAATGTGGTCGGAGACATCCGGCCGTTTCTCCTTGTGCTGCTTGCCGCGGTCGGGTTTGTGCTCTTGATCGCCTGCGCCAACGTTGCGAATCTGCTTCTGGCGCGCTCGACGGGGAGAACCAGGGAATTTGCAATACGGACCGCACTCGGAGCAGCTCCCGGCCGCGTGGTTCGGCAGCTTCTTACGGAGAGTATTCTGCTGGCGCTGGCTGGGGGCGCGCTGGGACTGTTGATTGCAACGTGGGGAACGCAGGCGGCGATTAAGGTACTACCGGAAGCTCTACCGCGCGCAGATGAAATTCATATCGATGTGCGGGTGCTCTTGTTCACCCTCACGGCTTCAGTGCTCGCAGGAATCTTCTTTGGCCTGGTGCCGGCCTTCAAGGCTTCACGAAGAGATATCCACGAAACGCTCAAGGAAGGCGGGCGCGGCGGGAGTGGAGTACGGCACCGGACGCAAAGCATCTTCGTAGCCGTGGAGATGGCGATGGCCCTGGTGCTGCTCGTGGGAGCTGGATTGATGATTCGGAGCCTGGTAAACCTGTGGAGCACGGATCCGGGATTTGACCCGAAGAATGTGGTGAGCTTCAGCCTGGCAGCATCACAACCATTGGGCAATACACCGGCCGCCGTCCGCGCTGCTTTTCGGCAACTTCACGACGCCATGAGCGGTGTTCCGGGAGTGCAAGCTGCGTCGTTGACGGTTGGGTCTTCACCCATGGTGGGAGATTCGGATCTTCCTTTCTGGCTGGAAGGTGAAGCCAAGCCAGCATCGCAGTCGGAAATGAAGACGTCGCTGTTCTACGTCACCCAACCCGACTATTTGGCGGTTATGAAAATCCCGCTGAAGCACGGCCGATACCTAACGGAATCCGACGACGAGAACGCGCCAATCGTAGTCGTGATCGACGAGCAATTTGCAAAGCGGTACTTCGGAGACAGGGATCCCATCGGAAGACACGTGAATTTCGACATTCTGAACAGGACCGCGGAAATCGTCGGGATCGTGGGCCACGTCAAGCAGTGGGGCCTTGACGCGGATGCGACGAAGCCGGTGCAGGCACAATGTTATCTGCCGATATCGCAAATTCCTGATTCCATTCTTTCGCTGCTCGACCGCGGCACAAACGCGGTCGTCCGAACGGCGGGGGCGCCGCTTGGAGTGATAGGTTCAATCAGCCACGCAGTGCAAGGGGTGAATAACCAGATCGTTGTCTATGGAACAGAAACAATGAACGACGTGATTGCGGATTCGTTGGCGACGAAGCGATTTGCCATGGTGCTGCTGGGGGTGTTTGCTGCGTTAGCGATGGTGCTCTCGTCTGTGGGGATCTATGGAGTAATTTCCTATGCTGCCGCGCAGCGGACGCACGAAATCGGAATCCGGATGGCGCTGGGAGCAAGGCGAGAGAGCGTCTTGCGGATGGTCCTTAGCCAGGGCGGGAAGATGGCCATGATCGGAGTGGCGATAGGGCTCGCCGCGGCGTTTGGGTTAACGCGGCTCATGGCCAGCATGCTTTTCGGAGTGAGCCCTAACGATCCGCTGACGTATTTAGGGGTTGCTGTGTTGCTGGTAGCCGTGGCGCTAGTGGCTTGCTACGTTCCAGCGCGGCGAGCTACGCGTGTCAATCCCATGGTGGCTTTGCGCTACGAGTGATGGGACCAGACGCCGCATCGGACGGGGGCGTTTCCAGGGGAAGTTGCCGCGGGCTGTTGTGACAGTTGAGGCAGCTTGCGTCCCATCGTTCTGGACATGGTTAGGCCTACAAAGTGGGAACTTTCCGGGTGGTTAGTTGCGTATAGAGAGGTACGGCAGGGCTCGCCGATTTTCTCAGCCGAGGGATGGCCATTGCAGTAGACTGAACAGCCGCGTGGCGCGGCAGACCATTCGCAAGGCAGGTTACGGGGAATTCAGGAACGGTCGACGTTAGGAGACCAGATGAGCGACGCAAATAATATTTTAATCAAAATGCAGGGCGTGAAGAAGGTCTTTCTTACCGATGAAGTGGAGACGCACGCGCTTTCGGAGATTCACCTGGATATCCACAAAGGACAGTACGTTTCCATTTCCGGGCCTTCCGGCTGCGGCAAATCAACTCTTCTCTCCATTCTTGGTTTACTGGATTCGCCCACAGACGGGAACTATTGGCTGAACGGCCAACCCGTTGCCAATCTCTCCGCCAATGAACGCACGCGCATTCGCAATCGCGAGATTGGCTTCATCTTCCAGGCCTTCAATTTGATCGGCGACCTAACCGTTTATGAAAATGTTGAATTGCCCCTCACCTATCGTGGCACCAGTTCTGCCGAGCGCAAACAGAAGGTTGAGCACTCTCTCCAGCGAGTCGGCATGGCTCATCGCATGCGGCACTATCCTTCGCAGCTCTCCGGCGGTCAGCAGCAGCGCGTTGCCGTGGCACGGGCGCTTGTCGGTGATCCGCTGATCCTGATGGCCGACGAGCCTACCGGAAACCTGGATTCGCGGAATGGGGAAGCGGTGATGGAATTGCTTCGCGACCTGCATCGGAATGGCTCAACGATCTGCATGGTCACGCACGACGAGCGTTACGCCCATTTTGCCGAGCGAACCATTCGACTGTTTGACGGGCGCATCGTAGAAGAAACACAAGAAGCGCACGCCACAGTCTGAGAAGAGCCGCCGCGGTGTGCAGAGGATAGCCGATGAAAACCATCTGGCAGGACGTCCGCTTCGGGGTACGCATGCTCGCCAAGCATCACTTGGCCACGCTGGTTTGCGTCGTGGCTCTGGCGTTGGGCATCGGCGCCAACACTGCGATCTTCAGCATGGCAGAGGCATTCCTGCTTCGCCCTGTGCCGTTTGAGAACGCCGACCGCATCATCATGCTGGTCGATTCGCGTCCAAATCAGGACATCGATATGAACGCCGTGGCGCCAGCGACGTATTTTGACTGGAAGAAGGAAGCCCGTTCCCTCGAACAGCTTTCCGCGTACGCGTGGAACGAGGTGAATCTGACTGGCGAGCGCGCGCCTCAGAAAGTACAAGCCTTTCAAGTTTCTTCTAATTTTTTTGACACGATTGGTGTCCGACCCCAGATGGGAAGGGTGTTTCTTCCGGAAGAGGAAGAGCCGGGCAAAGGCCAGGAAATTATCTTGAGCCATGCCCTGTGGCAGCAGCGCTACGCAGCCGACCCCCAAATTCTTGGAAAGAACGTCAAAGTCGACGGAAAGCGATTCACCGTTGTTGGCGTGATGGCCATGGGGTTTGATTTTCCGATGCCAGCAGAAGCATGGCTCCCGCTTTCGCTGGACACAAAAGAACGCTTGCGCCGCGATAATCGCTCGCTTTGGGTTCTTGGGCGGCTCAAATCGCGTGTTTCGTTTACCGAGGCTGCCGCTGAAATGCAAGCGATCGCACTGCGTCAAGCGGAAGCTTATCCCGACACAAACAAGGGCTGGCAGCTTCGCCCGATGCCACTGCGCGAAGCTGCCACCGGAACTCTGACGCGGCAATACACAATCCTGCTGCTGGCCGCCGTTGGATTTGTCCTCTTGATCGCATGCGCCGATGTGGCCAATGTACAGTTCGCCCGCGTTACCGGACGCGCCAGCGAATTCGCGTTACGCACGGCGCTTGGCGGGAGCCGTTGGCGCGTTGTCCGCCAATTGCTGATCGAAAGCATCCTGCTCTCGTTGGCTGGGGCCGCGGTTGGCTTGCTATTCGCGCAGTGGAGCCTCCAACTGATCGTGTCGCATATGCCCCCGGATGTGGCCAAGTTCGTCGCCGGCTGGAAGACGATTCGCTTGGATGCCAATGCATACTTTTTCACGCTCGCGGTTGCTGTGTTTAGCGGGATTCTCTCCGGCATCGTGCCGGCATTACTGACTTCTCGATCAAATCTCACCGAAACGCTGAGGGAGGGTGGACGCGGCTCCGCTGTTGGGCGAGCCCACCATCGTCTGCGTAGCGCGCTCGTGGTCACGGAGATTGCCCTCTCGCTGGTTTTGCTAGTTGGTGCCGGCTTGTTGGTGAAGAATTTCCAGGGTCTGCTAAGTGTGAACGAAAGCTACGTACCTGAGACCCTGCTCACGATGAACTACACGCTGCCTGAGCCGCAATATGCAAAGCCTTCCGTGCGTCTCGCCTTTCATAATGAGCTGCTGCAGCGCCTTGGGTCAGTGCCTGGGGTGCAATCCGCGTCGTTGGTCTCGAACGTACCCTACTCGGAAGGCGGAGGCATAGGGACAGAGCAGTTTTCCGTCGAAGGACGGCCCGCGGTGGAGCGTGGAGAGTTGCTCAACGCGATCGTTGAAACCACCGCGCCCGCGTATTTCAAGCAATTGAATATCGCCCTTCGTGACGGCCGCATGCTGAGTGATATGGACGTACCCGATTCGCCTCCCGTTGCAGTCATAAGCGAAAGCCTCGCGCGCCGCTATTTCAATGGTGATACGCCACTCGGCAAACACATAAAGATTGGCAAATCTGATTCGGAAGGCCAATGGATGATCATTGTAGGCATAGTCAAGGACGTGCACTACAGTTGGATTAACAAGGAAGATCTTCCGACGATATATCGTTCATTCCGGCAGTCTCCACCTTATTACACGACCATCGTGCTTCGTGCTTCTGGAAGCCCATTGCAATTTGTTTCGGCCGTTCGGAGCCATGTTGCCGCGCTGGACCCGGATCTGCCGTTGTACAACATCAAGCCGATGGACATGGTAATTACCGAATCAATCGTTGGCCTAGCCTACGTGGCAGTGATGATGGCGGTGCTTGGAATCATCGCGCTGGTGCTGGCGTCGGTTGGGGTGTTTGGCGTGATGTCGTATTCAGTCAGCGAACGCACGCACGAGATCGGCGTACGCGTGTCGCTCGGAGCACAAACGGGAGACATTTTGCGCATGGTGTTGAACAGCGGCATGCTACTGACCGCCCTTGGCCTGGCCATCGGTCTGCCCATCGCATTTTTGCTGGCGCGGGCGCTCGCTGCATTGCTTTTTGGGGTGGAAGCTGCCGATCCTGCATCTTTCGTAGGCCTGCCATTGCTTCTCGCCGGGGTAGCAGCACTGGCCTGCTACCTGCCTGCGAGGCGGGCGGCAAAGGTGGATCCCATGGTGGCGTTACGCTACGAATAAAGGAGCACGCGTGCGGCCTCTCATCCAATTGAAGAATCTGGAAAAATCCTTCGAAGCCGGAGGACAAAAGTTTTTCGTCCTGCGCCGCGTAACTCTCGACATCCAACCAGGCGAGTTCGTTACCATCATGGGCCCGTCCGGGGCGGGAAAGTCCACTCTCCTCAGCATCGTTGGCATGTTGGAC
>Ga0307471_100000435_pt1 | contig 21366 bp, 18 predicted proteins | sample atmos_gasesAM3C__2_FD_204566 | JGI IMG/M metagenome (GOLD analysis project Ga0307471, IMG submission 204566) | Hardwood forest soil microbial communities from Morgan-Monroe State Forest, Indiana, United States - atmos_gasesAM3C_515 | ecosystem: Environmental > Terrestrial > Soil > Temperate...
TTCTGACGGGGAAAGCGGGACGGTGGTCAGGAATCGCGCCATTTCCGCGATCATGGTTTCCTGGGAAAAGTCGCGCATCCACGCGCGCAGATAAGCACGGTTGGCCATACTTGAATTGTTGGATTAGACAGGGCGCGAGCCCGGCCGCGAATCAAGGAATCTCGATGGCCGTGGGCACTCAGGATTTTGAGGGGATCCCGGGCTTCTCGAATCCGACAGCGATTTGTTGCAGACGCTCGCGCAAAGTATCGCCGAAGCGCGCGAAAACTTCGGCTGAAGCGACACGAAGCTGTTCTTCGGCAGTTGCGGCAATTTTCGCAATCACGTCGCGGGATTGATGATCGAGAGTCGTCACGGTAGCCACCATCCAGGAGTTGGAGATATTTTCCAGCCGGTCGCGGTATCGTTCCGCGGCCACATCGCTATACTTGAAGAATCCTTCTTTGAGCTCAGCTTGCTTCGCGTCGCTCAGGTTCTTCCAGGAATCGAGCACCGCGTCGAAACTGGCATGCACTTTTTGCTGTGCGTCCGCCAGCCCCTTCTCCACCGCCCCGTGCATCCCCGTCTCAAAGCGCCTCAAAAACTCTTCCTGTTCCGTGGTCACCTTGTGGCTCATCTGGGCGCGAGCCGCGTCCATCTCCTCGCGCGACACCTCCACGGACTTCTGCAACAATTCCGTGAATCCATCCAGCTCCTGGCGGGCATTTCGCTGGATTTCGTCAGTAAACGCCGCTGAAGTCGTATCGGCAGCTTCCGCAAACAGGATGCGCACGCGTTCAAACGCATCGCGCACGGCATCTTCCAGTTGCTGCTGCGTCTGCCCCACGAAATTCCGGCTGGCATTGTGCAAATCGTTCGTGAACAGACTCGAAACTGTGCCGGCCTTCTCGCGCAACTGAGATCCGGATTGCTCCACCAGCTTTTCAGTCAGGCTCTGCAGTTGTGTCTGCGCACGCTTCTCATACCACTCCGCTGATTTGAACATCTCTTCCATGGCGTGGTGCTTTAAATCAACGGTCTTGCCTTCAAGCTCTTCGAGTTGGCGGGAAGTGATGGCCTGCGAAGATTCATTCAGCAATTGTTCGACGCTGCCCAGATTTTCCCGGAATCGCGCCATGGACTCAGCAAAGGCTTCGTCGGCCGTCGAACGGATGCGATCCTGTTGCATGCTCATGGCCGCATCCAGAAGGGCACGCCCACCCGCCAACCGCTGCACGGCTTCGTCTGTCTTGGTGATGTGCGGCTGCACCATGGCCTCGACTTGCTCATTGAATTGTTCAAGCGCTTCGCTATTTGCCGCCTCGAAACTGCTGCGAATCCGCGCGTGTATTTCCTCGAATAGGGTTTCCGACCGGCGCTGCAACTCATTTCGATGTACGGTCGACACGTCGTCGAGTTGCGATTGAAAACTGGTGATGGCCTGCTGTTGCACGGTTTCGGCGCGCGCGGCATGCTGCTCGAGGCGTTCAGCGGCGCCGTCGGCCCGCGTCAAGGTGTCTTCCAGTTGCCGCGAATGCGCTTCGAGTGCTTCGCGGACCGAAGCGCTCTGCCGGGCGCCTTCCTCTTCCAATTCCTTACGCAGCCGCCCAGCCTCTTCGCGCAAAGCGCTGGCCGCCCGTTCTTGCCCCGCAAGTACGGAGTTGTCCAGAGAGCCCTGCAGACACGCCTGCGCTTCTTCCATCTGCCGTGTTAGTTGATTTCGCAGCGAATCGTGCGCTTCGGTCAGCGCGGCCGCGGTGCGTTCCTGGAGTTCTTTTACGGAGGCGCTCAACATTTCCCGCTGCGCGTTCGCAGCTTCATCGCGTTTTCGTGCTTCTTCTTCCGCGGTGCGGGTCGCCGCTTCCAGGCGCTCGGTCACCTGGGATTCCACTAGTTCCGCTTGCGCCCGAAGGCTTGCCGCCGCCGCTTCCGCCTGGGCACAGAGGGTTTGAAGCGTTTCGTGCGCCAGGCCCAGTTGTTTTTCGTGCTGATCGCGTTGCTGCGCGCCTTCCCGTGCCAGGTGCGCGGTCAATTCCTGTGTGAGCTGTTCGAGTTGCGGCGCGAGCCAGCGTGGCAACTCATTCTTCAACGATTCCGCAGCCGCGGCCTGAGCCGAACGCGTGCGCGTCTCGGTTTCTTCCTGAATCGTGCCGACAGCGTGGGCGGTTTCCCGCGCCAGTTCCTCGCGAAACGCCGAGTATTTTTGCTCCCACTGTTCGAATGCCAGCCGCCGTTCCGCCGCGACTGCCTGAACGGCAGCTTCGCGAGCAGCTGCATGAATTTGTTGCTTGGCTTCGGCAAGGAGCCGCGCGACTTGCCGTGCCAATTGCAGGGAAGCGTCCGTCGCGCTCGCCGGAGCAGGGAATAGACGCACATTATCCGGGGCGGCTACACCGGGCTCTGCCTCTATGATTGGGAGGGGCGTTTCGTGTGGCAGCGAGGAACCCACCGCCGTCGGCAGATCTCCCACAGCCGCCGGATTCGACAATACGGCGCTCTCTTCGGGGAAACCGAACCAGTCGTCTGGCGGAAAACCGATGCCCCAGGCATTCCCGGGGACTTCCAACTCGAGCGCTACCTGAAACAATTGCCGGACCGTGCGTGGGCGTTGAATCCAGGAAACCTTGCCGCGCACGCGCCTGGGCATATGCCCGGGCTCCGGATGAGGCATTTCCAGGTTCACCCACATGTTTTTCAAGACGTAATGTTTGGACTGATAGCGGCAGCCGTGGCAATTAATGATCAGTGTGGAGGTGCGTTCCGCGAAAGGCCGGCCCAGCGCGTCTACGCCGGTCACGACCAGAGGTACCGCCTGGACAATGCGCGTGCTCCGTCTTTTTCTCAATTCCGTATCTGCGCTTGCCGCGCGTTCGGTGGCCATATCGCTCGCATCGTCTGAAAGTGAAGAATCTTTATCGGGCGCCAAATCCCGGCTTTGTTCGTCGTGCTGCATCTGATCGACCTTGAAAGTGACTTTGCCTGGTTCGCCGTCTACGATTTCTTTTCGACAGGAGCGGCCGCTTGGTCTTGCCTTTGGCGTGTTCCTGTCAGGAACGTCCAGATTTCCTTGGCCACCCAGATGGGCCCGACCAGCAGATAAATCGGACCTTGAAAAAACGCCGGATTATTTCCCTCGATCCGGTGTCCAAGGAATAAGAGAACCCAGCCGCCCACAAAACACGCTGCGCCCCAGCGCCATCTTGCCAGCACCAGCAGGATCAGACCCGCGAAAATGAGCGGAATCCCGATCCCGTGGAGGACCTTATTCCAAACCGAACCGTGTTCGTGGTCATACTGAGCCATGTAGTGCGCCAAGCCTGGCATAGCGCACCTCCTACTCCGGTTCTCGCAGAACCGGCAGCGAATTGGCGGGGACAGCCACCGCGGCAAAAGGACTGTACCGTGAATTAGTCTGCTTGCCTAGAGGTAGAATCATTCTAGACGTACTAGCGCTTTCGTTTCCTTAGTCCTATCACCACTTTGAGCCGTTCCTCCTTAAGAAATGCCTGCTTGCTTCCGGACAGCCTCGGAAATATTGCGTCCCGTCACCAAAATCACGGCGCGGCCGTTCTCTGGCGCACATTGCAAGTATGCCGCGGTTGCGGCGGCTCCCGCAGGCTCGGCCAAGACACCTGTTTCGCTCCGTAATCGGCGTATGGCCTCCAGCATTTGCTCCTCAGTGACCAACACGACTTCATCAACGACCGCGCGGATGCTGGTCACGTTTTCCGGCTCGGGCGTACGCGTCGCCAGCCCGTCAGCGCAGGTGTCGCAGGTTTCCGTTGCCACGGCCATGCCTTGCTTCCACGATAAGTAATACGAAGGAGCCCGTTCCGCCTGAACTCCGATGAGCTTTACGCCATTCGCGCGGCGTTTGAGGACCGCTCCGATTCCCCGAATGAGTGCGGTATCACCCATGGGTACGTAAACTTCTGTCACGCCAGGCGACTGGTCCATGATTTCGAGCGCGATCGTCGCGGGACCTGCGGGCAAATCCGGGTCGGTCGCATCATTCAGGAAATAGACGCCCGGCTGCTTGGAATATTCGCTTGCCTGCGCAAAGGCAGCGGCCAGATCCGCGCTTCCTGTCTCCACGACGCGCGCGCCCAGGTCCCGAATCTTCTGACGCTTGATCGGATTGGAGTTTTCCGGCAGGAAAATAGTAGCTGGAACGCCAAGTATCCTGGCCGCAAAAGCTACGGCTGCGCCATGATTGCCAGTGCTGGAAGCGGTGACTTCGACGATATGCCGGCGCCTTACGCAGCTCGCGAGAGCGTACAGAGCGCCTCGCGGCTTGAACGATCCCGTCGGCAAAACTGTTTCGTTCTTCAAATAGGCAAGAGCCCGTCCAGTTCCCAGAGTCTTTGCCGGAATCAGTGGTGTAGGTCCGAAGTGTTCCAGAAGGAGCCGTTGCGCTTCGCGAATCGCCGAGAATGGGGGAGCGATGGGCACGAGCGCGCGATTCCTTTGAAAATTCTGCGCCGCAGCAAGTCTTTCCGAGAAATCGTTCGTCGAAACCAATTGCCTACAGATCGCGCCGCCCTTCCATGGCCTTCAGCATGGTTACTTCGTCGGCGTACTCGAGATCCGCGCCTACGGGGATGCCTACACCGATGCGCGTGACACGCACACCGAGAGGCTTCAGCAGTTTCGAAAGATAGACGGCTGTGGCTTCGCCCTCCGCCGTGGGATTCGTCGCAATAATGATTTCCTCGACGCCGCCACCCTTGAGGCGCTCGATTAGAGTCTTGATGTGCAACTGATCCGGTCCCCGTCCCTGAAGCGGCGAAAGGGAACCGCCCAGCACATGGTACATTCCGCTGTAGGTGCGAGTCTTCTCGATAACCAGAATATTGTGCGCTTCTTCCACCACGCAAATGGTGCGCTTATTTCTCGTGGGGCCGACGCAATAGAGGCACGGATCGGAATCGGTGATGTTATGGCATACGGAACAGGTGCGGATCTTTTCCTTGGCATCGCGAATCGCTTCCGCAAGCGCAAGCGCCTCTTCCGGAGTGGCGCGCAACAGATGAAAGGCCAGCCTCTGCGCGGTTTTTTGCCCAATGCCGGGGAGGTGCTTCAGTTCATCAATGAGTCGTTCGACGGGAGCAGCAAAATCAGGCATGCCCCTTGTGTAGCACAAGCTTGCTCACCGACGCAAACGCAGCACGAGCGCCCTTTAGGTGATTCCATTCGAAGAGAAACGACAGTGCCCAGGCGGGCAGAGTGTAGAACTAAAACAATCCGGGGATCTTCAACCCCGCCATTCCGGGAATTCCGCCGGCAAGATTTTTCATCTGGTTAGCGAGTTCTTCATCCACGCGTCGCGACGCTTCATTCACCGCAGCGCGCATTAAATCCTGCAGCATCTCATGATCCTTGCTGGCGAATACTTCCGGCTCGATCTTTACGTCGAGCACCTGTTTTTGCCCGTTCATTTTCACGGTGACCATGCCGCCACCGGCCGAAGCCTCGACCGCCACGGAGTTCACTTGCCGCTGCAAGTCTTCCTGGACCTGCCGCAGCCGCGAAAGCATCTGTTGCAGAGCGTTGACTTCCATGTTTTTCTAAAGCCCCACCTTTCAGTGCGACTTTACTCCTCCGATTGCCGCCGCACTTCCAAAATTCTTCCGCCGAAGCGCTGCAGCATGGACTTCACCACCGGATCATTCTCAAACTGAGCACGCATTTCCTGGGTGCTCGATGCGCCGCCTGACGCTTCCGCATCTTTCGCTGCACCAGTTTCGAGTTTAGCACAGACGCGCACCGCGCGCCCCAGTACCTTGCTCGAAGCGTTACGGATCTTCTCCAAAGTTTCGCGCCCTTCGATTAAACCGGCGAACGTGCTTTTGTCCGGGGAAAAACAAATTCGCAATTCATTGCCGTCGAGTTCCCAGCGCGACGCATGGTCCAGCAATTCTCCGATGAACTTCTGCTGCGCCTGCATGGTTGCCTTGATTTCCGCCACTTGTGCCGCTTCCAAGCCAGAAGCGATTGTCGCCGGTTTGGTTTCTTTCGCTGGCGCGGTTGCGGCGGCCGTACCAGCTGTTCCAGTTGAACTCATCACGGGCGTCGATTTCACTGCGGCGCGCTGTGCACCAAGCGCGACGAATGGTGCAGCCGCGGGCTTCGGCTCCGCATTAGCACTCGCTGCGCTTGCCGACACTGTTCGAGCAGCGAACGATGACGTCGCCAAGCTTGTCGTCGCGCCTTTTGGCGAGGTTCCGCCGCCCGCTAGGCCTCCTGCGTTCCCGCTTGCTTCGGCTAACAGTTCTTCAAGCGGGGCCAGCCGTGCCGCGTTTACAAGGCGCAGCAATCCCATCTCGAGATGCACGCGCGGATCGGCTGTACGCCGCAACGAATCATCCGTCTGCAACAAGATTTGGAAGTACCGCGTCAAATCCTCTTCGCTGAACAGTGCCGCGGCTCTTTGCAGTCCTGGCCGCTGGTCAGGCGTAGCTGCAATCAGGTCCGAATCCGCGCCGCACACCCGGGCAATCAACAGATTCCGCATGTGGCGAATCGCTTCACGGCAAAAGTGCTGAAGGTTGCGGCCTTCTTTTTGAAAGGAGTGGACAAGCCCGAGCGCGCGTTCGGCGGATTGTCCCGCAATGGCTTCGACCAATTCGTTTAGCGCATCTTCCGACACCACGCCGAGCAAATCGCGCACTTCCTGGTCCTTAATCTCGTCGCCGCAATAAGCGCGCGCCTGCTCCAGTAGCGAGAGCGCGTCGCGCATGCTGCCTTCCGCCATCCTGCCGATGACGGACACCGCGCCGTCGTCTATCTTGAGGTTTTCCTTTTCCGCGATGTAACGAAGGCGGTCGGTAATCTCGTCGAACGTGAGCGCGCGGAAATGAAAATGTTGCGAACGCGAGCGAATCGTATCTTCGAGATTCTCGGGCTCGGTTGTGGCCATGACGAAGGTGACCCGCTCCGGAGGTTCCTCGAGGGTCTTGAGCAGGGCATTCGAGGCTTCGGAGGTGAGCATGTGCGCTTCGTCGAGGATTACGACCTTGCTGCGAGAAGCTGCCGGGGCATAGCGCACCATCTCGCGCAATTCGCGAATCTGATCGATGCCGCGATTTGAGGCCGCGTCAATTTCGATTACGTCGAGCGAGGTGCCTGCGGCAATCTCTTTGCACGAATCGCATTCACCGCACGGTTGGGGTGTCGGTCCCTTCACGCAATTGAGGGCCTTGGCCAGGATGCGCGCCGCGGTCGTTTTTCCCACGCCGCGTGCGCCTGAGAAGATGTACGCGTGCGCCACACGATTGTGTTTGATCGCGTTCGCCAACGTGTCTGTCACGTGTTCTTGCCCAACGAGGTCCGCAAAGGTCTGCGGCCGCCATTTTCTCGCGATTACTTGGTAGGTCATACGTGTCTTGCATTTTCGGCGCGCCAACGCAAAAAGTCAAAACTCTTTCGCGCGCGGGAGCTTGTCTGCTATGCATGCAACTGTGATGCGCTGCCAGTTTTGTGCCGCGCCTCTGTCTAGTTGTGCTCGAAAGAGGGCTATTCCGAAGGCCGCTTCTGTGCGAATCGAAGGAGCTCACCCAGTATTGGTCGGCAATTCTGTAAGCAGAACAGAAGATCGTGGTGCAGGTAATCAACCGGGTTCTGATAACTGGTCACTGATATCTGATTACGTCTCCAAATCAGCCAGGCAATCAACCGGTCCTGATAACTGATATCTGATCTCTGATTTCTACTTCAAATCGAGGAACTTCGGGGTCTCCGCGGCACACTCGGCTTTCCCGGTACCGTTGCTCCCTTCCGGGCCTGGCGGGGTTCGCGGGACCTCGTTGCACAGAGCCCGAAGTTCCACGCTGCGGCAGTCGCGCACTTCGCGACTGCAAAACAAAGTCTAACACAGGCACTCACCACCCACCACGCGCCCAGCCCATGGTTTGAGTTGGTTTCCGATCACCGTGTCAACTAGTAGTTCGGACTACCGACCTTCCCTTTCATCCATTGCCGACGGAAATCGTTCTATCGCTCTTCATCGGTGAACGTTCTCTTCCATTCGTGTCCGTGCAACTCAAATGTATTCTCTGGTATGGGGCCAGCCGGTGACACCTCGGAGACTCGAATAAACATTCCCAATGCACCGTTGTGTAACACTTTGATCTTATGATTCGGCCGTTGCTTTCAGAACACCAATGACCAATACGCTTGCGCGACCCGCCAAGCTGTGTTGTAGACTTTGACTGGTTGGAGTTCCTCCCCAACCCCCTTGTTTTGGCCCGCAGCTGAAGCAAGGTCCGCGCGCCAGCGCCATGTCCCGCACGCCGGGACCACCCCCACGTTACGGGGATGCTCTGCACTTCCCGTGCAGGCAGGAGGAAATTCATGAGAGCTGTAGTGTCACTCGTTCTTGTTTTTGCACTAGTCTGCGCTGCTGCGCCGCCCACCTTTGCTGAACCGCTCCAGGTTGTTCAAGGCACGGAGATCCATTTGACGCTGTTGACGCCCATCAGCAGTTCCGCCGCAAGAGAAGGAGATCCCATCGTCGCCGTTACTGCCGACCCTGTAATGCTGGGCGGCCAGACGCTGCTTCCGGCCGGAACGCGCATCCATGGAATCGTTGGCACGGTCCAGAAGGCGAAGTTCTTCTCGATGTTCAAGGGCCAGGCCTATATGAACGTCACGTTCAAGACTCTGGAAGTGGATAGCCGGTTGATTCCGGTGCAGATGAGCCTTGTAGCGATCGGACAGCCACGCGTGAATGCTGGCGGTAGCAAGGTTCGCAAGGACCTGAAGATCACCGAGGGCGAAGTCGTTCAGGAAAAGCATGACTACAAGGGCGACGCGATCGCTGTTGCTGTAGGTGGTGGGGCTGGTTCGACCATTGGCATGATCGCCGGCAACCTGGGACGCGGCATGGGCATTGGTTTCGCGGTCGGTGCCGTTTACGTTGTGGCGCGCAAGGGCAAGGAAGTGAATATGCCCGCGCAGACGGCCATGCTGGTTCGCCTGGACAGCACCGTGACCGTGCCTTACGTAGCCGCAAGCAATGCAAGTAACGACGTGAACCCAACTCCCCGGTAAGGAAGCCTCGCAGACGTGCAAATTGCGCTCGCTCATAGCCGGGCGAGCAGGCGCAATTGTCTTGGCACCGTTCTCTTTTCCTATTCTCTCGGTTCCGGTTCCTTGACTCGCTGGCCAATGTTTACTTTTCGGGAGGTCGGGCGCCGCATTTTATCAGGGTAGACTCGCGGCGCCAGTGAGGGTTCTGGCGGGCAGATTCGTGGTGGAACTTTGGGGATTGGAGAGAGACTCGGAACGACACCTCGGACAGGCATTGTGCCCGCACGCGCAAATTCCCGCGCCTCAATCACAGCATCAAATAAGGAGAGAGCAGCCAACGTTCCACTTCCATAGCTAGTCAAGTGCTTGGGAACGGGAGATTTAGGAATTGGGGAAGGTGCGGAGGTTGGGTCGCACCAGGAAGGGGTTCCAAGATGAAACACCCTTTCGGGAAATCCCTTATCTTGCCCTTCACAAGTTTTTCCTCGATTCATTTTTTTTATCCTCACTATTCGATTTTCATTTTCCCCGTTTTCCCTTTTCCATTTGACGCTCGGAAGACCCCCGCGCTACCTTAACAATCGGTAGGCAAGCGATGGTCAAGACAAAACGTGCGAGGAAATTTCGAATCGCTCCATCTCAAGGAGATTCATGTCCAACGAACTGCGTAATTTTCTAGCCCTCACTTACGAGGAGTTGGAAGAACTGAATTTGAAGGCCAAGGAACAACGCAAGAAACGCACCCCGCTCCACAAAATCCAGGAAGAACGACTGAAGTACCTCACCGACGAAAAACGCATAAAAGCAGTCACGGTCCTGTTCACCGATCTGGAAGGCCGGCTGCACATGCTCGACTACGACAAGAAATTCCTCGCCAAGAGCTACGACAATCTCACCTTCGACGGCTCTTCCATTCGCGGCTTCACCGCGCAGCGCGAAAGCGACCTTCGACTGGGCATGGATTGGGCCTCGTTCTACTGGGCGCCCGCCGACATTTTTGGTGGCGGCAAGGTGCTGGTGTTCGGCGATGTGATTGATAAGGATGGCAGTCCCTACAGCGCCGACATCCGGGGCGTTCTGAAAGGCTATGCGGGCTCGCTTTTTAAGAAGGATGAGTACACGCTTAACGCCGCCAACGAAATCGAAGGCTTCCTTTTTAAGGGCGCCGACGCCGAGCGCCAGTACTACAGCACCGGCAAATTCGAGTACGTCAACACCGGCGGCTACTATCACTCGCTGCCGGGCGACCCGCTGCGCACGTTTATTGATACGACCGCTGAAGTGCAGCGCTCGATGGGCTTCCAGAACGAAAAAGACCATCCCGAAGTCGCTCCTTCGCAATTCGAGATCAACTATAACTACACCGACGTGGTTGGGGCAGCCGATCAGATCCAGCTATATAAATTGGTCTGCCGTCAGGTGGCCAACAAAATGGGCCTCACCGCCAGCTTCCTGCCGAAGCCGGTGGTTGGCGTGAACGGCAGCGGCATGCATACCAACGTTTCCATCAGCAAGGACGGCAAGAATCTTTTCTGGGATCCCAAGGGCGAGGAGAAACTCAGCAAGTTTGGATGGTCCTTTGTGGATCGTATCCTCACACACGGCCTCGATCTTTGCTTGCTGATGAACTCCAGCGTGAACGCGTATCGACGTCTCGACCCGCACTTCGAAGCGCCCAATCAGCTCAAAGCTTCGCCCGTGGACCGCGGGGCCATGATCCGCATTCCCATCGGCAACGAACGGAGCATGCGCGTCGAATTTCGTTCCGTCGCGCCCGACGCCAATCCCTATCTGGTCATGTACTCGATCTTCAAGACCGGCATCGAAGGCGATACCGCGAAGATCAAGAACCTCCGCCAGGCCGAACGCTACTTGCCCGACAACATCTACACGGCCCTCGAGGATTTCAGCAAAGCCGAGTGGACAACCAAGCTTCTCGGTGGCGACGTGAAGGCTCGCTACGCCGACTTGAAGCGCGCTTCCGCGGATCGCTGTGCCCGTTCCCTTGGCACCTTCGTCAAAGCACCCGAGGTGCAGTATCACCACGAGGTCTACAACCAGTTCCTTTGGAACCTGTTTTAGAACTGGGCCGGTAACCAGGAACTGCAAACCACAGCGAAATAGCTGGCCGCCGGGAAGCTCCGTGACGTTCACGATTTTTCCACGAACAAAGATTGCCGGCGCTTGCGGCGTTTCCGGCGAATAAGGCACTGCAATCCGCACCTCACTGGACACCGCATAGAGGCGTTTTGTCTTGAAGCTCATACCGCCGCGCGACATGTCCATGCAAACCACAACGTCATCCCCAAACGCTTCGCTGCGAACGCAGGCGAAATAATTCACTTTGGCGCGAACACGTGAGCGCCGCTCGCGCGGCGGCCCCGTCACCGAATCCGTCATAGGGCTGGCGACCAGAACCTCCGGCGCGTCTCGCAATTGCGCGTGCTGGTCTTCAGTCGGTGGTCGCGGAAATTCGCGACGCGCTGACTTGTGTGCCGCCATGCCAACTGGCGATGGTTCCCAATTCGCTCTGGGCGCGGTAACGTGTTCTTGAAAAGTAGGAAGCTCAATCGGTCGCTTCCAAACGGTGGCAAACGCACACTCTGCGCAGTAGCGCACCAGGCCACCATGAATCGCGCAGATATCAAACTCGAAATCGCCGTGCTCTAGGGTGGTGGGCGCGTGGCATCCGCTGCACTCTAGCGAAAGCACTTGTGACTGTTCCTCAAGGTAAGGAGCCGGAGGAAAAGGAACCTTCCAGAAATCAAGCGTTTCGTCGGTGAACGCCACACCGTAGACGTGGACGTTGTCCTGGCTGGCGATTTCGCCGACCACACGCACTTCGGCTTCCTGGTTGTTTTCGAGGATCTGCAGTGTCAATTCCTGCTCGACGACCAGTTTATGGACGGAAAGCACGCCGGCGCCGTGATAACTAAGAAGATGACGGTAAGCGCTACAGCGGCAAGGAAAACTTCGGGAACCCGGATGGGCGAACTCAACCAAAACTGCCGACTGCGGCGAGTGACCACAGCGCCGGTCGCATAAGACGCCATGCAGAGAATGGCCAGAAGAATTGTGTACACGTTTGGATTATAGAAGTGAGGTTGAGTTGCAGCAATGGGAGCAGGCGCGTCGGCACGAGTTTTGGGGCGAGAAAACGGAGCCAGCGGAGCGCTAGAACCGGAACTGGGGAAGGGCCCGGTCACCCAGAAAGCTTTCCTGGCGAAGCGTAACAGGAGGAAGAAATCGTTCGGGGCTCCGAGGAACGGATGCCAGGAATGCCAGGAAGCGCAAGGCCTCAGCCGACCAGGAAAGTTTCTTGACTGGCGACAGCCTGCCACCCACGTTGCCCATACACAAAAATCTGGATCACGCGGGATTGACGGTTGAAGGGGCGGCCGTCCAGGGTGCCGCGAGAAGTCCAGGTCGAGGTAACGACGGCTGTATCCTGGAAAACGCGGATGCGCACGTCCGTAGCGAGGAAAATAGTGTATTTTTCCCGAGAATTCTCGATGGAGGAGAGAAGTGCAGATTTGTCCATCACGATTCCTGTGCCTGCAATCCCGTAGAAGTCCTCACCATAGACGCGGCGGAAAAATGCAGTGGTATGCCACTGCAAAGCTCGCACCGTCTCATGAACAAGATTGACGAGTTCTTCGCGATGCACGTCGGCCTGAGCGGCCAACTCTTTACGCTCCTCTAAAGACTGCGCAGGGGCTGAAGGAGCGCCGAGCAAAGCGACGCCCAGGAGAAGGAGGGCAGCGAGGTATTTCATGCGGGGACTCCTCACAATTATGGTCGGAAAGACTGCCGCGCCCGAGCGCGGATTGGTGCGAGCAATCTCGACTCAATCGAGTATAGTGCTGATTGCAGAAGTCATGGGATGCACGTGCGGTGAAAGTAAGCACGTCGGGGGTCGTCCGACACCGGGCATGGGCACTTGCCATTGGCGGGCTAAGGGTGTAATCGTTTGGAACCAGAGGGTTCGTTTCGGGAGGTTTCGTGGCAGAATGAGGTAGTTGAGCGCCCAGCCCCAGGCGTGAGCGGAATCCCAACTACCATTCCTAGCCCTGCCTGACTCAGGACCCAAACTTCTGTTGGACAGATGCGCTTAGAAGAGGTTTCTGTCCTGCCGCCAGCCAAGGCGGATCTACCCTGGGGGTGCGAAAATGAACGAAACCTGGAAACAGTGCCTGGGTCAGGCCGTCGAGGGCAAATTCCATCTGGAACAATTCCTAGGGGAAACCGGGAATAGCGCCAATTTTCTGGCGCGAAGCGCCGGGCCTTCGCCGGCAACTGTTGTGGTCAAGCTGGTAGTGGCCGATTCTGGATTTGCAGAGACGCAACTTTCGCTTTGGGGCCGCGCGGCTCGCCTAACTCATCGAAATCTCTTGCGTGTGCTGCAGTCAGGCCGCTGCCGGATCCTAAGCAGGGATTTCCTCTATGTGGTGGAAGAGCGCGCGGAAGAGGACCTTGGGCAGGTCTTGGCAGAGCGGGCGCTGACTCCCGATGAAGCCCGCGAAATGTTGGCCCAAGTGCTGGACGCGCTCGTGTACCTGCACAGTAAGGGTCTGGTCCATGGACATCTCAAACCGTCAAATGTGCTGGCTATCGGGGATCACGTGAAGCTTTCGAGTGAGAGCTTCCTGGCAATTGGGACGGCGCGAACTGCACAACGAAAACTCGATGTATATGATGCTCCGGAATTGGCCAGCGTGCCCATCTCCGCGGCCAGCGACATATGGTCACTGGGCGTCACCCTGGTGGAAACCTTGACGCAGCAACCTCCTGTGGTGAATCCCAAGCAGGACGCTGAGCCTGTACTCCCCGAAACGATGCCCCAGCCCTTTCGTGATATTGCGAGGCATTCGCTACTTTTCAACCCTCAACGGCGCTGGACAGTCGTGGATATCGCCGCGCACCTGAAATCCGGCGGCGCTGCGGCGACCTTTGCAAACGCAATGGCCGCAGCAACGACTCCTGCGATCAGCAAACCACCGACGGCTTCGGATGCTCCAGTTGCACCCAAGATGACTCCCTCCATCCACAAACCGTCCACGATTCCCACTGCTTCGGTCCCCCCGCGACCTGTTGCGCCTGCTTCTGTTCCACTTTCCCCGGTGCGAGCGACTTCGGCTGCCAACCTGCCCAAGGTGCCGCCCATGCCATCACGCGCGAATGCCCTGTCGTCGCGGCCACAGAAGTTGCCGCCGCAACCCCATCCCGTGGTTCTCCCGAACTATGTGATTCCGGCGCTAGCGGGAGTCTTCCTGCTCGTCGCGATCTATGCGTTGCCCAAAATCCTGCACCGAGAGGCCGGAGCGTCACCTTCAACATCCGTTACCTCCGCGCCTGCTGCGACGGAGTCGAAACCGCTGGCTCCTGCAGTGAATCGCGAAGCCTCACTCGCGAAGCGTACCGCGAATGATCCGCCGAAGTCGGCCGCGGAGAAGAAGCCCGAAGTGGAGGCCACGCCCGAGCTAACCAGTTCCGCCGCACCGGCGAGCATCCGTTCCAAGACCTTCGCCGCTAAGGGCGAGACGAGTGGCTCCCGGAGCTTATCCGCTCGCGGAGATGTCCTCGATCAGGTTTTGCCGGAGGTATCGAGCAAGGCTCGCGAAACCATTAGCGGCACAATTCGCGTCGAAGTAGCTGCACACGTTGATGCCGCTGGAAATGTTTCCGACGTACAACTGGCGAACCCCGGACCAAGCCGGTATTTTGCGGAATTAGCCTTGAAGGCGGCACGGCAGTGGGAATTTTCTTCACCCGAAATCAACGGCCGCAGCATGCCGAGTGATTGGCTCATCCGTTTCGAATTCAGGAACACGGGCACGCAGGCGATTCCGAAGCAAACCTCTCCGTGAGTCTCTGCAACAAGGGGTGCTGAGGGAAAAAGCCAACGAGCGCGGAGGAAGCAGTGCTGAGAGAGCCGAGCTGATAAACTCCTGGCCAGAGACCAAAGTAAGCCGGCAGGCTTACCAGGCCGCACCCACCGAAAACGGACGCAAGTCCCGCGCACGGGAAGCGAGCGTCGGGCAGCCAGAAATAAAACGAGGAATCAGGCAGCAGCTCCAGAGCTGTGCCCGTGCGGATGATTTTCGAAGTCGTCGCGCTTCAGATAGCGGTAGAGACTGGTGCGGCCAATGCCGAGGATTTGCCCCGCGCGCAGGCGATTGCCATTGCACATCTGCAGCATCTTCCGGATGTGCACCCTACGGACTTCATCGAGCGAGAGCGGACGCCAGTCCGCTTCGTTGGTAAGAGGGGACCTTGGCTCGTATCGACCATGGCGGAACAATTGCAGACAGCAAGACGCTGTTGGCTGACCGGGCTGATCTGACGTATGGCGCGGGCCACCAGCTTACGAGCCAAGAATCTATTAGAGAAGCAATCCGGTGACGAATTGCTGGATAGTCGGGAAAATGTACCGGAACACGAGCAGGCTGACGAGCAGCCCCGGCAGAGCGAAATTGCCTCCACGGATCCAATCGAGGTAGCCCTGAGCCTGCCTCTCGTTCATAAAGAGCATGATGCCGGTGCTCCCGTCCAGCGGAGGGGCCGGGAGCAGGTTGAAAATGCCGAGGAGGAGGTTCAGGGAAAAGAGGACAAAGAGAAAGACGGCAAGGAATCCCGGTTGGCCCGTGGAGGCATCCCGCGAAAAAAGACGCAGGGAAGAGCCCAGGCGAAGCGCAAGTGCGGCGAGTAACATGAGCGAGAAATTTGCCGCTGGGCCGGCGAGCGCCATCCACGCAGCACGGCGTGGGTGGCGGCGTTCCCAGAGAGGATCGTAAGGAGCACTGGCAAAGCCAATCATGCCGCCATGAAGGAGGAAGAAACTCAAGAGCGGAAAAACAACCATGCCGTACGGTGAGCGGCGAATGTGAGGAATAGGATTGAGAGTGACTTGCCCGCCGAGCGCCGCTGTTTTGTCACCGCCGATTTGAGCGACCAGCGCATGCGCCGCCTCATGGCAGGTCGTGGAGAAGAGAAAGACAATGTAGGTGATAAATCCGATCAAAATCTCGTCGGGGCTGAACGAAGTCATATCAAAAGAGGGTAGGGGTTCACCCAAGAGATTGCAAGCACGCAAGCTCCGAGATTCCGACCACATCGCGGGTGATCAACTCTCTTTTTTCAAATCGTTGCCGAGCTTCCGAAAGGAGAGGAGAAGGGAAACAGAGACAACCAGATTCAACCAGCCATTTTTGGTCGCGAAGTGGCTGGGAACGGAAAGTCATGTGTCACCCCGAAAATCATGCAAAGGGCTTTCCCGAAGAGGGAGTTTGCGGTACCTTATTAACCAACACGTGTGTTGGCCGCCTTATCAGGGTGCACCGGGGAAAAATGGTTTTTAGGATCACGTATGAAAGCCTGTTTCCTCCGTGCACCCGCCAACGTTGAAACTTACCCGCTTCAATATGGAGAGTTTCCCGAGCCGGAACCAGGGCCCGGCGAAGTCCTCGTCAGCGTTCACGCTTGCGGCGTTTGCCGCACAGACCTGCATGTAATTGAAGGCGAGCTCCCGCCCAAAAAAACGCCAATCATTCCCGGACATCAGGTTGTTGGTCTTGTTGAAAGAAAAGCCGCGAAAGCGAGCCGATTTGTCCTGGGCGCGCGCGTCGGAATCGCCTGGTTGCACAAGACCGACGGCCATTGCGAGTTTTGCCGGCGAGGCGAGGAAAATCTTTGCCAGGCACCTCAATTTACGGGTTATGACGTGGATGGGGGGTATGCCTGCAAGATTGTTGCGCCGGAGGATTTTGTATATCCCCTGCCAGAGGGGTTCCCAGACGAGCAAGCCGCGCCTCTTTTGTGCGCGGGTATAATCGGTTACCGCTGCTTGCGGCTGAGCGGAATCTCGCACGGGGAGAAGTTGGGATTCTATGGTTTCGGCGCGGCGGCGCACGTGGCGATTCAAGTGGCAAACTATTGGGGAATCGAAGTGTACGCGTGCACGCGAGACGCGCGGCACCGGACTCTGGCGCTGGAACTTGGAGCCAAATGGGCGGGCGGAACCACCGAGTTGCCACCCGTGAAGCTTGACGCAGCGATCGTCTTTGCCCCCGCGGGAGAAATCGTGCCTGCGGCGCTTGCAGCGCTAAGGAAGGGGGGACGCTTGATTCTGGGCGGGATACACATGAGCGCGATCCCCTCGTTCAGCTATGAGCTGCTCTATCAAGAGCGGATGATTCGAAGCGTGACCAACAACACCCGTAAAGACGGCGAAGAGTTTTTGAAGCTGGCGGCAGAGATTCCGATTCGCACGCGAGTTCAGGTATATCCGTTGGCGGAAGCGAATCGGGCCATCAATGCGCTGAAGAATGATGCTATTGAGGGAGCCGCGGTTCTCCGAGTGAATTCCTAATAAGGCGGGAAGGGCGATGAAACCACAATTGCACCCCTGGATGAAGCTGTGTCTAGTGCTGCATCTTTCCCTCGCGGGATGCTCGAGAGGTGCTCTTTCCCCGGGCGAGGAGCTGATCTCGGTTGCGACAGCGGGACAGAGTCCGACCGAGGCGCTCTCGCCGGGCGGACAACAGGAGCTTAGTGCCATATTACAAGGCGAGCGGCTTGCCGAGCTGCAGTGGCCGAATTTCTCGGATTATGGGAAGTGGGTAAGGGAATTTTACGATCTGGGGAACGGACGGCTGGAGTGGAGCCGAAATGGAAAGCCGACACCGCAAGCATTGCAGATGATCGGAATATTGGAGGACGCCCGGGAGAAAGGACTCGACAGCAGAGATTACGACGGAGAACGCTGGGCGGAGCGTCTGAGGGCGTTGGCGGCTTCGGGCCTCGGCAGCGAATCGGCCCTCGTGAAATTCGACGTGGCGCTGACAGTTTCGGCGATGCGGTACATCTCGGATTTGCATCTCGGCAAGGTGGATCCGAAAACCTTGCACAAGGATTTCGATCCGGAGCGCCACAAATATGATCTGGCGGAGTTTCTGCGGCAACGCGTTGTGGCCGCGCAGAGCGTAAAAAAAGCCCTGGCGGTCATTGAGCCGCCGTTCCCGGGTTATAAGCGAACGCTGCAAGCACTGCAAGAATACTTACAGTTGGAAAAGGAAGAAATTCCGGAACCGCTGCCGATGGTAAAAAAGCCGATTGAGCCGGGGCAAAATTATGAAGCAGTGCCCGCGCTGGCGCACCGGTTGAAATTCCTGGGAGATCTTCCGGCGAACGTTCCCGCGGACTCTCAAATCTACAGCGGCGCAGTCGTGGAGGCAGTGAAGCAATTTCAGTCGCGGCATGGACTTGATGCCGGCGGGAAGCTGGGTCCGCAGACCATCACGGAACTGAATCAGCCGATGAGCATCCGGGTAGAGCAGTTACGCCTCACACTGGAACGTTGGCGGTGGTTGCCGCATGATTTTGACGAGCCGCCCATCGCCGTGAACGTTCCGGAGTTTTCGTTGCGCGCCTACGACGGGCAAAACAACATCGCTTTGCTTATGCCGGTGATCGTTGGCAAGGCCATGCGTACGCAAACACCGGTACTGGAAGAGGACATGAAGTACCTGGTGTTTTGGCCCTACTGGAATGTGCCGCCGAGCATTTTGCGTCAAGAAATCATCCCCAAAATTACTGAGGATCCGGCTTATCTGCAGAAGAATGGGTACGAGGTGGCGACCTATTCCGGGCAGGTGGTGACGGACGGCGTAGTAAGCGAGGAAGTGCTGGGACAATTGCGAGCGGGAAAATTGATGGTGCGCCAGAAGCCCGGCCCCAAGAACGCGCTCGGGCTCGTCAAGTTCATTTTTCCCAATGATAACAATGTTTATCTGCATTCAACGCCCTCGCAATCACTCTTTACGAAAAGCCGGCGGGACTTCAGCCATGGCTGCATCCGCGTGGAAGATCCTGTGGCGCTGGCCGTGTGGGTGTTGAGGAATAATCCAGGATGGACGCGGGAGAGAGTGGAAGCCGCCTTCAAGGCGGGGAAGGAACAGCAAGTGAACCTGGCGCAAACGATACCGGTGCTGATCGTCTATGGCACGGCAATTGTTCCGGAAGATGGGAGGGCGCGGTTTTTTGAGGACATTTACGGATTCGATCAGCAATTGGAAAAGATCTTCACGCGGGCATACTCGCAGAGGAATTGAGCGCGTCGACCTTCTCCTTGTTTGGTGAAAAGCAGGAAAGTGCGCGAGAGAATTGAGAAAAAACTAATGCGGTTCGGTGCCGGAAGAGGAGCAACCGTAACACCAGGTACGGACGCGCCCCGTGTCAACATGTATGAATCCGGAACGCGGGTAGTAGCCGATGCCGCCGCGGCCGAGGGATAAAGCCGCATCGCGCAAGGTCAACGTAGAAACACCGGGGATGCGAATGTCGATGGCTTGCGCCTGCTTGTGCAAGCTGTTCCTGGCGACGCCGGAAGAGCGAGTGCGAAGGAACTCATTGCTCCAACTTGTGCGGTAACCGCAAATGATTTCAATTTCGGCGCCGGGGTGACCAACCGCAGTGGCCAGATCGGCGAGAATATCGAAAACACGCGGATCGTAGTGTTTCATCTCTCCCGTACGATGATCACGCAAAAAATGGTCGAGTTGCACTTCGGCTTCGGGCAAGTAGCTGTTACCGTGACGATAGACGATGTCAATATGTTCGCCGGTATGCGTGTGATAGAGGCGTAGGTGATGGGCTTGAGGCGGTAAAGAATCCTCAGAGGCGCCGGGCCAGCCTTGCGCAGGAGCGCCGTGAAAAAACAGTGAAGAAAAAGATAGAACGCAAGCAACAGCGAACTTCGACAAGCAAACCCTCCGAGCCAAATAGGATGTCCACAACGGAAGAGAAAATTCCACCGCTTTCTATTTTATAGGGATTGGAAGCAAAACGCGAATAGGCACGGAAGTTGAACAAGAGAATGGGGTGCAAAACGGCCACTAAGAAAGAGAAAAGGACGAAGAAGATTGCTGTGTGATTTCTCATCACAAATGGGGAATATCACTCAGAAATCGTCCGTAGAGCATAGCCAGTACGGTCATACATCACACGCCTGATTCTCGTAAGTCGCAGAATTAATTGGCATTAGGGGAAGGATGAGAAATTCATCACTGGGCCTGGCTTCGGAACTGCGGGTGCATTTGGGAAAAGGAGAACTGGAGCGTCGCTCGGGCGTCTCCTCGTCTAGGGTAGTTGAGGTCCAGAGGAATCGGGAATGACGGTGAAAACCACAAATCGCCCCCACCGGATCACGTATCTGGTCATCGTGCTGGTCTTTGCGGTGACGCTTTCCACGGCGCTGGTTCTTGCCGGGGAGCGAAACGCTAACCGAGAGAAAAAGAATGCGGGCTGCCAGGGCATTGGGCGCGCGCACGCGGCACACCTGTATACGAGGTCAATGGAATGCGCCGTAGCCTAGCCATCTTCGCTCGGAATCCTGTGAATGCGTTGAAGTGCCTCGCTGTTCTCCTCTTGTTTGTAGCAGTTCCGTTGTCCGCGGATATTCATCCTGTGCCGTTGGAGAAAAACGCGGATTCGGCAAAGTGCCTGGAGTGCCACGCGGATAAAGCGAAGGGGAAGGCCGTGCACACGGCAATTGCAACCGGGTGCACCTCGTGCCACGAAGTTCGTGTGAGCAAGGACGTCACGCGCGTCAAACTGGCGACCACGACAGCGTATAGTCTCTGCTTGACCTGCCACGCGGATAGAAACGCCGGGGAAATCAAAGGTACGGTGCACAAGCCGGCCGTTCGCGACTGCCTGAAATGTCACGATCCGCACGAATCCGATAACAAGTATCAATTGGTGAAAGCAAGTTCCGGGGACGCCAAGGAAAATCTCTGCCTGGCGTGCCACACGACAGGGTTAAAGGTTCCCGCGAAGGGTAGCCGGCATATGGCCCTGGACATGGGCTGCGAGACGTGCCACGTGACGCACAAAACAGGGCCAGGCGGCACGCCTGAATTTCAATATCACCTGACCAAAGACGTGCCTGCGCTGTGCTTGGATTGCCACGATCCCAAGGATGAAGCGCTGCAGAAGGCGCATCAGAATCAACCATTTGTTTAGAGTGCCATGATCCGCATCAATCCGCTGCGCCGAAGTTGATGGCCAAATTTACCCATCCTCCATTTGCCGACAAGCAGTGCGAAGTTTGCCACGCGCCGAGTCAGGACGGAAAAGTGGTGCTGACGCAAGCGGATGCAAAAACCCTTTGCGTGACGTGCCACGAAGAAAAAGCCAAGCAGATCGAAGCGGCGAGAGTGCCTCATCCGGGAGCGATGGGCGACTGCACCGATTGCCATTCGCCCCACGCCAGCAGGAAGCCAGGGCTGCCAAAGACAGACGGAGTGACCACCTGCCTGGCATGCCATGCGGATGTGGCGGAGCTGGAGAAAAAGTCCG
>Ga0307471_100000436_pt1 | contig 21329 bp, 14 predicted proteins | sample atmos_gasesAM3C__2_FD_204566 | JGI IMG/M metagenome (GOLD analysis project Ga0307471, IMG submission 204566) | Hardwood forest soil microbial communities from Morgan-Monroe State Forest, Indiana, United States - atmos_gasesAM3C_515 | ecosystem: Environmental > Terrestrial > Soil > Temperate...
AACGACCACGATTACGACCGGGGTGAGCGGCCTGGCGCAGGCACAAGGACAGATCCAGCCCCCGTTTCTTCCATTTCCTTCGCTGGTTTCCAGCAGCATTTATCGCATCCATCCTGACGGCGCTCCGGAAGAACTTTGGACTTCACGCGAGGATTCCGTCTACGCCCTCGGACTTGCCTCGGATGGTCGCCTTCTCGCCGGAACCGGCAACAACGGTGCGCTGCTTGCCATTGACGGACGCGGCGTTTTTGCTCAGCTCGCCAAGGCCGGCTCTTCCCAAATCACCGGCATCGCCGGAAATGGCTCGGGGAAAGTTTTCTTGTGCACTTCGAATCCGGGAAAAGTGTTTTCACTCGGCCCGGAATATGAAGCCGAGGGCACCTACGAGTCGCGATCTTTCGACGCACAACTGTTTTCACAATGGGGACGCATCGAGTGGTGGAGTCCTCCCGCGGCTTCCTCGCCGAAAGCCGGTTCAGGCGCGAGTGCCGCGCACGGAAATGATCCGCGTGTTGAGTTTTTCGTTCGCAGCGGCAACACCGATGATCCCGGCAAAGAGTGGTCGCGCTGGTTTGGTCCGTACACAAAATCCGGCGCAGCCACGGAAGCGCCTTCCGCGCGATTTGCGCAATGGAAGGCGGTGATTCACGATGGGCGCCCCGGAGACGGCATCGATTGGGTCAGCCTGGCGTATCTCCCGCGCAACGTGGTTCCGGTGATCGACGGAATCGCAATTCAGGAGCCCGGCGTGCGCGCGCAGAGCCAGCCTGCGGTCTCATCCAACCAGCCAGCTCCGGTTACCTTGAAAATGCCAACTGCCCCGACCGCCGCTGGAGTGACCATCATGCAAAGCTCATCGTCGAGCCGATTCGAACAGCCCCCGCAGGGAGTGATGCAAAAGGGCTACCAAACGGTGCTCTGGACCGCCCATGACGACAACGAAGATGAATTGCAATATGCCGTCTACTTTCGTGGAGAAAATGAAAAAGAGTGGAAGCTCCTCAAGGACAAACTCGACCAAAAGTTCTATTCCTTTGATACGACGGCCCTGGCTGACGGCGCCTATTACTTGAAGGTCGTTGCTACCGATGCGCCGTCGAATCCGCCGGCCGCCGCTTTGACTGCCGAACGTGAGAGCGAACGCTTTGAAGTGGACAACACGGCACCCGTCGTCGAGGATTTGCGGGTTGGTCCTGCTTCCGGGAAAATGAGCGGAGGCCATCCAGCTTCTTTTACGGCGCGCGATGCGACTTCCGCCATTGACCGCGCGCAATACAGCCTGGATGGCGGTGAATGGATTCTCGTCTCGCCCAGCAACGGCATCAGCGATGCCCCGGTCGAGCACTATGATTTCGGCATCTCGGGGGCATCTGCCGGAGAGCACACGCTGGCCGTCCGTGTATATGACCGTTTCGAGAACGTCGGCACGGCCAAAACCACTTTCATTGTTCCCAAGCCCTAATTCCCCGAGGTCTGCATGAGGCGAAGCAGCTTTCTGCGCATAGTCTTTTTCGCAGGATTCCTGGCGCTTCTCTTTCCCTCGCAAAAACGGCGCGCAGATAACGGTTACGATGGGTGGTTGCGTTATGCGCCGCTGAAAGAAAAAGAACGAGCGAAGTTCGGTTCGTTCCCGTCAACACTGGTCGTGCGAAGCGATTCTCCTCTCCTGGGAACCTCTCAGAAAGAATTAATCCGCGGCGTGCGCGGAATGTTGGGGCGCGAGCTTCGCGTCGAGAAGGAATTGCCAAAGGAGAGCGCGATCGTCCTGGGAACGCTGGCAGACCTGCATTTGCTTGCACCTGAGCTGCATCCTCCGGTGGAACTGCGCACAGATGGCTATTGGCTTAGGTCTGCACGCATCCATGGGCAGGAATGCATCATCGTTGCGGGAGCAACGGATCGCGGAACGCTCTACGGAGTTTTTGCCCTGCTGCGCAGAATCGCTTTTGCCGAAGACTTAAGTCATTTGCTGGAAGAACAGGCGCCTGCAAATCCCATTCGCTGGGTGAATGACTGGGACAATCTTGATGGCCGCATCGAACGCGGATACGGAGGCCGTTCCATTTTCTTCGAGAATGGCAGTGTGCGCGTGGACCTTTCGCGCGCCAACGATTATGCGCGCCTGCTAGCCTCGGTTGGCATCAACGGATGCGTCGTCAACAACGTGAACGCAGACCCTCGCATTTTGGCTCCCGACTTTCTCCCGCAACTGGCGCGCATTGCGGATGCTTTTCGCCCCTGGGGCGTGCGGCTCGGCATTTCTGTGGACTTGAGCAGTCCCGAGTCGCTTGGCGGCTTGGATACGTTTGATCCTCTCAATCCGCGGGTGCAGTTCTGGTGGAAAGAAAAGGCCAATGAAATTTATCGCCGGATTCCGGACTTCGCCGGATTCCTCGTGAAGGCGGACTCTGAAGGCCGCCCCGGCCCCTCAAGCTACGGACGCACGCACGCTGACGCAGCGAAGGTGGTTGCGCGTACGCTGCAGCCGCATGGCGGCATCGTCATGTATCGCGCGTTTGTCTACGACCATCACCTTGACTGGCGCAATCCAAAAAACGACCGCGCCAAGTCCGCTTACGAGATTTTTCGTCCGCTCGACGGCAAATTTGATGACAACGTCATCGTTCAAATCAAACACGGCCCCATCGACTTCCAGGTGCGCGAGCCGGCGTCACCCCTTTTGGGCGGCCTCGAAAAAACTAACGAAGCCATCGAGCTGCAAATCACACAGGAATACATGGGCCAGCAGCGGCACCTTTGTTTTCTCGTTCCCATGTGGAAAGAAGCGCTCGATTTCGATATGCGCGTGGACGGCCGCGCCACTCCAGTAAAGAACCTCGTTTCGGGCCAGATCTTTCACCGTGCTCTGGGCGGAATCGCCGGGGTTGCGAATGTCGGCCTCGATGCCAACTGGATGGGGAATCCCCTGGCCATGGCGAATCTTTACGGCTTCGCGCGCCTCGCGTGGGATCCAAATCTTTCCTCTGCCAACATCGCCGACGAGTGGACGCGCCTCACCTTCGGAAATGATCCTGTAGTGGATCGCACCATCGACGCCATGCTTCTTTCGTCATGGCCAACGTATGAAAACTACACGGGGCCGCTCGGCGCCGGGACGCTCACGGACATTTTGGGCAGCCACTACGGGCCGGGTGTCGAATCGTCAGAGAAAAACGGTTGGGGTCAATGGCACCGCGCCGATCATGAAGGGATTGGAATGGACCGCAGCGTCGCCACCGGCACGGGTTATGTGGGGCAGTATTCGCCGGAAGTTCAGAAGGAATTCGAAGCTCTTGCCGCCACGCCGGATTCGCTGCTCTTGTTCTTCCATCATGTGCCTTACACGTATCAGCTGAAATCCGGTAAGACAGTGATCCAGCACATCTACGACTCGCATTACGAAGGCGCCGAGCGTGTACGCGAGTTCGTGCACATGTGGGAGTCTGTTCGAGATTTGGTCGACGACGACGAGCGCTACGAGTTTGTGTTGGCAAGACTGAAATATCAGGAAGGACACGCCATCGTCTGGCGCGACGCCGTGTGTAATTGGTTCCTGCGCGTCTCGGGGATTCCTGACGCCAAAGGCCGTGTAGGCCATTACCCAAATCGCATCGAAGCCGAATCCATGCAGCTCACCGGCTACCTTCCCGTCGATGTCGAACCCGCGGAAACCGCATCGGGCGCAAAGGCCGTAGCGTGCCTAGCCCCTGCGAGTGACTGCGCTGCCAGTTTCCATTTCAGTGGAGCGGACGGGACGTACCAATTGAATGTCCAATACTTTGACCAGAACAATGGCAAGGCAAAGTTCCGCGTGTTTGTTGCGGGACATCAACTGGACGAGTGGTTCGCCGACGATACTCTTCCCAACGCGAAACTTGGAGGCGACACTTCCATGCGCCGCCAGATTGGCAGAGTGACACTGCACACCGGCGACGAGATTCGCATCGAAGGAATCCCCGATGGCGGCGAACTCGCCGCACTCGATTATGTTGAGATCGAGCCATAATTCATTTCAAAGCGTCCGGGCGCCAAAATTATCTTCGCAGCTCCCACCCACAAGCGCTAGTGTGTTTGGGGCGATCCAAACGGATCCAGACAGGAGGCATACAAAATGAAAGTCATGAGCTTCATTGCGAAAGCAGTCCTCGTTGTTCTTCTTCCCGCGGCGATTTTGCTCAACGCTGCCGACACACCAACGGTAACCGTGAAGGGCTACGTCCTTGACTCTGCGTGCGCGTTCACCAAGAGTCTCAGCAAGCCCATCAGCAAAGAGTGTGCGATCTCGTGCGCCAAGGCGGGCTCACAGCTTGTAATTCTCGCGGACGACGGAACCATTTACTGGCCGATTGCGGACGCTACTCCATCCAGTGGTCAAAATCCCAGGCTCTTGCCGTTCGCGGGAGACAAAGTGACCGCCACGGGAAAGGTCTATCAGCGCGGTGGTTCCAAAGCCATTGTGATTGAGAAGATTGAAATGCAGAACGCGAAGTAGTTTGACTGGAGTCTGAGTGTTGGAATTGCCGCCAGCGTAGATGTTACTTCGGGCTAAGGGCGCGGCCTCTCCCTCAGCTCATCCAGCGTTCTTGCACGGCCACGGTTTGATATTTTTCGATTTCGACGCCGAAGCCGATACGACCGTCCCCATAAGGTTCGTTACGTACATGCACGACGCGGGCAGTGCAGCGCATCTCTTGCGCGGCGTTTCCAGTAACTTCCTCGGGCATACGAATGGTGGCTTCGATGGGCATGCCAACCTGGAGAGGAGCCGAGGACGCGAAGAAAAACCCGCCACGGGAGACATTGAGCGCCTCGGTAAAGTGCTCTGTCTTATCCGCAGCTACCCCCACCGCCCGGAAACGCAAAGGCGTCCGGTGGTTGACCCGCGCGAGCTGTCGGCGCTCACTAGCTCTCATGAGGTCCTCCCGTGCGCGCGAGCGAGGTGTGACGAGGACTCGCGAAAAGGAAGGTTAGTCTAAGCGTATCAGAGAGATACACGGGGTCAAGTACCAAAGATGGGCTGGCCAAGGAATACCAGTACTTTTCTTGGCGACTTCTATCGACTCACGTCAAGTGGCCCTAGAACCTGCCATAATGCCTCTTTCAATAGGCCGGAAAGGGCGCTAAAGAGAGTAATCGGCAACAGGCCTTGCCTGTGGCCAAGTTGCAAGAATGGATTTCATGACCTCATGACCACTGCGCCTACTTTTGAAGCGACCACCTATCAAGCCCCAAGTTGGGAGGCCATTTCCCAGGCGCACGCCCGCATCGCGCCTCGGATTCACCGTACGCCCATCTTCACTTCCACCTCGCTTGATGCCCTGGCTGGCGCGCGTTTCTTCTTCAAATGCGAGAACCTGCAGAAGACCGGCTCCTTCAAGATTCGCGGAGCGGCCAACGCTATTCTCTCCCTTTCGAATGAGCAGGCCGCTCGGGGAATCGTCACGCAATCGAGCGGCAACCACGGCGCGGCGGTGGCCTACGCAGCGGCCTGGCGCGGCGTCCCGGCCTACATCGTCATGCCAAAAAACGCGCCAAAAGTGAAAATTCAGGCGATCGAAGCCTACGGCGGCAAAATCACGTTTTGCGAAGCCAAAGTCTCTTCACGGAAAGAAACCTGTGATCGCCTGCAGGCGGAGACCCGCGCACACCTCGTTCATCCTTACGACGACGACCGCATCATCGCCGGGCAAGCCACAGCCGCTAAGGAATTCCTGGAAGAAATGCCCGATCTTGACGCCGTGTTTGCGCCGGTCAGCGGAGGAGGCTTGCTCAGCGGTACTTGCCTCGGGGCCAAGGGCATTCGAAAGGACATTCGAATCATCGGTTGCGAACCCGCCCGCGCCGATGACGCTTACCGGTCCCTGACTACCGGAACGCTGCAATCCCAGGATTCCAGCGACACTATTGCCGACGGCTTGCGCGCTTCCCTCTCGCCGCGCACGTTCGCCATTTTGCGCCGGCACGTCGAACGCATTCTTCTGGTCACCGAGGAAGAGATTATTTCAACCGCGCGTCTGGTCTGGGAACGTATGAAAATCATCGTCGAGCCCTCTAGCGCCGTGGCGCTCGCTCCGCTCTTGAAGCCGGGCGTCGTAGCATCGCTGAATCTGCCACCTGGCCCGGATGGCCGCCCCCCAAAGCTTGGCATTATCTTTTCCGGTGGCAACGTCGACCTGAATGCCCTTCCTTGGCTCCCCTAACCGCAGGCACGAGCCAACCAACCTGCCTAAGCACAGGAAACCAATCGCCTAGAGATGGTTATCCCTGTGGACGGAATGTGCAAAAAAATGAACACTCCATGGCCTGAGCCCGTGAAGGCCGACCTTTCCTGTTGACAACAAAGGGCTTATTGTTTTGGCAAGTTTGGTTTCTCGCTTGCACTATAACGATACGGTTTGAAGAGACTTGATAACAGCTTCTCGGTCTTTGCAAGAAGGTTGGGACCTCTTCATGAACGGACACATTCGCGACCACGTTGACGAGCATCGCGCCGCGGTCCTTCTCGGAATGCCGCAATCAGAGCTGCGCCGCTATTCGCGCGCTTCAGGCTTGGGTCACGTCGAAAACGACGAAAAAGGCCAGAAGGTGGTTTTCACTTACGAGGAACTACGCCGCATTTGCCTGCTCGCGGCGCAGTCCTCGAAGTAATCACCAGAGGGTTGGAGTGGAGATTTTCGTTTTGTCCTGCCTGTAACTCGCCTAGGTTCCGGGCGTCTACCCCACAGACGCCCGGGGCCCCTCTTGCGCACATATCTCCACAATCCGCTGGAATAATTTGGGGAATCAAAGACCAATTCTACGTCTAGCGGATCTTCGAACAGTGCCGCCGCGGGTCATTCCGAGCTGCCTTCGGCAGGCAAGCGTAGCGACGAATCCTGGCAGAACTTTATGGTTGGCAGAAACGCGTTTGTGGCTGCTAACTCTGCTGCGTGCTACTTTTCTTTGAGCTTCAGTTTGCCTTCGGCTTTATTTTCTTCCAGGAATTTGCGCAGGTCGGAAGAAGCATCCAGAAGCCTGATCCATTGCTCGTAGTACAACGTGACGGGAAAGCGCCCGAGGCCATAGACACTCACGCCGCCTTTTTCGCCCACTCGAAATTCCAGCGAACCGGTGCGGCGACCGGCACCTTTCTTTTCCAGCTCAGCGACGCGCGCTTTCAATTCTTCATAGCTCGGCTCGTCCATGTTTCCTCCAGGTAAGAATCGTCTAGCCGCGATTATACAATGACCCGGTCATCAAGCATGTTTGTCCGGGCATGTCACCTTGGATAGAATCCCCACGCCTCAAGAAACGCGGGAGGAGCAAGATGAAGAAGTTCGCCGGATTGGCATGCCTAGTGTCAGTCGTCTCATTAGTCGTGAACGGTAGCGCTCATGCGCAGGCCGCACCCACGTTTGTGGGCGTGCGAACATTTTTGAGCGCACCCTACGAGCCGGATCTGGACAAGCTGCACGCAGACTTTGCCGTACTCGGAGTGCCGTTCGACGAAGGCACCTGGGGCCAGCCCGGCGAGCGCTACGGCCCGCGCGACATGCGCGAGAATTCCCAGGAGTACGCGCACGACTTGACCGAAGGCTTTTATTACATCGACGGCGACCGCACTGTTTTGAAGGGCAAGCGCTGGGTAGACGTCGGCGACGTCCTGATTTATCCAACCGTAGCGGAAGAGACCGATGCCAAGATCACCGAAGCAGTCAAGAAAATTCTGGCCAAGCACGCATTTCCAATCATTTTGGGCGGCGACCACAGCATTACGTTTCCCATTGTGCGCGCCTACGACATTCCGCTAACCCTCGTGCACATTGATGCGCATCTGGATACCTGGAACGGGGCCAAAGGCAATCTGGATCACGCGTCGTGGGTGTTGCGGGTAGCAAAGCTGTCCACCGTAAGACACATCACGCAGCTTGGGATGCGCGGCATTGCCAACGATCCGGAAGCCGCGGGAAACGCGAAGGCGCTCCACACCAAAATTGTTACCAGCGAGGAGATTCACCGGCGCGGCGTCGCGGCCGCTCTCGAAGCGATTCCGCAAAGTGAAAATATCTATGTAACCTTCGACGTGGACTCGATGGATCCGACGCTGGCGCCGGGAACCGGCACGCTCGAGCCGGGCGGCCTCAATTTCGCGGAGATCGACGACTTGTTGCTCGGCATTCCGTCCAAAGGGAAGCTGGTTGGATTGGACATCGTCGAAGTGAATCCCTACCGCGACCCGAGCGGCCGCACGGCGCAAACCGCCATCCGCCTGCTGGTGGACCTGCTCGGCGCGGCCTTCCACTGAAGGCGCTACTCCGTCATTTCGAGCGACGGGGGAAGTCATACTTTGGTTTTGCCCGCAGCCTTCACCCAGCGAACCGCCGGACGGAAAGTGCGATCGGCAACCCTACAAGGAGCGTGTGCCCGATTGGCCCCGTAATGTACGTAGCAGTAGAAAAGTGCGCTGGTCCCAATGGCGTGAGCGGCAGCACCACGAAATACATGAACAGGAACACCAGTTCGCCGTAAATTAGCCCGCAGACGATGGGGTATTGGACCATCACGCGCAACACCCGGCTGGCGAAGTAATAGACCGCTGCCGCCGTGAACGCGATGGTGAAGTGAAACACAAGCCCCAGCACCGCAGAAGTCCATCCCATCTGCATCGAGCGCGCGCCAAAAACTCCTCCAGCGATGTGCTGCAGAATCCGAAAGGGCTTTGCTCCGAGCAAGCCAAACCCAATAAAGGCCTGCGTGATGTCAAAAATCCCAGCCAGCAGCCCTCCCCAGAAAATCGCGGCCAGTGGCCGCGCTGGCGAACCGGCTGCGTTTGTTGTGACAGAAGAAGTCGAAGAAGCGCTCACCGCAGGACTCCCGTTTTCACATTGTTTTCCTGCCCGTCAAAATCTACTCGCTTCCGCGCAGGAAAACCAATATCTTGTGCCTATGCAGGTTTCAACCTGACGTCCTCCTTCTCAACGTGCACCCACGGCCTTGATCCGATAGCCTAAAACAACCGCTTCACAGTTCCGTTGAACGGGGCTCGTTTGCCCTAGCCCAATCCGTCGAAGATTCCGACACATGCATTATTGGCAGACGTATAATTCTGGGATCTGGAGGAAGCCATGTTCACCGCCACTGCTAGTCTGATTCTCCCCAGCACGACCACGGGGTCATTTCCGCGTCCCCGCTGGTGTGACGTGAGCATGTGGGGACGCCCGCTCGACACCTGCATGCTCGACATACGCTTTCGCGAGAAGTTTCAGGACGCGATGGCCGTGGTGATAGGTGATCAAGAGCGCGCTGGACTGGACATCTTGACGCACGGCGACCTGCACGTGGATGAAGATATGGCGGGGCGCGCCTGGCATCATTACCCGCTGCAGCGCTGGGCTGGCTTCGAAGGCGACCATCTGCAGCCAGAAGAGACCACCGCTCCGTGGCTGCACTACCCGCCGGGCACGCTTCTGAACGAAATTTACACCGGCTGGCGCTGGCCGCACGTGGTGGACAAAATCGAGCACCGGCCGCTCGATTACGCGAAGGTGTGGCGCATCGCCCAGGGCAAGACGCGTAAGCCGGTCAAGTTCGGGACTTGCTGCTCGCAAGTGATGGCGCTTTTCCTCGACATTCACACGCCCAAATACAAAGACAAGCGCGAGGTGATCTGGGACATGGCCGAGGCCATGAACAAGGAGCTGATTGGCCTCCGCGACGCCGGCTGCCGCTGTATTCAAATTGAAGAGCCGACGTTTCACTTTATGGCCAACACCTACGGCAAGGACCACCCCGAGGTAAAGTTCATGATTGATGCCTTCAATCGTGAGGTTCAGGGACTCGACGATGTGGAACTCTGGATTCACACCTGCTGGGGCAATCCCAACATGCAGCGCGTCATGGAAGACACGAGTTACGCAAACTCGATCGACATTTACCTCGAGCGCTGCCGCGGCGACGTCTGGACGCTCGAGATGAAAGACCGGCAGCAGAAGGACCTCGAACTGTTCGCCCCATTCAAAAACGATCTCAAGAAGAAAATAGCCATCGGTGCGGTGAGCCATCGTTCGCTGCAAGCCGATCGCCCGGAGGATGTGGCTGGGGAAATCCGCAAAGCGTTGAAGTTCATCCCTCCCGAGCGACTGATCGTGTCCAGCGATTGCGGCTTTGGCCGACAGGGCTGCAACCGCGAAATCGCTTTCTACAAGGCCAGCGCCATCGCCCAGGGCTGCAACATCGTGCGTCGCGAACTCGGGCTGGCAACAACTTACATTCCGGCGGCAGATCCGATGCTGCAAATCGACGTCGTCCCCGGCCGCGACGTCAAATCCGCCGCGCAAGGCGCCGCGTAAACATTCCTTCTTTTCTGAAAGCAATCGCGGGGAGAGTCTCCGACTCTCCTCTCCAGCTCAAACCGCCCCATAAGAACGGAAACGTGAGGTACGCGGGCAATGCCAGCTTTGGCGCGGGCATCCCACGTTCTTCCTGACGCCGTCTCGATTTTGCTCCGCTAAGCCGCTCGCTATTCGTACCGCAGGGCGACGAGCGGGTCGATCCGCGTTGCGCGGCGCGCAGGAACCCAACAAGCAAAAAGTGCAATCGCAGTAAGCAGGCCAAGAACAACCGCGAACGTGAGAGGATCGGTCGGCTTAATGCCAACAATGAGGCCGCCCATCACGCGTGTGCCTGCTAGGGCGAGGACCAGTCCCACGGCCAAGCCGACGCCCACGACAGTGACCCCCTGCCGCAAAACCATCTTGAGGATGTCTTGGGGTGAGGCGCCCATGGCCACGCGAATACCGATTTCTTGCGTGCGTTGTGCGGCAGCGTAGGAAACCACGCTGTAGATTCCAACGACCGCGAGAATTAAGCCGAGCAGACCCATGGTCGCGGTCAACTGCGCGCCAAAGCGGAACAAGAAGAAACCATTCGCGCTCTGTAGCGCTTCGTTCATCGTTTTTACTTCGGTGATGGGAACGTCCGGAACCACTTGGTGAATCACAGACTCGATCTGCAGGGCGAGGGATGCCGTCGGCACACTCGTGCGGACATGGATGGTGCGTAGCGAATTGTAGCTCTGCTCGAAAGGCACGTAGTAGAAAGCTTGCGGACTCTCGGTCAGGTTCTGATACTTCCCGTCCTGAACAATACCAACCACCTCCATGAACGAGCCATTAGCGCCTTTGGTACCGAAATGCTTGCCAAGCGCATTTTCATCGGGCCAAAACTTTTTGGCCATGGTTTCGTTGATGATGGCGACCAGCGGCGCCTTTTCGCTGTCGGAGTCGGAAAACTTGCGGCCACGCACTAGCGGCATTTGCAAAGTATCGAAGTACGACGGCGTAATCTGGTCGAATGGAATCTCTGGAGGCTGCTGACCCGCCGCGTACGGGTGCTCCTGAATCCAGATGCGGTCATTAGCGCCAATATAGCCCATCGGAACCGTAAACGCCTGGGCGACAGATTGCACCCCAGGGAGGGCGCGAATGCGGTTGTCGATGTCGCGGTACGCGGCGCGGGCCTGAGCCTCTTTGTAGCCGACTTGCTCGACGTCCACCGAGAGGTCGAGCACATTGTCGGGGTTAAAACCTAGGTTGATTTGCTGGGCCTTCTCGAGGCTGCGAATGAAAAGACCGGCAACAATCAGCAGCACGAACGAGCCCGCCACCTGCGCCACAACCAGCACATTTCTTGCAAATTGACGGCGCGGGCCTGACGACGACCCACGGCCCCCTTCATGAAGGACGGAACTGACGTTGGTGCGCGCGGCGCGCAGGGCGGGCATCATTCCAACAAACAAGCCCGTAAATAACACGGCAGCAAGCGCGAACAGATAAACGCTCGCGTCAGGCCGAAAATCAAATCGTAGTGGTAAGTCCGTGGCAAGGGAAAGCGAGCTGAGGAACCCAGAGGCCCACGAAGCCAGCACCATTCCTGCGCCGCCGCCCAGCAGCGCAAGCAAAAGACTTTCCGTCAAATATTGCCGCATGAGGCGTTTCTGGCCTGCACCCAGTGCCGCGCGAATGGCCATTTCGCGTTGGCGGACCGTCGCACGCACCAAAAGAACATTCGCAATGTTGAAACACGCGACCAAAAGGACAAGCGCGGCGAGGCACATAAATGCAATCGAAGTGGCAGGAATGGGGTTTTCCGGGTCGGGCTCAGGGCGCGCCAGTTTTTCCGGAAAGAGCTGTACGGCCAAGCCCTTCTCCGTGTCCGGGTGCGCTTGGGCAATGCGATCCGTAACCACGTTGAGCGAAGCCTGCGCTTGTTTGATCGTCACGCTGGTCTTGAGCCGACCCATCACGGTCAGCGTTCGCGAGCCGCGGCTCGTCCAGATTTTCTCCACCGGATTGTCCGGATCTTCGCCAGTTTCCGCGCTCAGCGGAACATAGCCATCCATATCGAGGACGCTATACGTGCCGTGGAACTCGCGTGGGGTCACACCGATAATCGTGAAAGCGTGATCATTGAGTTTCACTTTTTGACCGACAATCCTGGGATCGCCGGCGAATCTCCGCCGCCAGTACGAATACCCAAGAACAATGACGGGGTCTGCTCCGGGAACGCGGCCTTCGCTGGGAAGAATCAAGCGGCCATAGGCGGGCTGGATACGCAGCGCCGAAAAATAGTTATTGGAAACCCGGCTTATCAGGCAATGGTCAGCCTTATTGTCGACCGATAGTCCCGCGAGAGTTGTTCGGTAGGTAAAGACGTCGCTGAACGAATCCGTTTGCTCGCGCAAATCTTCGTACGTGGGATGGGAGAAACGGTAGCTACCGCCAACGGAAGCTTGCTTCAGCGCGAGAACCGTAATTTGCTCCGGATGGGGCACCGGAAGCGGCCGCAGCAGAAAACCATTGACCACGCTGAAAACGGTGGTATTCACAGCCATCCCTAGGGCGAGAGTCATGATTCCAATCGCGGCAAAGCCGGGATTCTTTGCGAGTGTGCGAAGAGCAAACCGAACGTCCTTTATGAAGTTGCGCATGGTGAGCCTTTCCAGACAAATCGCCATTTAAGCGCACCTGGATTACCTTAAACCATACGGCCTTAACCCCTTGAAAGTCTCGCGGTTAGCTTCGCCCGAGCCCCTCTCTTCCTCGCCCGCCTTGTCCGCTTATGGGATTTATGGTCTCGTTAATGAACCACTTCGCTAGATGAGAAAGCGGGTGTATCTTGGAACCCACTTTGGAGGGACTAATGCTATTTATGACGAGAAGAGAATTTCTGAAAACCACGGGCAAGCAAGCTGCAGTGGCGGGCCTACTATCCGCAGGTGCCGCAGGCGTTCTCGAGCTTCGCGCAAACCCCCTTGGCCTTCCGCTTGGATGCCAAACTTGGCCGGTCCGTGAAATGATCGCAAAGGATTTTCCGGGCACGCTCAAGCAACTTGCCGCGGCAGGATTTCAGAACATTGAGCTCTGCTCGCCGGCGGGTTACGCCGAATATGGCTTCGGGGGGCTCGCAAAGTACACACCCGCAGAGCTCAAGAAAATTCTCAGCGATGCCGGCGTCACTTGCATCAGCTCGCACTTCGGTATCGATGAACTGCGAAAAGATCAGCCGGGCCGTATCGCCTGGGCGAAGGAGATCGGCCTGACGCAAATGCTCGTGGCCAGCCTCGGCGGGCCCAAAAATCCCACCCTGGATGACGTAAAGCGCGCTGCTGACGAATACAACAAGATGGGTGAACTCGCAGCCAAGTCAGGAATACAGCAAGGGTTGCACAACGAAGACTTCGAATGCTCGATGGTAAACGGCAAACGAACCTACGACGTGTTGCTGGAACTTCTCGACCCTGCGATGGTCAAGTTTCAGTTCCAGGTCTCCACCATCGGGCAGGGCTTTGACGCGGCGGAATATTTTATGAAGTATCCGGGGCGTTTCATTTCCATGCACGTCCAGGGCTGGTCCGCGCAAACGAAGAAAATCATGCCCGTCGGCCAGGACACTTTGGATTGGAAAAAAATCTTTACAGCGGCGAAAACCGGCGGCGTCAAGAATTATTTCGTCGAAATGAACCTGGACTTTATGAAGGCCAGCGTTCCCTACCTGCGCGGGCTGAACGTGTGAGAAGTCTGCTTACTAACGGTCGTTTTTCGCGTCTGACGAAAAAAGTAAGCTGCGTTCATCCCATCTGCACCGTGAGTGAGCAATGAAAAAGACATGTTGGTTCGCCAGGGCTTTCCTCGTTCGTACTTCCCTGCTCCTTGGCGTTTTTATGACGCTGGCGGCGATGAGCTCGGTGGCGCAGACTCCGCCCATTGACCTCGGAAAAGCGCAGCAATATTTTGCGGAGGCGAAGGCTCTTTCGGACAAGGACAACGGAGGGCTTTGGAGAGTTCGGCTGTGCGGGCCGCTGCTTTTTGTGGATCCGCAGACGCGCTACGCAGTCGCAAATCAGCCTGACGCGGAAGGCAAGCTCAAACCGCTCGACGGCGTGTTCGCGGGAACCGCGCCGGAGGAACTGGGCTTCGCGAATACCGCGACGAAATGGGCTGGCGTCGAATGGACCATGGTGGTGTGGCCGCTGCCTATTTACAAGCAGCCGCGCATGCGCTTGGTGCTGCACGAGTGCTTTCATCGCGTGCAATCGCAAATCGGCTTGAACCCGGCAGACGTGCAAAATGGGCAGTTGGATTCGCTGGGTGGACGCATCTGGCTACAAATGGAGTGGCGCGCGCTCGAACACGCGTTCTGGCAGCAGGGCGAAGAGCGCAAGCGCGACGTGGCGGATGCCATCTATTTCCGGAATTACCGCCGCTCGCTTTTTCCCTCGGCCGCGGCGAGTGAAGATGCGCTGGAGATGCACGAGGGAATGGCGGAGTACACAGGATTTAAGTTGAGCACCTCTTCGCCGGAGGAATACGCGGTCGCGGTTGCAGCATGGCTGCGCTCCGCGCCGACCCGGACACCGAGCTATGGAAGGTCTTTCGCTTATACCTCAGGACCGGCCTACGGCGGCCTGCTCGACAGTGTGAGCAAAGACTGGCGAAAAGGGCTGACGCCAGAGACCGACCTCGGGCAATTGTTGGCGCGCGCTTACGGCGTTCGGGCTCCTACGCCGGACAAAGCCGAAGCTCTGCGCCGTGCCGAACGTTACGACGGTGGCGAAGTCGTGGCGATCGAGACCGAACGGGAAGTAAAACATCAAGCGCGTGTCGCCGCAGCAAGAAAGGCCTTTGTGGACGGGCCCGTGCTCGTGCTGCCTGTGGGCAAGGAGTTCAACTACACTTTCGATCCCAACGCGGTGCTGACATTGGACGACAAACTGACATTGTACGAAGGCGAAATTCAAGTGTCCGACACGTGGGGATTGCTGAAAACCACGGAAGGCGCACTCATCGTACGCGGCGACAACGGATTTGTCCGCGTGCAGGTGCCTGCGCCCGCCGACGCTAACAAAACCCCTTTGACTGGCAAGGGCTGGACGCTGGAGCTGAAGCTAGGGTGGCAGACCGTTCCGGAAGGCCGAGCCGGCGATTTTGTCGTGCGGCCCAAGAGCAATCCATAAACGCCGGCCATGCGGGAGCAAGGCCGCGAGCGTGGGCTTTGTTGGGAACCTAACCCTGAGATTTGCACACAATTCCGCGAACTTTTGCGCCTAACGGCGGGAATAACCAACGGGCGATTGCGGTCTGCTTTCTAATGAGGAAAGTCGAAAGTGCGGAGTGGCCCTTGCAGCTTCAAGCTACAAAGGCCGCCTCATTTTCGGAGCACACGAAGCATCCGGAATCGCCCCAATCGCATCGGACTTAGCATGACGGAATTTGCCTGACGTTGCGGAACGAGTGGTAGCAAATCCGCCGGGGTGCTCGCGATTGAGTCAGTTTAATTCTCTAATGCTGGAGAGTGTTCCCATAAAGTGTGGTACGCTTTGGGCGCTAAACGCAGAGGCGTTTCGGTTGCGTTCCCCAGTCCGCGAAGTGCCGCTCCTTGCAGAATCTTGCCCTGTGCGCGGGGGCCATCTCCAGCCGGAAGCGTCTTGCAGGTTTGTTCAAATCTACCGTGTGGGCAGACTATGAAACTCCAATCCTTGTTCCTTCGCACCTCGCTTTTCGTTTCAGCCGCGTTTCTTACGTCAGGTGTTTTAGCCTCCGCGGTCTACGCGCAACAGCAGGCAGACGCGGACTCAGATGCTGCATTGCCCGCGAAGTTCCCCGCGGCTAAAAGGCGCGCTGCGGCAGAAGCTCCTTCCTCCCCCAACGCGAACCAGGACTCCAAGAAAGCGCCGAAACCGGAAAAAGATACTGCCGACACAATCCGTAAGCGGGAAAAGTGGTTCTACAAACAACGCTCTTCCGCAAATGGCCATATTCCCGCCGGCGCGCGTGGCCGCGCCTTGCAGCACATGCAGCGGATGATGGCCGCGGAAGGAAAGCTAGTTAAGCGCCCTGACGGATCCTTTGCCGAGGTCAGTCCAAAGTCCATGCTTTCTCCCCTTGGCGCAGTTACAAACACTTGGACTTCTATCGGCCCCACTCCCTCGACTGGCGGCACGTTTAGTCCCGTGACTGGGCGCATTACGGCCATCGCGGTTGATCCATCGGACACAACCGGCAATACAGTTTTGATAGGCGGAGCGCAGGGCGGCATCTGGCGCTCGATCGACGCAGGAGCTACCTGGACGGCAGTAGGCGATCAGAACGCGTCCCTGGCCATGGGCTCGATCGCATTCGCACCTTCCGCGTGCAGTTCATTACCGGCCGCCTGCACGGTTTATGCCGCCACTGGCGAGCAGGCTTCCGTCGGCTTCGACATCTACTATGGCGAAGGCGTCTTGAAATCTACCGATCACGGCCAAACGTGGACACAAACCTGCACGACCCCGAGCGCCAGTTGTCCTTTTATTGGCCCCTATAGCGACGTAACTCCATTCGGCTTCTTCACTCTTGGCGGGACTCGCATTAGCTACGTGGCGGTCAATCCGACGAATCCGTCAATGGTTTTGGTTGCTGCGCAAACGCAATTCGCGGAAGGCTCAACCGAGGGAGTGTATTGCTCTAGCGATGGCGGCGGTACCTGGAACATTGTCAGTTCCGCGTCAGGTGAGATGGCCACGTTTGTAGGCTTTGCTTCGTCCACAATTGCGTTTGCCGCGCTTGGAAATCCCTTTGGAAGCACGACTGGCAAGAATGGAATTTACAAATCGACAAACGCGAGCTCTTGCTCCCTCACCTTTACCGCTCTTGCGGGGGGCCTCCCAGCGGAAACAAGCATGGGTAGGATTGACCTGGGTATTTCGCCCTTGTTTGCCACAGACAACACGGTTTACGCCTCCATCGCGGACGCGACATCCGGAGCAGCGTCAGGTCCCAATCTGGGCGTATGGGTGACAACCAATGGCGGAACCTCCTGGACGCAGACTGCGGCACCCGACATCTGTCAGCAGCAGTGCTGGTACGACAATGTGGTCAAAGTAGACCCAAATGGCGGCGCGCACGCTTTCCTTGGTGGTTCCGCGATTACCGATGGTGCCGGAAACCCGATCTGGGTATTGCGAACGGCTAACACTGGTGCAGCCTGGGCTACCGTGATCCCGAATACACTTGGACCAGGCTTGCCACACGTGGACAATCACGCATTTGCCTTCGCAAAACTGAGCACCGGCAAAATCCGGATGTTCCTTGGAAACGATGGCGGCATATGGCGGACTGACGACGCGGAGGCCACTACAGTTAACTGGACAAATCTGAATGATTCGCTGCTGACTTTGACCCAGTTTTACCCCGCGATTTCAATACACCCCTCCTCCCAAGCGATTGCATTTGCCGGCGCGCAAGACAATGGCAGCCAGATTTACGCCGGGCCCAGCACAACGTGGACAGACAACGGCGCATGTGGCGACGGGACAGGCTCAGCGATCGACAACGTGATTCCAAGTACGGTCTTCGTGGCCTGTAACGGAGACAACATAGGGGTCTCGGTGACTAACGGCGCACCAAACTCCTACGCCGGAGCGGGGAACGGCATCAACCCTGCTGACTTTAGCAACTTTGTTCCTCCCTTGACTACGGACCCCAGCGCCGCCAATACCGCCTATGTGGGAACCACGAAGGTCTACCAAACCGTGAACGCCGGAGCGTCTTGGGCCGCTTTGTCTGGGGATCTGGTGAGCGGTGCTAATGCGGACTCCTTGATCGCGCTGGCTGTAGCTCCTACGAATTCGGGGGTTGTTTATGCCGGAGCCGACACAGGCCAGGTTTTTGTGGCCACGAACGTCGCCGCAGGTATAGGCACTTTTAGCGCGGTGACCGGACAAACCAGCCTTCCGCCACGCCAGGTCTCTGCGATTGCCGTAGACCCGGTCGATGCAACAGGAAAGACCGCCTACGCGGCTTTCTCCGGATTTTCGTTTGTACAGGGCACGATAAACGATCCTACAGGGCACTTGTTCAAGACCACGGATGGCGGAGCGACGTGGACGGATGTGAGCTGCACGGTGCCAAACTGCTCGACCCCGGGGGTGACTGACCTTCCGAATACCCCCGTGAATGATGTCGTGGTTGACCCTGAAACTCCCAACACAGGAGCAACAACTCTCTATGTGGGGACTGACATCGGCGTGTTCCAAGGTGTGTGCACTACAACCTGCTCATGGACAACGTTGAGCACTGGCTTGCCGCGAGTGGCGGTGCTTTCCTTGAAGCTGCATCACGCCTCGCGAACCCTCCGCGCTGCAACTCACGGGCGCGGAGCATGGGACATAGTGCTGAACAATTTCATTTTCACCGGACCGCATATTTCCTCGATTTCGCCGGTGTCCGCGCTCGCCGGCGGGGCCGGGTTTACGCTGACGGTCAATGGAAATGGATTGACCGGGGGAACCATTCAGTGGAACGGAGCAACCACTGGTGTTACACAAGGTGGTGGGGGTACCGACACGCAACTAACGGCAACGATTGCTTCGTCGCTGGTCAGTGGCGCAGGAGTTCCAAAAATCACCGTAAAGGTTGCGGCGACAACCAGCAACGCGCTTGCATTTACCGTACTTGGCGCCGCGCCCACGATCACGAACGCCACTCCAATTAGCGTGCAAGTAAACGCGGCTGCAACGCAGATAACCGTAACGGGAACAAATTTTGCGTCGAATTCCGTCGTGGTCATGAATCCCGATGTGGGGGGTACCGCCTTCCTCACTCCAACATCAGTGACTTCGACTCAGCTTATCGCCACGGTTCCGGCCAGTTTCATGGCCAGTTTTGGCAGCACGAACTCGGTTGGCGTTCAGAACCCACCGCCAGGGGGAGGCTTCACAACCAGCGCTTCTAACCCCGTAGCGCTTCCTACATTCACGGTGATCGCTCCAGCACCGGCGAACGACAACTTTGCGGGCGCAATCAACATAACCTCCACGACCTTCACGGACACGAGGGACAGCTCGGGTGCCACGGTGCAATCGAGCGACCCTAACTTGGCCACGTTCTCGACCTGCGTGCCAGCGGGTTCTGGGCAGTCAAACACGATCTGGTACAAAGTCCTGCCGACTGGGAGCGGGACGGCCAATATTGACACTATCGGAAGCAGCTACGACTCAGTGCTTTCCGTTTGGTCAGGGATATCGCAAACCGCTTTGGCTGCGGTTGCGTGCAACGACGACATCAATCCTGGCATCGTGATCCAGTCCCAGTTAACGAATGTGACGCTCACCGCGGGAACAACCTACTACATCCTAGTCAGTTCGTTTGGCGGCCTCGATCCCAATCCCCTCGCCTTTGGAGGTAAGAGCGTTTTGAATTTCTCCTTCACAGGCACGATCGGCGGTGGATCGACCGGTTCCTTCACCATCGGGGGTAGCGCCGCAACCGTCACCGCGGGCAGCAATGCAACTTCGACGATCACTGTAACGCCCAGCGGCGGCTTTATTGGAATGGTCAACGTGACCTGCCCGGCGGCCAACTTGCCGCCCGGCGTGACCTGCTCGCCGAATCCGTTGGCGATCAATGTCACTAGCGCCTCCCCTGTCGCAAATAACCTGACTGTGGCGGTCGCGGCGCCCTCTTCGACCACAAGCGCCTCCCTGCTTCCAGCTGACCATACGCTTCAGTGGGCCGCGCTGGCTCCGCTTACAGGCGGAGGCAAAGGCTGGTGGGGCTTAAGCGCAATCACCGGACTTGCGGCAATCCTTCTCGTCTTGTTGCCTGGGAGAAAACGCTATCGCGCAGCTCTACCGCTCGGACTCGTCTGCATCTTGAGCTTCACGCTCGGTTGCAACGGCGGATATGGCGGTGGTGGCGGAACGTCCGCAACTACAACCAAAATCTCGGTGACAAGCACGAAGGTCGCCTCAGGAACCAGCATCGCATTCAGCGTGACTGTCACTTCCACGGGAACCAGGATGCCGACCGGTTCCGTGCAACTCTATGACGGCACCGGCGTCCTAGGAACTGCCGGCACACTGACGAACGGCTCAACAACGATCAACATCTCCACGTTGGCGGTGGGGACGCATGCGATCAACGCGCATTATTTGGCTGATGCTTATTCGACAGCTTCCCAGAGCGGTACGCTGAACATAGCGATCACCGGGTCAACGACCTTTGCCATCACGGCTTCGCCTGCGGCGTCGAATGGTTCGCCGACGGTCAATCTCACAATCAACTAAGCCAGATTCCGCGTTAATCCGATGAAGCGGCCCCGAAGTTTGGGGCCGCTCTTTTTTTTGGCGGAACGATTCAAAACGCGAACACCAGACGTGTGGGCGTGACGCAACTTACAAAAAAGCACATCCGGGAATGTCCCTACACTTAATTCACATTCGGCGGGAAGAAGATATTCCAAAATTTCGGGGCGGGCGAAAGAAATTCCACGGGGACGAGCGAGCCTTCCTGGTTCAGCTGCGCAGGCCGTACTACGTTTACCTCGACCTTCTGCTGCGTTTTAGGATTCTCAAGGATAAATTTTGTTCCCGCTTCCAGCCCTTCACGCAGGATGATCATGCCGCCGGTGGCGCTGACGCTATGTGTGGTGCCATCGATAGGCTTCTCTCTGCCTTTTAAATGAACCAGGACCGGGATGCGCAGCAGCACGCGCTGTGCGCGGCGGCGCTCCTCGGCCGTAGGCTGGCGTTGCAGAGCGGGGCGCACGCCCGATGTCTGGCCGGGCCTAGCATACGGCGAGGGCGTTCCAGGCTTCGCCCCGGGCACCAGTGGTTTCACAGTTCGAGTCCCCAGAAGTCCATTTCCGGCGCCACCAATTCAACGCCGTATTCCCATCCGTCGGGCCGGGACTGGCCTTTCCAGACGATAATGGCCGCGTTGCTGGAGTGTGTGGCCAGGTTGGTAAGTGCCACGCGCTGCTCGAGTCCCAAAGCATGCGGGAGGACCACCATGCAGCCGTAAGGATTGATA
>Ga0307471_100000437_pt1 | contig 21258 bp, 19 predicted proteins | sample atmos_gasesAM3C__2_FD_204566 | JGI IMG/M metagenome (GOLD analysis project Ga0307471, IMG submission 204566) | Hardwood forest soil microbial communities from Morgan-Monroe State Forest, Indiana, United States - atmos_gasesAM3C_515 | ecosystem: Environmental > Terrestrial > Soil > Temperate...
GGAACCGCGTGGCCGAGGGGAGGAAGCTCGCGCCGCTGCGCGTGCTGACGCTGCAGGATCTGCCGCTTCTTCTGCGCACCCTGACGCCGGCGCGCTGGGCGCTGCTGGAGGCGCTACGCAGCTCGGGCCCGGCTTCCATCTATGAGCTGGCGAAGCGCCTGCAGCGGGACTACAAGAATGTGCACACGGACGTGTCCAGGCTGGCCGAACTGGGATTGATAGAAAGGAAGGACGGCGCCGTCGCGGTTGCCTGGGATGCCGTGCGCGCCGAGCTGCGCCTCTAGAGCCAGCCCGCTTTCCTGAAGCGATACCAGAAATAGAGGTCGAACCCCGCCATCACCGCGAGAACCAGCGGATAGCCGAAGGACCAGTCCAGCTCGGGCATGTTCTTGAAGTTCATCCCGTACAGGCTGGCGATGAAGGTGGGCACCGCGATCAGCGCTGCCCATGCCGCGAGGCGCTTCGTGACCTCGGTCTCGCCGTAGGTGATCATGGCGACGTTCACCTGGATCGCGGTGTTGACCGTGTCCCGTTCCGAGTCGATCGACTGGTTGAGCCGCACCAGGTGGTCGTAGACGTCGCGGAAGTATTCGCCGAGCCCGGAGCACACGCCCGGCACGCGGCCGCCGAACAGCTTGCCCGCGTACTCCATCGAAGGCGCCGTCACGTGCTTGAGCGTGGTGAGCTTCTGCTTCACGTAATAGAGCCGCTCGATGCTCAGGCGCGGCGTCGATCCGCTGAACAGCCGGTCCTCGATGTTCTCGAGCTCCATCTCGACCGCGTCGAGCACCGGGAAGTAGCGGTCCACCACCGCATCCATCAGCGCGTAGAGCACATACCCGGAGCCGTTGCGCAGCAGCTCGGGCTCGCGCTCGCAGCGCGCGCGCACGTCCTGAAAACCGTGCTCGGTGCCGCGGCGGACGGACAGCACGTAGTTGCGGCCGACGAAGATATCCAGCTCGCCGATGCGAAGCTCATCGCCCATCACTTCGATGGTGTTGAGCACCACGAACAGCGAGTGGCCGTACTCCTCGAGCTTGGGCCGCTGGTGGCCGTGGCGCGAGTCCTCGACGGCGAGCGGGTGCAGATCGAACTCCTCCTGCATCTCGGCGAGCTCGGCCTCGGTGGGGTCCTTGAGCGCCACCCACACGAAGCAGCCGGGACGCGCGAGGTAGCCGCGGATCTCGCGCTTGTCGATCTCCGCGAGCTTGCGGCCGTCCTCGTACACCACGCAATTGACGAGCATGGGGCGGCATAATAAGCACTTTTTCGGGACCTCTCATGCCGGAAATCAGCCGCCGGGCCGCGGGCCTGGGGACCGAGAATGCCTTCGTCGTGCTCGCCGAGGTGAATGCGCTCGCGCGCCAGGGCAGGGACATCATCAGCTTCTGCATCGGCCAGCCCGATTTCCCGGCGCCGGACAACGTGCAGGAGGCGGCGATCCGCGCGATCAGGTCGGGCAAGCACGGCTACACGCCGTCGGCGGGGATCGACGAGCTGCGCGAGGCGGCGGCGCGCTATCTCGGCGCGATGCGCGGCGGGCTGCCGATCCGCGCCGAAGACGTCGTGGTCGGCGCGGGCGCGAAGCCCTTCATCGCTTACGCCGTCCTGTCGACCACCGATTACGGCGTCGGCGACGAGGTGATCTACCCGAACCCCGGCTTCCCCATCTACGAATCGCAGATCGTAGCGAGCGGCGCGAAGCCGGTGCCGATCCCTCTGCGTGAAGGACGCAGATTCGCCTTTGATTTGACGGATCTGGAAAGGCTCATCACGCGCAAAACCAGGATGCTCATTCTTAACTATCCCCACAATCCGACCGGCGGGCTGCTGTCCAGAAAGGAGCTGGAGGAGATCGCGGCGATTCTCAGGGGCCACCCGCGGGTCTGGGTGTACGCCGACGAGATCTATTCGCGCCTGGCCTACGCGGGCGAGTTCTTCTCGATCGCACAGGTGCCGGGCATGTACGAGCGCACCATCATCTCGGATGGCGCCTCGAAGACCTGGGCGATGACCGGCTGGCGCATCGGCTTCACGTCGAACCCGGTGCTCGCCCCGGTCTTCACGCGCTGGATCACCAACACCGAGTCGTGCGCCTCGCAGATCAGCCAGTGGGCCGCGCTCGAGGCGATCAACGGCCCGCAGGACGCCGCCGAGGCGATGAAGAAGAGCTTCCGCGAAAGGCGCGATCTCATCGTCCGCCTGCTGAACGAAGTACCGGGGGTCAGCTGCCAGGTGCCGGGCGGCGCTTTCTACGTCTGGCCGAACGTCACCGAGGCCTGCCGCCGCATCGGCGCGGCGGATTCGGAGGACTTCAGGCGGCGCCTGCTCAACGAGGCGGGCGTGGCGGTGCTCGCCGACATCCATTTCGGCACGCACGTGCCGGGCGAGGGCCAGCACGTGCGCTTCTCGTATGCCGCCTCCAGGCAGGCGATCGAGGCGGGGGTGCAGCGCATGGCGGACTTCATCCGCAGGAACACCAAAAAGGCGGCATGAGCGAAATCTGGCGGCCCAGCGTCACGGTCGCCGCCGTCATCGAGCGCGACGGCCGCTTCCTGCTGGTGGAGGAGCGGATCGACGGGCGCAGCGTCCTGAACCAGCCGGCGGGACATCTCGATCGCGGCGAATCCCTGCTCGCCGCCTGCAAGCGCGAGGTGCTGGAAGAGACCGCGCACCGCTTCGAGCCGACGAGCCTGGTCGGCATCTACCGCTGGCATTACGCGGCGCGGGACGTGACGTTCCTGCGCTTCTGCTTCTCAGGCGAAATCAAAGGCGTCGAAGATCAAGCTCTCGACAAGGAAGTCCTTGCCTTGCACTGGCTAACCGAGGGGCAGGTGAGAAGCAGGCAGGCTCAGCACCGCTCGCCGCTGGTGCAAAAGTGCGTTGACGACTTCGCCGCCGGCAGGCACTTTCCCCTCGACGTGCTCTCCAAGGACTATGGCTGAGAAAGTCGTCGTCGGCATGTCGGGGGGCGTGGATTCCGCGGTCGCCGCGCTGCTGCTGAAGCGCGCGGGCTACGACGTCGTCGGCCTGTTCATGAAGAACTGGGAGGACGACGACGATGACGAGTACTGCTCGACGCGCGAGGACCTGATCGACGCCGCGGCCGCCGCCGACGTCATCGGCATCGAGCTCGAGGCGGTCAACTTCTCCGCCGAATACAAGGACCGGGTGTTCGCCGATTTCCTGCGCGAGTATGCCGCGGGGCGCACGCCGAACCCCGACGTGCTGTGCAACGCCGAGATCAAGTTCAAGGCGTTCCTGGATCACGCGATGCGGCTGGGCGCGGGCACGATTGCCACCGGGCACTATGCGAGAGCAAGAAAAGAAAAAGACAAAGTTCTGTTGTTGCGGGGCAATGATGCGGCAAAAGACCAGAGCTATTTTCTGCATCGGCTGAACCAGGAGCAGCTTTCGCGCGTGCTGTTCCCGCTCGGCGGGCTGAGGAAGGCCGAAGTGCGGCGCATCGCGCTCGAAGCCGGGCTGCCGAACCACGCCAAGAAGGGCTCGACCGGCATCTGCTTCATCGGCGAGCGGCCGTTCCGGGAGTTCCTGAATCGCTACCTGCCGAAGGCCCCCGGCGCGGTGGTCGATGAGAACGGCACGGCGCTCGGCGAGCACATCGGTCTTGCCTTCTATACGATCGGGCAAAGAAAAGGCATCGGCATCGGCGGGGCGGGCGAGGCCTGGTATGTCGCCGAGAAGCGCATCGCCGCCAACGAGCTGGTCGTCGTGCAAGGCCATGACCACCCGCTGCTGCTGAGCAATTCGCTCAAAGCCGGCGCGGCGAGCTGGATCGCGGGCGAGGCCCCGCCCGAGCGCTCGAGCCATGCGGCAAAAACGCGCTACCGGCAAGCCGATGCGTCGTGCACTCTTTCCAAGGTGCGCGAAAGCGAGATTGGCGTGGACTTCCCGGCGCCGCAATGGGCGGTGACGCCAGGGCAGTCGGTCGTGCTCTACGACGGCGAGGTCTGCCTCGGCGGCGCAATAATTACTTGAAGGCTTGCGGCGCGGTGTCGGCGAACGCGGGCCGCTCCATCAGCTTCTGGTACTGGCGGGCGAGCCCCGGGTACCCGGCGTGCCAGTCCACATCGCCGGGCTGCCTGAACCCGAGCCAGCCGAGGCAGCAGCCGAGCGCGATGTCGGCGAGCGAGTAGCGGCCGCCGTGGCACCACGCGCGGCCCTCGATCTCCCTCGACATCTGCTCGCAGCCGCGGCGCATGCGCGCGAGCTGCTTGTCGCTCCAATCCTTGCTGCGCTCCCTCTTGTCCCGCAGCGACTCGTAGCGCAGCAGCAGCCCGGCGTCGAGCACGCCGTCGGCGAGCGCCTCCCAGCGGCGTACCGCGACGCGGTCGCGCACGTCTTCCGGGATCAGGCGGCTGATCGGCGACGCGTTGTCGAGAAACTCGACGATCACGCGCGAATCGTAGAGCGCCGTGCCGTCGTCGAGCACGAGCGTGGGGATCTTGCCGAGCGGATTGTGGGCGTTGACCGGGTTGTCGACCGGCGAAACGTCGACCGGCTGCAGCTCGCACTCGATTTTCTTCTCGGCGAGGACGATGCGCACCTTGCGCGCGTACGGGCTGGCGGTCGAGGCGAGGAGCTTCATGGCGGGCGCGGATTATAGTCGGATGCAGGCATCAACGCATTCCCTGAGCGCCGGGATGACGCGCCGCTCGAACCACGGGTTCCTCTTCAGCCACAGCCGGTTGCGCCAGCTCGGATGCGGCAGCGGAAAAAACTCGGGCAGGTAGTCCCGGTAGGCGCGCACCGTTTCCGCCAGGGATTGTCTTCTGCGCTTTCCCAGGTAATAGGCCTGCGCGTAGCGGCCGACCAGCAGCGTCAGCCGAAGGCCGGGGAGCGCGGCGCGGAACCTCGGCTGCCACGCCGGGGCGCACTCGGGACGAGGCGGCAAGTCGGCGCCGTTCACCGTGCCGGGATAGCAAAGCCCCGCCGGCACGATCGCGATGCGCGAGCTGTCGTAGAAGGCCGCGCGGTCCATCGCGAGCCACTCGCGCAGCGCGTCGCCGGAAGGATCGTTCCACGGAATTCCGGTCTCGTGCACGCGGCGCCCCGGCGCCTGGCCGACGATCAGCAGCCGCGCCGCGCTGCCTACAAGAAACACCGGCTTGGGCGCATAAGGCAGATGCTTTGCGCAGACGGTGCACGCCTTCGCTTGCGCGCTCACTCGGGAAAGCAATTTCGCCACCCCCTTATAATAGAGCCCCATGCCCTCGCCGCTCGCCGCGCTGTCGCCGCTCGACGGCCGGTACGCCAGGACCGCCGATCCCCTGCGCGAGTACTTCAGCGAGCAGGCGCTCATCCGCTACCGGCTCAGGATCGAGCTCGCCTGGCTCGAGGCGCTCGCCGCCGAGCGGGCGATCCGCGAGCTGAAGCCCTTTTCCCGCGCCACCAAGGCGGCCTTCGGCCGGCTGGTCGAGGATTTCTCGGAGCGCGACGCCGAGCACATCAAGAACATCGAGGCCGAGACCAACCACGACGTCAAGGCGATCGAGTACTGGCTGAAGTCCAAGCTCGGCACCAACCGCGAAGTGCAGAGATCGATCGAGTTCGTGCACTTCGCCTGCACGTCGGAGGACGTCAACAACCTGGCCTACGCGCTCATGGTCGCCGAATCGCGCGGCAAGGTCATGCTGCCGGCGCTCGACCGGGTCGTCGCCGCGCTGCGCGAACTTGCCCGCCGGCACGCCGCGCTGCCGATGCTGTCGCGCACCCACGGGCAGGCGGCGACGCCCACCACCCTGGGCAAGGAGATGGCCAATTTCGCGCACCGGCTGCGCCGCGCGCGCGAGCGCATAGCCGGCGTCGCGATCCTCGGAAAGACTAACGGCGCGGTGGGCAACTACAACGCCCACCTCATGGCCTATCCGGCCTTCGACTGGGAGCGCTTCTGCCGGCGCTTTGTCGAGCGCCTGGGCCTCGAGTTCAACGCCTACACGACGCAGATCGAGCCGCACGACTGGCTCGCCGAGCTGCTCGACGCCTATGCGCGCGCCAACAGCGTGCTGCTCGATCTGGACCGGGACGCCTGGGGCTACATCTCGCTCGGCTACCTTACCCAGAAGCTGAAAAAGGGCGAGGTCGGCTCCTCGACCATGCCGCACAAGGTGAACCCGATCGACTTCGAGAACTCGGAGGGCAATATAGGGGTCGCCAACGCGCTGCTGCGCCACCTCGCCGATAAGCTGCCGGTATCGCGCTGGCAGCGCGACCTGTCGGACTCGACGGCGCAGCGCAACGTCGGTACCGCGCTTGGCCACACGCTGCTCGCGTATGGCGCCTGCCTGCGCGGCCTTGGCAAGCTGGAGGCGGACCCGCGGCGCCTCGCCGCCGACCTGGAATCGAACTGGGAAGTGCTGGCGGAGGCGGTGCAGCAGGTCATGCGCCGCCACGGCGTTCCCGACGCCTACGAGCGCCTGAAGGCCATCAGCCGGGGCAAGCGCCTCGACCGGGGGCAGCTCGCCGCTTTCGTAAGGAAGCTGCCCATCCCGGCGGCCGCGAAGAAGCGCCTGCTGGCGCTTACCCCGGCGACCTATATCGGTCTCGCCGCCGAACTGGCCCGCCGCGTCTAGGGAAAGTCGTCGATGGTTCACGCGGCGACGATTTTTCTCTCATCGTTTCTTCTTTTCCTGGTGCAGCCGCTCATCGCGCGGCTGATCCTGCCATGGTTCGGCGGCAGCGCGGCGGTGTGGACGACCTGCATGCTGTTCTTCCAGGTGCTGCTGCTGGGCGGCTACGCCTACGCGCACGCGCTCAACGCGAAGCTGCGGGGACGGGGCCAGGCGATCGTGCATTCGATCCTGCTGGCGGCGGCCGTAGCCAGCCTGCCGATCGCACCGGCCGAGAGCTGGAAGCCGGCCGGGGGCGAAGAGCCCGTCAGCCGCATCCTGCTGCTGCTCGGCGCGACGGTGGGCCTGCCCTACTTCCTGCTCGCCGCGACGAGCCCGCTTCTCCAGGCCTGGTACGTGCGCGCGAAGCCTCAAGGCGATCCTTATCGGCTGTTTGCGATCTCCAACCTCGCCTCGCTCGCAGCGCTGGTCGGCTACCCGTTCGTCGTCGAGCCGTACTTCGCCGCGCACGAGCAGGTCGTTTTCTGGTCGTGGCTGTTCACCGGTTTTGCCGCTTTGTGCGCGGCGCTCGCCTGGCTCACGCCGCCTTCGGCCGGCGAAAGACAGCTCGAGGAAAACGCAGCGGCGAAACAACCGTACCCTCTCTGGCTGTCGCTCGCGGCGACCGGGTCGGTGCTCCTGCTCGCGGTCACCAACCACCTGACGCAAAACGTCGCGTCGGTGCCGCTGCTGTGGCTGGCGCCTCTCACGCTCTATCTGCTGAGCTTCATCCTCACCTTCGAAGGACGCGGCTGGTACCGGCCGGAGTGGCTGTGGTGGCTGCTGCTGCTGTGGCTGGGCGCCATGGCCTGGCTGCTGGTCGATTCCGACTTTCACTTCGACCTGCCGGTGCAGCTCGGCATCTACCTGCCTGGGCTGTTCCTGGGCTGCCTGTTCTGTCACGGCGAGTTGTACCGCCTGCGGCCGGCGCCGCGCCATCTGACGGCGTTCTACCTCACGGTGTCCGCGGGCGGCGCGCTGGGCGGCCTGCTGGTCGCGGTGATCGCGCCCCTGGTCTTCAACGGCTACTACGAGCTCGGCGTGGGGCTGGTGGTTCTCGCGCTGCTCGCCGCCGTGCGCTTCGCCGGCGTCAACCGTCCGGCGCGGGTTGCAAGCCTCGCCGTGCTGCTCGGCGTCACGGGCTGCGCGGCCTACGATAGCCTGCGCTTCCAGCGCGACGTGCGCGTCTCCACGCGCAGCTTCTACGGGGTGCTCCGAGTGAAGGAGTACGGCTCCCCGGGCGAGGAAAGCTATCTTCGTCGCCTGGTGCACGGCGCGATCATGCACGGCGAGCAATACCAGTACGACGGGCGGCGCAAGCTGATCACCACCTATTACCAGCCGAGCTCGGGGATCGGCGCCGCGATCCTGTCCGCGCAGGACCGGCCGATCCGCGTCGGCGTGATCGGACTGGGCACCGGGACCATCGCGGCGTACGGCCGCGAGGGGGACGTCTACCGGTTCTACGACATCGATCCGCACGTGGTCGCGCTGGCGACGAGCGAGTTCAGCTTTCTCGCCGACAGCGCGGCGCGCATCGAGATTTCTCTCGGCGACGCCCGGCTCGCCCTGGAGCGCGAGCCGCCGCAGCGCTTCGACGTGCTGGCGGTCGATGCCTTCTCGAGCGACGCGATCCCGGTGCACCTGATCACGCGCGAGGCGCTCGGCGTGTATCTGCGCCACGTCGCGCCGCAGGGTCTCGTCGCCTTCCATGTCTCGAACCGCTTCCTCGACCTGGTCCCCGTGGTGGCCAGGATCGCGCGCGAGCACGGGGTCCATGCGGTGGTGGTGCGCGACGACCCCGACGACGATGACGACAGCCTCAGGTCGAAGAGCGACTGGGTGCTCGTGTCGCGCGATGCCGCGGTCTTGCAGGCGCAGGCGATCGTGGACGCGGGAGCCGAGCCGGCCGAGGATCGGCCGGACTGGCGGACCTGGACCGACGACTACAGCAACCTGATCCAGATCCTGAAGTGACTAGACGACGGCGCCCTCGTGCTCATCGCGCGCGCCGCTGCGCTTGAGCGGCTTCACGAACTGGTCGCGCTTGGCGCCGAGCCACATGACCAGGGGGCTCGCGACGAGCACCGAGGAGTAGATGCCGAAGCAGATCCCGATGGTCAGCGCGAGCGCAAAGTAGTGCAGCGCCGGGCCGCCGAAGAGGAGCATCGTGGTGGCCATCATCTGCGTGCAAAGGTGCGTGATGATGGTGCGCGAGATCACCCCGGTGATCGCGCTGTCGATCACCTCGACGGTGGAAGCCTTGCGCATCTTGCGGAAGTTTTCCCGCACCCGGTCGAACACCACCACCGACTCGTTCACCGAGTAGCCGAGCACCGCCAGCACCGCGGCGAGCACCGGCAGCGAGAACTCCCACTGGAAGAAGGCGAAGCAGCCCAGGATGATCACCACGTCGTGCAGGTTGGCGACGATGGCCGAAAGGCCGAAGCGCCACTCGAAGCGCATCCAGAGGTAGAGCACGATCAGCACTGCGGTCACCAGCAGGGCGACGGAGCCGAGATTGGCGAGCTCGGAGCCGACCTGCGGCCCGACGAATTCCACCCGCCTCAGCTCGGCGGCGCTGTCTTCCTGCTTCAGGATCTCGATGACTTTGCGCGAAAGGTCGGCGCTCGACTGGCTCTTCTCCAGGTGCATGCGGATCAGCACCTCGCGCGAGGAGCCGAAGTTCTGCACCTCGGCCTTGAAGCCGGCGCCGTCGAGCGTCCTGCGGATGTGCTCCACGTCGGCCGAGCGCTGGTAGCCGACCTCGATCAGCGTGCCGCCGGTGAACTCGACCGAGAAGTTGAGGCCCCTGTACGCCAGGAAGAACACGGCGGCGAGGAACGTGATGGCGGAGATCACGTTGAAGATCAACGCGTGCCGCATGAACGGGATGGTGCGCCGGATCTTGAAGAATTCCATTCAGCTCACGTCCATGCGGTGTCGCCAATCGACAGGTGCGCAACGCGCCTGCGATGGCCGTAGACGAGGTTCACGATGGCGCGCGACACCACGACCGCCGAGAACATCGAGGTGCCGATCCCGAGGCAATGCACCACCGCGAAGCCGCGCACGGCGCCGGGCACCATCAGGAGCGACAGGCCGACCACCAGGGTGGTGACGTTCGAGTCGAGGATCGTGGCCCAGGCGCGCTCGTAGCCTGCTGCAATGGCGGCCTGGGGAGTGGCCCCGCCGCGCAATTCCTCGCGTATCCGCTCGTTGATCAGGACGTTGGCGTCGATCGCCATGCCGAGGGTGAGCGCGATCGCCGCGATGCCGGGCAGCGTGAGCGTCGCCTGCAGCAGCGAGAGCAGGGCGACCAGGAACAGCAGGTTCACACCGAGCGCGAGCGACGAGATCAAACCGAACAGAACATAGTAGATCGACATGAACAGCACGATCGCGACGAAGCCCCAGCGCGTCGCATTGAAGCCCTTCTCGATGTTGTCCTTGCCCAGGCTCGGGCCGACGGTGCGCTCCTCGATGATCTCCATCGGCGCGGCCAGCGCGCCGGCGCGCAGGAGCAGCGCCACGTCGGCCGCCTCGGTGGTGCTCATGCGGCCCGAGATCTGCACGCGCCCGCCGGGGATCTCGCTGCGGATCACCGGCGCGGTGATCACTTCGCCCTTGCCCTTCTCGATCAGCAGGATCGCCATGCGCTTGCCGACGTTCTCGCGCGTCACCTCCTGGAAGATGCGGGCGCCCTGGCCGTCCAGGCGCAGGTGCACCGCCGGCTCGTTGGTCTGTTGATCGAATCCCGGCTGCGCGTCGGTGAGCCGGTCCCCCGTCAGCACGACCTGTTTCCTGACCAGCAGCGGCTGGCCATTGCGCTCGACGTAGTATTCGTCCCCGAAAGGCACCTGGCCCTTGGCGGCCGCGGCGAGGGCTTCGGGGTTCATCCTTTCCTCGTCCACCATGCGGATCTCGAGGCTCGCGGTGCGCCCGAGGATGTCCTTGGCTTTCGCGGTGTCCTGCACGCCCGGCAGCTGCACCAGGACGCGGTCGGCGCCCTGCTGCTGGATCACCGGCTCGGCGACGCCCAGCTCGTTGATGCGGTTGTGAAGGGTGGTGATGTTCTGCTTCAGCGCGTACTCCTGCGTGCGCTTGATCGCCTCGGGCTTCAGCGTCGCAACGAGCAGCAGGTCCTGGCCGTCCTCGCGCTCCGCCACGTTGAGGTCGGTCAGGTTCGACGCGATCAGCTCGCGGGCCTTGTCGCGGGCGGCGGCGTCGCGGAACCGCACGCGCAGCGTCTGGCCCTCGCGGGTGATGCCGCCGTGCCGGATGTTGCGCTCGCGCAGCTGCGAGCGCAGGTCGCCGGCGAGGCTCTCCAGGCGCTTGGTGATCGCCGCCTGCATGTCGACCTGCAGGAGGAAGTGCACGCCGCCGCGCAGGTCGAGGCCGAGGTACATCGGCAGCGCATGGATCGCCGTCAGCCAGCGCGGCGAGGCAGGAAGCAGGTTGAGCGCCACCACGTAGGTCGGATTCGACGGGTCGGGATTGAGCGCGTGGTCGATCGTGTCCTTGGCCTTGAGCTGGGTGTCGGTGTCGCTGAAGCGCACGCGCAGGCTGGTCTGCTCGAGCAGCACGCCGGTGTGCGGAATGTTCGCCGCCTTGAGAGTGTCTTCCACCCGCGCCGTCAGCGCGGCATCGACTTTCACCGTGGCCTTGACGCTCGACACCTGCACCGCCGGCGATTCGCCGAAGAAGTTCGGCAGCGTGTAGAGAAAGGCAGCGGCGATCGCGAGGGCGATCAGCGCGTACTTCCAGGGAGGAAAGCGGTTCACCTACTGAATGCTTTTGAGCGTCCCCTTGGGGAGCAGCATCTGGACGGCGGCTCTCTGGATGCTGATCTCGGTGTTCGGCGCCACCTCCAGGCTGACGTAGGCATCGCCGATCCTGGTGATGCGGCCGAGCACGCCGCCCGCGGCGATGACCTCGTCGCCCTTCTGCAGCGCCTCGACCATCTGCTTCTGCTCCTTGGAGCGCTTCATCTGCGGGCGAATCATGAGGAAGTACAGCAGCACGAACATCAGGATGATCGGCAGGAAGCCGATGAATCCCGGGTCGCCGCCGCCGGCGGACTGGGCAAAGGCGGGGGAAATGATCACTGCAGAACTCCGAAAGGGGAACGCGAAATTATAACAGTCGCCTGCGCTCCTCCAGCAGCGCCTGCGAGGTCAGCGAGAAACGTCCCTGCTCGATCGCCGCGCGCAGCTCGCGCATCAGCTGCTGGTAGTAGTGCAGGTTGTGAAGCGTGTTGAGCCTGGCGCCGAGAATCTCGTTCGCCTTTTGCAGATGATAAAGGTAGGCGCGCGTGAAGTGCCGGCAGGTGTAGCAGGCGCAGCGCTCGTCCAGGGGCGCGGTGTCGTCGCGGTAACGCGCGTTGCGGATCTTGACGTCGCCGCGGCGCGTGAACAGCCAGCCGTTGCGCGCGTTGCGCGTCGGCAGCACGCAGTCGAACATGTCGATGCCCGCGCCGACCGCCTCGATGATGTCCTCGGGCGTGCCCATCCCCATGAGGTACCTGGGCCGGTCAGAAGGCATCTTCGGCGCGACGTGGCCGAGGATGCGAGAGCGCTCCTCCTGCGGCTCGCCCACCGACAGCCCGCCGATGGCGTAGCCGTCGAATCCCAGCTCGACCAGCCTCATCAGGGATTCGTCGCGCAAATTCTCGTGCATGCCCCCTTGCACGATGCCGAAGAGAAGATTGGGGCTGCCGAACGCTCTTTTCGAGCGCTCCGCCCAGCGCATCGACAGCCGCATCGAGCGGGCTGCCTGATCCGCGTCGGCCGGGTAGGGCGTGCATTCGTCGAACACCATCGCGATGTCGGCGTCGAGCGCGCGCTGGATCCGCATCGCTTCTTCCGGCGTCAGGAACAGGCGATCGCCGTTGATCGGCGAGGCGAAATGCACGCCCTCCTCGGTGAGCTTGCGCAGCCGACCGAGGCTGAACACCTGAAAGCCGCCCGAATCGGTCAGCAGCGGCGCATTCCAGCCCATGAAGCGGTGCAGGCCGCGGTGCTTCTCGATCACGTCGACCCCCGGACGCAGCCACAGGTGGAAAGTGTTGCCGAGGACGATCTGCGCGCCGGTCGAGGCCACCTCCTCGGGCGACATCGCTTTCACGCAGCCATAGGTGCCCACCGGCATGAACGCCGGGGTGTCGACGCGGCCGTGCGCCAGCTCGAGCACGCCGCGGCGCGCCTGCCCGTCGCGGTGAGTCAGCTTGAAATTCATCTTTCGATGAGCATCGCGTCGCCGTAGGAGAAGAACCGGTAGCGCTTCTCGATGGCGTGGCGGTACGCGCGGAAAATGCGGTCCTTGCCGGCGAAGGCGCTGACCAGCATCAGCAGCGTCGAGCGCGGCAGGTGGAAGTTGGTGAGCAGCCGGTCGACGACCCGGAAGCGGAACCCCGGATACACGAATAGCCCGGTCTCGCCGCTCAATTCGCCGGTCTGCGCGGCGGTTTCGAGCGCGCGCAGCGAAGTCGTGCCCACGGCGAGCACGCGGCGGCCGCGGAGTGCGTCCATGGTCTGCCGCGGGATGGTATAGCGCTCGAGATGCATGCGGTGGTCCTCGACCCGCTCGCTGCGCACCGGCTGAAACGTGCCGACCCCGACATGCAGGGTCAGCTTCGCCAGGCGCGCGCCGCGCTCCCCCAGCCGCTCGAGCATGGCGGCGTCGAAATGCAGCCCGGCGGTCGGCGCCGCGACCGCTCCCGGAACCGCCGCGTACACCGTCTGGTAGCGCTCGGCATCCTCCGCCTGGGGCGCGTGCGTGATGTAAGGAGGCAGCGGTACGGCGCCGAAGCGCTCCAGCACGGCATCGATCGGCTCGAGAAAGTGCAGCCGGTAGAGGTCGGCTTCGCGCCCCGCCACGACCACTCGAACGCCGTCTCCCACCAGCAGCTCGCTTCCCTCGGGCGGCGCGTGACTGGCCCGCACGAGCGCCAGCGCCTCGTTAGCGCCGAGCACGCGCTCGATGAACACCTCGATCCTGCCGCCGGTGCGCTTGCGGCCCGGGAGCCGTGCCCTGATCACCCGCGTGTCATTCAGCACCAGCGTATCGTCACCACCAACCTGCTCTGGGAGGTCGGTGAAGGCGAGATCCTCCAGCTCGCCGCTGCGCGCATCGAGATGCAGCAGCCTGCTTGCAGTGCGCTCGGGCGCCGGGCGCTGCGCGACCAGCTCCTCGGGCAGCTCATAGTCGAACTCGGAGACCAGCATGCGAGGGGATTATAATTTTCGCCCGCGGCCGGAATGGCGGAACCGGTAGACGCAGCGGACTCAAAATCCGCCGGTGGCAACACCATGAGAGTTCGAGTCTCTCTTCCGGCACTAGGTGAAAAAAACCGTGAAAACCAGCCCTTTTTGGCTGGACACCCGGGGGTCCCGGGGGTAGGCTCATCGCGCTGAATTCCGTCTCAAAGGGGGGATCGTGGCCAAGGCGCAGGTGAGGGTGCTGCCATCGGCGCGCAATACGGTCATGGTCGTCGACGACCAGTCGACAGGGCGCGCGATCCTGGAGCAGGTGGTTCGCAGCATAGACGAGCGCGTCGGCGTGGAAGGTTTCGCGCGTCCGGTGGACGCCGTGGTCTGGGCGACGCGGCACGTCTCCGACCTGGTGCTTGTCGATTACATGATGCCGGAGATGGACGGCATCGAGTTCGTGAAACGCCTGCGCGCGCTCCCCGGCTACGAGCACGTGCCGATCGTGATGGTGACGGTGCACGACGACCGCAAGGTGCGTTACGCGGCGCTCGACGCCGGGATCACCGACTTCCTGACCAAGCCGGTCGACGCGCGCGAATGCCTGGCGCGCTGCAGGAACCTGCTGACGCTGCGCCGCCAGCAGCTCGCGCTCGAGGACCGGCGGCGCCTGCTCGAGCACATGGTCGAGGACGCGACCAAGGACGTGCGCGAGCGGGAAAAGGAAACGCTGCTGCGCCTTGCGCGGGCGGGCGAATTCCGCGACGAGGAGACCGGCTATCACCTGATCCGCATGTCGCGCTACTCGCGCCTGATCGCCGGGGCGCTCGGCCTCGATCACGACGAGGCGGAGACCATCGAGCTTTCCGCGCCGCTGCACGACATCGGCAAGATCGGCATTCCAGACCATATCCTGCTGAAGAAGGGCAAGCTCGACGACGCCGAGTGGCAGGTAATGCGGCGCCACCCTGTCATCGGGCACGAGATCCTGAAGGGCAGCGCCTCGAAGTACGTGCGCATGGGGGCCCTCATCGCGCTCGGCCACCACGAGAAGTACGAGGGCTCGGGCTATCCGAACGGCCTGGTCGGCGACCATATTCCGCTCTGCGCCCGCATCGTCGCGGTGGCGGACGTCTACGACGCGCTGACGTCGGTGCGGCCCTATAAGGCCGCCTGGCCCGAGGAGCGCGCCTTCGAGTACATCACTTCACAGGCAGGGCGGCATTTCGATCCGCGCATGGTCGATGCCTTTCTCGGCATGAAGTCCGAGGTGGGGCAGATCCAGCGCGAGTGGCAGGACCCGCCGACGGAACGTTGATGGCGACGGCCGGCGAGCTCCTCGCGAAGCTGCGCGCCAGGCTTTCCGGACGCCCGGACACCGAGCACGAGCAGGCGCTGGTGCGCCTGGTAGTGGGCGGGTTGATCGTTCTATACCTGCTGCCTGGTGCGCTTGCACAGGGGCTCCAGCCGACGCTTTTCGTCATGCTCGGCTATCTCGCGGTGGCGGTCCTCGTTTTCGCCCACATCCTCGTTGCGCCGGGCGAGTCGCCCATGCGGCGAGTGATCGGCGCGGGCGCCGACCTCGGCACGCTGACCTGGGTCATGGCTTTCCTCGGCGAGCGCTCGGCGCCGCTGTTCCTCGTGTACGTGTGGGTCACCCTGGCGAACGGCTTTCGCTTCGGCCAACGCTACCTGCTGGTGGCGCTCGGCCTGAGCATTGCGGGGTTCACTGTCGTGCTCTGGTACAACGAATTCTGGCGCGCTCACTCTTACGTCGGCTACGGCCTGTTGTTTGGTTTCATCCCTCTGAGCGTGTACGTTCGCTCGCTGGTCACGAAGCTGTTCGACGCGCTGGCACGCGCAGAGGCCGCCAACCAGGCGAAGCGCCGCTTCATCTCGGTGGTGAGTCACGAGATGAGAACGCCGTTGAATGCCATTATCGGCATGTCGGACCTGATGCGCGACACCCCGCTTACCCGCGAGCAGGCCGACATGCTGCAGACCCTGCGCAGCTCATCGCGCGTGATGCTGGGCCTGGTCGAAGACGTTCTCGACTTCTCGAAGATCGAGGCCGGAAAGGTCACGCTGGAGAAGGCCGATTTCGACCTGCACGCGCTCCTCAACAGCACCTGCCGCATCCTGGCTGCCCAGGCCGCAGCCAAGGGCGTGGAGTTCGTGGTGTCCCTCATGCCGGAAGTACCGCCCGCGGTGCGCGGCGACCCGCATTACCTGCGGCAGATCCTGATCAACCTGGCTGGCAACGCGGTGAAGTTCACGGAACGCGGCAGCGTGACGGTGCATGTGTCCGCGCAAAGCGAAACAGAATCCAGCGTGCGCCTCAAGTTCTCCATCCGCGACACGGGGATCGGTATTCCGCCCGAGGCGCAGACGAGCATCTTCGAAAGCTTTACGCAGGCGGACCAGTCCACCACCCGCCGCTTCGGCGGCACGGGGCTGGGCACGACCATCGCGAAGCAGCTCGTCGGCCTGATGGGAGGCAAGATCGGGCTGGAAAGCGCGGTCGGCCTCGGCACCACCTTCTGGGTGGAAGTGCAGTTGGAGAAGCAGCCTGAGCGTGTAGGTGCCGGCAGCGGCGAGCTCGCCGGCGTCAGGATACTGCTCGTCGGCTTCCCGGAGGCCCAGCGCGAGCCGCTCGACCGTGTGCTCGCGGGCTGGGGCGCCACGCCCGTCGCGGTCGCTGACGTCGAGGAAGGCGTGGCGCGGCTCGTCGCCGAAATCAGCCTGGCGAAGCCCTATCACAGCGCGGTGCTCTACGGGTCGGGCGAAGATCCAAAGCTCGCGCAGCGCTTTCGCCGTGCGGCTCCGGACCCTGCACCCCCCACCGTACTTGCGGTACCTCGCGACGCAGATATTCCGCGGTTCGAGGCGCTGTCCTCCGGATTCGCGGCGGTACTCGAGCTGCCCTTTGACAAGCGGCAGCTTTTCAACGTGCTGCATTCGGTATCGGCGGGTGATGAGGTGCGCGAAGGCGTCGTGCGGCTGCAGGACTATGCGCGGCGCGGCGTCGAAGCGAGGAAATTGCGGGTGCTGGTCGCCGACGACAACGCGACCAACCGCGAGGTGATCGGCCGCATTCTAGATCGCGGCGGCCACAGCGCCACCGTGGTCAACGATGGCGAGCAGGCGCTCGACGCGTTCGAGAAGGAGCGCTACGACATCGTGCTTCTCGACCGCAATATGCCGGAGCTCGGGGGAATCGAGACGCTGCGGGCGCTGCGCCTCATGACTCGCGGCCGGGAAAGGCTGCCGGTGGCGATCCTGTCCGCGGACGCGACGGCTGAAGCCCGCCGCGAATGTCTCGAAGCTGGCGCCGATGCGTTCCTGGCGAAGCCGATCGAGGCGGCGCGGCTGCTCGACGAACTGCAGAAGCTTTGCACCGGGAAAGCGGAGGAGGCGCGGCGCCCAGAGCCAGCGCCAGCTTCGCGCCCGGCCAGCCGCACTGTGGCCGCAGCGCCGACAGTCATCAACACCGAGACGCTCGCCGATCTGGACGCGCTCGGCTCGTCGCCGGGCTTCCTGGAAAAGCTGATCGACGTGTTTGTCGCCGACAACACCGCGCTCGTGGGCCGCATGGAGCAGGCGGTCGCGGCACGCAATTACCACGAGCTCAAGTCGCTCCTGCACGCGATGAAGGGCTCCTCGGCCAGCATGGGAACCGACCGGCTGACCAAGGTGTGCACGAATCTGGGCAAGCTCTCGGACGCCGAGCTACGGCTCCAGGCGCCCGGGCTGATGCGCTCCATCGCCGACGAACTCAGCGCCGCGAGCAGCGAGCTCGAGCGCTATCTGCGAGACAGGAAACAGTCCGCCGGCTGATTTTCCCGCGGCACGCTAGAATCCGCAGCCACGGCAAAGTGCCACGAATCGTTCCGGAGCGCTACCGATGTCGTTCTTCATTACGCTCGTCGAGATGACCGACGCCAATCGTCGCGAGCTTGAAACGATTCCGAAGGTGAACTCGATGATCCATCACGGCCTGTCGCTCGCCGAGTACAAGGCCTTCTTGCACGACCTTTATCACATCGTCTGGCATTTCTGCCCGGTGATGGCGGCCGCTGTAGCGCGCTGCAGCGACCGCTTCAGGGAAGTGCGTTACGACTTGTACGACCGCATCGAGGAGGAAAAGGGTCACGAGACATGGGTGCTCGAAGACATCGAGGCGATAGGGGGCGATGTCGCGAGCGCCAGAGCGCATCCGCCGAGCGCGCCAGTGCAGGCCATGATCGCATTCAACTACTTCGGCGCTGAACGGGTGCACCCCTGTTCGGTGCTGGGAATGCTCTACATGCTCGAGGTCGTTTCCTCCGTCTATGGGGGAAGGGTCTCCGATTCGATTGCGCGAACGCTCGGCCGCAACGTCGATGCAGGCGGCTTCCGGTTCCTTTCCTCGCACGCCACCATGGACGTCGACCACATGGCGAAGCTGAACAGGCTGTTGAAGACGATCGACGACCCGGATGCGCAAGAGTCCATCGTCAATTCCACGCGCGTCAACTTCTACCAGTTCGGACGCATGTTCGGCGAAGGCGGATTCCAGTCCTCGGTCAGCGGCTGAAACCTCAGGCCGTTGCCGCGAGCCGTTCCTCGGCCATCGCCGCCGCCGCGACATCGACGACATCGCCAGCTTCCATGCGGCGCATCTGCGCGCGCACGATGCGGCTCATCATCTTCAGGTCGCGGTCCTCGAGGAGCAATGCGGCATCCACCCACGTGTCGGTGATCGCATCGAGCTCTTCGCGCGTCACCGGATGCACCAGCTGCCGCACGCGATGAACTGCTTGCAGCCCGTTTCTGCGCCTGGCATTCTTGGCGATCCACTCCCGCACCGCCGCCTCGCCCTGGCCGTCGGGCGCCACTACGTCGACGACGCCCATTTCATGCAGTTGCTGGGCGGGTAGCACGCGGCCCGACAGAATCAGGTCTTCGGCGGCGCGCATGCCGATGCGGCGCGCGAGCAGGCTGTAAGCGCCCATGCCCGGGAAAAGATTGAACAGGATCTCGGGCAGCCCCATCTGGGCGCTTTCTTCGGCGACGATCACGTCGGACGACAGGGCGCATTCGAATCCGCCGCCGAGCGCGTCGCCTTGGACGAGCGAGATCGTCGTCAAGCTGCGGCAAGAGAAGTTGCGGATCCTCGGGTACATGTTGTCGATGCAAAGCTTGGCGTAGTGGGCGAGCGCGTCGCGGTCGCGTGCTTTGATGAGCAGCACGAACAGCGCGAGGTCGCCGCCCAGGTTGAATACGCGTGGCGTGCGGGATGCGAGCACATAGTGGCTCGCGGCGAACGTCACGCCTTCCACCTCGACCTTGCCGCCGTTGGTTGCGAGCGCGTTGTCATGCCCGCGGATGTCCTTGAGCAGGCCAAGGCTGAAGCACGCCGTGCCACGCGGTTTGAAATATCCCCAGATCGTGCCGGTGGCGGGCTCGAACTCGGTCTCGTACTGCGAATTGGCCTTCCCATACGGTATGCAAAGGCCGACTGCGTCCCGCAAATTGCTCATTGCCATCTCCCCGTGAAAAAATGCCCCTGGGTGGGGGCTATCGCCTCGGCCCGGTGTGGAAAAAGCCACACTGGTGCCTCCCGAGCCGATTAGACGCCTAGGGTGATGCGCCGCGCAATCAGGGTCTTCCTGAGGGGGGCCCTGCCTTGTTGCGGCAGCGCGACATCGGTTAGATTAGGGCGGCAGGGCAGGCGAATGTACGCAATCGTCTATAAATCCGATGGTTTTCCGATCTGCCGCCAAGTTCCGGGTATCAGCCCCGACCCGGTGGTGACGTGGAATACCGAGGCGGCGGCCAAGGCGTTCATCTCTTCCAAGGGCGGGGAAGGGGATTTCCAGCCCCTGCGGATCACCGACGACGCGATGGACAGGCTGGCTAGGGCCATCGGCTGCCCGGTCGAGGCCATGACGTTCGATCCCTATCCGGGATAGACCCTAATTCGGAACGGGGGTTAGAGCTCGACGTTGTCGATCAGCCGAGTTGTCCCCAGGCGCGCAGCACCGAGGACGACCAGCTCGCGCTCCGTACCGTCGGGCGGTGCGAGGTCCTGCTGGCGGCGAATTTCGATGTAATCGGGCTTCCAGCCCGCCGCGGCAAGCGCCGCTACCGCTTTCTCGCCGGAGATTTTCCCCGCCTTGACCTCAAGGAGCGTCCGATAAAGTCGCGGCGCCTCGGCGCGTTCGGCGGTCGAAAGGTAGTTGTTGCGGGAGCTCATCGCGAGGCCATCGCGCTCGCGCGCGGTCTCGCCGGCGACGATTTCCACCGGCAGATCCAGTTGCCTGACCATGCCACGCACGATCATAAGCTGTTGATAATCCTTCTTTCCGAAGACCGCCGCGACCGGCTGCACGCAATTGAGCAGCTTCAGCACCACTGTTGCCACCCCGTGAAAGAAGCCGGGTCGAAAGCGGCCCTCCAGCTCGTTGGCGATCGGCGGTGGCCGCACCATGAAGGTTTGGGGCTCCGGATACAGGACGCCCTCGTCTGGTGCAAAAAGCAGCTCGACCCCCTCCGCTTCCAGCATTGCGCAATCGCGCTCGAAGGTGCGCGGGTAGCGCTCGAAGTCCTCGCCGGGCAGAAACTGCAGGCGGTTGACGAAGATGCTCACCGCGACGGCGCCGCCATGGCGGCGCGCCAGCCGGATGAGGGAAAGGTGGCCCTCGTGCAGGTTTCCCATGGTGGGAACGAGCGCCACGGGCCCCGCAGCCCGTACCGCCGCGCGCAGGGAGGCGATGTCGCTCAGGACGCGCATCAGCCGAGGTTGAAGAACTCCCGCCGGCTCTTCATGCCGCGTACCCGGGACACGAGCAGCTCGAAATCCGCATCGCGCTCGACGAAATTGAGATTCTCGGAGTTGACGATCAGCACCGGAGCGGCCGAGTAGTGGTAGAAGAACCGCGCGTAGCTCTCGGCGAGCACCGCCAGATATTCCTCACTGATACCGCGCTCGTAGCCCGCCCTGCGGCGCCTGACCCTTTCTATCAGCGTGCCGGGCTGCGCCTGCAGATAAATAACGAGATCCGGAACCGGCGCCCGGGGACGCAGCGCCTCGTAGATTTTCTGGTACAGCGCCAGCTCATCGCCCGACAGCGTGATACGCGCGAAAAGCGGGTCTTTGTCGAGGAGGAAATCGGCCACCGTCGGCTTGCCGAACATGTCCGGCTGCACCAGCGGCTCGATCATGCGCGCGCGCTGGAACAGGAAGAACAGCTGCGCCGGCAGCGCAAAGCGTGCCATGTCCTGGTAAAAGCGGGCGAGGAACGGGTTCTCCCACGGCTGCTCGAGCAGCAGCTCGGCCGATAACCTCGATGCAAGACGCTTTGCCAAGGTCGTCTTGCCGGCGCCGATCGGCCCTTCCACGGCGAGGTAGCGGAACTTATCCACCGATTCTTTCCACC
>Ga0307471_100000438_pt1 | contig 21252 bp, 16 predicted proteins | sample atmos_gasesAM3C__2_FD_204566 | JGI IMG/M metagenome (GOLD analysis project Ga0307471, IMG submission 204566) | Hardwood forest soil microbial communities from Morgan-Monroe State Forest, Indiana, United States - atmos_gasesAM3C_515 | ecosystem: Environmental > Terrestrial > Soil > Temperate...
ACCCGCTGCTTCTCACGGCGCTGGCTCCCCTTCTGCCGCCTTGCGAGACAGCGCTGCTGCTGGCGCAGATACCTCAGCCATCGCCGATAGTGTCTCGGGTTTGGGATTTTCTCCCCTGTGGAGAGAGTCGCCAGGTTCATAAGGCCTAGATCTACCCCCACCGTGTCTCCGGTGCCTGGGAGCAAGGTGCGCGGAAGCTCCGCGCAGAAGCTCGCGTGGTATGCCCCACTCGCATCCCGGCAGAGCGCCACCATGTCGGGGCGCTCGACCTCAGGAAGCGCTTCAGCAAGTCTCAGCACCCCAAGCTTCGGCAAACGCAAGACGCCCGAGCGCCAGCTGGTGCCCACCTGCTGAAACCGAAGACTCTGCCGGCTGCCCTTGGCTTTGAAACGGGGATAGCGTGCACGCTTCGCAAAGAAGTTGCTGAAAGCCCGATCCTGATCCCGCAGGCACTGCGTCAAGGCCGTCGCCGGCACCTCGGCCAGCCACTCATGCCCTGCGGTGCGCTTCCATTCCGTAACCCACCGCGAGAGATCATTACCTGTGAGGGATAGCCTACGGGTGCGGTATGCTTCCGAGCGAATTTCGAGCGCCGTGTTCCACAGCCAGCGGGCGGCGCCGAACCAGCGGTCGAGGAGCCGCCGCTGCGCGCCATTGGGATAGACGCGAAGTCGATAGCTCACAGATGTCCACATTTGCCATCGAACGACCTGCGCGCGACGCCTCGAACGGAGCTGCGCGCAATTGCTTTAACCGGTGGGGTCGGTCTCTCCCCTGAGATCTCCTATGAAAGAGATTCTCGTTCCCGTTTCTCCTGGCGAGCTGCTCGACAAGATCACCATCCTCAGGATCAAGGTGGCGCGCATACAGGATGCCGCCAAGCTCGCCAACGTGAAGCTGGAACTGTCGCTCCTCGAGCAAACCTGGAAGGACTCGGGGGCTGCGGCTCACGATGTGGCGCTCGATGAGCGCGCTCTCGAGAACGTCAACGGGCGGCTGTGGGACCTCGAGGATCGCATCCGCGACAAGGAAGCGCACCAGACCTTCGATCGCGATTTCATCGAGCTCGCGCGCGCCGTCTACATCTGCAACGACGAGCGCGCTGCGATCAAGAAGCGCATCAACCTGCAGCTCGGCTCGCGCCTGATCGAAGAAAAATCGTACAAACAGTACCGGTAGCGGCATGCGCGCAACTCGTTCAGCTCCGCTCGCGAGCCTCATCGGTCTCGCGCTGCTCGCGCAGAGCGCGGCGGCACAGCACGCCGCTCCAGGGGTGTTCGCCGATCTCAGCTGGCGCATGGTCGGCCCGATGCGCGGCGGCCGTACCCGGGCGGTGGCCGGCGTGGCATCGCAGCCGAGCGTCTTCTATGTGGGCGCGGTGAATGGCGGCGTCTGGAAGACGGATGACGCGGGCCGCACCTGGCGGCCGATATTCGACGAGCAGCCGACGCAGTCGATCGGGGCGATTGCCGTGGCGCCCTCCGATCCCAACATCATCTACGTGGCGAGCGGCGAGGGGCTGCCGCGCCCGGATCTGTCGGTCGGCAACGGGATCTATCGCTCCCGGGACGGCGGTCGCACCTGGGGCCACCTCGGGCTCACCGAGGGCCAGCAGATCGCGGAGCTTGCCATCGACCCACGCGATCCGTCGCGCCTCTTCGCTGCGGTCCTCGGGCACCCCTTTGGCCCGAGCCCCGAGCGGGGCATCTACCGGTCACTCGACGCCGGAGCCACCTGGCAACGCGTGCTCTACAAGGACGCGGACACCGGCGGCTCCGCGGTCGCCATCGACCCGCTGCACCCCGAGATCGTCTACGCCGGACTGTGGCAGGCGCGCCTCGGTCCCTGGGAAGACAAGAACGAGTTCAATGGCACCGGCGGCGGCCTCTTCAAGTCGACCGATGGGGGCACCACCTGGAAACACCTCACCGCCGGTCTTCCGCCGTCTCTCTCGCAGGTCAACATCGCAATCGCGCCCTCCTCACCGCGGCGCCTGTACCTCTCGGTCGGCACGACCGAGCCCGGCGAATACTCCTCGGCGGCGGGGCTCGGTGTGTTTCGCTCCGACGATGGTGGCGAGAGCTGGGCGCGCATCACCACCGATCCGCGGCCGGCGCTGCGGATCGGCGGCGGCGACCTGGCGGTCCTGCGGGTGGACCCGACCGATCCAGAGGTGGTGTACAGCGCGAGCCTCGTCACCATGAAGTCCACCGACGGCGGCCGCAGCTGGCGGCCGCTGCGCGGCGCACCGGGAGGCGATGACTACCAGAACCTGTGGATCAGCCCGAGCGACCCGCGAATCATCGCGTTGGTCGCCGATCAGGGAGCGGTGATCACCGTGAACGGCGGGGAGACCTGGAGCAGCTGGTTCAATCAGCCGACCGCGCAGCTCTACCACGTGAGCGTCACCCCGACCTTCCCGTACCGGGTTTGCGCCGGGCAGCAGGAAAGTGGCTCGGTCTGCATCGCGAGCCGCGGCAACGACGGCAGTGTCACGGCCCGCGACTGGCATCCCGTCGGCGCGATCGAGTACGGCTACGTCGCCCCCGATCCACTCGACCCCGATGTGATCTATGGCGCAGGCCGCAGCGAGGTGTCGAAGTTCCACGTCTCGACCGGACAGGTACAGAACGTCACGCCGATTCCGCTGCGGGGCCCGGAGGTGTGGGTCCATCGCACCCAGCCCCTGATGTTCTCCCCCCTCGATGCGCACGCGCTCTACTACGCCGCAAACCGTCTCTACCGCACGACCGATGGCGGCATGAGCTGGCAGGCGGTGAGCCCCGTTCTTGCGCGCGAAGCGGGGGCAGTCCCGGCGAGCGTCGGAGAATTGCGCGTCAAGGGCGCGGAAGCGCAGCGCGGCGTCATCTACGCGCTCGGGCTTTCGACTCTCGATCGCGGGCGGCTGTGGGCCGGCACCGATGACGGCCTGGTGTGGGTAAGCGCCGATGCCGGGGCCAACTGGTCGAACGTCACGCCGCCCGATCTCGTCCCCTGGAGCAAGGTGACGCAGATCGAAGCCTCGCATTTCGATGCCGACACGGCCTACGTGTCGGTGAGCCGCTTGCGTATCGACGACCTCCGCCCCTATCTCTATCGCACACGCGACCGCGGCAAGACCTGGCAGTCGCTAGTCGCCGGTCTGCCGGCGGACGCGCCGGTCAATTCGGTCCGCGAAGATCCGCAGCGCCGCGGCCTGCTGTTCGCAGCCACCGAGACCGCCGTGTGGGTGTCCTTCGATGACGGCGATCACTGGGATTCGCTGCAGCTGAATCTGCCGCACACCTCGATGCGCGATGTGTGGATTCACGAGGACGATCTCATCCTCGCCACCCACGGCCGCTCGATCTGGATTCTCGATGACATTACGCGGCTGCGGCAGCTGCCGGCCTCGCCGCTGCGCGCGGCAATGCTGTTTCGGCCCGCCGCGGCGTACCGCGCGCATCGCAGCACCTGGAGCGACACGCCGATCCCGCCCGATGAGCCGCTCGCCGAGAACCCACCCGCCGGTGCGGTCATCGAGTACTTCCTGCCGCACGATGCGCGGCAACCGCTCGTGCTCGAGGTGCTCGATGCCGGCGGTACGGTCGTGCGACGCTACCGCAGCGACGATGCCCCGCAACCGGGCGCGGACGCGCTCGCACGCGAGCTCATCCCGCCGTACTGGCTCAAGCCGCCGCAGGTGTTGCCCGCGCGCGCTGGCGTGCATCGCTGGGTCTGGGATCTGCGCTATCCCACGCCGGTGTCGGTCACCCACGGCTACCCCATCTCCGCGGTGCCCCGCGCGACACCGCCCCAGCCCGAGGGACCGCTAGCGCTGCCCACGAATTACCGCGTGCGGCTGACTTTCGACGGAACGCGCCTCGAAGCCCCTCTGACGCTCAAGCCCGATCCGCGCGTCACCGCTTCGGGCGAAGCGCTTGCGCAGCAGCTACAGCTCGCTTCGCGGGTCGCAGACCTTCTCACGCGGAGCTCACAGGCGCTGCTCACCGCGCAGTCCGAAGAGGCACAGCTGAAGTCCCTCGCTCCCGCGGGGACGGCGGCCGAGGCCGTGCGCGCGTATGCAGCTCGGCTTGCGGCGCTCACGGGCTCCGCGGAGCAGAAACCGCCAGCCGCTGCCACGCCCGCAGCCAACCTGAAGGAGGTCCAGGAGCAGATCGCGGGGCTGTACCCCGAGGTCACCCGTGGCGATGGTGCCCCCACCGCCGCGCAGCTCGACGCGGCCGACACCGTGCAAAGCAGGCTCACCGGGCTCATGGGAAGCTGGCAGAAGCTGCAGGCGGACCTGCCGGAGCTGAACAGCCGCCTCAAGGCCGCGAAGCTGACGCCCCTCAGACCGGACCTCGCGCCACCGCGAGACGTCAATGTCGCGGGCGAGGAGTGAGCGAAGCGGTCACCGGCCGAGTTCCGGTCACCGGCGCAGGGTGTACTCCGCGCCACAGTAGGGGCACTTGGCCCAGCCGGTCTCCTCGATGGGCAGGTACACGCGTGGGTGCGAGTTCCACAGGTACATCTGCGGCATGGGGCAACAGAGCGGCAGATCCTCGACCGTGACGTCGTACTGGTTCTGCGCGTTGGGTTCTATCAGGGGCCGAACGGTCGCCACCGCGCGATTATACCCGGGACTCCTGGCTGTCAGCGCACAGCGCGCCGTTCCACAGCGCCGAGACGGCGCCGCGCGTCCCGGCGAACTCCTCGGCTGGCACGACGCCTTCCGCCGCGTCGAGCGATAGCCGGTGGATGCGGGCCCGATAGCCGCGATACGCCGCCGTCAGCACATCGACGCTCGCCTGCGGAACCAAGTCTGCCGAGGCGACCGACTCGAGCTGGCGGATGGTGTCGGAGAACATGGCCACGGGTGGGTGTTCGTGTGCCCACTTGAGCGCCCAGTACTGCGCGAGGAACTCGATGTCGGCGATGCCTCCGGGGTCCTGCTTGATGTCGAAACGCCGCGCGTCGCCCCGCGAGAGCTCGCGGCGCATCCGCGCGCGCATGTTGCGCACCTCATCGCGCAGCGTGTCGCGGCGCACGTGGTTGCAGAGCACCTCGAGCCGCACGGCTTCGAAGCGCGCGCGCAGCCCGGGCGAGCCGGCCACGGCGCGTGCGTGCAGCAACGCCTGGTGCTCCCACGTCCAGGCTTCCTGGCGCTGGTATTCGGCAAAGGCTTCGATGTTGGTGACCAGCAGCCCTCCCTTGCCACTCGGGCGCAGCCGCACATCGACCTCGTAGAGCCTGCCTGCCGCCGAGTGCATGGTGAGCAGGTGCACGATGCGCTGCGCGAGCCGCACGAAGAACAGCTGATTGTCGATCGGCCGGGGGCCACTGGTCTGCTGCTGCTCGCCGCGGGAGTCGTGCAGGAACACCAGGTCCAGATCCGAGGTATACCCGAGCTCCATCCCGCCGAGCTTGCCGTAGCCGACCGCACAGACGTTCACCGCGCGCACCTCTGCGCCGTCGCTCCAACCCGGTACACCAAACTGCGCGGTAATCTGCCGCCAGCCAAGCTCCATGGCACGCTCGACGATCAGCTCGGCGATGTCGGTGAGACGATCGCTCACCTGCATGAGCGGCAGCAGGTCGGTGAGATCGGCGACTGCGACGCGAAACAGCGCCGCACGCTGGAATTGGCGCAGGGTCTCGACCTGCTGCTCCGGATCGTCCTCGCGCAGCTGCTCCATGCGCGCATCGAGATCGGCCGCGAAGCCGGCACGTGTGGGCAGCTGCGTCAGCAGGCGCTCGTCGATGAGCTCATCGAGCAGCAGCGGATGGGCGGCGATCTGCGCGGCGAGAAAATCCCCGTGCCGACACAGCTCGACGAGCCTGGCGCGCGCCGCGCCATTCTCCCGCAGCAGCGAAAAGTAAGCGGAGCGCTTGCCGGTGGCCTCGATGATGGCGAGCACCCGCCGCAGCACCGGCAGCTGCACGCTGCCCTTCGCGACATCCGTGAGCAGCACCGGCAGCAGCGCCTGCAGCCGGCGCCGCCCGGCCTCATCGAGCTTGCGCACGAGCGCCGAAGAGCGCAGCTCGAGCAGCAGTCGCGCCGCCTCGCCACTATCCTCGAAGCCCGCACGGGTCAGGGCGTCGGCGAGCGCCGCCGTCTCCGCCTGAGTGTCCCAGAAGCGCCCGAGATCGATGCGCACCGCGCCGACATCCGGCTCATCGCCGCCCGAGAACACCAGCCGGAAGTGATGGCTGACGCGTGCCCGCTGGACGTCCAGCTCGCGCACGAGCGCCGGCCAGCCCCTTGCCCCCATGGCAAGAGCGATGCGTTCACGGCCGAGAGGATCGGCGGGCAGGCGATGGACCTGTGCGTCGGCGAGCATCTGCAGGCGATTCTCGAGCCGGCGCAGAAACACGTAGGCCTCGGTCAGCTCGCCCACCGCATCGACGGGCAACAGCCGTGTCTCGCCGAGGCGCCTGAGTGCTGCCAGGAGCGACGGTGTCTGCAGGGCGCGGTCGCGGCCGCCGCGGGTGAGTTGCAGCGCCTGAACGATGAACTCGATCTCGCGGATGCCGCCGGGACCGAGCTTGATGTGGTCGGCCAGCTCGCGCCGCGCCACCTCCCGCGCGATGAGCGCTTTCATCTCCCGCAGGCTCTCGAACACGCCATAGTCGAGATAGCGTCGGTAGACGAAGGGGCGGATCGCGCTCGTCTCCACCTCGGCGTAGCGGGCGGGCGCAGTGACGGCCCGGGCCTTGACGTACGCGTAACGCTCCCAGTCACGGCCGTGCCGCGGCAGGTAGTCCTCGAAGGCGGCCAGGCTCGACACGAGGGGTCCGGAGTCGCCGAAGGGCCGCAGCCGCAGATCGACGCGCAGCACGAAGCCTTCGGGCGTCGGGGTCTGCAGCAGACGCACCATCGCTTGTCCGAGGCGGGTGAAGAATTCTTCGTTACTGATGGGCAGCGGCCCATCGGTCTCCCCATGCTCGGGAAACAGCAGCACCAGGTCGACGTCGGAGGAAAAGTTGAGCTCCCCGCCGCCGAGCTTGCCCATGGCGATGACCACGAGCGGCTGCGCGGCATCGCCGCTGCCGCGCGGCTCACCGTAACGGGACGCGAGTGCACCACGCGCCGCCGCGAGCGCAGTGACGATCGCCTGATCCGCGAACCCGGTGAGTTCCGCGAGTGTCTCGGTGAGGTCCGCCCAGCCGGCCAGATCCCGCCAGGCGATGCGCGTGAGCTCGCGCCGCCGCCAGCGGCGCAGCTCGCTCTGTACCTGTGCTTCGCTGGAGCCAGGACCGATGGCAAGCGGCGGGGCGCGGGACACGTATTCCGCTGCGGGGAGCGGGCGCTGCAGGTCCCCGCTTTCGATCAGCTGCGGCAACAGTTGCGTATCACGCCCACACGCATGCGCCACGAAATCGCTCGCGGCGAACACCGCGGCTACCGAATCGCGAATGGCCGGTGGTCCCGCTGCGAGCGCCCCGCGCGCTGCGTCACCGAGCTCTGCGAGCGCACGTTCGACAAGGGCAGTCAGTTCGGGACTGACCTGCACCCCGACCGGAGCCCCCATGAAATCACGCATCGTGCTCGGAGCTTAAAGCTCTTGCTCGCGGCAAGCGGGATTTCATGGCATGGGGGTGCTCAATGCTCTCCGTCGCGTCGGGCGCGATTTCCTGGGGCGCCGTTTAGTTCCAGTTATTGCCCCCGAGGTCGTGCACCGCCGCGGTGTCGAGACGCCGGCTCAGACCTTTGAAGCGCGAGGATGCGGCGTACACCTGGGCGCCGTCCGAGGCATCGATCGACGCCTGCTCACCCTCGATCTGACTGTTGTCGATGTGTACGTTGGCAGCGCGCGCGGCAACGCCAACGCCTCGCGCGCTGATGTGGCTGTTGGTGATATGGATCTCGCAACCGTCGAGGGCACTCACGGCATCCCCGTCGAAGACCAGGTTGCGGTTGTCGATATGCAGCAGCCGTGATCCCTGGCACACGATCGGCTCGTGGCGACGTTCGAGCGGTGCGCTGCTCGCGGACTCGCGCATCCGCGCGGTTGCGGGGGCGGCTGCCTGCGCGGCGGTAATGGTGTAGCCCGGCCCGGACTCGAGGACGCGCCCAGGCGCCACCCTCTCGAGCCCCGTGGAGTTCTCCGAGGTGAGCACAGGCTCCGGGCGCCTGCTGCCTGCTTCGGCGGGAGTCGAGTCGGCAGGCGTCGCGGGCTCCGCGCCCGTCGAGGTGTCAGCTTGCGCTACGGCCTGCCCGCCCGGTGTGGCTTCGCCTGCGCCTGGCGGCGTGTTCTCGCTCGCGCGGTGCGGCGCTGCGGCGGAGGGCGAAGCGACCAGCTCATCCGCACGCACCATGCGCAGCTCACCCGTGTCCCTGAGCCGCACCGTGAAGCTGCGGCTCTGCTGATCGGCCGCGACGATCTCGAGCGACTTGTTGCGCTCGAGAGCCGCCCGCGCCCAGCTCATCTCGTCCGCGCTCTCGCGGCCGCAGGCGGTAATCAGCAGAAGCCCGACGCAGGCAAAGACCGTCACGCCGCCGAAGCGAAACTTATCCATGGAGCCTCCTCTCGGGGACGATAAACCCGGGCACAGCCGTAAGGAAGTGCTGCACCTGCACAGTACGCGTGCGTGTGAAGGCGGTCGCGAAGTGCCGACAAGATTGGCCACAAAAAAACAGGCCCCACAGTGTGGGGCCTCGAGGAATGCGCGGAATAGGGGGTCTTGTTCCGCGTCTTTGCGGATCGACGCCCGGCAGAGACCTGGCGCCAACCCGTAACTGTTATGTAAAGGCTATCGACTGTCGTCCCTGGAATCGATACCTCTTTAGAGAGGGTCCTTACATATCCATTCCGCCCATCCCGCCCGGCGGGCCGGCATGGCTGTGTTCCTCATCCTTCGGAGCCTCGGCCACCATGACCTCCGTCGTGAGCAGCAGGCCGGCCACCGAAGCGGCGTTCTGCAGTGCAAGACGCGTCACCTTGGTCGGGTCCAGGATGCCCTCGTCGAGCATGTCCCCGAACTCACCCGTCGCGGCGTTCCAGCCGAAAGCGCCCTTGCCTTCCTTGACGCGGTTCAGAATTACCGCAGCGTCCTCGCCGGCGTTGTCCACGATCTGGCGCAGCGGCTCCTCGATCGAGCGGGAGAGGATGCGGACACCGACGTGCTGGTCCTCGTTCGCCGTCTCGAGCTTATCGAGAGCGCGCTGTACGCGGATCAGCGCCACGCCGCCACCCGGCACCACGCCCTCTTCGACCGCCGCGCGCGTCGCATGCAGCGCGTCCTCGACGCGGGCCTTCTTCTCCTTCATCTCGATCTCGGTGGCAGCGCCGACCTTGATCACGGCGACACCGCCGGAGAGCTTCGCGACGCGCTCCTGCAGCTTCTCCTTGTCGTAGTCGGAGGTGGCCTCCTCGGCCTGCTGCCGGATCGACTCGATGCGCGCCTTGATGTCGGCGGGCTTGCCGGCGCCGTCGATGATGGTGGTGTTCTCCTTCTCGACGACCACCTTCTTCGCCTCACCCAGATCGTTGAGGGTCGCCTTCTCGAGCGACAGTCCGACCTCATCCGAGATCACCGTGCCGCCGGTGAGAATGGCGATGTCCTGCAGCATGGCCTTGCGGCGATCGCCGAAGCCCGGCGCCTTGACACCGGCCACCTTGAGGATGCCGCGGATGTTGTTGACGACCAGCGTCGCCAGCGCCTCGCCCTCGATGTCCTCGGCGACGACCACCAACGGACGTCCCGACTTCGCCACGCCCTCGAGCAGCGGCAGGAGCTCGCGGATGTTGGAGATCTTCTTGTCGACCAGCAGGATCACGGGCTTCTCGAGCTCGGTGGTCTGGTTCTGCTGGTTGTTGATGAAGTACGGCGAGAGGTAGCCGCGATCGAACTGCATGCCCTCGACGACTTCCAGCTCGTTGATGAGTCCCGAGCCTTCCTCGACCGTGATCACGCCTTCCTTGCCGACCTTCTCCATCGCTTCCGCAATGGTCTTGCCGATCGACTCGTCGGCGTTCGCGGAGATGGTGCCGACCTGGGCGATCTCCTTGGGGTTCTTGCACGGCTTGGAGAGCTTCTTCAGCTCATCGACCGCGGCGATGACGCCCTTGTCGACGCCGCGCTTGATGTCCATCGGGTTGCGGCCCGCGGAGACGGCCTTGAGGCCCTCGCGGATGATCGCCTGCGCGAGCACGGTGGCGGTCGTGGTGCCATCGCCGGCCTCGTCAGAGGTGTTGGAAGCGACTTCCTTCACCATCTGCGCGCCCATGTTCTCGAACTTGTCCTTCAGCTCGATTTCCTTGGCGACCGACACGCCGTCCTTGGTGACGGTGGGGGCGCCGAAGCTCTTCTCGAGCACTGCGTTGCGGCCTTTGGGGCCGAGTGTCGCCTTGACGGCGTTGGCGAGGACGTTCACGCCCTTGAACATGCGCTGGCGTGCGTCATCGCTGAAACGGACTTCTTTAGCTGCCATTGTCGTGGTCCTCGCTTACTTGCCTTCAATCACGGCCATGACGTCTTCCTCGCGCATGACCACGAGCTCTTCGCCGTCGACCTTGACCTCGGTCCCGCTGTATTTGCCGAAGAGGATCTTGTCGCCGACCTTCACATCGAGAGGCCGAACCTGACCGTCTTCCAGAATCTTTCCCTTGCCGACCGCGACGATCTTTCCCTGCACCGGCTTCTCGGCCGCGGTATCGGGAATGACGATGCCACCGGGAGAGGTACGCTCCTCCTCCAGGCGCTTCACGATGACGCGGTCATGAAGAGGACGAATCTTCATGGTGAACGCTCCTTAAGACACTGATGATTTTGATGAAATGCCGGTCGGGGCGAGATTTGTTAGCACTCACCCCCGGCGGCTGCTAATGATAGGGAGGCGGGTCCCGATTTCAAGCCGGAGCACCCATTTTTTTGCTGCTCTGAGGCCCGGCAGCACGCTCCTCCCCCGCCGGGGGCCTTCGGGCCCACTCGGCCTGGTCGGGGTATGGCGGCCCTGAGGAACGGCTACGTGCCGGATGAAGCCTGGTTCCTGCCCTTAATCGCCCGCCTGCGCTATAAGGGCGCGGCTACACTGGCAGACGTGTCCGCCATGCATCTCCCCTCTACCAGACATATTCTAGCGGCCGCGCTCCTTCTGCTGAGCGGGGCTCTCCTTGCCCAGACGCCGCCGGCCCAGCCCGGGAAGCAGGCTTCGGGCGTCGATGCGCTGCTCGGCTCCGCCCGTAGCGGCGGCGATGACTTCCTCCCGCCCGACCAGGCCTTTCGCTTCGACGCACTCGCCGAAGGCACCGATCGCATACGCCTGAACTGGGAGATCGCCGAGGGCTACTACCTTTATCGGGCGCGCATCAAGGTGAAGACCACGAGCGCGAAGGCTCAGCTGGGAACTCCACAGTTCCCGCCCGGGCAGGTGAAAACGGATGAGTACTTCGGCAAGCAGGAGGTCTATCACCACGAGCTTGCCGCCTCGGTACCGGTCGCCCGCACCTCGGGCGGGGAGCTCGCGTTGCCGCTCGAAGTCACCTATCAGGGTTGCGCCGATGCCGGGCTGTGTTATCCGCCGCAGACGAAGACCGTCGTCGTGCGGCTCCCGGGCGCCGCCTCCTCCGGCGCAGGCGGCTCGAGCGGCGCAACTCACGCCGCGTTTCTCTCGCAGGAATGGTTCAGCAACGCGCTGCGGGGGAACCTGCTGATTGCGCTCGCATGCTTTTACCTCGGAGGCCTGGTGCTCTCCCTAACACCCTGCGTGCTGCCGATGGTGCCGATCCTCTCGGGGATCATCGTCGGCAGCGGCAGGCCGATCTCGAGCGGGAGATCCTTCGCGCTCGCGGCGAGCTACGTGCTCGGCATGGCGCTCACCTACGCCATCGCCGGGGTGGCGAGTGCCGCCGCCGGTAAGGAAGTGCAGGCGATGTTCCAGCAGTGGTGGGTCATCGCGCTCTTCGCGGCGGTATTCCTGGTACTCGCGCTTTCGATGTTCGGGGTGTTCACTCTGCAGATGCCGGCCGGCGTCCAGTCACGGCTGGCGGAGCTGAGCAACCGGCAGTCGGCCGGGACTTTCAGCGGCGTCGCCCTGATGGGAGCACTCTCGGCCCTCATCGTGACCACCTGTGTCGCTCCCGTCCTTGTCGGCGCGCTGCTCGTCATCAGCCAGACCGGCGCGGTAGTGCGCGGTGGCGCGGCACTGTTTGCAGCCGGGATCGGCATGGGCACTCCGCTCCTCATCATGGGTGCGTCCGCTGGTCGCCTGTTACCGAAACCGGGGCCATGGATGGACCTGGTGAAGAAGCTCTTCGCCGTGCTGATGCTGGCAGTAGCGGTGTGGATGATCGCTCGCATTGTGCCCGAGCGCCTCGCGCTGGCTCTTTGGTCCGTGCCGGCCCTCATTCTCGCGTGGCTGCTCCTCACTGCACTGCGCGATCGCTCGGCCCGCGTGTGGGGATTGCGCGTGGCGGGTGCCGCGGCCGGGCTGTACGGTCTGGCGCTTGTCGCGGGGTCCGCGCTCGGAGGCACCGATCCCCTCGCTCCCATTCCCGCGTTCGCAAAACCGGTGCCGACGCTCACCTTCCATCCGATCCACTCGGTCGCGGATCTCGACCGCGAAGTCACCCAGGCGCGGGCGCAGGGCCACAGCGTCCTCGTGGACTTCTCGGCCGACTGGTGCACCTCCTGCAAGGAGATGGAGCGCTACACCTTCACCGATCCCGCCGTGCAGGCGGCGCTGCGTGACACGGTGCTGCTGCGAGCGAACGTGACGCAGAACGACGCCGACGATCAGGCGCTGCTGCGGCACTTCGGCATTTTCGGTCCCCCGACCATCGCTTTCTATGGAACGGACGGACGGGAGCGCGTGGCGTACCGGGTTGTCGGATACATGAAGGCCGAGGCTTTCGTGGCGCGCACTCGCGAGGCATTACACTCGCCTTCGTGACCGACCCACGTCTCTTTCCGCATCGGGCTCGCCGAAGGAGCCTTCTCGCTGTGGCCGCGGTGCTGCTCGCCTCGGGCGCCGTGGGATTCTTCAGTTACCGCATGCTCGTGCGGCCACAGACAGCGGCCCCCCGCAAGGCGGCGCCGACCGCGGCGCTCCCGGCCTCAGGCAGCACCGGGACAGAAGCCCCCGAGGCTGCCACACCCTCTGCGCCGAAGGTTCCAGAAAGGCTCCCCGAGCTACAGCTGCCGGGTGCCGATGGCAGAGCTCATCGGCTCGCGGAGTGGACAGGCAGGCCGCTCGTGATCAATTTCTGGGCCACCTGGTGCGATCCATGCCGCCGCGAGATCCCGCTTCTGAAGGCTTTGCGTCGCGAACGTGCTGCAGATCACCTGGAAATTGTCGGCATCGCGATCGATTATCCTGATTCGGTGCGAAAGTACGCCGAAGAGCACGGGATCAGCTATCCTCTGCTCCTCGGGGAGCGGGAGGGGCTGAGGGCGGCCGCGGCCTTTGGCATGGAAACGGTGCTCCCCTTCAGTGTCTTCGCCGATCGGGAGGGCCGGGTGGTCACCCTCAAGATCGGGGAGCTGCATCGGGATGAAGCCGAGCTCATCCTGGACCGGATCCGGGATCTGCAGGCCGGCAGGCTGACCCTGGCAGCCGCTCAGGCCCAGATTTCCGCGGGGGTTCGGAGCCTCAGGCAGGCCGGCGCCGGCCAGGACTAGGATCTGCTGGCCTGAATCCTGCACGTTCCTCGCAAATCCCCCCAAGAAGTATCCAAATGCCTGCGGATTAGGTTACATTCGCCGCCGGTCGCTGCGCGAACGTCAAACGAAGAAGTCCCAGGGTCATGGCCCGAGTGCTGTTATTGAACGGCCCGAACCTTAATCTGCTCGGGACCCGGGAGCCGGCCGTCTACGGAACGGACACCCTGGAGTCGATCGAACAGCGTGCGGCGGCCGTTGCACGCGAGACCGGACACGAGCTGATCGCCTTCCAGAGCAATGCGGAGCACGAGCTCATCGAGCGCATCCACCGGGCACGCGCGGAAGGCGTGGCCTTCCTCATCATCAACCCGGGTGCTTTCACCCACACGAGTGTCGCGCTGCGCGATGCGATCCTCGCGTCCGGGCTGCCGTTCATCGAGGTGCATTTGTCCAACCCGCACGCCCGCGAGGCGTTCCGGCGACAGTCATATTTCTCGGACATTGCGCTCGGCGTGATCAGTGGCCTTGGTGCATTCGGCTATGAAGCGGCGGTGCGCGCCGCAGCGTTGCGGCTCGTCCGCAACCCCTGACACCGCAGGCGGTGCCGGGGTCATCGATTCTGTCGGGGGAGCGGTCCTCGCATGGACATTCGAAAAATCAAAAAACTGATCGAGCTGCTGGAGGAATCCGGCATCGCGGAGATTGAGATCAAGGAGGGCGAGGAGGCGGTGCGCATCAGCCGCATGCCCGCCGGCACGAGCACGCAGCTGCCGCAGGCCACGCACCTCGGCGCCGTGCCGGCCAGCTCCGCCGCCGCAGCGCCGGCCGCGGCGGCCGAGCTCGCTGCGGCGGACAGCGCCACGCAGAAGCCCAAACCGAGCGAGCACGTGATCACCGCGCCAATGGTGGGCACCTTCTACGCCTCGCCCTCCCCGGGCGCCAAAGCCTTCGTCGAGATCGGCGATGAGATCAAGGTCGGGCAGGTGCTGTGCATCATCGAGGCGATGAAAATGATGAACCAGATCGAGGCCGACAGGGCAGGCCGTCTCGCTTCAGTCATGGCGCGCAACGGCGATCCGGTGGAATTCGGTCAACCACTGTTCGTCGTCGAATAGCCCGGCATGATCGAGAAGATCGTCATCGCCAACCGTGGCGAGATCGCACTGCGGATTCTGCGCGCCTGCCGCGAGCTCGGCATCAAGACTGTGGCCGTCCATTCCACCGCCGATTACAGCCTCAAGCACGTGCTGCTGGCAGATGAGTCGGTGTGCATCGGGCCACCGCCCTCCTCGCAGAGCTACCTCAACATGCCGGCAATCATCTCGGCAGCGGAGGTTACCGACTCGGTCGCCATCCATCCGGGCTACGGTTTCCTCTCCGAGAACGCCGACTTCGCCGAGCGCGTCGAGAACAGCGGCTTCGTGTTCGTCGGCCCACGGGCGGAGACGATCCGCATCATGGGCGACAAGGTGTCTGCGATCCGGGTGATGAAGGGGCACGGCGTGCCCTGCGTCCCGGGCTCCGATGGCCCGCTCGGCGATGACGCGGACGAGAATCTGCGCATCGCTCGCGACGTCGCCTACCCGGTGATCATCAAGGCCTCGGGCGGTGGCGGCGGCCGCGGCATGCGTGTGGTGCACACCGAAGCCTCACTCCTCAATGCCATCGGTATCACACGCGCCGAAGCACGTGCTGCCTTCGGCAACGACCAGGTCTACATGGAGAAATTCCTGGAGCGGCCGCGGCACATCGAGTTTCAGGTCCTCGCGGATTCGCAGGGCAACGTCATTCACCTCGGCGAGCGCGACTGCTCGATGCAGCGCCGGCACCAGAAAGTGATCGAGGAAGCGCCGGCACCCGGCATTACCATGCGTCAGCGCCGCCTGATGGGCGAGCGCTGCGTCGAGGCATGCCGCGCGGTCGGCTACCGCAGCGCCGGCACCATGGAATTTCTCCACGAGGATGGGGAGTTCTACTTCATCGAGATGAACACCCGCATCCAGGTCGAGCATCCGGTCACCGAGCTGGTGACCGGCATCGATCTGGTCAAAGCCCAGCTGCTGATCGCGAGCGGTGAGCCGCTGCCGTACACGCAGAGCGATGTACAGATCCGTGGCCATGCGATCGAGTGCCGCATCAATGCCGAGGACCCGAAGACTTTCATGCCGTCGCCCGGTCCCATCCGTCTCTGGCACGCCCCCGGGGGTCCCGGAATCCGGGTCGACAGTCACGTCTACTCCGGTTACAACGTGCCGCCGTATTACGACTCGCTCATCGGCAAGCTCATCGCTCAGGGGGACACCCGCGACACTGCGATCGCGCGCATGAAGAATGCGCTCGCCGAGATGGTAATCGAGGGCATCAAGACCAACGTGCCGCTGCACCAGGAGATCTTCAATCACGCGGCATTCCAGAAAGGCGGCACCGATATTCACTACCTCGAGCGCCGCCTCGGTCTGCGTTGAGCCTCGCGGGCCGCAGCTCGCGTAGTGTCGTGTCGCGCACGGCCTTTCTCGAGCTGTCGTTCGATCTTGCCTCTCTGGATGCCGAGGCGGCGGAGGATGCGGCCCTCAGTTGCGGGGCGATTGCGGTGACCTTCGTCGATGCTCGCAATGATCGGCACGACCACCCGGTGCTCGAACCCGCCCCGGGAGAAATGCGGCTGTGGCCCGCGACGCGGGTGAAGTGCCTTTTCGAGAGCCCCGCCTCGCGCCCCGGCGCGCTGGGCGAGGCGCTCGCAGCCGCGCTCGGGATCGATGCCTCGCTGGTCGAGGTGCAACCGGTCGTCGAGCGCGTGTGGGAGCGCGAATGGCTGAAGGACTTCCACGCGTTGCGTTTCGGCCGGCGGCTGTGGATCTCACCGCACCACGAGCGGGTGAGCGCGCCGGATGCCGTCGTCGTAATGCTCGATCCGGGGCTCGCCTTCGGCACCGGCACTCATGAAAGCACCGCGCTGTGCCTCACCTGGCTCGACGCACATCCGCCCACCGGTGCGCGAGTCATCGATTACGGCTGCGGCTCCGGGGTGCTCGGTATCGCGGCCGCCCGGCTCGGCGCCGCCGAAGTGCATGCTTTCGACATCGACCCCCAGGCGCTCATCGCCACGCGCGAAAACGCCTGTGCCAATCGACTGCAGGGCCGGCTGCAGGTGCACGCGAGCGCGGCAGAGCTGCCGGCAGGCAGCGACCTGCTGCTTGCCAATATCCTCGCGGGGCCACTCTGCGCGCTCGCGCCCTGCTTCGCGTCGCTCGTGCGACGCGGCGGACAGCTCGTGCTGGCCGGTCTCATGGAGCATCAGTCCATGGAGGTGACAGCCGCTTACGCCGCGTGTTTTGATGTCTCCCCATTTGCCGCGCGCGCTGGCTGGGTGTGTCTCTCCGGCCGGCGTCGCTGACAGGGCGTTGAGACTTGGCGGCCATGTTCACAGTCTGCCCTAAGTGTGCGCTGACCCTGGTGGTCACCGCCGCGGACCTGCGCGTCGCGCAGGGCTACGTCCGCTGCGGGCGCTGCTCGAGTGTGTTCAATGCGCTGGCACGTCTGAGCGATGAACGCCAGGCTGGCGCCAGCGGCGATGAGTCGCCGGCTCAGCCGAGCCCCGAGCCGGCCGAGCCGGCCGCGGAGGTCGAGACGGACCTCTCCCCGTTGGAACAAGCCTTGACCCGGCCGGAAGAGCTGCCGTCGCCGGAGCCGAGTAGCGCGACGGAGGAGCCGATTCCCGAGGACGCGCTGGAATTCAATCCTGCGACCACCGATGTGGGCGCCGTGTTCGTCGAGCCGCCGCCGAATCCGCAGTGGACCGCAGCCACGGGATCGTTCAATGCGATGCGGGCAGCGAGCCAGGCGCCGGGCACCGAAGCACCCGCAGAACCTGCGAGCGAGTCGCGGGAGTCGCAGGTCGATGTCGAGATCGATACCGCCTTCCTTGCTGACATGCTGCGCGAGCCGGCGAAGGAGTCCGAGCCTCAACGCTCCGAGCCTCAACGCTCCGAGCCTCAACGCTCCGAGCCTCAACCCTCCGAGCCACCGGGCTCCGACGCTCAAGCGGTGGACCCTCAACGCCCGGAGTCGGTACGCCGGGCGCAGCCCGCAGACGCATCTCCTTCCGCCGCGCACGCGCCGGCCCAGGCATCGCGCGATTCCACACCGGGACGCGGAGCACCGGCGCCGGCGGCGCGTGCACGGCCCATGCCTGTTAGCGCAAGTGCACGAGCCGCCGCGCGCCACGGGACGCCGCACACGAGGCCCGCCGCGGAGGCCACCCTCAAGCCCCGCTTGGTTGCAGCGAGCGGGCGTGCACCGCCGCCTGAAGCCGCTGCGATCCAGGTGGCGGAGGAGCCGGACTCCGCGTCGCCCGCCGCCGCAGAAGATGCGGACACAATCGCGACGCCCGGCCGCGCGAAGCGGCCTCTCGACGCACGGCTCGGCCCGCGAACCTTCGCCGCTGGCGCCGCGCTCGCGCTGCTCCTGCTGCTAGCGCAGATCGTGAATCATTACCGGGATGAGCTCGCGGCCAACCCCCGATTCAACCGCTCCCTCACGGCGCTGTACGGCTCCCTTGGCGTGCAGCTCATGCCGCATTGGGACCTGCGTGCGTACGACGTACGGCAGCTCGGCGCCTCGGCCGATCCTGCGGGAACCGGTCTCATTACGGTGCGCGCAAGCATCAAGAACGCCGGGAGCCAGGCCCAGCCTCTGCCGCTGCTGCGTGTCACTCTGCAGGATCGCTTCGGCAATCGCATCGCGGCGCGCGATGTTGCACCGCGTTTTTATGTGCCCCACACCATGCCCGATTCCTCGTACCTCGCGGGTGGCCAGCGCATCGATGCCGAGATGGGGTTCGTCGACCCCGGTGCGAACGCCGTCGGGTTCGAGATCGACGCCTGCCTGCCGGCGAGGGGCGGCGGCGTGACCTGCGCCAACGATCTCGCGGCTCGCTGAGAGTGCGCTGTTGCGAATCGGACCCTATGTTCTGCCTTCGCGCGTGGTGCTTGCGCCGATGGCAGGCGTGACCGATCGGCCGTTTCGTATCCTGTGCCGCAACTTCGGTGCCGGGCTTGCGGCATCGGAGATGATCACCTCGGACCAGCGACTTTGGCATACGCCCAAGTCGCGTCTGCGCATGAACCACGAAGGCGAGCCCACACCGAGAGTGGTGCAGCTCACTGGCGCCGACCCGGCCGCGCTCGCACAGGCGGCGTGTGCCAACGTGGCACTCGGTGCGCAGATCATCGACCTGAACATGGGATGCCCAGCAAAGAAGGTCTGCGGCCGCTCCTGTGGTTCGGCGCTGCTCACCGATGAGCCGCTGGTAGCGCGCATTCTCGAAGCGGTCGTGTGCGCGGTGGACGTGCCGGTAACGCTCAAGATCCGTACCGGCTGGGACCGCGAGCACCGCAACGGCGTGAACATTGCACGCATCGCCGAGAGCTGCGGGGTCGCAGCGCTCGCGGTCCACGGCCGCACGCGCGCGGACCTCTTCGACGGAACGGCGGAGTACGCCACCATTCGCGACATCAAAGCGCGCGTTCGCATACCGGTGTTCGCCAATGGCGACATCGACACGCCGCAAAAAGCGCGAGCGGTACTTGATTTCACCGGCGCAGACGGAGTAATGATTGGGCGCGCGAGCCATGGAGCGCCATGGATATTTCGCGCTGTCAACGCCCATCTGCACGGCGGAATTGAGACCCCGGCACTTCTGCGCACCGAGCTGCGTGATATTATTCTTTGCCATCTCGACTCCCTCTACTCGTTCTACGGCGAGGAGAACGGCGTCCGGATAGCGCGCAAACATCTCGGCTGGTATTGCGAGCAATTGCTGGGGAGCCCGGCTCATGTGCGCCGGGAATTGATGGGGGCTGCGGACACAGCGGCACAGTTCGCACACGCAGTTAAGCATTTTGCTGAATGGGCGAGCCAGGCCGGGGCGTGGGCCTGAGGCGGGCCTTTCCTGGGGGAGTCGCACAGATGACAGCGAAAAAAAAGGCTCGGGTCCGTGAGGCCATCGTTGCCAAGGTTCACGGACGGGAGCTGCCGCTGCGCAACCACGCCGAGCGCGCACTCAGCGAATACTTCACGAGCCTCAACGGCCATCGGCCGGCTCATCTCTACGATCTCGTTCTGCGCGAGGTCGAGGAGCCGCTGTTCCGCGTGGTGCTCGACTACGCCGAAGGAAACCAGAGCCGCGCCGCCGGCATCCTCGGCATCAACCGCGGCACGCTGCGCAAGAAGCTCAAGCAGTTCGGCCTCGGCGGCTCCTGAGGAGCCTGCCCGGCGGGCACGCGCCGCCTTCGCGCTTTACGAGGGATGAGTCTCATGCCGCTGCCGGTGCGCCGTGCATTGCTTTCCGTTTCCGACAAGACCGGCGTGGGCGAGCTGGCGCACGAGCTCGCCGCCCGCGGCATCGAGATCCTGTCCACCGGCGGAACGGCGGAGCTTCTCGCGGCGCACGGCGTCCCAGTGCGCGAGGTTGCCGGTTACACCGGCTTTCCCGAGATCATGGACGGCCGCGTCAAGACGCTTCACCCGAAGATCCACGGAGGGCTGCTTGGACGCCGGGGCGTCGACGATGCGGTCATGAGGCAGCACGGCATCCTGCCGATCGACCTGCTGGTCGTGAACCTCTATCCATTCGCCGCCACGGTAGGCCGGCCGGGCTGCACTTATGCAGAGGCCATCGAGAACATCGACATCGGTGGGCCCGCGATGCTGCGTGCCGCGGCCAAGAACCACGCAGCGGTTCTGGTGGTGGTCGACCCGCGCGATTACCCGCGCCTGCTGGAGGAGCTCGCGGCGCACGCCGGCAGCAGCACCGCCGCTACCCGCGCGCGCTTTGCCGCCAAGGCCTTCGCTCACACCGCACGTTACGACACCATGGTGGCCGCGTACCTCTCGGCGCAGCATGAGCCTGATCGAGAGCTCTTTCCCGAAGCACTGGCCCTGATGTTCGAGAAGGTTCGGGAGCTGCGCTACGGCGAGAATCCGCATCAGCGCGCCGCCTTCTACCGCGACCCGTGCGGCGCGGGTGCGAGCGTGGCCACCGCGCACGCGCAGCAGGGCAAGGATCTGTCGTTCAACAACATCGCGGATGCCGACACCGCGATCGAATGCGTGCGCCAGTTCGAGGAGCCGGCCTGCGTTATCGTCAAGCACGCCAACCCCTGTGGAGCGGCGGTGGCCGCCGACGTGCTCGCCGCCTACGAGGCCGCCTACCGCACCGATCCGACTTCCGCGTTCGGGGGGATCATCGCCCTCAACCGCGAGCTCGATGCCGCGACTGCGAGCGTCATCACCGAGCGCCAGTTCATCGAGGTGCTCGCCGTCGCCGGGCTGCAGCAGGATGCGGCGCGAGTGCTCGCCGGCAAGCCCAACGTGCGTGTGCTCGTGCTGGGGGATCTCGCCGCCGCCGCCGGCAGTGAGCTCGAATACCGCAGCGTCACCGGGGGTCTCCTCGCACAGTCACCGGATCGGGTCGATGCGCCGCAGGCCACGTGGACGGTGCCGACCAGGCGCCAGCCCTCGCCCGCGGAGCTCTCCGATCTGCGCTTCGCGTGGCGCGTTTGCCGCTTCGTCAAGTCGAACGCCATCGTCTTCGCGCGCGGCGGCGCTACCGTCGGCGTCGGTGCAGGACAGATGAGCCGGGTCTACTCGACACGCATCGCCGCC
>Ga0307471_100000439_pt1 | contig 21243 bp, 24 predicted proteins | sample atmos_gasesAM3C__2_FD_204566 | JGI IMG/M metagenome (GOLD analysis project Ga0307471, IMG submission 204566) | Hardwood forest soil microbial communities from Morgan-Monroe State Forest, Indiana, United States - atmos_gasesAM3C_515 | ecosystem: Environmental > Terrestrial > Soil > Temperate...
CGATCTCGTTGCCAACAACTGCTGCAACGCCATCGACATAGATAGTATCATCATTTTGTACTGATACTAGGCCGGCCAGCTTTTCCGCTTCATAGCGGTCGTCGCACTCGAATTTTACAGTCTTCATTTCGAAAAGGGCTTTTCGTCGTACATGAACATATCAATGGCATCCTTGGCTTTTTCGCGCCGCTTCTTGAACTCTACTACAAACGGCTTGGCCCCATTTGCTAGGTCGGCCTTGCATTCACCACACAGCAGATTGCCACTCTTACATTTTAGCATGCGCTCATTTGACTGTTTTTCAGTATCGAAAAAGTAGCGTAAGTACCAAAAGACTGGGCAGCCGAGCGCGTTGGCACCAAGCTGCCTCTGTAATGCTACGGTGGGCTGGCCACCTGTGAACGCGGTCGAGACCTTCTTTTCAACGACCTCGGGATCGTCTGTAGTGAAAATTGCGGTTTCTGGCTTTGAGGACGACATCTTGCCCAGCATGCCAAGGCCGGGTAGGAACTTGCTATGTATCTGGGCAGGCTTGTAGTAGCCCATCCTGTCGGCAACGTCCCTTGTCATGCGCCAGTATGGATCTTGATCAATAGCGGCCGGTATCAGGACCGGGACGGGTTTGCCCTCTACGACAGAAGGCAAAAAGCAGGGCGCCGCCTGCACGGGCGGAAAGCCGATCATGCCAATGTTTGTTGAATTTGAAAACCCAAAAATTGCCCTCGCGGTAGAAAACGTGATGTGCTTTGCAATCTCAGTCGCAATTGGATATAGGTACTGAATGTGTTTTGTGTCCACTATGATCCTTGTCTTTGTTGGGTCAAAGCCAATTGCAATAATGTCAAGGATGTTTTCGTACGTGTACCGCTCGATCTCCTCTCTTGTCCTGTCCTGTCCGTAGAAGAATTTTTCGTCGTCAGTCAGCTGGAACAGCAGCTTGGAATCAAACTTGTCTTGTAGGTATTTCGTAAACATCCACGGCATGAGGTGACCCATATGGACCATGCCTGACGGCCCCCTGCCGGTGTACAGATAAAAATTCTCCCCTTTGCTTTTCTTGTCCAAGATCCAGTCAAAGTCGCGGTGAGAAAAGAAGTAGCGCAGGTTCAGCATAGGATGGATCTCACCTGTCATGCTCTTGACCCTCTGCAAAATTTCTGATGTTATCGGCTGCGTGCCAAACTTTTCGATCAGCTTGTCATAGTCAACTTCCCCTTCGACTTCCCAAGGCGTGACCTTGAAGTTGTCTTTTTGATCGCTACTTTCAGCCTGATCCATCCTTGCAGCAACTTGACGTTAAACGTTTAAAAAGTCTTCCACTGTCACAACTTTGACAAATGAGCAATGATAGTAGTAGTAACGCTGAAACGCTTCATCCAATTGAGAAGTCATTGCTCAAGGCATTGCCGTCTGATGGAACATCTATTGCAGCAGACCGCCTAGCAGAGAGAGCTTCCCTTTCCATAGATCAAACGCGGCGTGGGATTGAATGGCTCAAGTTTAAGAACCTTGTCTCAGTCAGTGAAACATCAACATCTACTATTCGTCTAGGTCCTTTAGGTCACAAGGCTGCCAAATTTGGTTTACCTGAAAGAAGGCTTGTCAAGGCAATAAAAGAAGGTAACAGTACGATGGCAGAAGTACTAGCCAGCGGAATGCTTGATAATGATGAGGTCAATGCAGCTATATCAGGCGCAAGGCGCAATCATTGGATTCAACTGACAGAAGGAAAGATGGTTGCCACTCCTTTGGCAGATGCACAATCACCGGAGGAGATTTTCTTAACAAGAATTGCCGATATTGGTTTAGATGGTACAAATCTGTCAGAGCAATACAAGAAAGTCATTGATAATCTGAAAAAACGACCAGAATACCTAGTTATAAAGGAAGTCAAATATCCGCAAATTTCAATATCGGAAATTGGCAAGACGCTTCTTCCTATGATTGAAAGGGAAAAGTCAAAGGAGCGAACGCTAACAAGCGAACTCATTACTTCAGGAAAATGGAAAGAAGTCGAATTCAGTGCGCTAGATGTCGAGGCGCCAGCGCCTGCGGTCTATCCTGGAAGGCGACATCCTTTGATTGACATCATCGAAGAGGTCAAGGAGATCTTCGTTGGGCTTGGCTTTGACGAAATAGATGGGCCGGTGGTGCAGTCTGGATTCTGGAACTTTGACGCGTTGTTTACGCCGCAGGACCACCCTGCAAGGGAAATGCAGGACACGTTCTACATTTCAGGTCAGAGGCAGCAGATACCAGCGACCAACGAGCAGAAAAGAAAGGTTGCAGAGGTGCACAAAAAAGGGTGGAGCAGCAATTGGGATATTAAGGAAGCCGAGCGCATCGTCCTTCGCACTCATACTACGCCGGTAACATTACAACACCTTGCAACGATCAAACCTGAAGTTGGCCGGTACTTTTCAGTGGGCAGGGTTTTCAGGAACGAAAAAGTATCGTTCAAGCACCTTATAGAATTCCATCAGGTCGAAGGTGTCGCCACAGCGCCACTTGCATCATTGCGCGACCTGATGGGCCTGCAAAAGGAATTCTACGCGAAAATGGGCATCAAGAAGGTCAAGTTCTGGCCCACGTTCTTTCCATACACAGAGCCATCGCTTCAGAGCATGATCTACAACGAAAAACTGGAAAAGTGGGTCGAGCTGTTTGGTATGGGAATTTTCCGGCCTGAAGTAACGGAGCCGCTTGGCATCAAGAATCGTGTACTTGCGTGGGGAGGCGGCCTTGAGAGGATTGCCATGCTTAGATTCAGCTTGAACGACGTTCGTGAGCTGTACGGGAACAGGCTCGCATGGCTCAGGAGTGTGCCAAGATGCCAGTTGTAGACATGACTGTCGAGCGGCTGAAAAAGTTCGTCCCCGGCGTAAGGGTGAGCAAGGCGCTGGACATGCTACCATTTGCCGCGCTTGACATCGAAGGCATTGACAACAATGTCATTAGGGTAGAATACAATCCGAACAGACCGGATTTTTCGTCAGACTATGGCATAGCAAGGGCTCTGCGCGGACTGCTGGGAATCGAGACTGGCGTGCCCAAATTCAAGATAGCTGGAAAAAGTGAGCTGGAAATAAAGGTAGATCCGACGGTCAAGAGCATAAGACCCTGCATCGTGGCGCTTGTGGCAAGGAACGGTAGGTTGGACGACGAGACGATCAAGCAGCTGATCGCAATGCAGGAGGACCTCCACAATGGTGTGGGCAGGAAGCGCAAGAAAGCATCTATCGGTATCCACAACCTTGACGCCATCAAATTTCCAGTAACATACAAGACAACGAGCGGCGACTATTCATTTGAGCCGCTTGGCGAATCTTCGAGCCAATCAATAGATCGAATCCTGAAGGAATCAGAAACAGGAAAACAGTACGGCCATATCTTGGATGAGCTTGATAGGTATCCAGTCATTGTCGACAACGCTGGCACAACGCTTTCATTTCCACCGATAATCAACGGCAACGCGACAAAGCTGGACGAAAACTGCAGCAACCTCTTTGTCGAAGTCACCGCGACCGACCAAAAGGCCGCCGAAGACGCGCTTGCAATTATTGCGGTCACGCTCTACGACGCGGGCTTTCAGATAAGGACGGTAACTGTAGACTCGGGCAAAAAGGTGGAAACACCCCAGATGAAGCCAAAGGCAATTTCAGCTGACATTGACTACGTCAATAGCATCCTAGGCCTGACGCTTAACTCCAATCAGGCGGTCAAGTATCTGAAGAAGTGCAGGCTTGATGCAAGGGCAAGTGGCAAGAAAATTATCTGCACCGTACCGCGCTACCGCACAGACATCAGGCACGCAATAGACATTGCAGAGGAAGTGGCGATAGGCTACGGCGTGTTCAACTTAGAGCCAACATTCCCGGCTTCGCCAACAGCAGGTCAGAAAAATTTGCTTTCCACTTATTTCTTCGCGATAAGAGAAGCCCTGATAGGGCTTGGCATGATCGAGTCACTCAGCTTCTCGCTGACAAGCAAGGAAGTTCAGTACGACGTGTTCGGTATTACCGGCAAGGACGCCCTGTCAGTCGACGGCTCTAAAAGCATGGAGCACGAAATCCTGCGCGACTCGCTCGTACCGGCGCTCCTCCAATCGCTCTCCCGCAATGTGCACGAAGAATACCCGCAGCGGCTGTTCGAGATAGGCAAGACCTTCCACAAGAATGTAGCCATAACGGAGAGCTGGAATGTGGGCGCCGTTGTAGCCCATGCTGATGCAGGCTACACCGAAATAAGGTCTGTAATGCAAGCCCTGATGAAGTCGTGCTTTGGCAAGGACGCCATTACAAAGCCGGAGCAAATCAAGATGTTCATGGAAGGTAGATCTGCTGAAATTGTCATTGATGGCATGTTGGTGGGCACGATAGGCGAAGTTACCCCACTTGCGCTCGAGAATTTTAAGCTGAGGGTACCTGTCGCTGCATTTGAGATGGACTTGTCAGGCATCATAAAAGACAAATAGCATGACATGATACACAAGGTACCCCGTTTATAGAGCGCGCAGAGGAAACAGCTTATGGCTAACCAGTGACAGCGTGTGAGTCAGAGGCGGGGCACATATCATTTTTATAGCCAAATGCCTGCAAATGCTAGCAATGTCGCAGCTTAACGTTGATAAATCCGTTGACGAAAAAAAGCCAAAGGCAGTTGCTTTGCTGTCTGGTGGCCTCGACAGCAGCCTTGCTGTGAGAATGATGCTGGAGCAAGGCGTCGAAATCGAGGCTGTTGCGATAAAGACGCCCTTTTGCGACTTTGACTGTGGCAAGGGCTGCGGCCACCGCGTAAAGGAAGTGGCAGACGAATTAGGCATAAAGTTAAAGACGGTGTATTTTGGCGAAGAGTATCTTCGCATGCTAAAGAAACCAAAGTACGGCTACGGCTCTGGTATGAACCCCTGCATTGACTGCAGGGCAATGATGTATAATGCTGCAAAAGAACACATGGAGAAGATAGGCGCAGATCTTGTCATTACTGGCGAAGTTCTGTTCCAGCGACCAATGAGCCAGAATAGACGTGCGCTCCAGATTATTGAAAATGAAACTGGTATGGAAGGCAAAGTACTACGTCCGCTGTCTGCAAAGAACTTGCCGCCTACAGACGCTGAAAAATCAGGATTGATAAAACGCGAAAACATGGGAGGTATCAAAGGCAGGTCTAGGAAAGGCCAACTAGTGATGGCAAAGCACTTTGGCATGGTCGAGCCTCCTAACGCTGCTGGCGGATGCCTGTTGACTGATCCCGCGTTTTCGAAACGCGTTGAAGACATCATGGAACGCTTCAACGACATCCCGTCGCTTAACGACATCGAGCTCTTGAAGGTTGGCAGGCACTTCCGACTGACGCCTGACGCCAAGCTAGTAGTTGGCAGAAATGAGGATGAAAACGAAATGATAAAGGCGCTTGTCACCGAAGGTGATATTATGATAGAAGCCAAGGATCACGTCGGCCCGACGTGCATACTCCGCGGGAAGCATGACGATGCCGTGGTGACAACATGCGCTGCCATAGCACTACGGTACTCTGACGCCCCAAAGGACGCTGAGTCCAAGGTTAGGGTAACTATCGACGGCAGCGAAACAGAGGTAATTACGTTGCCAGCTGACAGTTCCGTGGCGGACGTCATGCGAATATAGCGTCCAACGGTACAAAATCCCATATTTACTATCATCCAGCTAAAATCAACTATTCAGTGAATGAGATTTGACCACCACGACTATTGACAACGCATAACAACCTCAATTCAATTCAGACAGATGCAAGCACAAAAAACACCTGTTTATTTGAAGGCGCTTACGCTGCGCGATATTAGTGACATCACTGCGATAAAAGAAGATATCAAGAAGCACATGATTCTGATCCTTAGAGTCACACCGCTGGCGCAAAAAGATGTTGAAGAATTGCGCAAGGTTGTTGAAGACCTATATTCGTACGCGCAGTCCGTAGGTGGCGACATTGCAAGGCTAGGCGAAGAGCGCATTGTCATTACACCACCTGGCGTCAAGATTTGGCGTGGAGCATACGACCTAAAGTAACTTTATCGCTTCTTGCACAAGCGGGTGCTGGGTCTGTATTTTGAAGAACTTATTTATCGAGCTCGCAAGGTTTTGTGCCTTTTGTCGCTCACCGTGGTTGACAAGAACTCGCCTGAGCTTTGGCCTGAGCCTCTTGACATATTCCATCGTCTGATTGTAGTCACTGTGACTGGCAAAGCCATCTATCCTTTCGACTTGGCACTGCAAGTTTATTGTTTCGCCCCTGATAGTTGCTTGGCGGGCGCCGTCCTGAATGGCTCTGCCCGGTGTTTCAACTGCCTGGTACGATAGCATGATTAGCCTGTTGCGCGGATCGCCGGCTATTTGCTTCAGGTAATCAACCGAAGGCCCTCCTACAAGCATCGATGACGGAGCAAGTATCACTGCAGGCTCGCCACTTTTGGGCAATTCAGATTCTATTATGGAAAACTGCGAACCAAACTGGCTTTCCTCTGACTCCATTACACGCTGACGCATCTCTTTTGAGAGGAACTCTGGGTATGCTTCATAGATGGCTGTTGCTTTCGAAATGGATTTTTCAACGAGCACCCTAGCCTGCACTCCCTTCATGAACCTGTCAAGCACAAGAATGATCTCCTGCGAAATGCCCACCACTGGCACCGGCAAAAGTACGTGTCCCCCTGCCGAAATGGTCTTGCTTATTGAACTAGCAAGGCGGGCTTCGGCTTCTTCCCTTGGGCATATGATGTCTTCCTTTCCGCCATATGTGCTCTCAATTATCATTGTTTCAACGCGCGGAAAGTTCCAAGATGCATTTTCAAGAGCAAGAGTCCTGCCAAACTTCATGTCGCCGGTATAAACAAGGTTGTGATCGCCGTTTCCGATATGCAGGTGGACCGAAGTCGAGCCCAGGATGTGGCCTGAATTTGAAAGGACCAGCTTAATGTCAGGCGAAATGTCTGTCACTATCCCATGCGTCAGCGTTATAGTGTGCGTCACCGCGCTGTCGATGTCCTGTTGTGAATAGAGCGCCAGATCCCCGGAGCACTTTACATAGTCTCTTTGCAGCATGCTCATCAGTAAGAGCGTCGGCTCGGTGCAGTAAACTGGGCCCCTATAGCCATACTTGTAAAGCGCGGGCAAAAAGCCGGCGTGATCCATATGTGCATGGCTCAGCAATGCTGCATCAATCTCTTCCATCCCTATGCCTGCAACATCAAAGCGAGGCATCAGAGAGAGCGAGTCCTTGGCAGAAGGGTTCAGACCACAGTCAAGCAGAACCTTGCTCTCTGGAGTAGTGAGAAGCATGCAAGATCTGCCAACTTCTGCAAATCCTCCAAGCGTCGTAAGGCTGGCCTCCGCAGATTCGCTTAGCTTGTCGCGAAATATCTTGTCCCCCACTTCGCGGTAGAACTTGATGCGTTCACTCACAGTTTCGCCCAGAATCTTGTAGAGAGCTTCAATAGGAGCTATGTCCTTCGGCGCCTTTCTGACCCGCACTTTCCAGCCGGTCTTTTCAGCAAGCTCTATATTGTCGAAATCCTCGCCCACCTGTGCGAGCATCCACGGTTTTTTCGCAAACAGAACGGCCTCACCGAGCACGGCGTCAAAGAAAGTGCAGGCGACTCCAACTTCCTTTGGTATTGTATCTGCAATTATTCGGGCAGACTCGTCCTGAGGCCGCCTTATAGACTCGTCCGTGCGTATAACGATCCTCTTTTTTATAGTGTTGACCATATTTGAGATAAGCTGGTTGTTCTGCATCAGATAGCTCGGGTTCTTTGAGTAGAGCGCGATACGCGGACCTTCGTACTCTATTTTCGTCAGGCCCGATTCCTGCGGGAGACTCTGCAGTATTACTGCCATAATATTTTGGCTTGTAGACTCTTCGTAAGGCGATTTACGCTGCATGAATGCAATCCCTAAATGGCTATCAAACTAACGGCGCAAGCACAGATTATGACCTTCCTTCATTTGATGCCTATATTAAATATTTGGCCTGAGCGCACGACGGAAAATAAAGTTGAAATACTTATCTGTTTTTATATTACGGAGCGATCCATTTGGAAGACAGTTCAAGTTACGGAGGCAGCGACGGCGGTGGCGGCGGTAGAAGGTTCGGTGGAAATAGGTTCGGCGGTCCAAGGCCATTTAGGCCATCACCTGTACGGGTGGGAGAAGAGTACGATGTCAAGGTCGAGTCGATGAGCAAGAGGGGTGACAGCGGAGTCGCAAGAGTGCAGGGTCTGGTGATTTTTATCGCTGGCACAAAGATAGGAGACAGCGTCAAAATCAAGATAACGAAGGTGGGCCGCGGCTACGCAACTGCCGAAGTGGCTGGTCAGGTTGCAGCTGGCAAGGCGGAAGAAGTGCCTGCGGCAGAGCCTGAAGGCGACATGGAATCGGAGACTGAAGAGGAAGAGACCAAGGAATAGCCGTACAAGCTTTATTATTTGCCCTGCTCAGGTCTTTTCAATTGAATTCTCCGCCTACTCACCTTATGGAGTTACCAAGAAAGATACTCATAGGCGGAGGTGTAGTTTCGGAAGTCGGCATGTTTGTGAGGTCGCTTGACGCAGGCGCTGCAAAGGTACTAGTCATAACTGGCCCGGTTGTTAAAGCGAAAGCCGGCAACGAATGTGACTCATCACTTGAAAAAGCGTTTCTGAAGAGCTCTTGGCATGTAGTAAGCGACGCATCCATGGACACTGTCGTCAAGCTGCAGGACAAGATCGCTGACAGACTACCTGATTTTGTAATAGGATTTGGCGGCGGCCGGTCAGTCGATGTTGCAAAAATGACTGCCTTCAAGATAGGCAGACCATTTTTGAGTGTGCCCACTTCGGCGTCCCATGATGGCATATCAAGCCCCTTTGTTTCTGTCAGGGGAACCGACAAACCCCATTCCATAAAGGCAAACACGCCAATCGGTGTGATCGCAGACACACACCTCATGTCCCAGGCCCCTTCCCGGCTGCTCGCGGGAGGTTGTGGCGACCTAGTTGCCAAGATAACTGCAGTCAAGGATTGGGAGCTTGCACGGGACGAAAAGGGTGAATACTTTGGTGGCTACGCGGCCAACCTTGCATACATGAGTGCTAAGATAATCCTTGACGAATCTGAGAGATTGAAAGGCAAGAGTCAGTTCGGAATACGCATTATTGTCGAGGCATTGATAAGCGCTGGTGTTGCTGCGTGCATAGCGGGCAGCAGCAGACCATGCTCCGGGGCGGAGCACCTATTTAGCCACGCCGTCGAATACGTGGCAGGGCCAAGCTACGGACTGCATGGCGAGCGCGTCGGTCTTGGCACGATAATGATGGCAAAACTGCATGGACTTGACTGGGAAAAGATTGCTGAGACTCTGGAAAATGTTGGCGCGCCCACCAATGCGAAGCGGATCGGTCTTACAGAGGAGCACGTGGTGAACGCCCTGACAACTGCGCAGTCGCTCCGTCCCGACAGATACACGATCCTCAGCAAGGTGAAGTTGGACAAGAAATCAGCTCATCAACTGGCCAAATCGGTCAACGTGATCTAGTTTTCTAACGCCTTTATCGTGGCCTGTTTCCGGTAGGCAAAGATCTTTTCCAGCTGAGAATAGACATATCTTTCAAACATCCTCCCAAGCAAGCCGTAGTGGAGCTCGAACACTATGTCGTCTATCACTTCAGTTGTGTTGTCATCGATTTCGCTGAAGGAGTGGATATGCTTCCACAAGCGGAACCTGCCGCTAAGCATTTCGTCGACATATTCGTACGGCGCAAGAGATGTGATCTCTGAATGCCAGTTGCTTCTCGTGAGCAGTATGCCGGTCAGCCACACTTCAGAACCCTGTACAAGCCTTTGATGGGTCGACTTGACGAGCCTTAGCCGCATATGTGGCGGCGAAATAACTTGCAGGTGCCCGACATCGGTATAAAACTCCCAGACTTTGTTAATGTCTTCTTTCACTATGAATGTGTGACGAAACCTAAGCATGGTTTGATGGCAGTGATTAACGCGAATATGTGTTTGCCGACGAGTTTGGAGGTGGGGAGGGGATTCGAACCCCTATAAATCCGCTGACTGTTGACATACGATCTGCAGGCGAACGCATGGCCGCTCTGCCACCCCACCGCAGTTATCCCTTTTCCAAGTTCTAATTTAAAGCATTAGCATGTGACCGCGCTGCCAGCTTGGCCACCCTGATAGGTTCCGGGACTGAGCCCTGTAGGGTGAATGAGTTCAAAATTGCAACAACTTTCTCTTGGCTCAAACCCCAGTAGCGGATGAAAAGGTTCTTGCCAGTTTTCAGAGTGATCCGTTCGCGCTTACCCAGCTTTTGGTATTGTTCCACCTTGTGCTGCCAGTCGTCAAAGTGATTCTTGATGCTCCCCTCAAGCCCGTTCGAATCTTCAAACGTTATCGCGACGACAGGGAGCGCGGTCGCGCCTGCGACTTTCTCGCCGTTGATGATGTTGTACATGCTGATCACGAGGCCGTCGAGCAGTATGCAGTTGACATCGTCCCTTGCAAGAGATTTGTGAATAGAAATTATGCTTTCAGTAGCGTCATCACCCTCTATCGAAGCGCTGCCAAAGGTCATGCCATCTATTATCAGATCGCGCCGCATGACGACGCCTGCAAGTGTTGATTTTTTGCAGGATTTCTTGAAACTTTCCGCTATCCCAAGCACCCTGAACCCCTTCTTCTCCGAATGGATCCTGTGGGCAGCTGGCAAGTTATTGTATCGACCCTTTACCCGCTATCCTTGTCAGCTGGCTATCCGGCTTCAAAAGCACAAGCGTCTGCCCCTGCCGATAGACAATTGGCTTTTCCGGCGAAACATGCAAAATCTCTCCTTCAGACTTTACCTTCGCAGCCTTGACCTGCATGCCGACTGAGATCATGTACGTGTGGTTCTCCGAAAGGTCTCCCTTGAAGAACGGGCTCATTGCAAACTTGACTGAAATTGTACCTGATGAGACCTTGACCGCGTCGGCTGCGCATATCACGTCGCCCCTCGAAAGGTCGTCAGCTCCACCCCCCTTGATCGCAAGCCCAACCCTTGCAGGGCTCGAAGAGCTTTCAACAGATTCGTCATGCATCTGAATGGACTTGACAAGAATGTTTTTTTTGCCCGGTAGTAGGGCGAGCTCGTCGTAGACTTTGACTGTGCCCTGTTTTACCACCCCGAGCGCGACCGTCCCGACTCCTTTTACGTCAAAGGCATGGTCGACCGGGATTATTAGAGGTCCTGCAGCGCTTTTGGGTTTGAGCTTGGCCATTTCCTGCTTTAGCTCGTCTACAGAATCTACGAATTGGTAATTCGAAAGCGACGTCGATTTCAGAAGCGTTTTCAGTTTTTGCTTGTCAACTTCGTATGAGTGGAGCGCGAACCCTTCCGTAAGGCTTACAGAGTCAAGCGCCATTATCTGCTCGCCAAGGAATTTGTCTAGCTTGGCAACGTTCAGTATCCCATACTCGGCGATGTTGACCGCTTGCATGAGCGACTGTATCTTGTCTGGAAATGTGGCTGGTGCAGTCCAGGTGTAGACCGTGTCCGCGGTCTTGCGATCATGGATTATGATGTCTGTCGCAGTCCCCTTTTTCCCGAGCTGTGCGGCGATGCTAGAGTCGCCCAGTACGACAAAGTTGATGCTGTTCAATAAGCTAGTGGCACCCCAGTTCCGATAAAATCGTTTGTATAGAACAATATTATATAAGATCTATGCTTGCAATTTTTATAATGGTTATTCTCTTAGTGATAAACATGAAATATAGAAGCAGAACCGACATTGTCTCGCAGATACTGGAAGCTGCGAACGGCGGCGCGACAAAGACCAAGATAATGTACAAGGCATACCTTTCATACGCGCAGCTGAAGGAATATCTTTCAGTTCTGGTAGAGAACGGCCTGCTTGAATTTCAGAAGGGAACGCAGACTTACAAGACTACTTCCAAGGGACTGCAGTTCCTAAGGACATATAGCCAGATCGGTGGCCTCATCATCCCGGACACTGGAACAGAAAAGTAACTATTGTCTTATTGTATTTTCGCTGAGATCGTCCAACGTGAATACAAAGCGAGAACCCTCGAATTCTTCAGTTCCCAGCCTTTCCCAGTTCACCTTGTATTCTCGGGTCAGCTGCCTACCTATTATTCTAATTTTTTTAGGTAGGTCCGTCCAGAGTTTTTCAACTTTTTCTGGGCTCTTCGTCATCAAGAGGGACCTACGCCTCTTCATCAGGTACTTTACTGCGACGTTTTTGTGCACCTGGCCTTCGACTGGGATCTGCTCCTTTCCAATATCAATCGTAAACTGACGCTTAGCCAACGTAATTAGTGCAAGGTAATGTATAGAAAAGCTTTGCGGTAAAAAGAAAAAAGGAAAGAGGATGATGGGCTTTTAGCCCATTGTGTCTTCCATCGACATAACTGAGGTTCCTTCTGGTTGGTCGTCGGCCATAGCTGGCTCTGCGTCGGCTGCTACTACGGCGAACGCTCCTCCCTTCACTACATCCGTCATTTCGTGGTCAACACCAACATATATGCCAGCTTCTGGGAAGATTGCTTCTATCACAGATGCGGAACCTGGTGGAATAGTCCACGTTTCATCATTCTTGTCTTGTGTGCCGTACCTGTTCATGATCGAACCGTCTTTGACATCCATCTGAGCTCCTATGAAGTGGAATGCAACATAGTCGTTCGGCCCTGCGTTGACAATAAACCATCTTGTTTGCTCACCTGGTTTGACTACAAAGAAGTTCGTCGTGTTGCCCGCACCGAGTTCGTCAGCCAATGGTTTGTTCAGTGTGATCTTGGCCACTCCGCCAATTGCGGGAGCATACTTGTGTGACATTCCGTTTGTGAGTATGAGGTCTGCATCCTTCGACATGAACTTGCCCATATCAAAGTGTCCTGTGCCATTTACTGCACCTAGTCCGTTGACATTGCTGCTATATACTTGTCCAAAAACAACATAGAATTCTTTGGCTGGCTTCTCATTGTGTGGATGAATTACTACTGCGCCATACATTCCATTGGCAATGTGTTCCCATACGCCGTTGAGACCATCCCCACTGCAATGGTAGAAGAATGCGCCTGCGTTGGCTGCGTCAAATGACCATGTTTTTTCTTCGCCTGCTTTCACTGGGCCCGAGTTAGCTCCTGCCGTAGTAATTGCAGCGTGGAAGTCAAGACTGTGGATCTGCTGACCTTCATTCTTCAAAGTAATTTCAACCTTGTCTCCCTGGTGAACTGCTATAACTGGTCCTGGTATAGTTCCGTTAAATACCATCGCGCTGTACATTACACCTCCTGGATGCAAATCACTGTCTGGTGCAATTTGTAGATCTTTTTCGCTTGCGACTAAAGTAAAGTGTTTTGTTTCGCCGGTACCTTGTGCCTGTGCCGTTGATAGTGGGAATCCCGTGAACAGCGGACTGAAAATAAGTCCTACTACCAGAACACCAGCAGCCAAGCCTGCAATGATTGCCTTGTTCATTAGCTAAAGGCATAGAAAAGTGACATATATAAGACTTCTCAGTGGCGAAGTAACGTATAATTTCTATATATAAAACATGAGAACGTTTGCAGAACCTATCTTATATATAGATTCAAGAATAAATCACAATATCTTTAACCGGGCAAACCGGACTCTGCACCGTGCCATTCGTGAGCCCTAGCAGAAAGCCAAGATCCGCACGCCGCGCGCGAAAGCCAATGCAAGATAACTGGCCCAAGGTGCCAAGAGGCAGATGGCTCAAATGCACCTACGTAAAATGTGGCTTTGACTGGCTGTACTTTGGCGGCCGCAACTGGGCTGAGTGTCCCGCCTGCCACTCCACAGTGAAGGTTGCAGTGGCGCACAGGAATTACAGGTCTAACTGACAAAAAAGGAATTTTCATCCCATGCGATTGACGGGTCGACTGCGTTCCTGTCTGTCGTGCACAACGAACAGCCCTTTTTCGATCTCATGTTTTTTGGCCAATGTTTGCAGGTAGAAGTCAAGCGTATACAGGTCGTCAAACGATTCTGACTCCATAATAGATAGGTTGTCGCTACAAAGGCTCAACGCATCCTGTCCGATGATTTCTCTATTAGCGCGACTTTCACGGTGAACTGTTAGTGTCCTAAGAGATTTTAAATGCTGCCTTGAACCTCGCTGTAATTATTGCTCCCGCAGTCAAGGTTGCCAGCGCAAACATTGTAGATGGGAACTCGGGCACGTTCCTAACTCCTTGGACCTGTACTTGGTGATCGCCCTGCGGTACAAAAAAGTCGATGGATACCGTCTTGCCATCGCTGTTCACCGACGCGTCGTGTAGTACGCCGTCCAGCATTATAGTCAGAGTCTGATTCCGCGAAAACTGCGGTATCTGCAAGCTCAGCGGCCATCCATTTGGAGCATAGGGCCGGATCTCAAATGCGATGCTATCCGTCGTGTTTTCGTACCGCAGACTGCTTATCTGCGCAAACGTGTTCAGGTTGAACGGGATGAACTTGCCGCCGCCCGCGTCTATCGTAGGTATCGGCGCGTCAAAATCAAGACCGGCGCAGCTGTAGTACAAGACACCTGATCTTATTGCAGGGTCCGGTATGGCAGTAAACTCTAGCTCTTCCCCGGACTTGATAACCTTGATGACGTTGCTTCGTACAGTATCGAGCTGCGACTTGTGATCCGGGCTGTGTACTGCTGCGAAGACGCTTACATTGTGTATGTCAAACGGGGCGATGTTCTTTATTGTACCGACAAACGCCCTTTCTTCTCCAACTGCCATGCTATCATAGTTGAGAACCAGCATGCTGTCGTAATTTGGGGCTTCAACTTCTTTGATGTCCATTATGAAAGGCTCGCTGGCGTTCACCCCGCGGTCGAGTACAAATTTGAACGGCGAATCTGTGAGAGGCCAGATTATCCTGCCGTATGATGGTGTCTGCAGTGTTCTACCATCGCCAGTTCCTACGCCTATAGTAACCTGCACTGGCGTCGATGCAAAGTTCCTGACGGTTCCAACGACATTGACTCTCCCTTCAGAATCCACAAATGATGATTTCAGGATTATTTCTGGGTCGTCGAAAGCGTAAACGGTCGTAAATAGGGAGAATATGAAAACGAACACAAGTGCACATACAGCCAGCATACGCATATAGGCCATAACCAGTCAGGCCAACGGCAATTTAAATCAGCCTCCAGCGTTTTCGCCACTGAACATAAGGCTATCCTGGTACACGTCTATCAATTCATTTATGACGTCGTCATAGTTGACATCGTGCTTTTTTGTGTGCATCATATCGCCCATTATGGATGTCATTCGCCTGTATGTCTGATCGTCAATGGTCAGTGTCTTCATTCACCTAGATGCAACTTTTGCAGGTATTTAATTTTTCAAATCAATGGCGTGGTGAAATACATTATCAGCACGCCGGCTGCAAGACCGGGAAATAGTCAGACCAGCCAAAAAACTTGCCTACATTTGAGCGGCTGACACCTACCTATTGTTACCACCTAGAATGCGGCTCCGGCCCCTATTGCAGCGAACACTATGGAAGCAAGAGGTGACACTACAAAGCCACCTATCCAAGTGTCAACTATTGTCGGAGCTCCAGCAATTATCCCGAGCGCCATCAGGTACGAAATCCTTGGTTTTTCTTTTTACCATCGGAGCAATTATGGCCAGACCTTTGGTCGTATTATGCAGCGTAAAGCCCACTATCAAAAAAAGTGCTCAGTGCTACTTCTCCTATTCCCATCGCTTCCTATGGCAAGATCCGTGTATAGCTATGTTAGCCTGTGTCATAAATGTTAGTCTAGGCTAATATTCTTAGCCAACTCTAAGTCAAGTGAGAGGTTTATCTTGAGTGCAGCTATTGAAATAGAGGATGCGGAGATACATGGTGCACCTGCAGAACAGGTTACACACCCCAAAAGACGCTACTGCCCTCTTGTACAAGGCAAGGGAGCTTGTTGGGCGCAAAGTCATTGTCCGCGATAGCAGGGTATCTAAAAAGTACATTGAGTTTGATGCCAGCGTGCCTGACGGAATGGACGTAGCTGAGCTGGTAGAAAAACTTGCGACAATAGCGCCGCCGGCCAGTTACGAGCAGATCATTGAGCGCCACACGGACAAAGACAAAGCGATAGAGCGCGCGGTGGAACTGTTCAATGATGAAAGATACTGGGAAGCTCATGAAGCCCTAGAATCGGCATGGAAGGGCGCAGCAGGGACTGAGAAAAACATCCTGAATGGCATCATACTCGTAGCCGCTGCTTTTGTGCATGATGAAAAAGATGAGCTGGAGATCTGCCTGTCCATTTTGAAGCGAGCCAGAAAGAAGCTAGAGGAGACTGGCGGCGTGTATCACGGAATCAACGTTGACATGATCGCAGATCGGGTCTCAAAAATAATTAATTCAGGTATGATAGAGCGCTTCACAATCTGACGGCACGGGCGACTGCAATGACTGCCGTGCTAATTGCAGACAGCACAAGGAGCGAGGTGCCAAACATCATCACAGCTTCTACTGCTGCGATTTCTGCGATTGCTATTGCAATTGCGCCTGCAGCCCATGATGACGCCACAACAACTTTTGCCTTTGACATGTCCCACATCTTTTTTCTGCCGATGATGCCAAGAGCGGTTCCAAGCGGGGCAAAGTAGAGAAGACCGACAAGCGAGCTGGCAGTCATCCCTGCCGCCACTATGCCAAGCTCGCTGCCAAATGTAAGCGAGTCATAGACGAAAGTGCTGAAGGAGAGTATTCCAAGTAGAGGATAGATCAGAGTTCTCACTGCATTTTGAAGCCAGGGTGTTTGACTTTCGTAATTGGCAACTGACGGGCTGAAGGAATAGTACCAGGCGTTGAACACGCTCATGAAACTGCTTCCTGCATAGGTCTTGAGCGCAATGCCGTCCCTGAACAGGCGTAACTGTTGCACCTGAGGGGCCAAGTCACTGCCAAATGCGGCCGTTGCTATGAGGCAGCCGCTCTGCGTCTGGTTCCCGCTCGTCAATCCGGGTCCGGACGCCTGAAGGAGTATCGCGTTTGAACCGTACTGGTCAGAGTCCGCCACAAGCAAATACTTGACGGTCTTAGACGTCTGCAACTTTTCCGTTATCACAATGCCAAAAGGCGCTTCAGAGGCGGCTGTCATGTTCGAGCTTCCGGGGCCAGCTTCCGCCAAAGCACTGCCGATGGCTATGACCCTACCATCCTTGTCGTATAGGGTCGCTATCATGATCGCATTTGTAGCAGTCTCCTGACCGTCGTTTCTTGCGACCGCGTTAATGTAGTACGTGCCCAGCAGATCCAGCCTAGAGTTTGACAATATGATTTTCAGCTGCTTTTCCCTTAGTTCGGTTGTCTGGCCCGTGGCCGACATCGTGAAGTTTATCACAACATCGACTGCCTTCTGATCGATGAACAGTATTTCGAAGGGCGACGACTCGCCAGGATTTATTACCCGCAGCGCGGGAACTCTTTGGAATTCATCAACCAGGTTGCCTTCCATGTCGTAAAATGAAATAGTGATTAGGACATTCCTCATTGCAGTATCGGATTCGTTCTTGATCTCGCCAAGAATATGCATGACTTTGGTTTCGTCTATATATGAGAATTGGTTATGAAATGAAAATTCCGCATATGCCTGCTGTACTATCGACAGAACCATCAGAATGGCCATGACCACTCGTAGGAACCACACAGGTTGTTGGGACATCTACTGGTTATTTAAGAACACCTCGTATGCAGAATAGATATTAGGATGTTGTACACTACCGGTCAGAAACATTGCCAGAGATATCTGTGATAGCGGGGCCGGCTTCGTCTGATCTTGCAGACAGAGTTGCAAAGCGGCTCAGTGCGCACCTGGTGGCGGTAGAACTGAGGGTATTTTCAGACGGCGAAAGCAAGATGAAGATGGGTAGGGTCGGAAAGAACTGTATCATTGTCCAGTCTACTTACCCACCAGCCGACACGCACCTCATGCAGGCTCTCATGATGGCAGTTAGATGTGCCGAAGGAGCTCGCGACGTATGCGCAGTCATTCCCTATCTTGCCTACGCCCGGCAGGACAGGGCATTTCTGGAAGGTGAAGTGGTGAGCATCGCCCTTGTTGCAAAATTACTTCAATCGGCAGGCGTCGGACATGTTATAACGGTTGACATTCACAGCCAGCTTGCCATGTCATATTTTGCAAGTGTCCAGAATGTTTCTTCAATCCCTCTCTTAGCAGAATATGCATCCAAAATGAAGCTGCGCAGGCCGATTGCAGTGTCGCCTGACGCAGGCGGTGCAGACAGGGCAAAAGAATTTGCAAAGCACTCGAAGACTGACATGTTCGCTCTGAAAAAATCACGCGACAGGACGACGGGAGAAGTTACGGTCGACGAAAAGCTCGACATCGACGTTTCCGGCAGAGACGCGATACTCATAGACGACATGATAAGCAGCGGTGGAAGCATGGTCAAGGCTGCGGAAGTGTTACACAAAAAGGGTGCCGGCAAAGTATATGCAATGTGCGCTCACGCGCTCTTGATAGGCGACGCTGCTCAAAGGCTCAAGGCAGCCGGCGTACAGGATATTATCGCTACCAATTCTGTTCCCGGGGAATACGCCAAAGTAGACCTAAGCCCGGCTATAGCAGAAGTCGTAAAATCCCGCTATAGCTCAGCATAAATTTGGCAGGCATTATCATAGGCCTAGCCAGATGGCAAACATGCAGCTCGTTTTCCTGGGCACCTCGTCGGCAGCGCCGACTATCGAGCGCGGCCTCTCCTCCGTCGCTCTCATGAGAGGAAGTGAGCTTCTACTCTTTGACGCCGGTGAAGGGATGCAGCGCAACTTCATAAAGGCCGGCCTTGGCATGAACAGAAAGATGAAAATCTTTATCAGTCATCTGCATGCAGACCACTGTGTTGGGCTGCTGGGGCTGCTCCAGACGATGGCTCTTCAAGGAAGGGAAAAGGTCATAGACATTTACGGCGAGTCAAGAGTAAAAGAATTTTTGGAAGAAAACATGCGAATAATCAAGTTTGGGCTAACTTTTGAAGTCACAGTCCACACAGTAAAAAAGCAAGGCATCGTGGTGAAAGAAGACGAGTACCAGGTTAATTGCTGCGAGGCGTTGCATTCAATCCCCTCCCTTGCGTACTGCCTTGAAGAGTTTGACAGGCCAGGGACCTTTGATATCAAGGAGGCAAAGAGACTTGGGATACCTGAGGGAGAGCTGTACAGCAAGCTGCAACACGGACATGACATAACCTACAAGGGCAAGAAGATCAGGTCAAGTCAAGTAGTCGGGCTGCCGCGCAAAGGTAGAAAGATAGGAATATCGGGCGACACTAGACCTACTGACAAGCTTGCAAAATTCTTCCGCGGGTGCGATGTGCTAGTCTTCGAGTCAACTTACAGCCGGGACAAGCAGCAAAAAGCGATTGAAAACTGGCATTCCACAGCGACAGAAGCGGCAACAATAGCCAAGAAGGCCGGTGCGGGCAGGCTCTTTCTGACGCACTTTAGCGCGCGCTACGATGAAACCTCAGTACTCGTAAAGGAGGCAGGCGCCATTCACCCCAATGTTGAGGCAGCCGAAGATCTGAAGACGATAGAGATCCCGTACGCCTAATTTTACCAAAGTAGATCATGATGAAAGATTCCTGAAAATAGGGGAAAATTGATCACGCATGCTTGTTTAGCCGATCTGAACCGCCACCATCAGCCTCTTGCACAGAATTCTGAAAGGTCAAGGATGGAATCACTGTTAACGACAGCACTAATGTTACCGCGGTTGACAAGAGCTTGCTCCATCCGTTACAGACCTTTGTATCCTTGGCGTCATATCTTGTCATGACAGCTGGTTCAATGCATATATAATAAAAATCGTATGAATTTCTTTCAGGGTGATCAGATTCCTGACAGGAGCTCTCAGCGTTCCCAAACTTTCTCAAGGCATAGAAAGTTAACTTCTGATCTCATAGATCAAACAAGCGCTCGTGTCTGACAAGATTTCAAGATCATGGACGGTTTGGCTTCCATGAGAAAGCGGTAGTTCTTTCAAATTTACTAACAGGCTTGATCTAAGAGTGGACGAGCGCGAAGCGCTCCGCATCTACGTGCTAGTACACGAGAAACGCATTTCGCCTGGTAATAACAGAGATAGCCGGCGCGGCCATTTACCTTGCATCTCAACTACAACGAGTTCCTTCGCCAAGTAGAGATATGCCAAGTGGCAGATATATCGACCGTCCGCTTCGAAAAAGGTGGAGATCAAGGCGACTCTGCAAATCTGACATAATGCGACAGGTCTCTTGCATCATTAATGCCATCAAGCTGATCCACATTTAGTCTCAGGTACGCGGCCTTGAATTCAGAATATGCTTCCTTGCATGAAAAGAGCGTCATGAGGATGTTGTCGTGATCGAGCCGAAATCCCTGGCAGGGCTCATGCCCTCTCACTATCGCCTTGGTGCCAAAGGCCTGTAGCCATTTGCGCGAAATGCCACTTCCAAAGTGCCTCCCGAGTCCCCTACTTGACATTTCCCATCCCGGTTGAGCCTCGATCTCCCTTGGGTCGTTCCATAGCAGCTCTTCAAGCACCCTGCTTCGGACCTGGTTTTCCTGAGCATTGGCTATTGATTCCTTAAAGGTTGCAATCGCCGAGTCCTCAGTAGGGAGGCCGCCATGGACGAGGAGTAGCTCTTGCCGGACCACGGTCGCAAGTGTTAGCAATTTGAACATCGACAGCAGCTTTTGGTAAACCTCTTTGCCGCAGCTGCCAAATCGTTCTTCGATTTCACAAGGCAGGTCATTTGACGAAAAAGGAAACTCAGCTGGTGCCTCATGGTTTCCCCTCATGAGTACAACTGAGTCCGGGTATGTGCATTTCAGGTGACACACCGTATACATTACGCCTACAGAGTCGCTTCCCCTGTCGACATAGTCGCCTAGAAACACTAGCTTGTTCATCCGGTTTGATAGGAATCCCCCATACCTTATTTCTGAAAGGATACGGAAAAGCGATTTTGAATCACCGTGCAAGTCGCTAATGACTGCAAGGTTTTCCAGATCGTATATTTCCACGAGCCCACCTTTAACTTTGCCACCAGCAATACTTTTCCTTTGCCTTTCTTCCTGCAGCACGCCTATCGTTTGCACTATTTTCTGCGCAAAATCAGACACACCGGCCTCTGCTGCAGACTGCTCGAGATGCAATACGGTACTGATGCGGCGCGATGGTTAAATGTATTGCAA
>Ga0307471_100000440_pt1 | contig 21223 bp, 19 predicted proteins | sample atmos_gasesAM3C__2_FD_204566 | JGI IMG/M metagenome (GOLD analysis project Ga0307471, IMG submission 204566) | Hardwood forest soil microbial communities from Morgan-Monroe State Forest, Indiana, United States - atmos_gasesAM3C_515 | ecosystem: Environmental > Terrestrial > Soil > Temperate...
CTGCCGCCGTACCAGGCGCCGTTGGTAAAGGCGTTGGGATCGGGCAGCGTAACCGGGCCGCCTGCCGCCACATCGCCAAAAGGATTTACCTGTACCGGCTTGTTGTGGTCCTGGCACCACTCCATGAAGTTCACCGCACTAACTGCTGCGGCCGTCGTGCTACCACCGCCCGAGTTATAACCGTTCACGTCCGGCGTGCAGGAAAGCGAGGCAAGAGGGTCCGCCGTATCGCCCGGGTGGTGGCCGTAGGGATCCCAGTTCAGGCCCCTGCCGGTGAAATAGAAGATTCCGTCGAAAGCCTCGCCCGGTGTCGTGTCGGTGTTGAACATCAGCGTGCCGGCAAGGCCACGTCCCGCAACTCCTGTGTCTCCGCTCAGACCTGATGTGTAGGTAACGTTGGTGCTCGAGCCGCTGAGCACCAGGTTCCCATCGCGCGCCAGAATGCGCACGTGATTGGCGTGCTCGTGGAAAGGGTGTTGCCACCGCCCCTGACCGACGGTGCGGATGAGCGTCAGTTCACCGAGATGCATGTGGGGGTTGGCGTTATAGGGCTGGTGCGGATACTCGCCCGCGAAGTTCGGATCCATCAGGTCCGGCATCGAGCGCCCGTTGATCAGGAAGTAGGCCGGGTGGTAGGGCTCGGTTTGCACGTTGAGGCTGCATCCCACGGCTCCGGCCGTGCAGCCGGTCAGTGCCGTGACCTGTGCCAGCGCCTGCTGGTGGATCCGGGCATCCATCTCGGCCCACTGGAACAGGTATTCCCGGTCATAACAGCTGCCGGGATGATCGTAGGCAGCATGCGCCAGCCGAAAATCCGTTTCTGTGACTCCCGGATGTGCAGAGCTGGTTGAGGCTTGCGCTTGCACATTCAGGGCATGGTAGCCGGCGTTGCAGTTTGCGGGGATCGTCCCCGGAAGGACGATGATTGCGCCGTACAGGCCCATCTCAACCTGGAGGTCGCCCTGTGTGCCGCTGTAGTACGCGTGAGTGCCCGGCGCGGAGGCGGTGAAGGTGTAGGTCACCGAGCCGCCCGGGGGAGCCTCGCACGTCAGCAGGCCTTGCACCGCGCCCGTTGAGCAGGTCGTCGATGTCAAGGTGAAGCCGGGAAACAGAATCGATGTGTTGCCAGCTGCGGTGGGCAACTGGTTGGTAAGGGTCACACTGACCGTGGCGCCTTCGGTCACGATCAGCGTCGGCCCGGGCACCTGCATCGAGGGGCAGTTCTGGCCGGGCAAGGTGGGAGCAAAGCCGGCCGGCGCGCCGTTGCACCCGTAGCCCCAGGAGTAAACCGCCTCTCCGTCCGGCTGGTTCAGGAAAGCCGGTTGCGCGGTCAGGTTGAATGTGGGGCCGGTGATGCCGGGCGCCGCGGCGAAAGCCGTGACTGCGAGACACATCAGCAACGTCATCGGCGCCAGGAGCCGTCCGCACTTCAGAATCGCTCTTTTCATGGTCGCTTTCCCCGCCATTTCCTAGTTGCAGGTATTCCCGTATGTGTTGCCACCGGAAACGCTGTTGCAGATGTGGACCTCGGTCATGAGGCCGCCGAAGTTCTCGGCGTCGTTCGAAAGATGGTCGAGCTGGGGGGTGTAGAGATAGAAGACGCTCCCCGGCGGATAGAGCTGAGCCGCGCAGCCAGCGGACCCGCAGCCGGCGTCGCTGGCATCCAGAATGACGTCGAGCGACTCGCCGCCGCCGAGGGTGATCGAGTTGGTGTAGAACTCGGTGTTCATTCCCGCCTGGTCGCGCAAGAGCTTGGCGTTAAACCCGACTTCCTTCATCGGAACTCCCAGCGATTGCAGCGTGTGATATTCCGAAACCGACAGGTTCACCATGCGCAGCAGCGCCTTCCCGCCGACCGGAATGTTGATGACGGCGGGCATCGGCTGCGAGTAGTGCATCTGTCCATCGCTCGACACCGTAGCCTGTGGGCCGGTCGCGGCCGTGTCGGGGTAGCTCCGCCCATTGAGCAAGAAATACTTGTCCTTCATGTCCACAAACGGTTCCGGATTGAAGGTCATGCCCACGAAGTGGAAATTGGGGTCGAAGCCGTGCATCTGGAGGGGATACTCGACGTCATAGGCGGTCGAACCGTCGCCGTCGTTGTAGGTGTACCGCTGAGGGTTGCCTAACTTGTCGTTGCCTTGCACGGCGCCCGTATTGACGGCTGGCATCGTGGCCGAGCACAGGATGTCCTGGCCGGGGTTGCAAGCCGTGCGAAGATCCGCGACTGGGTTGGTGGTGGGCAGGTTGATCCCGTTCTGATAACCGAGGTACGTATAGAGGCTCCCACCCGACGGCACCCGGTCCTGCCGCGGGCGCACGTGAAGCTGCCCCACCATGCCCATCTGCAAGTGTTCGGGCGGCGTGATGTGGCAGTGCCAGAAGTACGTTCCGGCGTCAGGGGCCAAGTAGTAGTAGGTGAAGCTGGCGCCGATGTTGATGGCCACCGAAGCGTCCGGCACGCCGTCGTAGAAGCTGGAAGCGTTGGGGTAGCCGTGGAAGTGGACGGTGTGCTGCTCGAACAGGTCCGGCCGCATGATCATCCCGACGTTGCTCAGCGTCAGGAAGAATTCGTCGTCCTCGTCAAACGCCGCCAGCGGGGCGGGGATGTTGCCGTTCATCACGCCGACATCGATGATGGAGCGGGGATCGACGTGCCCATCCAGCGCTGGGGGGGTCGACGCGGTCGGGCCGTTCAACGCGGTTTGCTCGGCCAAACCTGTGGTTGTAGTCGGAAGCAGGTACGTGAAAGCAAATTGTGCGGATCCTTCCGGAGAGATGACGTTGGGGTCTACGCAGGCAATGGGGTAAGTGCCGAGATAGCCGTTCGGAATTGGAGTAGCGCCGACGAGATTAGGCGCCTGGTTGATGGTCACCTGCGCACCCACCGGAAGGCCGATCGGCTCAAACACGTAAACGGTCACGGTGTTCGCGGTCGGAGGGGGGCAATGGGGAGCGGTTGCCGGCGCGGCGGCGCTGAGAGGGCCCTCGACCAGGTCAGATACGGATACCGTTTGCACCACTTCAGGGGTAAGACCTACCGCACCGTTCCAAGTGAACGGGGCAGATGCAGTGCCACCAGACCCTGGAGAGGCACCAGTTACTGCCCCATCGCTCGTGGCCGGGTCACCGGGCACTAGCGTGCCTGGATAAGTGGTGTTGAAGACGTTCGGGAACTCTGTACCTGGGTGCCCGGCGGCAATGTCCGCGAGCCCCGAAAGCGGCCCGAAAGAAAACATGAAGGTCTGCGTGCCGTCGGCCATGGTCGCGTAACCGTCGCCGCCCGAGATCTGCTGGCACTTGATGCTGCCGTTCACGGTGCCAGCACTCGGCACGACCCACTGCGCGCTGCCGGTCGTAGGCACCGTAAACTGCGTCGGCCCGTTGTACGCCGGCTCCGAATTATTATTTGCGGCAGTCGGGTGGGTAATGGTGCTGGTCGGGCACTGCACGCGGAATGACTGTGCCATGGCCGGCAGCGCGCACAGGCTCAGTACCGCCAGGGCAATCGACGCGCGTGTTCTAGACATAGGACCTCCAGCTCGGCGGGCCCGCCGGGCGCGTTGAACACCATCGGAGAAGGGGGCGGGAGGCGTCGGCTGCACGAATCGCGTACACGTTGGTTACGTCAGTTGTTATGTCGATCATCAGACGGCATCCGTCACTGGCAACGCGGCTCCACGTAGCTGTCCCTTACGTGGCTCCCCTTATTCTTGGCGCATAATGTCAACGATCCGCACGCGGACGGCTATTCTGTTGACGCCGCAGTGGCGGTACGCGGGAATCCGTAGTAGCGGGAGTGGGGTTAGACAGTAGACCGGAAACCACGGTACTCGACGCTTGGGTGGGAGGACCCAACGCGCCAAGGCGGCCTGGCATAAGGGCGTCCACTTACCGAGAGATCTAAGCGGTCACGGGGCCGCTGTCGCCGCGGCACACCTGCGACGGATCGGTACTACGGTTTTTGTGACCGCGAAGCTGACTCGCGGTGACTTATGTCATTTGTCCGCCGCCGGATACGGGGCGCGGAATCCGGTACAACCGGATTTCCTCACGAAGCGATCAGTGCGGACGCGTGTGCGGCAGCGGCATGGGGGTTCCCGGCGTGAACATGCCGCCCCCGGACGGCGAGGTGTTCGACCCGGGATTGAATGGCCCGGGGTTACCCAGATTGGGCGCGGTGCTCGGCGGTACGTTCACACCGGGCGGCAAGGGCGCACCGAAACGTCTCGGCCAGTAGATGAACTGCCATCCGCAGTAGCACTCGGCATCTGCGAACACGGCGTCGACAAGCTCAAAACCCTTGCGTTTGATCGGCGTGGCGTTCGAGCTGCTCGCGACGCCCATGATGCGTTGGCTGGTCGGGTCTGGAATCAAGGTCCAGTCCGCCACGCCCGTCATGGGATCAGGATACAGTTGGCGCAGGTGTCGCAGTGGAACCGGGGAACGATCATCCTGCAGCAGTTGCTGCAGGGACTGCGGAAACTGGCGCCCATGAACGTAGTAAGAGGCGATGGCGTCGCGGTACGCGTGTCCCACCCAGAGCAGCTGGGTTTCGCGTTCACGCTGCATCGTCGTGGTCCACACGCGGCTCACCACAGTCAGCAGCAGCCCGATGATAACCACGGCCACCAGCAAGCCGATGTAGGTGAATCCGCGTGCGCAGTTGCGTGATCCAGGCATGGTGTCACCAGGACGCGAGCGGTGTGCCATCGGAGGCAACCTGGTCGGTGCCACTGTGGAGGTCGCGCACGCCGGGGTGATCCGGGTCTTCGGAACTGACCACCACCCAGCTGTCGGCGAGCTTGGTGAAGGGATCGACCGGGAGCGAGCGCACGTAGTGCTTGTCCGACAGAGCCACCAGCGTGTCCGGATACTCGTTGAGATCCGCGTAGTACTTGTCGATCGCCTCGCGCAGGCTCGCCAGGTCCTGCTTCAGCACCGTCTCGCGCGCGTGCTGCAGCGAACGAAAATACCGCGGCACGACAAGGCTCAACAGCGTGCCGATGATCGCCATGACGATCAGCAGCTCGATGAGGGTGAAGCCACGATGGGCGGCGGCTCGAGTGCATATCATGGCGGCTACCAGTCCCGGTAACTCACGCCATTCAGCCCGATGCCTTTCGCGAGCGAGTAGACGTCGTACACGTCCTCTCCCGGCTGCGGGTCATCGGGCGGGCTCTTGTAGCTGCGCAGCCCCCAGCTCTCCTCCGCCGGCACCGAGCCGTCCGGGAAGAACGGGTCACGCGGGATGCGTCGCAGGAAATAGAGCTTCACGCCCTGCTCCGGGTTCGACTGATCGTCGACGCCTGCGTACAGCGACTTCAGATCCGGCGGATAGCCGCTCGCCCCGAGCTCGAGCTTGATGTGACCGGCCTGGGCCGCGAGGCGGTAGGCATCCAGACCACTGCGGATTTCGCGCAGCGCGCTGCGCAGCTCCGCCTCCTTCTCACGCTTCGCCACCAGTTGCGCGATCGGGAATGCCGCGGTCGTGAGCAGCGCAATGATGGCCAGCGTGATGACCAGCTCGATCAGGGTGAAACCGCGACCACGCATTGCCGCCTACTGCGCCGGAAGAATGGCGATCTCGAGCGGCGGCGCCTGACTGTTGCCTGCCGCAGCGCCCGCGCTGTTGAGGACGTTCAGCATGCCTTGAACACGAATCGTTGGCCGCGGAGCGACAGCCTTGAACTGCAGAACCATCAGGCTGCCGCTGCCCTGCACTGGTGAATCGACGCTCGTCTTGATGTCGAGTTGCGCTCCGCCGCCGTGTGTTTCGACCTTGGGACTGCCAGCCGCGGCGGGCACCATGTCACCGGGCTCGGCGCTCAGCAGTTGCATGGCGCTCGCGTCGAAACGCAGCTGCGTGCGCAGGTGCGTGATCGACTGATCGGTCGCCAATCGGACGGTAACGCGGAACTCTTCGCCCACCTTGACACCACTCGGACCGTCAATGGTGAGCGCAGAGCCAGCCCCCGACGGCCCGGCATTGCTCGCCACTGTCGTGGGAGGTGCCGTGACCGGCAGACCGGTCGGGGCGGCGCTCTTCGCCGCGGCCGCGGCTGCGAGCGCGGCGGTACTCGCGCCTGCCGCCGCGCCCGCGCTGGCCCCCGTGGACTCGGTCGTGGCCGACGCGCCCGCGCCTTCCCCGCTGGCGGGCACGCCCGCAGCGCCCGGCACCGTGAGCGGCGCGGCGCCGTTGGCGGGCGCCGCGCTGCCCGCGCCCGATCCGCTGGCGCTCTCGGGCGTGGACGTGTAAGGCATCGAGCGCGTGCGCGTCTCGGTGCCGTACCAGAACTCGGTCATGTCACCCGACGCACGCGGCTGCATGCGAATGATGCGTGGAGTGATCGACAGCACGATCTCGTCTTTCTGCTGGTCGGTGTGATGCGTGCCGAACAGGTGCGACAGGATCGGGATGTCGCCGAGGCCCGGAATGGTGTTGGCCGTGCGCGTGTCGGATTCCTGGATCAGACCCGCCAGGATCTGCGTCTCCCCGTCCTTGAGGCGCAGCAGCGTGTTGGCATTGCGCGTGCCGATCTCGTAGGCGATGGTTCCCGATGCGGTCTGCACCTGCTTGAGGATCGAGCTCACCTCGAGTTGCATCTTGATGGAGACGTCGCTGTCGAGATAGATGGTGGGCTGCACCTCGAGCTGCAGGCCGACATCGAGGTACTGCACGCTGCCGGTCACCACCGCCGTACCGCCGGCCGTAGGGGTGGTGGTGTTGGTGATCACCGGCTCCTTGCTCCCGATCAGGACCTTTGCCTTTTCCTTGTTGCGCACGCGGATGCGCGGACTCGCGAGCGTATTGGCGACTCCGGCCGTCTTCATGGCGTTCACGGTCACGGCGAGCGCGCTCACTCCGATGGTGTCGGAGTTCAGGTTCTTCAAGTCGGATAGCACCAGGCCGCCGGTGGTGCCGGTGGGTTGCGCGGTGAAGGTCACGCTGCCCGGGTACTGAATGCCGAGATCCATCAGGTGACTGCGCGAGACCTCCAGTACCTCCACCTCAAGCATCACCTCCGGCTCCGCGACGTCGATGGCCGCTACCAGCTTCTCCGCCATGCGCACCGCATCGGGCGTATCGCGCAGCACCACCACGTTGGTGCGTTCATCGATGAACATGGTCTTGGCGCCGAGCACGGTCTTCAACATGCTCTCCACGTCCTTGGGGGCGGAGTTGGTCAGATAGAAGGTGCGCACCATCTGCTGCTCGTAGTCCTTCTGCTTGGCGGCGATGTTCGGATAGATGAGCACCATGTTGTCGGCGAGGATCTGCCGGGCGAGCGCGTTCTGGTCGAGCACCAGGTCGATCGCCTGCTCGACCGGGACGTCGGTCACGAAGATCGTGGTCTTGGTGTCGCCCTTGACGTCCTTGTCGAGGATGAAGTTGATGCCGGTCTCGCGGGAGAGCACCTCGAACACCATCTTGGTCGGCGCATCGCGCAGCTGCAGGGTCACCCGGTGGTTGTCCCGGGTCTTCAGGCGCGGCGCGACCGAGGTCGGCGCGCGCGCGGCAGTGATGCGCGCCGCGAGCTCCTGCGCCGGCGCATAGCCCGGATCCTCGTGCAGCACGCTGCGCACCTTGGCCTCCGCGGCGTCGTAGTCCTTGCGCTCGAAGTCCTTGTTCGCCTGAGCCAGCACCTCGCCGTGCCGGGCATCGCCCTCGAGGGCTGCGAGCCCGTGGTGCGCCCGGTCGTTGCCGGGCTCGATGGCCAGCACGCGCCGGTAGGCGCCGGCGGCCGTGTCCAGTTGGCGCTTGGCGCGGGCACTGTCGGCGATGTTGAGCAGCCCCAGTACGGCCGCTGCGCGGCGGGTCGCGTAGTCGAAGCGGTAGGACATGTTGTGGGGATCGGCCTGCGCGGCCTGATTGAGCAGCGAGAGCCCGGTCTCGTACTCCCCGCTGTCCATGGCGCTCAGGCCCTGGCGGTGGAGCCGCTCGGCCGCGCACCCGGCGACCAGCATCAGAACGAGAATTGGGCCAGCTATGCGGCACCATGAGTTCCTCACGGAGCGCCTCCTGTGCTTAGTTGTTGTTGTTGGTTGAGGGGCTTGTACGTGAAGACCAGCTGACCGTTGTTGAACGCGTCAACCGTATAGGTGTTCTCGATCGTTTCCCCGAGGTGCACGTCGTAGACTTTCTCGCCGTTGGTGAGGAAGAACACCGCCTGCGAGCCGTTCGGCGTGTAACTCCCCATGTAGGTGAAGGGCAGCGGCGGCGCCACGGGCTTCGCCGGAACCACCGGCGCCGACACCACCGGGGCGGGGGGCGGCGGAGGCGGCGGCACGTACCAGGAGTGCGCGGCGAAGAGCGACCCCGCCGCGGTCTGATCGGCCACCCGGTGCGCGAGCAGCAGCAGCGACTGCGACACGGGGATCGTGGCCGCGGCGGTGCCCGGGCGCGTCGCTTTTGCGGCGCTCACCGGCGATGCTCGCGCCGGCTCCACCGCGTCGGGGTCCTTCGGCCCGAATGCGACCCACGCGGCAATCAGCGCCGCGCTGCCGACCAACCATTTGCCGCGCCGCGTGAGTTTCACGGTGGTGCCTCGCCGCGCACGAAGACCACGAAACCGATATCGGCGTTCACGACCTGCTCGCCGACCGCCTTGCGCTCGAGCCGCAGCTTCTCGAGCGAAGCCGCCGGCACTGCGGTTAGGGTGCCGTTGATGAAGGTGCGAATGGCGGGGTACGCGGCCGAGACCGGAAACTCCACCTCGTAGCGGCCGATCGACCCCGCCTTCGCCGGCGCGTAGGCGTAGCGACCTTTGTCGATCGAGACACCGGCGGCCTGTGCCTGGGCGTACATCTTGCCGATGACGGTAGGAATCTCCGCCCGCGTCGGCAGCGTCGCCACGAGGCGCGGCACGGTTTCCTCGACGGTCCCGGTCGCTGTGGGATGCTGTGCCCGCGCGATCTGCACATGCAGGTTCTGCAGCGCGCGTTGCGCCGGGAGGAGCGCCGCTATGGCGAGCGCGGCCGCCGCAGCGAACGCCGCGAGGCCCGCCTGGCCAGCGGGGCCGAGCCGTGCGATCTGGTACTGCAGTTGCGGCACGAGCTGCCCGGCCGCTTCCCGCAGCGGCCCGAGGAGCTCGGTGCCCGGCCGCGCGCGCACCGCCGGCGGCCGGACAGGCGTGGGCTCGACGACGTTGGCCACGACCGGCAAAGCGGCGGGCGACGAAACTCGCACCTCGTTCGCCGGCTCCTCGACCACGACCGCGTCGATCTCTTCGGCGGCCGTCACGGGCTCGGTCGTCTGCGGGAGTGATTCCGTTGTGCTCATAGCTGTTGCCTCCACTCCGCGCTCACCGCGAAGCGCACCGGGCGCTGCGGGTCGTCGCTGCGGACTTCGTGACTCTCGAGCATCGGGTAGCGAAGCAGCACGCTGCTCTGCAGCCGCGCCACATAGGCGAGCACCCGCGGCAGGTCGCGCGACTCGCCGGTGACGCGCACGATGTGCTTGGACTCGTCGGGCTCGACCGACAACAATGCGATGTCGCTTGCCGAGTCGTGGCTCGCGCCTTCCAGCTCCGCGAGCAGGCGCGTCCAGGGCGTGGTCAGCTGCTGCGCGACGTTCCCGACCTCCTGGGTGAGGCCCGCGTTGCGGGCGTCCTGTGTCGGATCGCGATGGGCACGGCGATTGACGTCGGCCAGTTTCACCTCGAGTCCGGCGCGCGCGGCCTCGAGCCGGCGGTACTCGACGCAGGCTGCAGCCGTTGCGACTGCCCCGGCCAGCAGCAGCAGCGTGCCCGCGAGTGTCAATGGCCTGCGCCGTCCGGAGAAATCGACGCTGATGAGAGGCGGGCCGCTCATGCTGCCATCCTGCGTGTCTGTGAGAGCCGCTGAAGCGTCGTCAGCGCGGCACCGGAGTCTTCCAGCCACTGCAGTCCACCCGCATCGGCGCTGCCCGCCGCGGCGATCGCGACCTCCCGCCAGGCATGCGGTGCTTCCACGTACACCTTGCCCTCCTCCGGTGCATGGCTCGCGAGCCGCCCGAAGGTCTGCAGGCGTTTCAGCTCCCGCGTCCAGTCGGCCCCGATGCGCACCACGTGCACGCGGTCCCAGCCGTGGCGCGCGAGTCGCGCCGCCGCCATCGAGCCCTGCTCGATGCTCACGAACCACGCGTTCGCCGCGGGCAGCGCGTCGCGCCACGCCGCGTAGGAGGCCACCAGTTGCGATTGCAGGGAGAGTAGCTTGCAGTCGTACGCCAGGCAGACGTTGCGCACCGCTGTGATCAGCTCCCCGGAGATGGCGCACACGACGCGGGTAGCGCGCGGCGGTGCCTCCGAGATACGCACGTCCCAGCCGGCCACCGCATCGCCATAGACGCTGCCGAGGAGCTGCCGTCCGTGCGCGAGCCGCTCGTCGTTGGAGCCGAGCGCCGCCACCCACGGCACGATGGCGTAGCGCGTCCAGTGATCCGCGAGCACGATGCGAATGCGGTTGCCGTGCCAGGGCTCCTGGGCGAGCAGCGTGCCGAGCGCCTCGAGCGGACGGTTCCAGGACTCGTCCCTGACGCCCTCGAAGCGTTGCTCGTGCTCGGCGGCGAGCTGCGGGTGCACGCCACGCTGCATCTTCACCAGGCAGAGGTGATGAGGCGAAACGTACGCCCCCACCTCGTCACGCCATAATGGTGACACGGTTCACCTCCTCGATGGTCGTCTGACCGCGCCGCACCAGGTCGAGCGCCGAGCTGCGGATCAGCTGCACTCCCGCCTGACGCGCCAGCTCCTTCAGTTGCCGTACCGGCACGCGGCTGACGATCGCCTCACGGATCTCGTCGTTGAGCACCATGAGCTCACCGACCGCCTTGCGGCCGTGGTAGCCGGTGCCGCGGCAGTGCTTGCAGCCCCGGCCCTTGCGGAACTTGAACGATGCACTCAACACCACGGACACGCGCGAGGCCTCGAGCAGCTCGCGCGCCGGCATGTAGGTCTCGCTGCACTGCTCACACACGATGCGTACCAGGCGCTGCGCCAGCACCGCCGACAGGGCCGACACGAAGCCGTGCGAATCCACACCCATGTGCACGAAGCGGCTGACGACGTCGAACACGTTGTTGGCGTGCACGGTGGTGAACACCAGGTGTCCGGTGAGCGCCGACTGGATGGCGATCTGCGCGGTCTCCGGATCGCGGATCTCGCCCACCATGATCTTGTCCGGATCGTGCCGCAGGATCGAGCGCAGACCGCGGGCGAAGGTGAGGCCCTTCTTCTCGTTCACGGGAATCTGCAGTACGCCCTGCAGCTGGTACTCGACCGGGTCTTCGATGGTAATGATCTTGTCGCGCCCGGTTTGCGTCTCGGAGATCGCCGCGTACAGCGTAGTGGTCTTGCCGCTGCCGGTGGGCCCCGTCACCAGCAGCATGCCGTACGGCAGCGCGCTCAGGCGGCGCAGCTGCGCGATGATCGCGTCGTCGAAGCCCAGCACGTCGAGGCGCAGGCCGCTCATCTTGGTGAGTGCCTGCTTGTCGAGGATGCGCAGCACCGCGTCCTCGCCGAAGATGCTGGGGATGATCGACACGCGGAAATCGATCGGCCGCCCGTTCACGGCGATCTTGAAGCGGCCGTCCTGCGGGATGCGCCGCTCGGCGATGTCGAGCTCCGACATCACCTTGATGCGGGAGATGATCTGCTCGGCGAGCTCCACGCCGCGCACCGTGGCGATGTCGGCGAGCACGCCGTCGAGGCGATAACGCACCAGCAGTCCCACGGCGCTCGACTCGAGGTGAATGTCGCTCGCCCCGGCGCGCAGCGCGTCGTACACGGTGGAATGCACCAGGCGCACCACCGGGCTCGCGTCCTCGGTGATCCTGACGTAGGAGAGGTCGTCGACCCCCTCCTCGCGCTTGGCGCCTTCCTGCGCGGCGGGCAGCACCGAGTCGATGGCGCGCAGCGCCTCCGCGCAGCGGGCCACCAGGTGGGCAAGCTCATCGCGCCCGGCGAGCGCCCACTCGAGCGGCGCCGTCAGCCGCAGCTCGAGCCAACCGCGGAGGGCCTCATCGAACGGGTCCGTGAAGATAGCCACCAGCCGTTCGTTCTGGTGCACCACGACACAGCGACGGCGGGTGGCGTCCGCGGGCGACAGTACGGAAAAGTCCGGCTGCAGCTGCGTGAGCTCGTGTGAGGGAATGAAGCGATAGTCGAACGCCTGCGCGAGCGCCTGCGCGTAGCGATCGCCCGTCAGCCCGCTCGCCTCGGCCAGCACCTCGTAAATCGGTCGATTGGTGCGCTCGGCCTCCTCCATGGCGCGCGCGATCGCGCTCTCATCGATCCTGGCGGTAGCGGGTCCGGGCACGCCGCGGGGCGCGCCGCTGGCGGCGCCCGCGCCGGTGTTGGCAGACGCGGCGGGCGGGCCCACGGCCAGAGTTTCCACCGCCGCGTTCACCGAATGCTTCCGGCGAGCTGGAAGATCGGGAAATACATGAGCACCACGATTACCCCGATGATCAGGCCGATGAAGATCATGAGCACCGGCTCGATCAGCCGCGTGACGACCGCAACCCAGCGCGCGAGCTCCTCGTCGAAGAAATCGGCGATGCGCTCCATCATCTCGCCCATGTTGCCGCTGCGCTCGCCGACACGAAGCATGCGTGCCGCCACCGCGGTCGTCAGGCCGTGACGTTCCATGGCCTCGGCGATCGACTGGCCCTCGGTCACCGCACGCGTTGCCGATGCATAGGCGGCACGTGAGCTGGGACGCACCACGCCTGCAGACATGCGCAGTGCCGAAACTGCCGGGATGCCGCCGCGAATCAACATGCCGGTCGTGCGATAGAGCCGCGCCAGCTGGTAGACGTGCAGCTGACGACCCACGGCCGGGATGCGGGCGATCCACGCGCCGGCCGCCGCGCGGGTCGCCGGGCGCGATAGCGCGTAGCCCGCGGCGGCGAGCGCGGCCACGAGTGCGACCACCACCACGGCCGCGTGCTCATCGAGCAGCTGTCCCCACTGCAGCAGCAGTCGCGAAGCGAGCGGCAGGTCGGTACCGACGTCCTCGTAGATGCTGCTGAAGCGCGGCACCACGTATCCCAGCAGGAAGAAACTCACGAGCAGGCCCGCCACCAGCAGCACCGCCGGATAGATGCAGGCGTTGACCAGCGTCTTGCGCAGCGCATCCGCCTGCTGTTGATAGGCGATGTAGCGCGTCAGCGCCTCGCGCAGCGCGCCGGACTTCTCGCTCGCCCGCACCGCCGCTATGTACAGCTCCGGGAAGGACGCCGGATGTTCGGCGATCGCAGTTGCCAGAGTCTGACCTTCATACAGGCGTTGCAGGATCTGCTCGAGGATACGCTGTGTGCCGGTGTTGGATTCCTTCTGGGCGAGCGCTTCGAGCGCTTCGACCAGCGACAGGCCCGCGTCCAGCAGCGACACCAGCTGCTGGCTGAAGACTGCGAGATGCAGCTGCGGGGTATTGAGCAGCCGCCGCAGACGACGCACCGGCTCGAGGGAGATGAGCCGCAGATCCCGCAGCGCGATCTGCCGGCGTGCATCGGCTTCGTTGACCGCATCGATAACACACGTGCTCACGCCGGAGCCATCGAGTACCTTGGCACGAAACTCCACGGTGAATCACCAGTTGGTGATGTCTTCGTCCTCGCCCGTACCACCGGGCTGACCATCACGGCCGTAGGACATCAGGTCGAAATCGTTCTGGTGCGCACCCGGCTGCGTGTAGACATAGGGATGTCCCCAGGGGTCGAGCGGCACGGCTTTCTTCAGGTACGGGCCTCCCCAGTTGGGCATGCCGGCGGGCGCGGTGTTGAGTGCCGAGAGTCCCTCCTCGGTGGTCGGCAGCCGTCCGACATCGAGCCGGAACTGCTCGAGCGCCTTGTCGAGCGCATCGATCTGCGCGTGCGCGGCCTTGACGCGCGACTTGCCAACCTGTGCGAAGTAGCGCGGCGCAACAAAGCCGGCGAGCAACCCGATGATGACCATTACGACCAGCAGCTCGAGTAGGGTGAATCCGAAGCTGCGGCGATTGCGGGTGGCACCCTGTGTTGTAGTTAGCATGGTTCCATCGCGGCTGAGAGTGCCTCAGCGTGCCCTTAGTCGGCCCATGGTCGTGAAACACGCCCCAGACCGACAGTGGGCTGGCGCTCTAGGCCCGCGGGCAGAAGCACTTAGCCGCCCGGTAGGGATTTACAGTAGTTCAGCCCGGCCGCGGCTGAGCCAGCAGCGAGCGGTAGATGCGCAGTACCGTGGGCACGTAATGCCGCGTCTCCGCGAACGGCGGAATGCTGTGGCCGTAGCGGTCCACCGCGTCCTCACCGGCGTTGTAAGCGGCCAGTGTCAGCTCGAGGTTGTTACCATAACGTGTCAGGAGATCGCGCAGGTAATGCACGCCCGCCGTGATGTTCTGTTCCGGGTCGAAGGCATCGGCTACTCCGTAACGCCGGGCGGTGCCCGGTAGCAGTTGCATCAGACCCACCGCGCCGCGGCTGGAGACCGCGCGCGGGTTGAAGGCCGATTCCACCAGGATCACCGCCCGCACCAGCTCCGGGCGCACGGCATGCGAACGCGCCGCCCGTTCGATGAGATGGTCGAATTCACCCGATTTCGCCAGCCAGTTCTCCGGCCGGGCCTTGCGCTCCGCGGGCGGCGTGGCCAACAGCAGCCGGTAGCGCGCGTCGACGGGCACATTTGTGAAGTGCGTCACGCCGGCGCTATCGACAAAGCTGTAGATGTCGGCCTCGGCTACTTTGCCTGCGCCGACCAAGAACAGCGCCACCGCGCAGTGAAGGAGCGAAGCTGAGCGCATGAGGACCTTTTTACTCCGGAACGAACGCTGCGGCAGGTAGGGTAAGCCTTTAGGCGGGTGAGGTAGTGCTACCCATTGCGCCCGGCTGCAGACCCCGGAGCATTAGGGGAGATCGTAGGGAAGCTCGCGTACTAAAAAGATGTATACGCGCGATGCTACTGGAGGCATGATTGCCAAACGGGCCGAGGCTAATTACAGCCAACAATAACGGGGCCGGCCGCGATGGACCGGTGGGTACAACAGGGAGCAGCCCGGGCAGGCTGCGTGTGCGAGCAAGCGACGATCCAACGTCGACACACGCCTCCTCCGCTCGGTGTCAGGACATCCGGCCAATGACGGACCATGCACGTATCGTTCTCATCGAGGACCACGCGATCCTTCGCGACGGACTGCGCGCGCTCCTCGAGCTGGAATCCGACCTGAAGGTGGTGGGCGAAGCCGGCACTGCGGCCGAGGGCGCACGGGTCACGAGGACCTGCAATCCGACCCTCGTCATCACCGATCTGGCGATGCCGGGAGGCCTTGGGCTGCGGGCCATCGACGAGCTGCGCGCAGCGTGCCCGGGTGTGCGCGTACTGGTACTCACCGCCTACTGCACGGACGAGTACATTCATGCCGCCTTGAATGCCGGCGCGGACGGCTACGTGCTGAAGGACGCGAGCCGCGCGGAGCTCATGCACGCGGTGCGCGCGGTCATCTCGGGGCAAAAATACTTCTCCGAGCCGGTATCCGCTCGGCTGGTTTCCAACTACCTGCGGCGCAACGAGCCGGTGATGGCCGGCTGTCCGCGAATCACCGAGCGCGAACGCCAGGTGCTCACCAGGGTCGCGCTGGGTGAAACCAACAAGCGTGTCGCCCTGGCATTGCGTCTGAGCATCAAGACGATCGAGAAGCATCGTGCCAATCTGATGCGCAAACTCGACCTGCACAACACCGCCGCCGTCACGCTGTTTGCCGTCCGCAACGGCATGCTGCCGGTAGGCGAAGCCGAGGACGCCGAGCGCCGCGAGACCAACGCCGGCTGAGGCCGGACGCCCACGGACTTCGGGACCGCTCAGGCACGCTCGGGCTTGAGCGACTCCCCCGCCGCCAGGCGCCATTCGATGCGGGCGTGACTCCCGCTGCCCGACTCTCCCGAGGAAATGGTGAACTGGCCACCGGTCATCTCGGCGCGCTCGCGCAGGTTGTGGATGCCGCGGCCCGAGCGCAGCGAGGCGGCGGGTGTCGTCTTGCCGAGTCCCACGCCGTCGTCGTCGATCTCCAGCACCAGGCGATCGAGACTGCGCGACAGGGAAACGATCACCCGGTGCGCCTGCGCATGCTTCGCGACGTTGTTCAACAGCTCCTGCACGCTGCGGAACACCGCGATGCCGAGCCGCTCGGGCACGTCGGCATCGCTCACCGACACCGTCTCCTGCAGCTGCAGTGCCGGATAGCTCTGCGCGAATTCCCGGCAGAACCACGAGACAGCGGAAGCCGCTCCCAGGTCATCGAGCACCGGCGGCCGCAGGTTCATGGCGATGCCGCGCAGCTCCTCCAGCACGTCCTGCAGCCCGGTTACGGCGCGCCGTAACACCTGCAGCTGTGCTTCCGGCATACGCGACTGCAATGCCGGCTCGATCCGCTCGAGACTGTACTTTATGGCACTCAGCTGTTGACCGACCGAATCGTGCAGCTCGCGGGCGATACGCTTGCGCTCGTTCTCCTGCGCGGCAATCTGCTGCCGCGAGAGAGTCGCCAGCTCATTGCGCGAGCGGCGCAGCGCCTGTTCCGCCGTCTCGCGGCGCATGATCTCGTTCTGCAGATCGCGATTGGCGTCGCCGAGCTCGTCGGTGCGCATGCGCACGCGCGTCTCGAGCTCCGCATTGACGGCGTGCAGCGCCTCGCGCGCGAGATGCAGGTCGGTCACGTCGGCGACGATGGCGACCGCAAACACGTCGCTGGTCACCGCCGCCTCGGCGTCGACCGATGTCATGGGCCGTAGCGTGAGATGCAGCGCACGCCCGAGGATTGCGTCGCGGAGCTCGAATTCCTCGATTTCGCCGTTGCGCACACCGGATTCCGCCGTGATGAGCGCCGCCTGCAGCGCACAGGCCTCCGGAACGCAGCTGTCGTGCAGCAGCCCGTGGAGGTCACGGCCGAGCGCACCGGTGATGGAACCGAGATTCCAGCGCTCGACCACCCGATTCACGCGCATCACGCGGCCGGTCGAATCCAGCAGGCAGATGAGATCCGGCAGAGCGTCGACGGTGGTTTCCCACTCCGTTTTCGCGCGCGCGATCGACACACGCACGCGCTGCGTGTCGGACAGCACGTCGGGCGGCCCGCCGCTCTGCTCGGCCGGCCGGGCGCTCTGCTCTCGATCGATGGTCATGCTGCCTCCCCCACGCGCGTACAAACGAGCTTCCCTCCTCCGAGGGATTTCGTACAAGCTGCCTCCTTATAGCGACACCCTGCAGTATGCCCACACACCAGCACACTGTCGGACCCGATACATCATAATCGCGGCGCGCCCGAAGTGCGCGTCTGGAGTAGTATCGCAGCGCTGCAAAGGGAGGGAGGGACACGACGCAGCCAGCGGTAGGGAAATGGCGTAGAGAATTTCCACTGATCTTGGCCTAACCTGATCGTCGTGGTCGCCACAAACATCGCCGCTACCGGTACTGCCGACCCGGCAGCTGCCACCCCTGCCAACGTGCTGCCCGAGGTCCTGCCCGGATCCAGAATGGCGGGGCCGGCGGATTCGACCGCGGCCGGTGTGCGCCGCCGCACCACTACGGTGCTGCTGATCGATGAGCCGGGCATACCGCGTGACGGTCTGTGCGCCCTGCTGGAGAGCGACAGCGCGCTGGAGGTCATCGGGGTAGCCGCCGGTCGCCGCGAGGCGGTGCGCGCACTGCGGGCGGCGCAGCCGCACGTTGTCGTCATCGACCTCTCGGGTGATCTGCTGCAGGGCCGCGAGACGATCATCCACATCAAGCGCCGCTGGCCGCGCGTCGGTGTGCTGGTGCTCGTCCAGCCGGGCCGGGAGCACATCGAAACGGCGCTGCGAGCCGGAGCCGACGGCTACGTGCTGCTCGATGAGGAGTGCGCCGAATTGTTCAACGCCGTGCAGCGTATTGCCTCCGGCCGCGGCTACATCAGTCCGGCAACGCTCGATCGCATGGTCACTTCCTATCGCGGCAGCACCGATGGCGGTCCGCGCTCGCCCGCCCCGGAGGTGCTGACCGGGCGTGAGCGGGAAGTGATCGCCATGATTGCCAAGGGCTACCGCACGCGCGAGATGGCGCAAATCCTCTGCCTCAGTCACAAGACCGTCGAAAAGCACCGCGCCAACCTGATGCGCAAGCTCGGATTACGCTCGGCGGCGGCCGCCGCCGCGTACGCCATCACTCACGGGCTCGGTGGCCAGGAGGGTCGCAGCGCGCGTTGAGCTCCCGTCCGCGGCGCGGTGCTCAGTTCGGCAGCAGCCGGCGAACCGCCGCGATCAGGTCCGTCAGGTCGAACGGTTTGGTCAGAAACTCCTCCGCCCCTGCCTCGCGGGCGGCCGCCAGGTAAGCGTGCGTGCTGATCGCCTCCGGCTTGTACCCCAGGGGTCCGAAACTGCCGCCGCCGGAAATGGCGATCACGCGAATGCGCGGATAGCACCGCCGCAGGGTCTTGATCAGCTCGACACCATGCACCTTCGGCATGATGATGTCAGTGATCACGACATCGGGCGCCTGCCGCGCCACCGCATCCAGTCCTGCCGTGGCGTTGTTCGCGACGGTGACGGCATACCCGGCGCGCTCGAGCACGTGCCGGATCGCAGTACCGACTTCGACTTCATCATCGACCACGAGAATGTTGGCCATCGCTTGTTTCCTTCAGGCTCCGGCGCTGGCAGCCCGCGCGGGCCCCTGCCTTTGCCCCGCTGATGCCGCCGGCAGATAGACCGCGAACGTGGTACCGGAGCCGGGCCGGGAGCGCACGGTGATGACTCCGCCCATGGACGTGACGATTCCATGAACCACTGAGAGCCCGAGACCCGTGCCATCGCCGACTTCCCGGGTGGTGAAGAACGGCTCGAAGATGTGGGCGAGCACCGCGGGGTCCATGCCGTGCCCGGTGTCGCTCACCTCCAGGAGCTGATAGCGCCCGGGCTTCACCTGGCCATCGGCAGGGTTCTCGGCCACGCTCAGTGTCAGTGCGAGCTTACCGCCGCTGCCGCGCATCGCCTCGCACGCATTGGTGCAGAGATTGATCACCACCTGGTGCACGAGGCTGGCATCTCCCAGCACCGGCATCGCCTCGTCCCGGGCGTTGAACAGGATCTCGATGTTGGCGGGCACGATCGCCCGCAGCAGCGCCAGGGCTTCTTCCACCGGCGCCCGCAGCTGAAAGACCGTCGGCTGCTGCACGTCCATCTCACGGCTGAAGGTGAGGATGCGCGTGACGAGGCTGCGCGCCCGGTGTGCGGCGGCGGTCACTCGCGTCAGATACTCGGCCAGCTCCCCGCCCGTTGGCACTTCGGCGAGTGCCAGCTGCGAATACAGCAGAATGGGCGTCATGATGTTGTTGAACTCGTGCGCCACGCCTCCCGCCAACGTACCGATGGTGGCGATACGTTCGCGATGCAGCAGCTGCCGTTCCAGGTCGAGGCGCTTGTGCTCGGAGACCTCGCGCTCGCGGATCTCGAGGCTCAGCCGCTCGTTGGCGCCGACGAGCTCGCGACGCATGTGTTCGAGGTGATAGTTGAGCTCCTGCACCTCGCGAATGGAGCTGCCGACGTGCAGCTGGGCGTGGGTGTCGCCACTCGCCACACGCTGTGCGGCGTGCTGCAGGCGCACCATGGGTCGTGCGATCACCCAGGAAAGCCAGGCCGCCACCGCGATCGAGCTCGCGACGAAGAGCGCCATGGCGATCAGCACGCGCCGCTCAGCAGCGCGGATGCGCTCGAGCGTGGGCACCTCGTCGAAACCGAGGCGCAGCACCACCGAGTGATCGCCACGGGTCACGGTGTGCGTGATGAAATAGGTCTGATCGCTCTGATCGCCGAAGCGGAAGTCGTCGCGCGGCGGAGCGACCACGGGTGCTGTTGCGATCGAGCTGTGCAGCGTGCGCGGGCCGCCGCGAATCTCCGCGAACACCACCTGGCCGCTCAGCACGGCGCTGTCGAGAACCGCGACCGCGCGGCGGTCGAAATTCGGCTCGTCGATCGCCTCGAGCTCGTCGGCGACCAGACGGCTGTAGGCGCGCAGTTGATTGACGAACCGCTCGGCGTACCCCTCGTGAACGATCGCGGAAACTCCGAGGTACAGCAGCGGCACGAGTGCGGCGAGTATCACCAGCACCACGCTGATGAGGCGGACGCTCAGGCTGCTGACTAGTCGCTCCATAGCACGCGGATGACCCGGATCTGCGGATTGTGCCCCACGTCGCGCTGCCACATGAAGCTCACCGCATTGGGGTCGGCCTTGAGCGCGGCGATCAGGTCGCTGGCGCGGTCATATTCCGTCGGTCGCAGCCATCCCTGGCGGTTCACGCCGATGAGTATCTGCCGGTCGTAGTTCGACTGCGACATGGCGACGATCTGCTGCAGGAATATCTCATCGAGCAGCGCATCGCTGCGGTTGCGCAGCGGACGGAGCGGGCTGCCGTTGACGAGCACCGGCAGACCGAGAAAGAGCTTGCGCACGGCGACCGAGTCGAGCTCCTGCACCGGGCTGTCGGCACGTACCACGAGCACCACCGCCTGCGAAGCGGGCCGCGCCGGCGCCGCCAGGCAGAGGAGCAGAATTATCGTGAGTAGAGGGCGCACGGCGTTTTACAGGAATGCAGCGCTCCACTGCAGCCGGATGTCGGAGAAGTGGCCGTCCAGTGTGTTGGTGTCCGAGAGCTGCAGCGTCACTGCCTGGCGCCGCACGAAGTCCCAGCGCAGGCCGATGACGTTGCGCTGGCGCACGAACAACGGAAAGAGCTTCAGGTAGTCGTTGTGGCCGGCGTCGGCGGAACCCTCCCAGCGCAGGAAGCCCGTGAGGTCGTGAGGCAGACGCCTTTCGGCTTCCACGTAGCCGACCCCGAAGCTGCCGCTCACCGAGGCAACCGGCGAGTTGAGCTCGGTCTGCGCGTGATACCAGGTCGCCAGGAATTTCCACTCGTCGGCCGCGTAGATGCCGAATGCACCGATCAGCTTCAGATCGACATGATCGAGGCCGGGCAGCGGCGGGGCGGCGAGTCCGATCGTGGGCAGCTCGTCGGTTGCGGCGACAAGTCCAAAACCGGTTTCGGTGAACTCGCCCGGGTGCAGCGAGGCGCGCGCCTGGAAGCCTACCTGGTGATGCTCGTGGTCGGGATGCAGCAGGTCGAAAGGCTCGAGACCCTTGGTGGTGATGATCGGTGCGAGCCCGCCCGCAATGGCCGCGCGCAGCCGCCAGCTGCCGAAGACCTTGTGGCCCGATTCGATCAGCATCCCGGTGAAGTG
>Ga0307471_100000441_pt1 | contig 21151 bp, 28 predicted proteins | sample atmos_gasesAM3C__2_FD_204566 | JGI IMG/M metagenome (GOLD analysis project Ga0307471, IMG submission 204566) | Hardwood forest soil microbial communities from Morgan-Monroe State Forest, Indiana, United States - atmos_gasesAM3C_515 | ecosystem: Environmental > Terrestrial > Soil > Temperate...
TGCCACGTAGGCACGCGGTCCGCGCTGCCGTCGAAGTAGCTTCCCAGCCAGCGAGCGCCCGCTGATGTGCAACCCCATTTGCTTCTACCGCCACGGGTGAGCTCACTCCGAGCTCATAAGCACCGCAATTGACACGACGAAGAGTGAGGCGCCACACGGTGCCTCACCCTTTTGCCATCAGTCACTGGATCCCCGTCGGTGGTGTTAGTCGCGCGGTGTTTCAACGGAGACGTCAACGTCAGGAAAAGTCTCCGATTGGCAGCAGCATCGAAGTCACACGCCCACCCCGGGTCTCCCCATGGGGAGGGTCAAGCGGTAGATCCGCCCTTTACTCTCCATCAAAGGAGGGCGCGAGTTCTGTATCAATGGTCCGCCAGAAGTCGCCCAGGTCAAACGACTGTAAGGAGCATGACATGGAAGCGAAACGAGCTACTCCGCATCCAACACGAGGTCACATCCGAGCGGAACCCTGAGAAGCGCCGGGCGGCTATCGAGCGGGCGTACGTCGAAGACGTGAGGTTCCTGGACTCGGCAGCCGATGTCGTGGGGCGGCAAGCTTTCAGCGACCGCCTTCAGAACATCCTTGACGGCGCTCCAGCGGACTTCGTGTTGGAGGAGGACGGCCCAGCGTACGTCGGCCCCGACACCGCCGCCCAGCCTTGGCGGTTCGGTCCGCCCGGCAATCCCGTCATCCGTGGGCTGGATGTACTCACGCTGCGTGACGGCAAGGTGAGCGTGGTGCGTGGCCTGATCGCAGGCTAGCCCCGGTTATTCACTGAGCCGCGTAAGCTGACTGCACGCGTCCGCGGAAAGGCCCTCCATGTAGGGGAAACTGTTGTCAGCACGCGTTGCGTTGTTGTGGAACCCGGAGGCGCAGGCGTGGTGGCCCATGTCGGAAGGCGCCAGGGCTAGGGCGTCCATTTCGCGTCCATTTCAGCCGTCGCGACCTGGCCGCTCCCTGCATGCTATGGCCGCTTGTTCGTACTGGGGTCGCGCTTCTTACGATCGTTCTTGCCACCCTTGGCAGGTTTCGATTCCCTTTCCCGGCACGCCTTTTCCCTTGCAGTATCAGCAACTTCACCTTCGGGCGTCCATTTCGCGTCCATTTCAGCGGCGGGGACGATCCGTAGGCCGGGTCCGTACTGGTAGTCGATGAAGTCGGCCAGCGCTTCAGCGCTGGCGTCGGTGGCGTGCACATAGAGTTTCATGGTCGTGGTGACCGTCGAATGCGGTGGAGCTAGGAGCCGCACGCTTCGTCAGCCGGTGCTGTCGTTCGGAGGCGGCAGGTGTCGCAACTGCTCGTTGATCTCGTCGCTGATGCGTCCCATCCGCTCAGCGATATCGGCGCAGGCCCGCGCGGTTCGCTGGACGCTACTGGGCTCGCGCCGCAAACGCGCACGGCGGAGAGCCCGCAACGAGCGCAGCGCCTCGATCATGAGGTTGCGTATGTCGTCGATCCGCTCCACGTGCGGGGTGGGAAGTGCGGCCGAACGCACGCGAGCGCTGAGCGTCTGCAGCAGTCCTTCAGCGCGAGCGAGGCCGACTACGGACTGACCACTGTCGATCACCGCCTGTAGTACCGCGCCGAGCGCGGTGAGCAACGGGCGGCAGACGTAGATCAGGTCAGCGCGGTCCCGTTCAGGCGGCGCCACGTCTCCGATCCAGACGCGAGACAGGAGCCCGACCGCGGCAGCTCGCCCTTCTTCGAATCCCGTGTCCCACCCGTCCACCTGCTCGCGCGTGTAGGTGACGGCCTCCCTGGTCTCGATGGCGAGCGTGATGCGTGAGCACTCTGGCCAGTTATGGAGGGCGGCCGGCGCCAGCGCTGGTATCGACACCGAGCGCACGCCGGTGCCCGGCGCCGGACGCGCCGCGATGATGATCTGGGGAGGCGTGCGCGTGATGGTCACGTCGAGCAGGCCGTTGATGCCCGCGAGGGCGCGGATGACGGCTTCCAGTTCACGGTCGGCAGGCCGAAAGGCGTCGCGAGCGCGCGCGAGTTCGGGGTCATCGTGGGTGAAGAGCCACGGCAGCACCGCCAGCTGCAGCGAGAGCGCCGTCTCCTGAAGGGCTGCGAACTCGGCGGCGAACTCGCGGTCGGAGATGGTCTCTTCCTTCACCGGCACCGCGACGCCGTCTTCGGTTCGCTCCTGGGTGAGCTTGACGCCGTCGTCGAGGACATTGACGCCGCCGTGCGCGCCGGCGTTGCGGATGTGCATCTGTGCTGCGTCATGCCAGGACTCGCCGAGCGCGGCGAGCTCGGTGATGATCTCGCCGGCCTGGACGCCGCGTGCCACCCCACCGCTGTAGACACCATTGGCGGCACCGCGCAGCGCGCGAGCGGCGATGACGAGCACGGCGCCGAGCTCGCGCAGCGGCCCTTCGAGCATCTGTTCGTAGACGTCAACGAGCAGGTGGATATTGTGACGCCGATGTTCCTCGTCAGCGAGGGGCGCAGCGCCGACGCGTTCGACCTGCTCGGTGATCTGGCGCAACGCACTGTTGATGCGACGCACCATTTCATCGACATCTCCACGCCACCCAGGAACCTTGCGATCGGCGGCGTCGATGAGATCGCGCACGAGTACGGCGCGCTGGCACAGCAGCACGGGATCGGCGGCGGCCGCGGACAACACGATCGACGGCAGCAGCACGAAAGCATGCGAGTCGCTCAGTTCGGCGGCGCCGGGAATGCCCGCCAGGCCGGTGCGCACGCGAGTGGCCGCGTCGGCGACGCTGCTGGGCTGGCCACCGACGGCATCCCAGGCGATGGCGGCGAAGTCGAGCACGGTCCGTGACATCCAGCGCCCGGGCACCAGCAGTGCCTCGATACGCCCGACCAGCTCCGCGAGGCGGCTGGCAGTCACGCCGGCGGCATCCAGTTGCGTCTGGCCAGCCTGCTGACGCTGCGTCGCGTCCTCGATGTCGGAGGCGACGACGGCCGACAGGAGCGTGAGGTAGCCGGTGACCATCCCGCAGATAGCACGGGTCAGGAGCCGGTGCATGGCTCGCATCTCGACCGGCGGCACGATCGCGCACAGCTGCGACGACTGTTCGATGAGCGACTCGATGCACGCGCTGACGCCGCGGAAGGTTTCCAAGCTAGGCTTGTCGTCGGCCCAGGACGACGCCTCGACGTCGTCCTGGAGCTCACGGAGTGCATCCGGGATGCTCGCCAGCGCCGGCTGGAACACGGTCTCAATGTAGGTGGCCGCGTCGGTGATGGTGTCCCGCCGGGCGAAGGCGGGATCGGCAATCCGGGCGGCTTCGGCGCGCGCGAGCAGGCGCTCGAAGGCTGCCTTGTAGGTATGCCGCCGTAGCTTCACGGATGGATCGACGGTGCCCTCAGGGAGCGGCGCGCCGCAGCGGGTGCACCGATGATCGCGATTGACGACCGTGGTCTGGCTGCACGTGTCGCAGGTGAACTGCGCGAACGCCAGGGCGAACTTGATGTTGCCGCCGCCGGGCGCCGCGACCTCCGTGCCGCCGACGCTCAGCACGCCACCGCACAGCGGACAGGCCGCTGCATCGAGCTTGGCGTAGTTGCGACCGCAGTTCGTGCAGATGACGCCGTCAGTCGCCATCGCTTCCATCCTTGCGCCGGCGGTCACGGCGAGCTGCGCCGTGCTTGACGTGCTGGCTGAGTGGTTCGGCTGTCGTGAGGACTGTGCCGTCGGCGCGCGTCACCTTCTCCTCATATAGGTCGTGCTCACGGTCAATGAATCGCTCCATGCTGGCGACGGTGCCGTCTGCCTGTACCACCTCGCCGCCGCGGCCCTCGAACAGCGTGCGCTTGGAAGGCGTACGCCGCAGGTTCTTCAGAGTGCGCGTCTCGTAGACCCGCTCCCGACGTCGCACCACGCGGGTGACGCGCCGCCGCAGCAGTGCGTGGCAGTGTGGACATGGCTGGCGGTCTGCCGGCGCGATCATGGTGTCGTCCGCCATCACGGTGAGGCACCCGGCGCACACCACGCCAAGCACCGTGCTCTCGACGATAGTGATGTACGGCTCCGACGACCACGGACGCCGCAGCAGTTCACGGGGATCGGAGAAGGGAAACTCTTCGGGGTTGTCGACGGGTGGGGGGTCGGCTCGATTCAACGCAGTGGCTCCAATCGGACTGGGAGCCGATGGCTGCGAACGGCGGGCTCGAGACCGGTCCTTGGAGTCGGATTGTCCGGCGAACGTCTGTACGCCGTCAAGGAGGGATGGAGCGGCCCGCCTACGGCCGGCTCGTCGCTGCATGACTCGCGTCGATGTCGGGCGTGCTCATCACGTCCGCGGTCCCCGAAGGTACTGCGTCCGCTGGGGGAGCACGGCCTCTCGACTAGGAGAGCCCGGCCGCCAGTTCCCTGAGACGCGATCACGTCGTTTGGTAGTTCGGATGCCGGAGAGACTTGCCAGCCAATTTCAGCCACAAGGCACCCTTCTGCCATGGATCGCGCGCCGTGCGACTCCTCAGCTGCGGCCAATCGCCATTCGTGCCCTCTTCACACCGAGAAGCGCTCGCTGATCACCAGTTGGCGGCCGACGTCAAGCGCCTCCCCCGTTCCGGTACTTTCTCTGCTCCCCCAGAGGAATGGAACCCCCCATTACTCGTCGAGCCGCGAGCGCGCTCGCTCTCCCTCCGCCATTTGTCGTCCGTCCATGAGACGTTCGCAACCGCTGCCAGAACAGCGGGTGAACGTGGCGCAACCTCCACCCGAGACCGGCGTATCCTGCCGTTCACGATCGGCTAAGTGGGGAGGCAAACATGGCGCAGCAGACGACGGTGCCGCTCGACCAGATGGCACAGCACCTCTTCGGGCTCATCGACGCCCTTGACGCCGAGGCGGTCAAGGGACTGGTCACCAACGACTGCGAGGAGGTCGATGAGATCAGCCGCACCTGGAGGCGTGGGCGGGCCGCTATCGCAGGCTACTTCGACGAGGTACTGAGCACGATCTCGGACGTCCACACCGACGTGGGCGACGTCGCCATCCGCGAGTGGGCCGACACCGGCGTGGTCACCTGCGTCATCGATCAGACCTACCGGTACGAGGGGAAGATGGAGCGGATCACCGCGCCCACCACGCTCGTGTTCCGCCGCGAAAGCGGCGAATGGCGGATTGCCCTGATGCACACCGTGCCCCTGCCCGAGGCCGCGACGTCATGAATCTACCGCGCGAGCTTCGCCGCTGCCTCCCCGGTGGGGACCGCGGGGCGCACCTGGACTGAGAAATCGGTCGAGTACCGACTTCTGCGCGCCGGATTACAGGGACACTCCGAGCTCACGGGTGGTACCTCCGCGGACGGGCCGGTTCGACAAGCCCATCATGCGAACAGCACCTCCAGGGTGGCGAGTGAGGAGGCGAATCCCTCAACCTCCGAGCAGCCGAGCCTCGGCCGTGGCCGCCAATTAGCCATGACCGGAGCCGTGGAGCGGTCCGCGGATGGTGGACGAACATAGCCGTGAAAGGGATTCGAGTTCTGCCGCCACGCGTCGAATTCGTCCGGTAACTGGTCTGGAGGGCGAGGGGGCCGCCGGTTCGAGTGCGGCCAGTCGCACCTTGACACAGCCAGCCGAGCCCGAACGACGAGAACATGATGTCACTTCCGCTCAGGTCCTCACGGCCTAGAGTGACAACTACTGACAAAGGCTTCGTCGATTGCACCATGGGTATGGCGTCCATTCGTCCACGAGAGCGCATATGGCTCTCACCCAGACCACGGATCTTCCCGCGCACGCGCCCTACGTTGGGCCTTTTCAAACGACATTTCTCGCCACTGATTTTGGGGCCCTGACGTTGTCTGCGTTTGGGAGTCGTTCCGACGCGTTCGATCGCAACGAGATGAAGGTCGTCGATCACCTCCATGATCACGTCGTGATCGGTTACATCAAGCGGTTCGTAATGCCATACCTTGCCAGGCCGGTAATCGTGAGTACGACGAAGGCGTCGAGGGCTTATCGCGATCAAAGTGGGTGCTTCCCACCCCCACGTCTCGACCTTCGTGTCTTGGTCGGTGCTCATCGCCTCGACTCTCGCACGCGCGGGCGCGACCGTTTCTTCGCCCCTGTGGGCCCACGTCTACTCAGTTGGTCACCCAAAGGTCTCAACCTCAGTTGTGGCAAGCACGTGGTGTTGCCAACTAACAGTGCACTCGAATAGATAGCGTCGGCAGCACGCCCAAGGTGGATGTGCGATGATCACTAGTTACATTGACAGCGATGCTATTCTCATCATGCCCAGAGCGCTACGCTATCGCAACTATGGTGTGTACGTGTTCGAAGAGCGTGGGCAGCCGCATCATCTGCCGCACGCGCATGTGCTGCTTCGAGGGCGTCGCGTAGCCTCGTTCGCGATCCTAACTCTTACCCTTCTGTTCGAAGTTGAGACGCTTCCAGCAGGCTTAATCGAAGAGATTCAACAGAAGCAGCAGATCATCCTCGATATCTGGGTGGAGTTAAACGGCAATGACTAACACCTTGCATGATGCGTGGCGAGAGCCAGGCTACAGCGACATCGTGGCTGCTCGACGCGCTGACAGTTGGATCGAAGTCGAGTTCGCCAACGGTGACATCGTCCGAGCGTCGCCTGATGCTTTAGGAGTCCATGCGGCAGATTTCGCCGTAGAAGTCGTCCCTGACGAGCCCTTGAGCATCCAGGTAATCGATCGAGATGGCGGTAGAGTCGAGGTGAGCTGGACGCTCATTCGCGGTGCAACCGACCAAGGGTTTGCGCAAACCCTGTGGCAGCACGACCTCGAAGAGTCAAAAATGGTTGGACTTCGTCTGAGAGCGCTTCGGGAGGACCGTGGCCTCAGCAAGCAAGAGTTGGCGAAGCGAGTCGGGACGACCCCCACACAACTGTCGAAGGGTGAAAGTGGCAGTGTTGACCTGCGCATTTCTACTGTGCAATCGCTGCTTAGGGCCATGGACGCCAGTCTGGCCGACATCGCCGGCGCCGATGCGCCGATCGTTTCTCTTCGCGAACTCCGCAAACACGCCCAAGGCGCTGGCGTCCCGAACGACGTAATCGATCGCCTGCTCAGCGGAGTAGCACGTCGTGCTGTGCCGGAGATTTTGGCGCGGGCATTCCGCTGGACCCGGGATGCCCTGCTTGACGGCGTACCTGTAAACCAGCCTCCCCCAGCCGAGGTACGTTTCAAACTCATCCACCCGGGAGCACCGCGCGAGTCCGCGTTGATCAACCTCGCTTATTTGGTCTCCCAAGCTATCCGCCAAGCTGCGTCCGGCCCGTCGTACAACGGTATCGACTCGGATCCTGCGAGGATTCGCAGCCTCGCCGCTGACGATGCCGGGAAGGTGACACTCGACTCGCTCGTGGGATGGATGTGGAATGCCGGCATACCCGTTATACCGCTGTTTGGTCGCGGAGGGTTTGCGGGCACTGCCTGGGTTGTCGATGGCGATCCTGTTGTTGTGCTCAAGGACATGCGTAATTTCGCAAGCCTTTGGCTCTTCGACCTCGCGCATGAACTCGGCCATCTCGCTCGTGGTCATCTCGCTCGCGGCGGGATCATTGACGTTGATGCTCCACAAGTCCAACCCGAGGAGGATCAAGAGGAGCAGGATGCGAGCGCTTTCGCGTTGCAACTTCTGCTTCCAGAGTATCAAGCCTTACTTAGCCAGGTTCGGGTCGAAGCACGCGGCAGTCACCTCCGATTCAAGAATGCCGTCGCAACAGTCGCGCAGCGCGCTGACGTCCGTGTCGGTCTCCTCGGAATGGTGGCCGCGTATGCGCTGACCGAGGTCGGGGAGTACAAGGATCGTTGGGGCTCCGCGACCAACCTGGCGCGACCGGAAGGCTCGGGGCGTGGGCCCGTGCAGCGCGCGCTTTGGGAACACCTTGATCCCGGCCGCTTGCCCGCCGTAGATCGAGCGATTGTGCAGGCTGTCATTGGAGAGCCGGAGGCGTAGCCCTTGAGTTCTATCGGCAGCGTCACGCATTTCGTTTGACATCCCACCACCGGGTACTGGACTGCGGTTACCTCGTCTGAAGGCGACGCGTTCCGTAGCAACTGTCTTGCGGCGTCGACGAAACCTGGACTACGCTTCTGCGGGTGCGAGCCAGCGGCAGTAACCGTACGATTAGCTGCCTCGCGTCGACCGCTTGGCGCCGGCCTTCGCACAAGAGGTAGTGCTGGTCTTGATCGAGAACGTCCAGATGGTTCTGGGGCCGGCCGACTGGCGCCTGGTCGAAGGTATCTACCGACAGCTGTGCCGCATCGCCAAAACAGAGGCAGCAGCGCATCTTCCCGCCGCGCTTCCTGGCTTCCTCGCCCAGGCGCTGGGGCGTGTCTCGAGTGGCTATGTAGGACACGAGGCCGAGCTGGCTGATCGCGTTCGCCAAGCCTTCGCGTTGGTTGATGAGGACACCACGGATCGTCCTCAGTCGTGCCGTCGTCTCTACTTCGACGAGCGACTCCTCACACACTCGCCGGCAGTTGGATTCACCGAGTACAACCCGCCCTCACCGCAACGCCGCCGTCCGACGCCCTACGAGGCGGCGTTGGAAACGTGTCGCCGCTTGCGGGACCTTCACACCCTCCAAACGCTGATCAGGGACGATCTAAGATGCGCGGCGATCTTAGGCGGATCGATCAGCTACGGCCGCTTCATCAACGTTCGTGGGGCTAGCTGGGGTCGCGGGCAAGAAACGAAAGCGCGTCAGGCTCCTGAGACCTCGGAGGTTGCTGTCGCGTCGGCGCCAGGTCGCGCTGACGAGCTCCTCGACGGCAGCGATACGGACTTGGTCTTGGTGCTCAATGAGTATGCGGACCTCAACCGTTTGGGCGATCGACTGGCTAGCCTCACTGGAGCAGCGACCGCTGAGGTTGACGAGCTGCGGGTGCGGATTCAGACGTTTCCAACGCTCACCTTCGACGACCACCGCATGTTCAGTCACAAGCTCCCCCTGTGGAATGAGCAGTCCGACCCTCTGTTGGATAAATTGGGGTTGGAAGGCAAGTACATCCTCAGTCTTCACATCTTTTCGCGCTCAGACTTCGACCATCTCCTGCTCCATGATCTCCCAGCCCTTGAGTTCGCTCACGAGGGCGCTGTCCGTACGCTGTCGGATTACCGGCCCGATCCGGCAAACAACCGAGCCGATCAGCAACGCGACTTCGCGGGCTCTGACTTATGGATGGAGAGGCCGTTCGACCCGGTAGAGCACGGATTCCAAGCGAGGACAGCCGTTTGCGTGATCAACGAGGGGCGCTACCACCCTGGGATGTACCAGAACCTCATTCTTCCACGGTTCGACCTGAGATGGGATGACTTGTCCACACCGGTCTCGCGACAGCTTGAAGCCTTTCGCTGGAAGATCGTCGAACGGCTACGCCGGGAGAAAGCGCAGTGGCCCTACGAGCGGCTCCGTCTCAGCCTGTCGCACACGCGTAGTGAAGTCTTCGCGCCTCACGTCGTGCGGAGCGTTGATGAAGGCTTGATCATCTAGCGCGGGCTCGGCAGGTACCGATCAGCATCGTACATGTAGGCGCTTCCGTGAATCTCTTCCGAGGCCCGGACCGCAGAGGCATCCCAGATCGCGAGACTCGGAGCAATCCGTCCCGCCAGACGGGTCAGCCCCCGACGTCAAACAGAGATGGCTGAAGCGCAGTGATAGGGCCGACCTGGCGCACCTTCAGAGTAGTGCCCATGTTTATATCCAACTCCATCGCAGAGTGGTCGGTCAAACCGCCTTGCCGTGTCTCGTGCAGATAGGAGCATTCCCGGACCTTCGTCGCGACCACGCGATCGACCAAACAATGATCGAACCGATAGCCTTCACCTCCGCGATCGATCCAGCTGTACTCTTGCCGATTCGGCTCTACTAACCTGAAGGCATCGACCAGGCCTGAAGCTGAAAGCGTGTCGAATACCGCGTACTCCCACTCGCCAAAGAAACCGTGGCGCGGCACATGGTGGCGATCCAACAGGTTGAAATCGCCGATCACAAGGCGCACCTTCTCGTGCGAGAGGCCATCCAGCCAGCGGCACATCTCTACAAGAAAGCGACGCTTTCGTTCTGTCTTCTCTGGTGATGCATCGCGAGATGGGACATACACCCCAACGACCACGACGTGTGAGTCCTGGAAAACCGCCGCAGAAGCCCGCCAGGGAAGGAATGCGGGCCCAGCTAGCGCGTCCGCGACCTCAAGCCGGGTGGCCAAGAGGACGCCGCGTTCGTCAGCTGGCGGCTTCTGCCATATCGTCGCGTATCCAGCCACGGCTAGACAATCGACCAACATCGTGCTGCCGCTTCCAGTCCCAAGTTCGCTCAACACAAGGACATCGTCACTGCGGCCGCTTAGCCACGCGAGTTGTCGTTCGGCCCTGGTGGGCGATGGATTGCCAACGTTGATGGTTAGCAGTTTCATGCTATGAGGCGGTCGGCGCACGCATCGCTTGGACACGGCTTGCCACTGCTGCGGCGATCTCGAGCGGTGGCGTCGTTGCGCTGTCAAATCGGATAATGCGGTCCCCGCAGCATTCGCCAAGTTGGTCCGCAACGGCTTGGTACAGCTTGGCTTCCTGTTCGGAGTCCCCCTCTCGCTCGAAACGGGTTGAACCGAGCCGCGCCGAGCGACGACGAAGGAGGACTTCGCGTGGACAATCCAAGAATACGGTCAAGGTTGGAGTAGGAAACTCGCGATTGAGAGCGACAATGTAGGAGAGCGGTACGCTATCGAGAGTCTGCAGTACCAGCGATGAGGGGACATATCTATCGCTGATCACAACGGCGCCCTGCGCTACCGTGGGCGTTATCTCGGTTTCCACGTGGTACCAACGGTCAGCGGCGATGAGCGCCGCGAGAGCGGCGCCGCGAATCCACTCGGACGCAGCTTTGACGAAGTCCCCCAGCTCGGTACTAGTCGGCTCCTTGGTTGCAAGGCACTCAATACCGCGAGCGGCCAAAGTGGTGGCGAGTGCCTTGACCGTTGTTGATTTACCAGCTCCGTGCGGGCCCTCGACCACGATCAGTGGTCCATCGCCGAGCGCTGACTGCCGCTCATCCCACAGTTCGCTTGCCCACGGGTACTCGGCTAGCACGGCCGGTTGCACACCTCCGAGTCATGATCGCCAACTTGACCGCCAGTCGCAATCACGGCAGCTGGACATCCCTTTCCGCAGCCGGCAGCGACCTCACACGATTGACAGTTTGCGTTTTCACCCATGTGCAGTTCGCCCTCTGCGTGAAAGGCGCAGATCTTCTCCGCGACCCCGTCGTCGCGCAAAACGTTACCGGCCAGGAAGCTCTCAGGCGCGTACCGTGACGCTTGGGAGCGAGCAGCGAACACGAGATACGGACAGTAGGCGACGTCGCCATTGGCAAAGATGTAGAAGATGTCCCCGGCCGCACAGCCGGAGAGCGGACGACCTGTCGGAGGAAAGCGAATATATACAGGTTCGAGGCTGGTGGAGTCAGCTTTCTCCACCGCGGCTGCGATTCCGCGCATGGTTTGTTGAGAAGCACCGAGCTTGCGCGCACTCCCGACGCCCCTGCCCATTGGAGAGAGCGGGTTCATCAATACGTATTCGGCCCCTACGCGGTCACCAAGTTGGCAAAGCTGCACGAAGTCCTCCGGCCGAGAGGCTGCGGTGGGCGTCGCCAGGATCCCCTTGACCAGGTCCCGGCTGGCCAGCAGCCTTAGGCCTCCCATCGTCTGCTCGAACGCCCCGCTCTTTCCCCGGAGCTGATCGTGGGTCGCTGCGTTGAAACCGTCGATGCTCACGTTGACGTGGACGTTTTCGTAGCTTGAAAGGCGGTCTGTGGACTCTTGATCAATGAGGGTGGCATTGGAGCAGACGGTAACGCTGCTCATCGCCTTCATGCGATCCAGGATCGCGAACAGATCGGGATGCGCGAAGGGTTCGCCACCGGTCAGCGTCACTCGCTTGACCGTTGTCTGCGTCAACAGGGGCACGACACGGGCGTCGATTTCCTCCAGGCTGAGGTCGCGACCCACTTGGGTCGATGAGACAAAGCAGTGAGCGCAGTGGAGATTGCAGCGCTCGGTGATTTGAATGAGCGCCTTCCTCGTCCCCGGTGCGGGACCGGTGCGGAAGTAACAGGACGAGTGCTGATCCACGTTAGCCATGCGGCGCGTGGCTGAGTGCGAGTTGCTCACGGTCACTGGTCGTTCCGCCCGCATTGGAAGGCCGCGCATCACGGGACTAGAATGACGGGTCGAACGAGTTCGCTGGTGTAGTCGCGGGTAACTGCCGGATCACCGGAAGAGGATACCCGAAGCCATTCCGCCGTACGAGGCGAGACTCTTGCTCGCCTCGCTGGCAGAACCACGCGCGTGAGGTCAGGGGCCCGCCGCGCTAGAGCCAGGCGCGGCTGGTAGCGCCAGCGTCGAGGGGCCCACGATGACCATCTGTCGTCACCGTACGCCGATGCACCGGCTATGGCGCTCAACTCACCCAGCCTGGCCGGCCTCGAAAGACAGCCTCCGCGCCCGCGACCACACCGTGGTGCGATCGAGCAATAGTGTTGCCACTCGATCGGCGGGTCGGGGCACGTCGAGATCGCCGCACCGATGAGAGTCGATGAACAGGACGACGCATCGCGACCCGATGACGCGCGACGATGCGTACACGATTCCATCGATGGAATCGCCCAATTCATCGCGCACGTAATCGCGGATGTGCTCGGTCACGATCTGAGTTGGTGCGTACATCCCTGCCGCACCGCGAGCAGGGACTGAACGGGAAATGTCGTGAGCGAAGCTGGCGATAAAGCGTACGAATGGTCGCTGAGCGCGGCGCGCCTCATCGAAAATGCTCGGGACGTCGGGGAGACGTGTGAGATCAACTAGTCGCAAGAGACTCTGCGACACAAAGACACCAGCGGTGGTGGTGTCGTGGTGCGGATTCGCTTGTGCCTCCGTCTCGACGACGGCGGTAACCTCATCGTCGGCCGCATAAAACATCACCACGCCGTCCGCGCTCATGCGGTTGGCAGTGGCATTTTCTGCGGGCGGCGGCCCGAGACTGAGCGCGTCGCCGACGGCCACGGCCGCCGGGTGAACTCGCGCGCGCACCAACCGGCGGCCTGGCGGCCAGGTCACGACGAGGGCGGGCAGCCCGTGTTCGAGCTCGTCGAGCATCTGCCGAGGAGAAACGTAGTCGCTGTCGTAGGGATCGGTCTCCTCCCGAAGGAACAGGAACCGACGTTGTCGCACGGTCGCACAGAAGTCCGTCCAGCCGAGAAGGAGGCGGCGCTCAGGCGGAAGGCGCTCCCAGTTGCGGCGGCACCAGCCACGATCCCCAAAGGCCTTGAGAACGTCGCCGAGCAATTCTTCGTCGGCCTCGAACGCCTCGTTCTCCAAGACCTCGGCGGTGAGCAGAGGAACCTCGAACAGCACCTCGCCTTCGTCTCGCGGAAGCGTATCCGCATCGGTGTACTCGGACTCAAGACTTTCTGCGATGTGCTCGAGTAGCTCATCGACCGGTATCGCGATCGGGCGTCTCGCCGAGGCTTCGCAGTACGAACAAGCCGTCTCACATGCGCCGTCTCGCACAACCGCCTTGAGGGCTGGCTCGGTCAGATGCTCCGCGCAGACCGTGCTGTCGCCAGCGGATGCCCAGCCGCGTTCCCACTCCTCGATTTGGCGATCACTCCAATAGCCCACACCGTAAGCGTACTGAGTCGCTCGCGGCCGCGGGCGACGCGTCGCGGCGGGCACCCACATGAACAGGATGAGGCAGTCAACGAGGTGGGCATCCGCGCAGGTCCGCCGAATGCCACCGCCTGCGTCGTGCTATTCAGCCCTGCTTAGCAGGACCTCCGCCGCGGCTCTCGACACGTCATCCATCTCCTCGATAAGCCTATTGAGTTTGTCGAAGTTGGCCTTCCACTCCCGAAAGAGATGCTCTTCGGACGCCGTCTTAAGGCGACGCGAAACCGTTGTTCCTCCCAGCTTGCGCGACCACTGAAGGCAGCGCGGGTGCGGCTGCGGAGGGTCGGCCTGGCATTTGCAGGTAGGCTTTCCGCATACCGGATCCCGTGCAACGATGCTGCCCGGGCTGATGAAGCCGAGCTTGCCGATTTCCGACTTGAGACGAACGTAATGCTTGCGGAAGCGTTCTAGCTGTTTGTCAGCCAACGGGGCATCCCATGGGTTGCTGCCAGGGATCTGACAGTATATACTACTGTCAGATGGCCAGCCGCAAGGCAGCGTTGCACAGCCCGCATGCAGAGGTACTGCTCCAGCCTGCGCGGAGCGCTCGCAACGGAGCAAAGGTCGGCGACGCCGGTGGGTCTTCGGACCTCATCCGCTTGCTGACCCTCAACGTCTCTGGCCCGTCGCTCATAAGGGCGAGCAAGATCGTTGACTACTTGCTGAGACTCAGCCCCGACGTGATCGTGCTGACGGAGACACGAGGGACTCCGGGTACGGACTACTTGCTCTCCGGCTGTCGCGACGCCGGATACACCGTGTTTGCGCCTCGCTCGCTGGCATGGGGGGAGCGCGGCGTGGCCATAGCGCATCGGTTATCGGCGGCACCAACTCCGCGCATCAGGACTGTTGACCTCGCGCACAGACTTCTTGTCACGCGGCTCGGGTCACCGGTGCCTATCACGCTGGTGGGAGCATACGTGCCCTCGCGGGACGCGTCGCCTTCGAAGATCGCGCGCAAGCGAGCGTTTCTATCTCAGATGACGTGCTTGGTTAAGAGACTTCCGCTTCGCCAAGCGGTGATCCTCATGGGCGACTTCAATGTCGTGGAGCGCTCACACGTTCCCAGATACTCGAGCTTCAGGTCGTGGGAATATGACTCCCTCGCTGAGATCGCGTCGTGTGGATTAGTCGACGCCTTCTCGGAGCTGCACCCCGGCGTTCGAGCGTATAGCTGGTATGGACGAACGGGGGATGGATACAGATACGACTACGGTTTCGTATCTCACCAACTCCGCGATCATCTGCGCGCCTGTGAATACCTGGACGAACCGCGCGACCTGGCAATTAGCGATCATGCCGGCCTGCTCCTGACCCTCGACAGCGTCGCCTCCGACTGCGCGCCTGCTGCACCTCCTGAGGCGTCGTTGGCAACCTGAAGTAGTACGGTCGGATTGACCAGAATGGCCTCTCGGCCGTGACTCCGTGCGCATTGGAGGGTGATCAGCGCTTGGCCTGGACCAGGTTGTGACCAACCTCATCAGGAGTACGACAGGTCTCCCTTAGCGCGATCGAGGGGTCCGCAGGCACATGGCTGCCATGGAGCTCTTGGCCGGGCGGGTAAGCTATCGGCTCTGGCCGCCTAATCAGAGTTGCGGACCCTTTGTCCGATCCGCCCGCCCTCGATCCTCTTCCTATGGGCCAGCCTCAGACGATCACCGACCTAGTTGCCCGTTTTACGCGTAACGAGCGGGCTTACCTTTCCGACGAGTACAACGAAGAGGACGTCCGGACCGAGTTCATCGATCCCCTCTTCAAGGCTCTCGGTTGGGACGTCGACAACACCCTCGGACATGCAGAGCCTTATAAGGACGTCGTCCGAGAGCACACCGTTGTCGTCGGTGACGGGAGAAAGGCGCCGGACTACTCCTTCCGCATCGGCGGTACGCGCAACGTCTTCGTGGAGGCTAAGAAGCCGGCACTTAACCTCAAGACTGACGCCGAGGCCGCGTTCCAGTTACGTCGATATGCCTGGTCGGCGAAACCGCCGCTCAGCATTCTTACCAGCTTCCGCGAGTTCGCGGTGTATGACTGTCGCATCGAGCCATCCGTCCTCGACAAGGCGTCGACACGGCGAGCTCTACCGACCCAGGCCGGTCGCAGTAGTCGAAGAAGATGCTGAACCAGGAGTCGAACAGCCTCCGGCCGATGAGTCCCGTGGCGACGCGCCCGCAGGTGCATGAGCTGCCTCAGTTTCAGCTGGATTGCCAGCGTCCCTGAGGCGGCGACGGCGCGCGCCCTCCTTGGTGGGCTTCGCCGACGCAACGCCACGGGCGACAGGCAGTTGTCGCCAGCGAGCCGCAGAGTGTTGTCGACGTTAGGCAGACGGCCCGATAAGGAGTGATCGACGTGACGGAGCTAGTAACCGCGGGCAGCGAGCGCGCCGGCAGCGGAGGAGTCGCGAAGGCGAACCGGCGGCAAACCGCTAATCGAACCCCATCCAGGGAAGACCTAGAGAGGTTAGTTGAAGCCCTCATCGGCAATAGCCAGGACCTCATGCGATCTGGCGAACTCCTTCTGGAACACCGGCGATACGCCCATGCTTATGAGATGTTTCACCTTGCCATTGAGGAGTACTCCAAAGCGCACCTCACGATGGCCCAGTGGCTAGCGCTTTTGTCGGGCAGGCCTCCAGAGTGGGATTTATTCTGGAAGGTCTGGACTCGACACGACATCAAGGTTCGCCTCAGTCTCTTTATCGGCGGCATTGCTGAGCTCTCTCGCCAAGCTCGCATGGCGAGTGGGTTTGACACGCCTCCCAACTGGTCAATGCCGACAGATGAACAGTTCGATGAGCTCATGCCGCACCTTGAGCCCGTGCTCTCACAGATGTCGTCGGCCTTTGTCGCCACCGGCCCGACAGCAAGGCTGCTGCACGAGAAGCGCCTCGACGCCGTCTATGTGGACTGGCGCAACGACTCAGTCGTGGAACCTGCACAGAGCGTGTTTCCTGAGGAGGTGCAAGAGGCGCTGGCCTTCCTCAGGAGCGGACTCGATCACCTAGCAAACGCGTGGCGATTCCGGTCTGTGATGGCTGCCATCGCGCCGCGGATGGCACCGGAGCTCTCCGCGCTATTGGAGCGAATCGATGACCATCCGAAGGCTTACGCTGCGGATGGGGCGGCTGGTCGCAGCGGCTGACGGCTCCACCCAACGGCTGAGACGCCTGAGCTAGATCGGAATCGTATCTAGCACACCAAACTGGCACAGGCCAACAAGCGAACGCTTGTTCTTTTTCGAGTGGTCCGCTAGTCTCCTGTCCATGGTCAACCGGGAGTTGTGGAGAACATGAAGCCTGAGGCAAATGGGTCCAACGAAAACGGCTCGCCCTCGGCCGCTGATGTAGCCGCTGCGTCCGCCAGAAGCTACCCTCCAGAGGGAGCCGAGACGAGTGAAGTCCCGTGAAAGCGCATTTGTGTGAGGTCCACAAACTCCACCATCTCAACGATGTTGACAAAGTGCACCAAGTTGTGAGATAGTCTGGCCCGGAGGATCAACCTAAATTGACCAGGCCAGAACGCCCGCTGATGCAAGTCCGCGAAACCGCGCGGAGTCTCGGGGTTCACGAGAATACTCTTCGCCGCTGGGCAGATGAGGGTGTAATTCGAGCCGTACGGCTTCCCTCGGGTGTCAGGCGATTTCGACCCGAAGAGGTGACCGCGCTTCGGCGCCAGATATATGACGGTCTTGTGACCGGGTCGAGTGCGGCAGCCAACACACGGTGATGGACCGCTGCTAGCAACCGGGTTATTCGTCAGATAGCAAATCGTCGTCGGCCCAACTAAGATTCGCGTTGCCAATGGGTCTAAGGCGGCGCACGTGAGCTACACGCAGGCAGAATTTTGGGAAGGGATCGGCGCGCCCGGGCCAGCGCCCGCGCAAGGGCTCGTCTTCGGTGACGCGCCCCTCCTGGTCGCGCAGCCTGATCGGTTCCGGCCAATAGTGGCTCCGGACGAAGAAGGCAACCAACGACTGTATCTTCCCGCGAAGCCCGACTACGCCCTGGTCATGACCCGGCACTCGGAAGCTGTGTGGCTTGCACCAATTCTCGTTTCGGAGAATTTTGAGAACCCAGAGACGTTTCGGCAACTGCTCGAGCGGGGCTGGGACCCAGTTAGGTGCGAGGGCTGGCTATCTTTGCCACCGCCGCCCCTGGTGCAGCCCCCTTTCGAGGCACTCGCCGTTCTCATCTTCCCCACAGTCATTCAGCAGCATCTACTGGAGCTCCTCAGGCCAACGCCTCTTTGCATGATGACGGCGCTGGCTCGCCGCGAGCATCTCGAGCCAGCTCTTCGCGCGATGGGCCACTGAGTGGACAGCTCTGACCTCGCCGACGAAAACTCACCGCACTCGAGGTCGATGCCTTGGGTACTCATCGGCCTCGGCATTATCGTGATAGCTAGTGGTTTTCTTTTGCGCCTAACCACCTCTGTAACCTCGCGCACAATCGAGCAGACCACAACTGCGGCACCGAGCGCTACGAGCGAGGACCGAGCCGGTCCCGCACCGACGGTTGCAACAACAACGCAGAACAAGACGTCTACGACCGAGGGTCCACCGCCTGATAGTCTGCTCACTGCCGAGGTTGGATTGGGTGGAGCGTTGATTCTGGGCGGCGCTTTTTACGCTCGGATTACCAAGATCTCGTTCCCAGGCGGTTCGATAGAGATGGCGGCTATCACAGCGGCTGCGCGTTCTATCCGAAAGGCAATACAAAACCACCCCGAACTCAACTCAATGAGTCCTGCGGATATCGCGACGGCCACCCTTGAGGCAACGGGCATTGCTGCTTCACGGGGGATTCAACTTGCGCGGCTGCGTAAACTCAGCCCTAGCCAGATAGCCAGGGTTGCGGACATCGGCGTTTCGCCTGAAGAGGTCGAGGCTCTCAAGACTACCGGCAGGACGCCGCCACAGCTGTGGGACCGGCTCGCGGAAGCGGCGCTCGACGAAGTTCTCCCTAGAACGACACGCTGACAATCCTTCCGACGTTGAGTCCGACACGAGATGGTCCGCAACGCGCGCTGCCGCAGCCCGATCGATTCTGCGGCGGGAACATGCAAGCGTGCACAACCGCTGCCAGTTCGCCGTCAGCCGATCGTTGCGTCATGCTTTCAGGGTTGTTCGTTGATAATAGCGGACGCGCTGCTCACCCAGTGCAGACTGTTCCGCTCCACACCGTGATTCGTCTCGACGACGGCCTCGCTGAGAACGCCGCTCGCGCCTCTTTAGTGCTTGACACCCACAGGGCGATGATCCTCCTATGGTGACTTGGTCGCAGCGTCGTCAGCCCGAGGGTGCCAATACTTGGATTCCATCACGCAGCGCGTTCGTACTCATGGATCAGGCCTGTGCGGGTCCAAAAACCTGACAAGTCAAGCGGCTACCCCGTAGTATTCGTGGATCAAACCGCCCAGCACATCTCGTCGACGAACATCGCTGCGAGTGCGGAGCACCAGGTCACTGGCCTCCGTCAGCGGTGCCGCGAGCGCGAGGGAGCGGTGCGGCCGTCGCCGGTTATAGTGCGCTGCGTAGGTGCGCAGGACATGATCGAGGTGCCGGCGTCCGCGCAGCAGGAGGAACTCCGCCCAGGTGGGACCGAGTCGTCGGGGGGCAGGACCGAGACCAGTGCGGCGCACGAGCATACGGACCGTAGTCGCGCCCACGCGTATCCCCAGCTGCCGCATCTCGCCCGAAATGCGGACACATCCCCAACGCGGGTTCTCGCGAGCCAACCTCAGGATGAGGTCACGTACCTCTGCATCGAGTGGCGGGCGTCCGGGGCGCCTCGCTGATCCGTATGTCCACTTGCGTCGCACCAGTTCACGGTGCCAGCGCAGCAGCGTCTGGGGAGCGACGATGAAGGACGCCCACCGTTCTCGAGGCAGCACGCGGCTCACCGCTGCCAGGAGCGCGCGATCCGTTGCTCGAAGCTTCGGCGGGCCGCGCTTACGGCGCAGCACTCGGAGTTGATGCCGGAGAACGAGGATCTCGAGATCCTTGGTGCCGACGTCAGCACCTCGGCCGCGGAGCAACTGTGCCAGCGCCCGCACAGTCAGGAACAGGAGGAAGAGCACGACCGAGGGTAGCGGACCACTCATCACCAGCGGATCAGGGTTTTGGACCCCCACAGGAAAGGAGCGCATCGACGGTGTCCTGGAGCGGGTTACCCTGGGTCAGTTGCACTCCGATCAATACCTCGAGAGCCAGCCCCAGTGCTGCTGGATCGACCTCGACACGGAAGCCCCGGCCGACATCCCCACTGCCCGACCCAACGCACGCACCGACATGCGCGCGTCGTCATGGAGCAGCGCGAGCAACCTCAGATCGACGTCGTCCAACGGGAGGCCACCGCTGGCGTGATTGCTGCCGACAACCAGCCCCGGCGCCTTCTGTGGTAGCGGGGCGCGCTGCGGCGCCAAAGGTTGGGGCCGGAGCAATTCAGTGCTACGCCGAGGCCCTTGCTGCGAGCGCTTGGCCACCAAGCGATATTACGACCGACCGCGGGAGAGTGCCTGGAAAGCTGGAGGTCTCAGGACTTCGGCCGGCCGGCGCAGGCTGCTCGCTGACCGAATTGCAGTGTGTCTCGCCGAGTGGCTGAACGACCGCGGTAAAGGACGGGCCGACGCTGGTGCAAGCAGGAACTGATCAAGCTGCTGCGCAATCGCGCCTACGTCGGCGAGGTCGCCTTTCGCGGCGTTTACCATCGCGCCGAATGCTCCCATCATGGACCGGAAGCGTCAATAGCATCTGTGGCAAGGCGTGGCCACGCTGACCTCCATCATCCCTCAAGGTCACCCGCAACTGTTGTTAGCAACTGCGAGAGAGTGACCGTGTTCCAATCGCTTGGCGCACGAGGCTCGGTGCCGTAGCCAAATTCAGCCACCACACCTTCAGTCGGCATGTCTGCATCTTGATCTTCTCCGGGCAGCCGCGCCAGCACCACGTACAGAAAGCTAACGGGAGCGCTTTGCTCAGCCGCGGGCGCGCTGATAATACGCTGACGAAGCCAGCCGAGCAGCCAAGCTCGGAACGTCGCCCGATCTACCGAGTCAGGCAATTCAAGAACGGTCGCGAAGCCCGAGGAAAGCCACGCAGCGACGTACTGGCCCACGAATGGGGACTGGGACCGTATCGGGGGCCTCCAGCCTGAGGCCAGCAAAGCCTTACCCTCCTGGAACATAGCCGTGGTAATACTCGGTGATGGATCCGTCGTCGAATTCCTGAATCAGGTGTCGCCGAAGGATGACGTCGAGGCCGGTCTCTGGTTCGATGCCCAGTCGGTTTACGGATCCCTCGATCGCGATTGAGTTATCGAGGATGCTCTGCGCGTCGCCCATGGGAGCCCGGCTGACTACGCGACCAAGGCTGTCGACATACGAGCTGGCGCCGTGCTTGGGATTCGCCTCGTATATACGCTGAATGGCGCTCTCGGCGCAGTTGTGCACTAGCACCGACG
>Ga0307471_100000443_pt1 | contig 21122 bp, 11 predicted proteins | sample atmos_gasesAM3C__2_FD_204566 | JGI IMG/M metagenome (GOLD analysis project Ga0307471, IMG submission 204566) | Hardwood forest soil microbial communities from Morgan-Monroe State Forest, Indiana, United States - atmos_gasesAM3C_515 | ecosystem: Environmental > Terrestrial > Soil > Temperate...
CCGGTTCACCAAGACGACCGCCACGCTGACTCCGGAAGATCGGGCCCGAGCGGTGCGACTCGCTTGTGACCTCGCCGTCAAGAAAGGTCAGGTTGCCGCGGGAATTTTTTCGAGCGGAATGAGCCAAACCGCCGTGGGCAATTCGCGGGGCCTGTTTGCGACTTACTGCGAAACGCACTCACAATTCTCGATAACCATGCAGGAGCATCCTGCAGCGAGCTGGGCCAAGGCGGATTCGGCGGATGTGCGGGAGATTCATCCGCAGAAACTCGCGGAACGAGCCAGCGAGAAGGCGCACCTTGCCGTAAAGACGCAAGAGCTGGCTCCGGGACGTTACACAGTAATTCTGGAGCCGGCTGCGGTGCTCGATCTGGTGGGATTCCTTTTTTACGATTTTGCTGCAACCGCGGTGCAGGACAAGCGCTCCTGCCTGAATGACCGTATGGGGAAGCCGCTATTCGGGAAGAACATCAGCATCGTTGATGACGCGTTTCATCCGTTGCAAAAGGGTGCGCCGTTTGACGGAGAAGGGATACCGCGGCAGAAGGTGCTGCTCGTGGATCGCGGCGTCCCCAGGAACCTGGTGTATTCGCGAGCGTCGGCCAAAATCGCGCGCCGAAAGCCTACCGGGCACGGGTTCGCGCTGCCCAACGAATACGGAGAAGCGCCGATGAATCTTGTGTTCGGCGGCGGGGATTCTTCGGTCGAGAAGATGGTGGCTTCGACGGACCGCGGTCTGCTAGTGACGCGTTTGTGGTACATCCGCGAGGTGGATCCCTACGAAAAAGTGATGACCGGGATGACGCGTGACGGCCTGTTTCTTCTTGAAAAGGGAAGAGTTACGAGCGCGGTGAAGAATTTCCGGTTCAATCAGTCGCTCATCGAAATGCTGAGCAATGTGGAACTGATGAGTCCTGCCGTACGGGCCACGGGAGAAGAGTCGTTTGAAATGGTGGTGCCGGCGATGAAGGTTCGCGACTTCCATTTCTCTGAAGTCACAAAGTTTTAACAAGCCAGGGCGACTCTCTTCGATTTGCACTCCCTTCAAGAAACCAATGCAGTGCATCGAAATTCTGAGTTGTACAGAATCGGCCTCCCCGGTCAATAAAGGGATATGGGGCACGGTCGAGGCCAAATTGACGTTCTATGTAAACGCTCCCAGTCCGTCCAGACGCGGCACCCGAATTGGGGCCATCCCGACCACGACGCCTGCGGGACCGGGTTCGTCACGCGCTTGAGCGCCGCACCCAGCTACGAAATCATCCAAATTTCTTTGGCGGCATTAGAGCGGTTGACGCACCGCGGCGGTGTGGACGCGGACGGCGCCAGCGGCGATGGCGCCGGATTGCTGACTTCGCTGCCGCAGAAATTCTTTCGCGAGCGCGCGAAGGAACTGAAGATCGAACTGCCGGACCATTTTGGAGTGGGATTTGCATTTCTTCCTGTTTCCACCGAAGTAGAATTCCGCGCAGCGATTGATATCGCGGCTGATAGCGAGCAGTTGCGAGTGACCGGCTGGCGGCGCGTTCCGGTGAATGTGAATGCGCTGGGACGCAAAGCGCTCGAAACGATGCCGGAGATCTGGCAGTTTTTTGTTGAGCCTTTGCAACCGCCGATGGGCGCTGAGGAGCTCGAGAAGCGTCTTTGGCTCTTAAGGAAGCGCGCCGAATCCCTGCTGCCCGAGCGCTGCTACCTGTGTTCGCTCTCCTCGCAGACTATTGTCTACAAGGGCTTGCTCACGCCTTGGCAGTTCCCCCAGTTTTACGAAGATTTGCGCGATCCCTCATTTGCGGTGACTTTTGCGGTGTTTCATCAGCGCTATTCGACGAACACGCAACCTTCGTGGCACCTGGCGCAGCCGTTCCGCTACGTGGCGCACAACGGTGAGATCAACACCATCGTGTCGAACCGGCGCTGGATGCGCGCCAAGGAACGGGAGATTCAGGAACGGCTGAAGGTTGGCCCGTGGTTTTCGATTCTGGAAGACAACGTCAGCGACTCGGCGAGTTTTGATAACGGCTACGAGTTGCGGCTGCTCGAGGGACTTTCGTCGGAAGAAGCGATGCTGGCAATGGTGCCGCCCGCGTATGAAAAGGACCCGCTGCTCTCGCGCGACGTTCGCTGCGCTCTGAGCGCCCTTTCGCAGCAAACGGAACCGTGGGATGGACCTGCGGCGCTGGTGTTTTCGGATGGCCAGTGGGTGGGGGCGAAGCTCGACCGCAACGGGCTGCGCCCGCTGCGCTACACGCTGACCCATGACGGCTTGCTGATCGCGGGCTCGGAGACAGGCCTTGTGGACCTTGAAGAATCGCGGATTGCCGAGCGGCAACGGCTTGGTCCCGGCGAAATGATTCTGGCCAACCCTGTCTCCGGGCAGTTTTTGCGGTGGCGCGACGTGCTCAAGAGAATGGCTGCGAAGCAGGCGCAGAACGCCGTGCCGCAGCGGCAAGTTGCAGAGATCTTCCATTCGCGCCCAACGCTTCCAAGCGATGCCAAGCGCGTGGCCGGGGCGGCCGGCTGGACCGAAGATCAATTCAAGATTCTCTTCTCGGCGCTGCTTCGCGGCAAAGAAGCAGACTGGAGCATGGGAGACGATGCGCCTCCGGCATTTCTCTCCGCGCTGCCGAGAACCTTGTGGGACTACTGCAAGCAGCGGTTCGCGCAGGTGACGAACCCGCCGATTGACCCGCTGCGCGAAACCCACGTGATGTCACTCGAAGTCCATTTAAAAGACGGAGTGACGCTGCCGAGCCCGATGATGACGCCGGCACAGCTATCGGAATTGCGCGAGATTTTTGGGCCTGGGCATCGCGTCGACTTTACGTTCCCTGCCGCCGCGGGAGTCCCGGGGGCACGCTGCAGTTTTGCTCAGCTGTCCACTACCCCTCTGAGTAGCAGCGATCCCCCGAGACTCCTCCTCCTTTCGGACCGCGCCATCTCTCGAGACCGCGCGCCGCTCCCGGCGCTGCTGGCAACGGCAGCCGTGTGGAAGGCCATGGTCCGCAAGGGACTTTGGGATGTGCCGCTTATCGTGGAATCGGCGCAAGTGTTTGACACGCATCACGTCGCGCTGCTTGTAGCTGCGGGAGCGAGCGCCGTGGTGCCTTATCTTGCAGACGAGTTCGCGGAGTCGCTGGAAGCTGGCGGAGCAGAAAAAGCGCGTGCGGCAATCCTTGCGGGTTTGCGGAAAGTGCTGGCGCGCATGGGAGTTTCAACGCTCGCAAGCTATCGCAACAGCCATCTGTTCGACGTCGTTGGCCTCTCGCAAGATGTCAGTGACCAACTTTTTGAAGATGCTTCGGATTATCCGGGCCAGAAGTCGCTGGATGATTTGCTCGGTGATTATTTGAAGATGCACAAAGCGGCGTTTTCCGACGAAGGCGATGAGTTGGCGGACGCGGGGCTCTACCGGTTCCGCAAGGGCGCGGAGCTGCATGCGACTTCGCCCGAAGTAGTACGCAGGCTCCATGCTTTTGTTAAAGCGCCGAGCGCCAAGCAATATTCGGTTTTCGAGGAGCTGGCGGAAACGCAAGGAACGATTTTTCTGCGCGACCTGCTGGACACGGTTCCGGAGGCGGCCGTTCCGCTGGAGGAGGTCGAGCCGGTGGAAGCGATCGTCAAGCGCTTCAGCACACAGGCGATGTCGCTCGGTTCATTAAGTCCGGAAGCGCATCGCACGCTTGCGCTGGCGATGAACGAGCTAGGGGGACGCAGCAATACCGGCGAGGGCGGAGAAGATCCCGATACGTATCGCTATGAACCGGCCGCCGCGAATAAGATCAAGCAAGTGGCTTCCGCGCGATTCGGCGTGACAACGGATTACCTCGTACACGCCGAAGAACTCGAAATCAAGATGGCGCAGGGGTCGAAGCCGGGCGAAGGCGGGCAGTTGCCGGCCAAGAAAGTCAGCGAATACATTGCGCGCATCCGGCACGCGACTCCCGGAACGCCGCTGATTTCGCCGCCGCCGCATCACGATATTTACAGCATCGAAGACCTGGCGCAGTTGATTCACGATTTGCGCGCGGTGAACCCGCGGGCGCGCATCGGCGTGAAACTGGTTTCCGGCGCAGGCGTTGGAATCATCGCAGCGGGAGTGGCAAAAGCGGGCGCCGACGTCATTACGATCAGCGGACACAATGGTGGCACAGGCTCTTCGCCGCTGACGTCTATCAAGAACACAGGGCTTCCCTGGGAAATTGGATTGCGCGAAGCACATGACACATTGGTTCGCACGGGCCTCCGTTCACGCCTCTCTCTCCGCGTGGACGGAGGCCTGAAATTCGCTCGGGACATCGTGCTGGCGGCGATTCTTGGGGCAGACGAGTTTGGCTTCGGCACGGCGTCACTTCTTGCGATTGGCTGCGTGATGGCGCGGCAATGCCATTTGAATACCTGCCCTGTGGGCATCGCGACGCAAGATGAGAAGTTTCGCGCGCGGTTTCAGGGAAAGCCGGAAATGGTCATTGCGTACTTCCGGGCGCTTGCGGAAGAAGTGCGCAACCGGCTGGCGCAACTTGGCGTGCGGTCGCTTCGGGAACTCACAGGCTGGTATGACCGGCTTGGAGCACGGTCGGGAATGGATCCGTTCCTGGTGGTGCCGATTTCGCCGTCAAATCGGGTCGATCCCCAGCAGGAGCCTGGCCTGCACGTGACGGCGTTGGAAGATTCGATTCATTTTGATGCGACGCTCGCCATGCAGAGCGTGCCGCGGGCGATTCAGAATTCCGACCGCAGTGTGGGAGCGGGGCTCAGCGGCGAATTGATGCGGCACAAGAAAAACGGCCACGGTGCCGATGCAACGATCAGCCAGGAATTTCGCGGAACGGCAGGACAAAGCTTTGGAGCGTTTTTGGCCGAGGGAGTGAGCGTCAAGCTAAACGGTGAAGCGAACGACTACGTTGGAAAAGGATTGTCCGGCGGAACGATTGCCATCAGCGCGGGACTGGCGGCTTCGCGGCGGGGCGACGTGCTTGCCGGAAACACCGTGCTTTACGGCGCGACTTCGGGCCAGTTGTTTATCGCGGGCCGCGCAGGAGAACGATTTGCCGTTCGCAACAGCGGCGCGCTGGCTGTCGTGGAAGGCATCGGCCAGCATGGGTGCGAGTACATGACCGGTGGCGTGGCTGTCATTCTTGGGCCGCTGGGGTTGAATTTTGGCTCCGGAATGACCGGCGGCCTGTCGTACGTTTTGCGCGGCGAGGCCGAAAGCATGTTGCACCGAGAGTTTGTCACTCTCGCCGAAATCGAACTGCAGGAAGAAGAGTGGCTGCGGCAGGCGCTCGAGGAGCATGTTCATCACACGCGCAGCCCGCGCGCCTCGCGTATGCTGACGCGCCGCGGCTCGCTGCCGCTGATGCGCGTTCAGCCCGTACATTTTCAGGGTTCCGTGGAAGCGACCTGGAAACCCGTTCTTGCGCAGTTTCAGCAGCGTCAATTGTCTTTTCCTGGGCCCCTGGCTGCGCCAATTTCGCGGACGGCAGTACCAGCCTGAAAGAGAGGATAATACTTACGGCCGGAAAAGAAGGTTCGCTTATAATCTTGTCTGGCCCACACACTATGGACTTCGACCAACTCACGACCTTCGTCTACGTTGCCAAGCTGAAGAGCTTTTCGCGCGCGGGGCAAAAAGTGTTCCGCTCGCAGTCCGCAGTGAGCGCGCAAATCCGCCAGTTGGAGCAGGCTTACAAAGCCAAGCTGCTGGACCGCTCGGCGAAATCCGTGGAGTTAACGCCCGCCGGGGAAGTGCTATTCGAGTATGCGGAAAAACTTCTGCGGCTGCGCGATGAGTCGATTCAAGTGGTTGCCGACCGCGGGGACGTTGTGCAGGGCCCGGTGGTGTTTGGAGCGAACGAAGCGACGTGCCTATATTTGTTGCCCGATATTTTTGCGGAGTTTCAGCATCGCTACCCGCAAGTGCACATCAGCATTTACCGCAACTTCAGCCATAAAATTTTGCAGCGCGTGGAAGACGGGTCCATTGATCTGGGCATCGTGACCATGCCGGTGAAATCTCCCAACTTGAAAGTGCACAGCATTTACAAGGACCGTCTCCGGTTCATGGTGAGCACCCGAAATCCGCTGGCGCACCGGTCGAAGATTACGCTGGAAGAAGTGGCGAGCCAGCCGCTGATTTTTCCGCGCACGGGGTATACGCGGCAGGTGCTCGACAAGCTTTTCCGGCCGTACCGCTCGCGGATACACGTCGCGATGGAGCTGCCAAGCGTCGGCATGATCAAGCGGTTCGTGCAAGCCGATGCCGGAGTGTCGTTCATCAGCGAGAGCTTTGCGCGGGATTACGTCAAGGCCGGCGAAGTGAAGCTGCTGAACGTTGAGGGCGTGGACCTTTGGCGCGAGCTTGGGCTGATTTACCGGCGCGACCGCAGCCTGCCGCGCGCGGCGCAAGCTTTAATTGGCATGATTCGCGAAATGCGCAAACCTTCAGAGCCAAGCATGGCGGCGGCGAGTTAGGCTCCCCAAAACGTCCCCGCGTCGGGCAGGACCACAAATTCCTCGAGCAGAGGACCTGAGAAAGTAGCCCAATTTACGTTAGTCAGGCCTGATTAGTCAGGGCTGACTAGTGTCGGGACTCGCCTTAGTGCACGGTGAAGTCGAGGCTGGCGATCGAGCGGGCGATAACGTTTTCCTGGATTTGAATCAGGTCGCTGTCGGCGTAGGTCATTGCCAGCACAGTGAGCATGTCCTTGCCGCGTGCGATCACTACAAGCCTTCCTGACCAGTCATGGTCGTCGGCTTTGCCGCGGTATTGATAGTCAATGGCCGGCATTCCGCCCACGACGGTTTTCTTCTGCGAGACGCGCTGATAGTTAGCATAGACGTCGTGAAGGCGCTTCTCGACGGCGGAAGCCGCCACATCCAGGGAGTCTTTGGTTTTTTCCTCACCAACCACCATCAGCGTGGACTCGTTGCTCGTGCCCATGGCCACGATGGCGTTGGGCAGCGCGTTGCGCGCTTCTTCGATGAGATTCCAACTGGGCGCTTTGTACATGCGGAAGCCGTGCGTGTAATTCGTGTAGAGATTGCCGGTAACCTCTTCGCGATTGACGGGAACTTCAGGCTCTTTGGGTGGAGCAGGAGCAGCGACGGAAGGCGAGGGCGCCGTTGCAGCTGAAGCGGAACTGTTGCTCACCGGAGCAGAGGCATTTGCCGCAGAAGCGCCAGGTTTCGCAGCGGTGCTCGCGGTATTCGACGGCTGTGCTTTTTCTGATTTTCCGCCTAGTGATGGCGTGGCCATCTTTACGCTGGCATTAGCGGGCGATGCGCTGGAGCCGGTGTTCGAAGCCGTTGCGACGGCGGGTTCTGCTTGAGGCTGAGCCTCGGTAGCGGGTTTGGAAGGGTGCTGAGCATCCTTTTTCGCGGAGTCCGGCGCTGATTTTGCGGCCGGTGTCGTCGGAATAATCGCAGTGATTTTGTCCTTCTCGATGAGTTCATAGCCATAGTCGGTCTTGACTTTGAACATGCCGTCTTCGTACGCGACAATGACGCCGTTGAGTTTTCGGCCGTCTTTCAGGCGGATTTCGTCGGCGCGCGCAGAGCACGCCAGCGCTGACAGCGCCAAAAGTGCCGCCGCAGGGACAAAGGGGCCGCGCTTCACAGGGACACGCATATACAAAGTATCCCGCCGCAAAATGGGCGTCGCAACGGTTATGCGCCGGGTGGTGTCCGACGTGCTACCTCTACCAGCAGTGCGCGGATACGAGTGACCAGGCGTTCGAGTTCCTGGAGGGCGGCGCTGAGGCGGGCACGCAACGGTTCCGGGAGTTGGGCGTGAGTCTGCTGGAGCGCCAGCGCCTCCGCAACGATGCGGATTTGCTTGCGGCTGAGCGGGTTGAGGCGTTCCCAAAGGCGGCGCTTGCTGCTGCGGTTTCGCCCGAGCCATTCTTCGGCGCTTCCGGCGGGACGGCCGGCGTCCGGTTCGGCAACCGGTGTGGTTTTTGGTTTTGTGCGAATCATGAAGTACACCGTGATTTCCGTTGTCTGCGTTACTTTCGCAACGCTTCCAGTTTTTCGCCCTTGATCTGCCCATCCGGTTCAACGCGGCCGGTGACGCGCATGGTGCGTGTTTCGTAGACGAGGCCGCCGTAGCGGTCGTAAACGTCAGGAAAGAGCACGACTTCATAGACGCCGCGCTGGTCTTCGAGCGTGACAAACATCATGTTGCGGTAATTTTTCGTGCCGACGTGGCGGTGGGTGATGACCCAGCCACAGAGCGTGACGCGCTTGCTGAGCAGGCCGGGAAGCTCGTCGCTCCAGACTTCGCCGTTGCGCGACAGGAAATCGAGCGGATGGCCGCTGACGCAGACTTCGAGGATTTCGCGTTCGTAACGCAACTTTTGCTCGAGGGTGTATTCGGGCATGTGCATTTCGGCGAGAGCCGCCGCAACGGGGTCTGGAGCGCTTGTTTCAGCGAACAAGGTTTCCATTTTTTCGGGAAGCGCAATTGCTGAGGAGCGAGAGACGCTCGCGTGCGCGCCTTTGCCGGATGCTTGCAGAAGATTCCACTGCCAGAGCATTTCGGGGCGAGTCATCTTGTGAGCGGCTTGGTCCGCTAGATCGCCCATTTCGTCGAACGCGCCGCACTTGATGAGCGCTTCGATTTCGTCACGTTCGACAGGAACGCGGCGGAGAAAATCTTCGAGAGAGCGAAACGGCCCGGCTTGTTCCCGGGTGCGCACGATAGCGGTGATGGTCTCGATGCGCAAGCCTTTGATTTGCATCAGCCCGACGCGAAGCGAGCGCTTGCCGTTTTTGCTGGTTTCGGCGGTGTACTCCATCCGCGAATGATTCACCGATGGCAAGAGCACCGCAATGCCCCAGCGCTTGGCTTCTTCAACGTATGCGGAAACGTGATAGAAGCCTGCTCCGGCACTGCACATGGCGGCAAGAAATTCAGCCGGATGATGCGTTTTGAGGTACGCCATGCGGTAGGCGACGTCGGCATACGTAGCTGCGTGGGCTTTGCAGAAGCCGAAGCCGGCGAATTTTTCGACCATTTGCCAGGATTCTTCGCGCTGGTGTTTTGTCAATCCCATCATGTTCGCGGCTTCGTCAAATTTCCCGCGCAAACGGTCGTAATCGGCCTGGCCGGAATACTTTACGGAAGTGCGCCGCACGATATCGGCTTCGGCCAGCGACAGCTTGCCGACTGCTTGCGCAATTTGCATGACTTGCTCCTGATAAATGCAGACACCCAGCGTATCGGCGAGGATGGGTTTGAGCGAGTCGTGCGGGTAGACGATTTTTTCTTTGCCACGAAGGCACTTGACGAACAGTTCCTTCGAGCCATATTCCGCGGCGCCCGGCCGGATGATCGCGAGCGCAATGGCAATTTCCTCGAGCGTGCGCGCATCCATCATGCGAAGCATGCCGCGCATGGCGGGCGATTCGATTTGGAACACGCCCATAGTGCGGCCAGCGGCAATGACATCGCACGTCGCGGAATCGTTTTCGGGGATGGCGTCGAAGTCGAGTTCGCGCGGTTTGGGGCAGGGAGTCACGCCATCGGGGGCGACGTTTGACGGGGCGGAGGCAGGTGGGGCTAGCCCCGCCCCTACTGGTTGAAGACTGCGCTCGATGTTATCGAGCGCGAGCGACATGGTGGTGAAACCGCGTTGGCCGAGCAGATCCATCTTGATGAGGCCGAGATCTTCGATGGCGTTCATGTCGTATTGCGTGACGACAATGCCTTTTGTAGCGCGTTCGAGGGGAGTCAGACGCGTCAACGGCTGCGCGGAAATCACGGTGCCGCAGGGATGAATGCCCATGTGGCGGGGCGCGTCATCGAGACGCAAGGCGACTTGCAGAATCGTTTTCCAAGGCTCGTCGTTCACGGGGAGGTCGCGGCATTCCGGCAGTTGGCGAATGGCCTGCAAAATTTCGCGCACGGGGCGGTGCGGCAGGCGTTTGGTGAAGCGGTCGACTTCTCCCGGAGGCACGCCGAAGACTTTTGCGACTTCGCGCACGGCGAGGCGGGCGTGCATGGTGATGAAGCTCCCAATCATTGCCACGCGGGGGGCTTGCCGCCCCCCGGGGGCCACGTGCTGGGCGCCCCAGTGCTCGTAGACGTAATCGAGAAGCTCATCACGTCGCGCGCCGCAGATGTCAATGTCGATATCGGGGCAGTCGCCGCGCTGTTCGTTCAGGAAGCGCTCGAAGTAGAGTCCCCAGCGCAGCGGGCAGACACGCGAAATGCCGAGACAGTAGGTGACCATGGAACTGGCAGCGGACCCGCGCGCGACCGCGGGAATGCCGCGGCGGCGGGCTTCCTCGACAATGTCGTGAACCAGCAAAAAATACGGGGCGAGGTGCCAATGTTCGATGACTTCGAGCTCGTGCGTGAGCCGCGAGAGTACTTCCGGGCGCAGCGGCTTGTAACGTTTGCGCGCGCCGTCGAAGCTGAGTTTCCACAAATAGGAAAACGCTGATTCGCCATCGGGAACGGAGCATTCCGGAAGAATCGTTTTGTTTAATTCGAGCTCCAGGTTGCAGCGATCGGCGATTTGCTGCGTGGCTTCGAGCCATTCGGGATGATCGGGGAAACATTTTTGCATTTCTGCGGCGGGCTTGAACCAGGCTTCGCCGGTGGTGATTTCGGGCGGCGCGACGGTGGTGAGCAATCCGCCGGTGCGAATGGCGTTTACGGCACGATGATGCAAGTGTTCCTCGGGCCGAAGGAAGTGCACGTTGTTGGTAGCGACGAGCGGGATGCCGAGTTCGCGGCCAAGATGCTCGGCTTCGCGCAGCGTTCGGCCGTCGCCGGGCGAGAGATGCTGCACCTCGATGTACAGGCGGTCCGAGAAGATTTCTTTGAGGCGCGAGAAGTGACTTGTGGCTAGTGACTCATGATTCGTGACTCGTGACTGAGGAGGGGCACGATGAATCGCGCTCCTATGGGTGCTCGCATCTTGCGCTCGCGCAGATAAAGGGCACAGCGCGATTACGCCGCGGCTGTGCTCGGCCATTTCATGCAAGGTGATGGGACGACCATCGGGTTCTGCAGCGTCGTCGTTTTCTTCCGCCGTACCGGGCACCGTACCGGGGCCCGCCCGCGAGACGGGCAAGCAGGCCAGGTTCGTTGTGCCCAAATGCCGCAGCGTGACGAGCTGGCAGAGATTACTGTAGCCCTCCATGTCCATGGCTAGCAGCACCATCACCAAACTGTCACTCCGGGCGGAGGGCCGATGGTGATCGGCCCGTAGTCGAGGAATCTCTCTTTCTGCTCCTGCAAATGCCACGTCCAGTGTCACGCCGACAATCGGCTTAATCTTCTTGTCCTTCGCCTTTTTGTAAAAAGACACTGCCGCATGCATTCCGTTCATATCCGTTAATGCGACGGCCGGCATGTTCTGCTCGATTGCGGCAGCGATGATCTCGTCCGGCGAGGCGACGCCTCGCAGGAACGAGTAATGACTGTGACAGTGCAAATGGACGAACATGTGACTCGTGACTTGTGACTCGTGAAACCCGTGTCGCAAGCGTGGTTTTGGCCACGACTCACGAAATACGAATCACAAGTCACGTTGTAGGGGACAGGAAGGGTACTTAGAAATTCATCGCGATAAGCAGGGCGTCGAGAGCACCAGGCCGTTGGGTTTGGTGGCGTAATGCTCGCGCAGGTCCAGGCCTTTGCCGTAAAAGACGGCGTTCCAGCCGTAGCGGCCGCGCACGCGGTCCATTTCGCGATTCAGATACCAGCGGCGGTTCGCGCGGGTATCGAACAATTCATTTTGGCGGCGGTCGGCTTCGAGATTGGTCACGCTGACGCCCGCCAGCCGCACGGCCACGCGGCGCGTGAACAATTTGCCGAATAATTCTTTGGCGGTGGCGAGCAATTCGCGCTCGTCATTGGTGGGTTTACTGAGACGCACCGCCTGATGTGCGGAAAAATGGTCGACGTAACGGAGGCGCAGTTCGAGGGTGCGCGCCTGCTTGCCGTATTCGCGCAGGGTCGAGCCGATGCGCTCGCTGAGATACTCGATCAGGCCGCTGAGAAATTCGGTGTCGATGGTGCCGCCCTCGATGGTGGTCTCGCGGGAAACCGATTTGGGCGTGGAGGGGAGCAGGACCTCGCGGCCGTCGAGGCCGCGGGCGCGCTCCCAGATTTGCTGGCCAATGACTTCGCCGAAGGCCGCTTGCAGAGCGGCTTTCGGCACGCGACGCAGTTGGCCGATGGTGGCGATGCCGCGCTCGGCCAATGCACTGGCGTGGACATGGCCGATGCCGTGGAGTTTCTCCACGGGCAGCGGCGTCAGGAAAGATTCTTCTTCGCCGGGGGCGACCATGCGGAAGCCGCGTGGGCGCTCGAGCCGCGAGGCGATCGAAGCGACCACTTTGGTGCTCGCGGCGCCAAGCGAAACGCTTAGTCCGGTTTCCTTGAAAACTTCCATCTGCAATCGCACCAGCGTCCCTCGATAATCGGGATACAGTCGCTCGGTGCCGGTGAAGTCGAGGTAGAAGTCGTCGAGAGCGGCGGTTTCGACCGCGGGCGTGTAAGTTTCGAGGATGCGGCGGACGCGCTCGGCAAAATCGGCGTAGTGCTCGTACTGACCGGGCACGACGATGGCTTTGGGGCAAACGCGAAGGGCTTCACGGAAGCCCATCGCGGTTTTCACGCCGAGCGCCTTCGCTTCGTAGCTCGCGGAAGCCACGCACCCGCGCCCTACCAGCACGGGCTTGCCGCGCAGCCGGGGATTCAGCACCTGCTCGACGGAGGCGAAAAAGGCGTCCACGTCGACGTGGACGATGTTGGGAATTTTGTGGGCGGGAGCTTTGCACAGCCCCAGCCAGGCCCAGGCGGACCAGGGATTTTTCTCCGCTGGTTCGGCATGCGGTGGTTTTGTTGGAGAAGAATCCGCGGAATTTTCGCCGGCGCAAGGAGTTTCAGCGCGGCGATCGCTTTCTTCCGCTCCTTCCGCTAGGGCAATGGCCCCCTGCATGGCCTCAATAGCGGGAGTGGGGACTGCGCTTTCGACACAGACGTCCATAATGCTGCTCCTAGCTGGAAGTGGCGACGTATAATTTCGTTCGAGCTGGCTTCCGGGATCGAGGGATCGCTCTTGCGACCCCTCACTCCCGCTTACGGCTCGGAATCTTCAACGGGCGGTGACCGTCTCGTGAGAGCCTAGGAGGCAATGGAGACGGCGCACCACCCGTTTCCCGTTTCCTCTACCGCTCTGCACTATAGGCGAACAAAAAGCGAATGTCAAGGCCCATCCAACCAGCCAAAGAAGTCTGGCGCAGGGATAGAAGGGAGAAGATCTATGACGCTATTTGTTGGATAGCGCTTGGCATCCTAGCGCTCTTCGCGATCCCATTGAGGCTAATGGAAGGGCTTGGTGCCTTGGTGGGTATAGCGTTGTTGTTTGTCCATTCCACGCTGCCATGGTGGATTCGCATTCCAGCCGCGATTGTCGTAGCGGCGGGACTTGTCTATCTGTTCCAAAAAAATAGACGAAAAAGAATACCTCCCAACCGAAAATTTGTTGATTAACTTATTTAGAAGATTCGCCGATTCTTAGTGATGGCTGCACCCTTCCGGAACGGAAAGGTGCAACCCTTTTGGTAGCTATTCGCGGAAAAAAGTAGTTGCGGTTGCCGCCGTCATAGCGCCGGGTTTGGAGACAACAGCGCTTGAAACCTTCGCCCGGAGCCGCAGGGGCACAAATCGCTCCGGCCGAGTTTTTCGACGAGCTCTTTTTCGTCGTGAACGACTTGCCTACCGCGTTTTACGTTGGTTTCTGACGGATAGCCCTTTCAGCGCTTACTGCTGCGCTCGAAAGCAGCTCTCTTCCTTCAAGTGTTTGTTTTGCATGACAGCCTCCTGTTCAGTTCAAAAATTGGACGCATATGCGTTGCGCCCTTCGCTGAGAAGGGCGCAACATTGCTCACTCCTTGGTGTTGGTCGAGCCAGCGGCGGCGGGGATGATTTCCGCATCATCCCCTTCAATCTCCCGGAACTGCTTGGCCGTGACAAAGCCGATGGTGCGGCCCTGCCTTTTTGGTCAGCAATACCCAGGCGATCTTTTCCATGTCGCACTTACTCGGAAGGCGTTTGTCGTCATAAGAGCTGCACTCTCTTACCGGAAATGGCACAAACGGGTCATGGCTGAGCCACCGGCAACGAATCTGCACTTGTGAGGTGGAAAACCCCTTCACGATATGAGCCCATCGACATGTCACGCACAAGGTTTCGGTCCCTTGCGGGGTTCCGTCCTTGACTTTGATGGTGACCATGACTTTTCTCTTTTTCTAGGAAGCGCGCCAGCGCTTCAGGTTGCGCTCTTTGTGGAGGCGCAGTTCTGCGCCTCGACAAAGAGCTGTGATTCGCGCGAGCGCATAACCATGCGCTTGCGCGACAATGCGGCACACACGTGGCCGCTCAAGGTCGAATACTTTAAAAGGTTAGCCGGAAGGAGGATGGGCTAGCTAAAGTGAGCGGACGACGCCCATTCGCTGCCGCGATACTCTCGCTCCGGCAACGCCGCAAAACGGCATATTCGTTGACACCGCTGCATGGACGTAATCCTTCTTTAGGATTTCAGTAGGATGGCATGAAAAGCGCGTTTTGTTAAGCAAAAACCATGGAACGGCCAAAAATCGAGCTCAAGGGTTGAATCTTGAAGGCGAACGGTGGTATTGGTCACCGCATTATGACTCAGCTACCTCGAACACCGGACTTGGACGCGCAACGAGCGGCGATGAAGAAGCTGGGCTTCTTGGCAGGCAAGTGGGTTGGCGAGGCTCGCCTGCTGCGCGGACCTGGGGAGCCGGTCGTTTTGGCGCAAACCGAGGAAGCCCGATTCAAACTGGATGGGCTGATTTTGGAAATCGAAGGAATCGGACGAACCAAGCTCGACAACAAGCCCGTTCTCCAGGCTCTTGGGATTATTTCTTTCGACGATGAGACGGGCACTTATCACATGCGCGCGTTCAACGACGGCCGCTTTTTGGAGACGGACGTGAAGCTCCTGGAGGATGGCAAGAGCCTTGCCTGGGGCTTCGCGTTAGGCTCTATCCGAACCAGTTCCGTGTTGCGGATCAACGAGAAAGGCGAGTGGACGGAACTTGCCGAGATCAGCATCGATTCGCAGCCGGCAAGAAGGCCCATGGAACTCACGGTCAAACGACACGAATAGCTCTATTTAATTCCTTCGGCCAGCTAGAACACGCGGCCGAGCTGGAAGAACCACTTGCGGTGGCCGGAGTCGCCCACGCTGCCGCCGATGAAAAATGGGCCCACGGCGGTTTCCGCCAGGAAACCCAGCGCCACATCGTTGGGCAAGTTGGTGTCGGCGGTCACGCCGTACATCTTGCCAATTTCGTAGGCTCCCACGGCGTAAACCTTCTTGCCGACGAACGGCGGGAGCGTGAGCAAATCGTGGATAAAGCCCGCGCGGAACAAGTAATACTGGTTGCCCTGAAATTCGTTATTGCCGTAAGCGCTGAGGCGCAAAGGCCCTCCCAGGAAAAATTGCGGGATCCCCGTGTTCGTAGTGCCAAAGGTCGAGCCGCCTTCGCCTTCCACAAAAAGTGAAGCCGGCCGCGCGATCGGCTGGAAGTATCCGAGCTTCAGATCCATGGAAGGGAAGCCGTTGGTGGCGCCGGGGCTTTGATCAAACCACCGGAAATTCGACTCCGCAGTGAAACCGCGCCGCGGAATCACGGGATCATCGGTATGGTCCAGCAGGTAATGCAGATGGGATTGCCCCACGCGGCCTTGCACAGCGGGAATTTGGGGCGTCCCCAGCCGCAACTTATTATTTAGCGAGCCGATTTCGTAGCCGACGCGCAATTCACTGAAGCGCCCGAAGCTGTATCCGGCATCACCGCCGATATCGATGCGGTAGATGCGGTAATCCGCCAGCGGATCATTTTTCGCGTAAATCTGAAAGGTGGTGTCGCTGGCGTCAGCATGCGGCGCGAAAAACCAGCGGCTATCCGCCGTGAACGGGCGATAGAATTCGGTCCGAATGCCATAGGTATTTCCCAGCAGCAGGTCGGTGCGCCATTCGGAGCGGAAGCTGGCGATGTCAGTGAATGTGAAACGCGTCCCGGTGGTGAAATCCACGTTTCCGGCTTGCGAGCCGTCCACTTCAAAGGCCGGTTGGAAAGTAGGTGGCGCGTCATTTTTTTCCACGACGTGCACCAGCAGCCCGGGCTTGCCATTTTCTTCCGTGAGCCAATAGCCCGCGGAATCGTAGCGGCCAATGCCGGTCATGCGCGTCAGGACGTCGTCGAGTTTTGCCGTATCGAGTGGCCTGTTCAAAAAAGATCGAAAGTAGTGTGACGCGTACTCTTCTCCGCGGGCGCTGGCGCCTTCGATTTTGACGAACTGAGGCACTGGGAGTTCGGTACGCTGCCGCGCTTTTCGTGATTGTTGATAAGCATTCCAGTCGGCGTCACCGAGGGCAAACGCCTGCAACATGGGCGCTTTTGAACCGGCGGCTTCGTAACCGCGCTGCATGATGGTTTCACTCTTTGCGTAGTCCACAGTGGTGAATTCGCCGAGCGGCACAGTAACAATAGAGTCCGCCAACTCCAGGCTATGAAGCTCATTTTCTTTGATCATCGCGCTCACCGAATGATTGAGCACGCTAAACACGGAGCGAATGTCTTTTGCCTCGACGCGTGCTGATTCCAAGTGCACGGCAATCACAATTTCCGCGCCCATTTGCTTGACGACGTCGGTGGGCAGGTTGTCCAGCAACCCGCCATCCACGTAAACGGCATTTCCTTCGCGAACCGGCGAAAACGCGCCGGGGATCGACATGGTGGAGCGCAGCGCAACCGCCAACCGTCCGCTTTGGAATACGTGAGATTGTCCGCTGACCAGGTCGGTGGCCACGCAGCGAAACGGCACGGGCATGTCGTCGAACGAAGAGATTCCGTAGTAGGGAAGTGTGACGCGGTCAATCAGCAAGCCGATTTGGTGGCCGGCGATTAGTCCCGCGGGAGCCGACAAGCCGTTTTTCAACCCGAAAATCAGGGAATTCGGATAAGCGCGCTGATCCTCTTTTCGGCGGTAGGAGAGATCTTCGTAAGGAGTGCGGTCGTCCAGAATTTTTCGCCAATCCAGTCCTTCGATAAGCTTTTGCATTTCCTCTGGTGTCATTCCTGTGGCGTAGAAACCGCCGACGAGTCCGCCCATGCTGGTTCCGGCGACGTAATCCACGGGAATGTGGTGCTCTTCAAACCATTTCAGCACGCCGATGTGCGCAAGGCCCATGGCTCCGCCGCCTTCGAGGGCCACGCCGATTTTGGGGCGGTGTTGCGGCGTTTTTGCCGCGGCGGTGGCGGGAGCGGCAGGCGTTTGGGGGGGAGGCGTGGTTGGCACAGTGTCCTGCGCGTGGAGAAGGGAAGGCAGTAGACATAAGAGGGAAACAGGCAGAGCGCGACGCATTCAAGCCTCCTCAAGAGCAAATTCAACTGGAGCTAGTATTTTATTCGTTTGGATTCAGCGTTGAGGTTCCGTGTTGCTTGAATGCGCGCTTCAGGCACCCTTCCGTTCTTGCAGAATGTTGCCGCCATCCACCACAAGAACCTGGCCGGTGATGTAGGAGGCTTCGGGGGAAGCCAGAAAGCAGACCGCGGCGGCAACTTCATCCGGCGTGCCCGCACGTCCAAGCGGCGTATGCAGAGCGGCAATTTTCTCGGGTTCGGTGGAGGAAGCAGTGGCGATCCATCCCGGGGCGACGCCGTTAATGGTGATGCGCTCGCGTCCCGTTTCAATGGCCACCGCACGCATCATGCCGTCCATGGCGGCTTTTGCGGCTCCGTAGGCAGCCGAACCCGGATTGCTGACCAGCGGCCCCGTCACCGAAGTGACATTTACAATGCGACCATATTTTTGCTGGAGCATGCCGGGCAAGACGGCGCGCGTCATTCGAAACGCTGTGTGCAAGGTGATGGCAATCTGATTTTGCCATTCGGCGAAGGAGGTTTCGATGAGCGGCTTGCTTTCCGCTGGCCGACCGGTTTGTGCCATCCCCGCGTTATTCACAAGGATGTCGATCCGGCCGACTCGAGAAAGCACGGAATCCACTAGCCGCTGCGCTTCTGTTTCCACAGTGAGATCGGCGATGAAGGACAAGACGCCATCTCCGCCCGCATCCAGTTCTCGTGCGCGGGTGTGAATGCGATCCGTCGTCGAGACAATCACCACGCGCGCTCCAGCAGCGCGCAGGCGGCGAGCTACCGCAAAGCCGATTCCCTGGGCGCTTCCCGCGCCGGTGATCACCGCCGTTTGTTTGTTCAGTAGCAGGGTCATGGAAAGCTCCGAGGGCATCATACAAGGAAACGATTTTTAAGAATCGCACGTCCTTTTCCAAAGGGCAGGTGGCGTATTCGTGCCCGGGCGGCTGCGGATTACTTGCCCAATGTGTTCTAGGGGGCTAGCGTTGCTTGTAGACCGCAATTTCTCTGATAGCAAGCATCGCCGTCGGGGGATGGTTTTGCGGGAGGGCATCATGGCGCCATACATTCCTCCACTGGAAGAACCACAATTCGCTCACGTCCAAACAAAGCGCACCAGCGCATGGAAATTGATTTTCCGGCTTGTGCGCTGGAGCACGTACGCCGTTGCTGTCATTACGCTCATCCTGGCGCTGCACAAAACGCCTCCTCCTCCGGTTGAGACGAATCCCCAAGCGGCTGCCCGCGCCGAGCAGAAGTTCGAAGACGCGGAGCGTGCCGTTGCCAGCGGTCAGTCTGCGACGGTGCGTGTGGATGAAACTGAGCTGAACTCTTACCTGTCCTCGCGCCTGGAATTATCCGGCAAAGAGGCGGCAAAACCTGCGGTCCCCGCTGATCAACCGCGTGATTCTGACGGCGCAGCGCCTACGGCGCAGGAGGTGGAGCAGATGCGCTCGAACGTCCGCGATTTCAAAATTCAATTGGAAGACAATCGCGTCAAGGCTTATGTGCTTTTCGACGTGCATGGGAAAGACATGACGCTGCAACTCGAAGGCCGTCTTGGCGCGCAAAACGGCTATCTGAATTTTGAGCCCGTGAGCGGACAAATCGGCTCGCTTCCGATTCCCCAATCCACTCTGGAATCGGCAGTGCGCCGGCTGATGGCATCACCGGAGAACCGCGAAAAGCTCAAACTTCCTCCACAAATTGCGGATCTGCACATCGAGAATGGCGAGGTCGTTGCTATCTACCGGTGAAACTTTCAAGAGACGTTTCAATGGCAAACAAGCAGGTCACTCATCTTGCGCAGCTTGGGTATAATCTCTCCGGCTAAGTTGGCCTGAAAGTTTCGGAGCTTCGCTGCGCTGGGCGAAAGGATGATCATGTCCCCAGGTCGTTGGATTCAAGTTGTACTTCTGTTTCTTGGTGTAGCCGCATCGTTCTTGATTGCTTCTTCCACGCTGGCACACGCCGTTCTTCTGGAATCCAACCCGGCGATGAAAAGCTCCGTCTCCGGGCCCGATGTTCCCCTGAAGTTGCGTTTTAACGTTCGCATTGATGCTGCTCGTTCCCGCCTGAGTCTCGTCGACCCTGACGGGGCCTCGCAAACGCTCGAGATCAGCAAACAGGGTTCGCCCGAAATCATTTCTGCTGAGGCAAAGGGGTTGCATCCAGGGCTTTACCGCCTTCGCTGGCAAGTGCTGGCTTCGGACGGGCACATCACACGCGGCGAAATTCCTTTCACCGTCGCCAAGCCCTGATCCTGCGCTGTGGCCCGCCTTTTACAAATCTTCGGGTTCCTCTCCGTGCTCCTCCGCGGGGCCAGCCTGACGTTTCAGTCGCTAACCATCGGCGGCGTCATCTTTTTGTGCTTTGTCCTTCGCAACCGCAGCAACGATTCCGTGGAGATCAAAACCTCCTGCTTGAGCTGGCTTCGCCGCTTCGCGCTGGCTTTGGTGGCTATCCAAATCTCTTATCTTGTAACCAACTCCCTGATCCTGATGGAGTCTGCGCAAATTAGCTTCATCGAAGTCAGCGGCGCGAATTTCGCTCTTGCAGGAGCCCTGGGTATCTTCGCTTCGCTGACGATCCTTGTTCTGTCAGCGCGCAGTCGCGCCGGCTCTGGCCGCGAATTGTTGCTTCCGGCCGCAGCGATCCTTGCTTCGTCGGTTTTGACCAGCCACGCAATGGCCCGCTTGGAATACCGCTTGGTTTTGGTTTTTGTCACCGCGTTGCACCAGCTCGCCACCGCGGCTTGGCTTGGCGGCTTACCGTATTTGCTGATTGCCATCCGCGGGGCGGCTTCCCCGGAAGTGGCGCGCAAGTTGAGCGTGCGATTCTCGCGGCTCGCGGTGGTCAGTGTCGCGGTTCTGGCCTCCGCCGGCGTAATCTTGAGTTTCTCCTACGTCGGTTCGCTCAAGGCCATCTATGGCACTTCTTACGGCGCCATGGTGGCCACCAAAGCAATTCTTTTCGCGCTGCTCTTGTTTCTTGGCGCGCTGAATTATCAGCTCGTCCGTCAGGGAGATGCGAGTTCCATCCTTGCCAGCCTGAAGCGTTTTGGCGAAGCCGAAATCGGCATTGGCATTACGGTGATTCTAGTGGCTGCTTCCTTGACGTCGCTTCCCCCCGCGGTCGATCTCCTGCAGGACCGTGTTCCTGCTTCAGAGGTTTTCGCGCGGATGACTCCGCGCCCGCCGCGCTTTTCGAGTCCCGCCATGAAGGACTTGCCGGAAGATATCTACGCCGCTCAAAAAATGGCTTTCGAAGTTGGCTCAATTTCGACGGAGTCTTTTGTGCCCGGCCAATCGGGAACTCGCCCGAACACTCCAGCAGAGAAAGCCTGGTCGGAATATAACCATCACTGGGCGGGAATTATCGTCCTATCAGTCGGTTTGCTGGCCCTGCTGGCGCAAGCAGGGAAAGTCTCCTGGGCGCGCAATTGGCCGCTGCTTTTCCTTGCCCTTTCCGTTTTCCTTTTTTTGAGGAGCGATCCGGAAGTCTGGCCGCTCGGTCCCAACGGTTTTTGGGTCACACTTGCCGATCCCGAAGTTTTGCTGCATCGCATCTTTGCCGGGCTCGTGATCGCGCTCGCGCTATTCGAATGGCGCGTGCAAACCGGCCGCCTAGCATCGTCTAACGTCCGCCTGGTATTTCCGATGCTCGTCGCGGTTTCCGGCGCGCTGCTGCTC
>Ga0307471_100000444_pt1 | contig 21109 bp, 19 predicted proteins | sample atmos_gasesAM3C__2_FD_204566 | JGI IMG/M metagenome (GOLD analysis project Ga0307471, IMG submission 204566) | Hardwood forest soil microbial communities from Morgan-Monroe State Forest, Indiana, United States - atmos_gasesAM3C_515 | ecosystem: Environmental > Terrestrial > Soil > Temperate...
CGCGCCGGGACGCGTCACCGTCGTATTGCCGATGATAAGGCCCTGCACGGCGCCGCTCAGGGCGATCTGGGCAATATCGCTCGACTGCACATCGGTCAGATCAGGCGCGATTTTTAAAAACAGCGGCGGCTTTGGTTCGCTCGCTGCGCGCACGGCCTGGAGCTGTTCGGCCAGGGCGGTGAGCGCGTCATGCCCCTGCAGATCGCGCAATCCCGGCGTGTTGGGCGAGGAGATATTGACCGTGATGTAATCGGCATAGGGTGCGAGTACTTTGTAAGCCGCGACATAATCGGCGGCGGCATCCTCGCTGTCTTTGTTTTTACCGATATTGATGCCGACCAACCCGCGCGGTTCCTTACTTTTTTTCCGGTTCTTAAGCGGCCGCGTCGCATCGTGCCACGCTTTGATCCGCTGTAGGCAAACTTCCATCCCTTCGCTGTTGAAGCCGAGACGGTTGATGACAGCCTTCGCCTCAATTGCGCGGAACAAACGCGGCTGCGGATTGCCGACTTGCGGTTTGGGCGTGATGGTGCCGATTTCCATGAAGCCCAAGCCGAAATCGAGCGTTTCGCGGATCACTTCGGCATTTTTGTCGAAACCGGCGGCCAGACCCACCGGATTGCGGAATTCAAGGCCGCATACAATTGTATGCAAAAGCGGATCGCTATCGCCTTTTGCTTTGGGGCCGAGGCCTTTTTCGAGTAGGTTGAGTGCAAATGTATGCGCGCTTTCCGGCGTGAGCTCGAACAAAAGCGGGCTCAGAAGGCGGTAGGGGTCGAAAGTTTGGAAACGCCATAAATCCAGCGGCCACATACGATTGTCCTCTTGGGGCCTTAATAAAGCGGACAATGGCGCGTTGCCCTGCGGATTGCAACCGAGGGGCCGGATAAGGCTCTGCGATGAGGAAAAATTATGTCGGAAAAAGAAGAAACGGGAAAAATCCAGGCACGTCGACGAAAATCGCGACGGGACTATGACGGCGGTAAAGATATATTTTTCGAGCAAACCCACCGACCGAGCGGCGCTTTGCTGGCGGCGCTTGATGCGGTCGGGAAAATGAAGAAAAAGCCGGCGCGCTAATTACGCAAACTGCTTGCCGTGCGTTTCGAGCAGCTTTTTCAGCTTCTCTTCCGTTTCCGGCTTGAGTTGTTTGTCCGCGCGTATGGCCGCAAGGATATCGCTGCCGCGGTCGCGCAATTCACGCAACAGGCCTTGCTCGTATTTCGGCACATCCTCGATCTTCACCTTGTCGAGATAGCCTTTGACGCCCGAATAAATTACGCAGACCTGCTCCTCGACCGCGAGCGGCACGTATTGCGGCTGCTTGAGCAATTCGGTCAGGCGGCGGCCGCGATTGAGCAGGCGCTGGGTCGCGGGATCGAGATCGGAAGCGAATTGCGAGAAGGCTTCCATTTCGCGGAACTGCGCGAGCTCGAGCTTAATGGAGCCCGCCACCTGCTTCATCGCCTTGATTTGCGCGGCCGAGCCGACGCGGCTGACCGAAAGGCCGACATTGATGGCCGGGCGCACGCCTTTATAGAACAGGCCGGTTTCAAGGAAGATCTGTCCGTCGGTGATCGAGATGACGTTGGTCGGAATATAGGCGGAGACGTCGCCCGCTTGCGTTTCGATCACGGGCAGCGCCGTCAGCGAGCCGCCGCCTTGCTTGTCGTTCATCTTGGCCGCGCGTTCCAAAAGGCGCGAATGCAGATAAAACACATCGCCTGGATAGGCTTCACGCCCCGGTGGGCGGCGCAGCAGCAGCGACATCTGGCGATAGGCCACGGCCTGTTTCGACAGATCGTCGTAAACGATGAGGGCGTGCATGCCATTGTCGCGGAAAAATTCGCCCATCGCGCAGCCGGTGTAGGGTGCCAGAAACTGCAGCGGCGCCGGCTCGGAAGCGGTGGCGGCGACGATGATCGAATATTGAAGCGCGCCGGCATCTTCCAGCGTCTTGACGATCTGGGCAACCGTCGAGCGTTTCTGGCCGATCGCCACATAGATGCAATAAAGCTTCTTCGATTCGTCCTTGCCCTCGTTGATCGCCTTCTGGTTAATGAAAGTATCGATCGCGACCGCGGTCTTGCCGGTCTGGCGATCGCCGATGATGAGTTCGCGTTGACCGCGGCCGATCGGCACCAGCGAGTCGATGGCTTTCAGGCCCGTCTGCATCGGTTCGGAAACGGATTTACGCGGAATAATGCCGGGCGCTTTCACCTCCACGCGCGTGGGTTTCACATCCTTGAGCGGGCCCTTGCCGTCGATCGGATTGCCGAGCGCATCCACGACGCGTCCCAAAAGCCCTTTGCCGACCGGCACTTCGACGATGGTGCCGGTACGTTTGACGATATCGCCTTCCTTGATCGCGCGGTCGTCGCCGAAAATAACGACGCCCACATTGTCGGCTTCCAGATTGAGCGCCATACCCTTGACGCCATTTTCAAACTCCACCATCTCGCCCGCGCGCACATTGTCGAGGCCATAAACGCGCGCCACGCCATCGCCGACCGACAGCACCTGGCCCACTTCGGCCACTTCCGCCATGGCGCCGAAATCGGCGATCTGTTTTTTCAAAATCGAGGAAATTTCCGAAACGCGAATATCCATAGGGTTACGCGGCTCCCTTCAAGCGGGTTAGGGATGGTGCTTTTAGCTGGCGCTCGAGGCGTGCCAGTTTGTTTTTCACCGAAGCGTCGATCAGGCGCGAGCCGAGCTTCACGACCAATCCGCCCAGCAGGCTTTTATCCTCGGCGACGGTCATATGTACCTTACCGCCCGCCAGCGCATGCAATTGCGCGGCAAGCCGTTCCTTCTGGGAAGCGCTGAGAGCGGTTGCGCTGGTCACTTCAGCGGTGAATTCGCCGCGCTTCTCGGCAAGCTCGGCGAAGAAGGCCCTGATCATCGGGCGCAATTGCGGCAGGCGCCGGTTTTGCGCAACCAGAGCCAGAAAATTGCCGCTCAGGGCATGAAAACCGGCGAATTCGGCGATTTTGCGCACGGCGTTGACCAGTTGCGCGCGCCTCAGGCGGGGATTCTGTGCAACGGCGCGGAATTCGGCGCTTTCCTGCGCCAGTTTTTCCAGCGCGCGCAGATCGCCCGTCACGGCATCAAGCTGTTTTTGCTCGGCGGCCAATTCATACAGCGCATGCGCGTAACGCCGCACGACGGTGGCCATCTCTCCGGCGACGATTGTCTGATCAGCAGGCAAACGATGCTCCAGGGGTTAAGATATTGATTTCGCAAAGTCCGGCTTCGAATAGCAGAGCTAAAACCGGCACGCAACTGTTACGACTTTTTATGCAGGTCTGCGACTTGCACGAAAAGGCGGCGCATAGGATAAATATCCTATGCTGCTCAAACATGCCGATATTTGGCGCGCGATCGACCGTCTGGCCGAGGAAAATGGGCTTTCGCCCTCGGGCCTGGCGCGCAAGGCGGGATTGAGTCCGACCATTTTCAATCCCAGCAAGCGCGAATCGAAACGGCGCCCACGCTGGCCTTCGACCGAAAGCATCGCCCATGTTTTGCAGGCGACCGGCACCAGCCTTGATGAGTTTGTCGGTTTCACGTCACCCGCCGGCACGGCTTTACGAACGGCATTGCCCCTTATCGGGCTCAATGAAGCCGAAGGCAAGGGCGTGTTCGATAAAGATGGCTATCCATCCGGGCGCGGCTGGGATGAGATAACTTTTCCGGCCCTGGCCGATGCGCATGCTTTCGCGATCGAGATCGCCGGCAAAAACCTGGAGCCCATTTACCGGGAAGGGGATCGCCTTATTGTCTCGCCCGCCGAAAAACGCCGCCGCGGCGACCGCGTTTTGCTGCGCACGAGAAAGGGCGAAGTGCTGGTGCGCCACATGGGGCGCGAAGGCGCGCACCGGATCGAACTTGCCGCGCTCAATCCCGGCCGCGAGCCGCTCACGTTTTCCATGCGCGATATCGAATGGATTTACCGGATCGTGTGGGCGAGCCAGTAATCAGATGACAGAAGACGGAAGACGGAATAAGAAGGATTCATGACAAAAGAAAATCCTCCATCAACGGAAGACGAAACCGGCCGCCGCCTGACGCAACTTGAGAAATTTACGGCGAAATACGGCGATCCCTACCGCATAACGCGGTTCGACAAGACGCATGCGGCGGCGGCCATCAAGGAAAAGTTCGCCGCCTTGCCGGCCGGCGAGAAGACCGCCGAATCCGTGCAGGTCGCCGGGCGCATCATGGCCATTCGCAACAACGGCATGTTCATCGATATTCTCGACGATACCGACCGATTGCAGGTTTTTCACGATCTCAAACATACGCCGGCCGAACGCGCGGAACTGCTTAAATGGCTCGATCTTGGCGATATCATCGGCGTCAAAGGCACCGTGCGCCGCACGCCGCGCGGCGAAATCACGGTCGATGCCGGGGATATCAGCCTGCTGGCCAAGGCGCTCGAGCCGCCGCCGGAGAAATTCCACGGCCTCAAGGATATCGACCAGCGCTTTCGTCACCGCGAGCAGGATCTCGTCGCCACACCGCGCACGCGCGAGACTTTGCGCGCGCGCTACAAGTTGGTCGCCGCCATACGCGCGTTTCTTTATCAGCGCGGCTTTATCGAGGTCGAAACGCCCATGATGCATGTAATCGCCGGCGGGGCGTTGGCGAAGCCTTTCGTCACGCATCACAACACGCTCGATATGTCACTTTACATGCGCGTGGCGCCGGAACTGCATCTGAAGCGCCTTGTAATCGGCGGGCTAGCGGAGAAAGTATTCGAAATCAACCGCAGCTTCCGCAATGAAGGCATCAGCCCGCGCCATAATCCGGAATTTACGATGCTGGAACTCTATCAGGCTTACGTAGACTTCACCGCCATGATCGATATGGCCGAAAGCATCGTTCATCATGTGGCGCTCACTTTGCATGACAGCGCCAAGGTTAAATTTGCCGGGCTTGAGCTCGATTTTACCCCGCCCTGGCCGCGCAAAAGCATGGTCGACCTCATCAAGGAGCATGCGAAGCTCGATCTCTCGGCCTTTCCGGATGCTAAAACCGCGCGCGAGCAGGCGAGCGAAATCGGCGTCGCGCTCGAACCCGGCCTCAGCTGGGGGCAGGTAGTGGAAGCTGTGTTTGCGGCAAAGGTCGAAGACAAACTGATCCAACCCATTCATGTCGTGGATCTGCCGAAGGAAATCTCGCCACTTGCCAAGGCATGGCCGGACCGGCCGCAGGTGGCGCAGCGTTTCGAGACCTTCGTCAATGGCTGGGAAATCGCCAATGCCTTCAGTGAGCTCAATGATCCGCGCGAGCAGCGCGCGCGTTTCCTTGAGCAGGCCGAGCAGAAGCGCGGGCCCGACGAGCCGCCGCATCCGACCGATGAGGATTTTATCAAGGCCATGGCTTTCGGCATGCCGCCGATGGGCGGGCTTGGGATTGGCATCGACCGGCTCGGCATGCTGATGACCGACAGCCAGAGCATCCGCGAAGTGATCGCTTTTCCAACCATGCGGCCGGTGGATTAAGTTCTAAACAATGTTCCGGCGCGTTCGTCTATAGGGCCAAAGGCACAGGCCGGGCGTCGAAATCGCCGTTAGGATGCCAGTAGGGCCGATCAGCGCTTATTTGTTCGCCATAGTTGGGGACAATGTTAATCTGTAAAGTGCCATCTTCATTAATCCTGCCGGTAAAAACAGGCACCTCAGTTCCAGTCCTTATATATTTTCCTGCTGCATCCAAAAAACCTGCATATTCCTTGTCGATAACAGCAGGATCAGGATTACGGCCGGTAAAATGAACGCAAGCTTGATTATACACACGACCGAATTGCTCTTTTGTCATCATCGTATTAATCCTCCATTTGAAAAATGATTAAAAAACTTTGTATAGTCATTGTCAACTTGGAGATTTGATGCCTTCCAAGCCCGCCGAAATTTATCAAGGCTCAGACTGGCTCACTTACCGCTGGTCGGTGGCGCAGGCCTTCGATACGCTCGATCGCGTCCGCGATCTATGTTTGCAGATGCCGGTTGCGGTCGGCGGCACGGCCGGCAAGGAACCGGCGCGTTTCGAGGCCCCGGCCGAGGACATCGCCGACATGTTCGGCTATGTGGTGGAATTATGCGACGATCTCACCGGCGAGCTCGATATCGTGCATGCCGATATCGTGCCGCCGACCCAGGCCAACATCATGCAAGCCTGGATCGCTTTCGAAATGCGCCTGCATTTGTGCGAATTACGCCGCCGCGCCCTCAAGGAAACGGAAGTGTCCATGCCGCCGCCCGGACCGCCCGATGAAATCCTTGCCCTCGCGAGCCGCATCAAGGCCTTGTTAAAGCAAATCGATCAATAGGCTGACCGGGCAGGCTTGACAGAGTCGGGTATTTGGCAAAACATTTACGGATGCCTCTCGAACCAAAAAAACCGGCATCCTTTCAATTCGGCCAGCCGGAAAAACGCAATTGGACCAAGCTGATCCTTATCTGGGGGTTTGTCCTGTTCGCGCTGGCGGCCATTGCCTGGATGATCAAAATAAATCCGCGCCAGCATTCGCTGTCCTGCAGCTCGTCCTTTGGCGGTGCGAGTTCCTTCAGCTCTTTCGGAACTTGTACGGAAGATTAGCAGCGGGTGCCTTAGGCGACCCGGATGTTCTTGAACTGCCAGGGATCCGAAGGATCGATGTCTTCCTCGAACAACAGGCTACGGTCCTTGAGCGGGGACCAGTCGCCCCACACGCCGACCACTTCGCCAAGATAAGGCTCGGCGATTTCGAGGATACGTTCGAAATCCATATCCTCGGCTTCGACGATGCCGCGGCGTGGATTCTCCAGCGCCCAGATTAACCCCGCCAGCACCGAAACGGTTACCTGCAGGGAGGTGGCGTTATTGTGCGGTATAAGGCGGCGGGCGTCTTCGATTGTCAGGCGTGAGCCGAACCAGTAAACGCCGCGGGCGTTGCCCATCAGCAACACACCGAGTTCATCGGTGCCCTTGACGATTTCATCCATCATCAGGCGATGACGTCCCTGCAATTGGCCATTTTTGCCGCTCAGCTCGTGCATGGACATAACGGCATCGTCGCAGGGGTGATAGGCGTAATGCACGGTCGGTCGATAAATGGGCCCGGTGCTGCCGTTGGGCAGGGTAAGGTAGTCGGCAATCGAGATCGATTCGTTATGGGTGACGAGGAATCCCTGATAAGAGCCTTCGAGCGGCGTCCAGCTGCGCACGCGTGTTATATAGCCCGGTCGCTCGAGATAAATGGCAGCGTCACAGCCAAATCCATGCCGGCCGCCGTCAAAGGGGAATGTTTTCTCATGCGTGCCCCAGCCAAGCTCGGCCGGTTGCGAGCTCTCGCTGTAAAACCCATCGACTGACCAGGTGTTAACGAACTCGCCTGGCTCTTTCGGCTGCTGGGCTACCTGGCTGTCGCGTTCCGCGACATGGATGACCTTGATGTCGAGTTTTTGCGCGAGCTTGGCCCATTCGATGCGCGTGGCCGGCTTCTTGATCTTAAGGCCATTATCCTGCGCCATATTGAGCATCGCTCGCTTAACGAAATGCGAGACCATGCCTGGATTGGCGCCATGCGCGAGGATCATGGTCGTGCTGTTTGGATACTTCGCTTGCAGCCGCAAGGCATGATCGCGCAAGATGTAATTGGAGCGTTCGGACACGGACAGGTCGAGATTGGTGTATTCGCCGAGCCATGGCTCGATGCAGGTGTCGATGTAAAAGGCGCCTTTTTCCTGGCATAGTTCGATCAGTTGATTGGTGGAAACGTCGACCGAAAGGTTAACCAAGAAATCCCCTTCGCCGATGCGGGGTCTCAGCACATCCCGATAATTCACCTTGGTGAGTGGCTCGATCGCGAAGGCGACCCCGTATTTCTCGGCCGTATTGCGGCCGCGCTCATCGGCAGTGAGAATGGTGATTTGTTCGGGCTTAATGTCTAGATGGCGCAGGAGCAGCGGCAGGGTACCTTCACCGATACTGCCGCATCCAATCATGACGACCCGGTTCTTGAAGGAGAGGTATTTTTTATTGAGCATGATCCGTTCTTCACTTCACGTTTGGCCACGAATACAGAGACTCAGCGCGATTACATGAGTTCCAAACTTTTCGCATAACCGATTTTTAAGAAAGGTGCGAATCTTTTTTTAACGTTAATAGATGCCGGGGAGGGGATTATTGCTCGACCGTCTGGTCGGATTTGACCAGCTTGAGATGGCCGGTGCGTGCCGTCCGTCGTTTGATCGGCGCGGCGGATGCCGATTCGTGTGAAATTTCAACCTGAAAATCGGAATGGAAACCATTGAAATGCGACTGAGAAGCGGCTCCGTAGGCACCCATCCCGCGAATCGCGATCCAGTCACCCTCGCAGACATCCTCGGGCAACAGGAAGGGACCCGCCATATAGTCGACCGAATCGCAGGTCGGGCCATAAAAGCGGAAGGGCGTATGGGCCTTGGTCATGGTTTTGCGGCCACGGCGGCCCGGGCGGATGAGATGAACAGTGTTCTTCCAGTTCATCGAGCATACTTCGAACATATTGCCGAAGCTGCCGTCATTGATGTGCAGCACGTCGCCTTTGCGCAATTCGACCCGCACGACGAGCGTCTCGCAGGCTCCCGATAGTGCACGGCCCGGTTCCGACCAGATCTGGCACGATTTCGGCAGTTTGAGAGCCGCGATCTCCTGCCGGATGGCATCGCAATAGTCGGTGAGCGGAGGCACATCCATGCCAAGATTGCCAATCGGGAAGCCGCCGCCGACATCGAACACATCCACCGATACGCCGGATTCGCGAATCACTTCGCCGGCTTTTCTGATCGCTTCGACATAAGAACCGGGTTCAAGCGTCTGCGAACCGACATGGAAGGAGATGCCAACCTTGTGGGCAACCTTGTTGGCATCGCGCAGCAAGGAGACAGCCACATCCGGCAGACAGCCGAACTTGCCGGTCAACTGGCAGGCGGCACTGCCTTTCGGCATCGCCAGACGCACAATAATAGAGAGATCGGCGGCAACCTTGGTTTCTTCCAGGATCTTGTGCAGTTCCTCGAACGTGTCGATGACAAAGTCACGCACGCCGTATTCGAAATAGGCTTTGCGGATCGCCTCGCGGCTCTTGACCGGATTCATGAAAGCCAGATGCGCGGAGGGGAACAACTCGCGCAGCGATTTGACTTCACCCAGCGAGGCGACGTCGAAATGACGGATGCCGGCCGCGAACAGGCGCTGCAGGACATAAGGATCGGGATTGGCCTTTACGGCATAGAATGAGAGGCCGGGGAAGTGATCGAGAAAGAGCGCGGCGCGCTCGGCCAGGGTCTCGGGGTGCATGCAGCGCACCGACTGGGACGGGCGCAAAATTTTAACCATATCTTCAACGGTGGCGAAGCGGGCCAGACCCGCATCGAGTGATTCAGAACCAAGCGGCGACTCGACGGCAACTTCTGCCAACGGCATTGCTTCGTTATAGTCCATAGGCCCTATGCTCCTGTGCACAAAGACAGCTAAAGAGCCAACGACCGGTTGAAAGCTTGGAATGGAGAGGGGGAGTGGGAACTACTTATGTAGCTCACTGCCGAACCCGGCCCTTCCTTCTTTGCCTCAACCAAGGCTGATTTCCCTGCCAATCGAGCCGTTAACCACGATTTGTTAACTACTTCGGCTCAACCAGCAAAGAGACTCCTTGCTGCATACCACGTGCCTGTCACTCACTTTTCATCACTTAAACACCGCTCCGCTGAACGGAGACCGGTGAGTGATAGGCGGCAAAGCGTCGTTACATAAACCAGTGGGGAACGAAGAAAGGTGGTATGCCTTGATCGTCCTTGGGCCAGTGGCACGTGCGCTTCCGTAAAAGGCAATGTAAGTAATTATTTTTAACATTCAATAAAAATTTTGGTTGCACGACGTTTTTTTTACGTTGTGGTTAAAATCCCTCACTCGCGCTCCGACGATTTATGCGAACGTGATCCCGACGGCGGCACGATTTCGTAAACGACATAGTTGTGGAGAACCGGCGAGTGCACGCGCAAGAGCCAATCCGGCACTTGATGTCCGGTGATGAGCCTCAGCATCATGGGTGGCACCGGCTTAGCCGGTTTGCGTTTGTTAACCACGTTGTGCAGCGTGCCCTGTGTAGACCAATTCTCATAGAACGGCGGCATCAGCGCGCAGGCGACGACCAGATCGGCGTGGCGGCGATAGGCGATGGATTTAGCCTCGGCCTCGTCGCTGGTCGCGAAAAAACGCACCGCATCCAGATTGCCTTCCACGCTGGTGTGGTAGGGAGCCGACAGCACTTTATGTGGCGTTCGAAACAGCAATTCAGGCCCCACGCCCATCGTGCTGATGATCAGGCGCGGCTTGCCGCCATAGAGCTGGGGCGCGTGCAGCACCTTTTCGAGTCCGTACATATCGCAGACATTGCGCGCGAAACTGTGGGCCGGGAACAAGAGGATTCCGGTGTTAAGGCTGCGGCCATCGACCAGCGCGGGCAACAGCACGGCCGGCAGAGGGCCGACCAGCAGTAAAAGGCCGATCTCGGCCCAGACCTTCCCACGCGCTTTCCAGCGTCGCGTGCCGATCCATTCCCAGCCGCGCTGCAAGAGAGTAGCAAGCGGCAGGGCGGCCAGAGCGGCCGTGATCCCTATAAAGCGGGATTGATAGAAGATCGTCATCGGAATGGCCGCAGCCAGCAGAAGCAAGATCAGACCCCAGCGCCAGCGCTCGTTCGATTTGGCGTGGCGCAGAAACCATAGACCGGCACCGAGCCCGAACCAGCCGTAAAGCGTGCGGGCGATGATTCGCAGCCAGGATGTATCCATCTTGGTCAGCGACATGGACTCGCTGAGATCATCCAGCATAAATTTGGCCAGTGCCGGATTCATCGCCCCGTAGGGTCCTTCGATCAGGGTCGGGAAGCGCGTCAGGAAGAGGGCGCCCGTGACTGCGGCAAGGCTGGTGCCGATAGCCCAGCGCCAGATGGGTTGCCATTTGGACGCGAGGGCAATGCCAGCCAAAGTCGCGGCGATAGCATTGGCGAGAAAGACATAGACCACCGAATAGACAAGGATATCCGGTGTGAGCAGGTCGGTCGGCCGGCGGGTAAGTAAAAGGAAAGTAACGCTCGCGATATCGAGCGCCAATCCATAGGCAAGACCATTGAGTGCGGCGCCGCGGCCTTTGGCGATCGCCCAGAGGCCGATCCAGCCGGAAATGAGGATGACCCAAGGCAGGATCTCGAGCGAAATCGCCATGCCGAAGGCAAGAGCGACCCCGGCACCGATGCCAAGGCGGATATCCTGCGGATTTTCCACCATATGCAGGACGCAGCCAAGCGCCAGCATGATCAGGAGAATCTCGAGCCCATGATGATCGATATGGCCTGGTATAAAGAGTGCCATCAGACCAGTCGCAAAGAGCAGCACATAGGCCGTCACCCCGGCCCAGTTTTTTGGCATCAGGCTTTCCGCCACCCAACGCAGCATGATGAAAAAGGCGGCCAGCAGAAAAAGCGGCTCGATGAAAGCCATTAAAGTCGCCGCACCCTTGGGGGGCAGTCCGAATCGCTCGAAGAGCCAGATCACGGCGGCCATCGGTATTTGCGGCAGGCGCGAGAAAGGGATCAACGCGCCCGCCGGCGGATCGAGCCGGTGCTGGACATTGTCGAACCAGCTTTGTCCCTTCAGCCAGTCGAGCACCTGGGTGAGATACATATAATCGTCGGGATCGGGCAGGTTGCCGCGCAAAACCTGGCTGTCCGGATGCACGAAGAAGCACCAGATGTAATAAAGCAGCACCGCGATCCACAACCCATCGAAAGGCGGCCGGAACATTGGCGCCAGCGAACGGAATTGACGGGCGAGGAAGGAAAGCATGGCGAGATGGTTGTGGCCTCGTCGAATCCTTTTTGCAATCCGATTCCCGCACGAGTAACCTTGCGCCGATGCCCTCCGTCCCGCCCACCATGAATCTGCTGCAAGCCATAATCATGGCCGTGCTGCAAGGCACGACTGAACTATTTCCCGTCAGTAGCCTCGGTCATGCGGTGATCTTGCCGCAACTGTTCGGTTGGCAAATCGACCAAAAGGCGCCCGATTTTTTGCCTTTTCTGGTGGTGCTACATCTCGGCACCGCCTTTGCCCTCTTTGTTTATTTTTGGCGCGACTGGTTTGGCTTCGGCCGTGCGGTTTTGGGACAGGGCAAAAACGTCTCAAGCGAACGACGAGTTTTTGCGCTTGTCTGTGTAGCCACCCTGCCGGCCGTCATTATCGGTTTCGCGCTTGAGCATATATTGCGCGGTTTTTTCGGCGCGCCGGTGCTGGCGGCGGCGTTTCTTATCGTCAATGGCGGCATTTTGTTTCTCGGTGAACGCGTAAAACATGCAGGCGCCAAGGCGCTGGATCAAATGGACTGGAAGGCCGCGCTTGCAATCGGCGCTTGTCAGGCGCTGGCGCTGATCCCCGGCATTTCGCGCTCGGGTGCGACCATGGTGGGCGGTGTATTGGCGGGCTTGAAGCACCGGGAGTCCGCGCGTTTCTCCTTTTTGCTGGCGACGCCGATCATCGCCGGAGCCGGGGTGCTGGAAGTACCGAAGCTGCTTCATCATGCCGGTGGCCTGGGTTCTCTTTCGATCATTGCTGGCCTTGTGGCGGGCGTGACGGCCTATCTCAGCACTGCTTTTCTGATGCGCTATTTCAGGAATCATGAAATCGAGGCGCTCGATCCTTTCGCCTGGTATTGCTGGGCGCTTGGCGGCGCGGCGCTTATTATTCTGCTCTAGCGATGGCCGACCGCTCCACCCGCCTCTTTCGCATTCATGCAACGCTTGCGGTAGTCGTTATCGTGACTATGGTGCTGGTGCTCTATCGCGCCGCTCATCCGGTTTCGGGCCTTGCTCCGCCCGACCATAATCTGCAAGCGGCTTCCACCCAGCCGGTTATCCGCAAAGGGCGGCGGCTCGAACATATTACCTTGGCCAGTACCGATTTCGGCAATATCGGTATTTTCGTCAGCATGCCCGATCCGCTGCCCGCCCGGCGGCTGCCGGTTGTGATTGTCTTGGGCGGCCTCGGCACCGGGGAAAATAATATTCGCTATATCGACAATGCAGGCGACAACATCATCATTGGATATGACTGGCCGATCCCGGTGCGTTTCCCGCAAGGCCTGGCTTTCCTGGAGCAGGCGCCCACGCTCTATAGCCAGGTGATGGTCATTCCCGAGCAGGTAGCTTCCGCCATTGCCTGGGTCGCGGCGCAGCCCTGGGCCGATGAGAAGCATATAAGCGTTCTCGGCTATTCACTGGGGGCCCTTGCGGCGCCCTCGGCCGAAAATCTGGCCGAGCGGGACGGGCATCCGATCGGCTGGACTATTTTGGCCTATGGCGGTGCGCCGTTCGGCGATCTGCTCGCCGCCAATCCGCATATGCAGCCGGAATGGCTGCGTGTCATCCTGGCGCCGGTGATCGATTTTCTGTTTCGTTCCCTGCAGCCGACCGCAAATCTGCCGCAATTATCCAGTCATTTTCTGGTGCTGGAAGGGCGCGATGACGCGCTGGTGCCGGCGGGCGCACGCGCCCGGCTGCGCGACGCGGTGCCGGGCTCGAAAGATGTCATCGTGTTCAACGGCGACCATATGGGCGTCGGTGCCGGCCAGATGGAATTGCTTGGCCAGATCATTCGCACCAGCCGCGCGTGGCTGCTCCAGAATGGCGCGGTTAATCCGTGAGTCTTAATCAGGTTTGATTGTTGGTATGCCCGCCGTTTCTTCCCGCTCCGTTATCGTTCCGCTCATCGTCGCCTGTGCGCTTTTCATGGAGCAGCTCGACAGCTCCATCATTGCGACCGCTTTGCCGGTAATCTCCCGCTCGCTGCATACCGAGCCTTTGCATCTTAATCTCGCGATCACTTCTTATCTGTTCAGCCTTGCGGTGTTCATCCCGCTGTCCGGCTGGGTTGCGGACCGTTTCGGCGCGCGCAGTGTGTTTCGTGCTGCGATCGTGGTGTTCACGGCGGGCTCCGTCTTATGCGGCCTGTCGCACAATCTGGGCGAGCTCGTTGGCGCACGCATCCTGCAAGGCATGGGCGGCGCCATGATGGTGCCGGTCGGGCGCCTTGTGATGTTGAGAACTGTGCCGCGGGCGGAACTTGTCAGCGCGATGGCGTGGCTGACGACCCCAGCCCTCATCGGCCCTGTGATGGGGCCGCCACTCGGCGGCTTTATCGTCACTTACGCTTCGTGGCGCTGGATTTTTTTTGTCAATGTGCCGATTGGATTATTGGGCCTCGTCCTCGCCACGATTTTCATCCCGAATGTGCGCGAAGTGACCAAAGAGCCGCTCGATCTGCGCGGCTTCATCCTGATGGCACTGGCACTCGCTGGCCTTATGTTCGGTTTCGAGACCGTCGGCCGCGATTTGGTGCCGAACGAAATCGTGATTGGCCTTCTCGTCACCGGCGCTGTCTGTCTCGGCCTTTATCTTATTCATGTGCGCGGTATTGCGCATCCGATCATCGATCTCGGCCTTGCCAAATTCCAGACTTACCGCGTTTCCATCACTGGCGGCTCACTGTTTCGCGTGGGCATCGGTGCACTGCCTTTTTTATTGCCGATCATGCTGCAGATCGGCTTCGGCGTTTCGCCCGCGGCTTCGGGCCTGATTACTTTCGCAAGCGCCGCCGGGGCGGTGGTGATGAAAATGTCCGCGGCGCCCATTATCCGACGCTTCGGTTTCCGGCCGATTTTGGTGGCGAACGCTCTTATCAATGTGTTTTTTCTTGCCGGCTGTGCCTTGTTCAGCCCCGCGACCTCGCATGCAATGATTTTTGTCTTTTTGCTCACGGGCGGCTTTTTTCGTTCGCTGCAATTCACCGCGCTCAACACGCTGGCCTATGCCGAGATACCGCCGGAATTCATCAGTCGCGCCAATACGCTCTACAGCATGCTGCAGCAGCTCGCGCTGAGCCTCGGCGTTACGGTGGGGGCGCTGCTGCTTAATCTGACGCTGGTCGTGAAAGGCAATCCGCATCTGGGCCCGATGGATTTCTGGCCCGCCTATCTGGGCATCGGCATCCTGTCGCTTTTATCGGTGCCGTTTTTCGCCAAGCTTCCCGCGGATGCCGGCGCCGAGATGAGCGGTCATGTCACAGCCCCTGCGCCCGCGCGCCATCAGGATCCGGCGTGAAAAAAGTTGATAACCTCTTCGGCCGCATGCTTTAAGATAGGGAATGGATACAGTTCAGCCGCCCTCTTCATTAAAGCGCGACTCCCTCGTCATAACCCTCATCAGCAGCGCGCATTTTTTCAGCCATTTGTATCAGTTGGCGCTGGCGCCTTTGTTTCCACTGCTGCATGACGCTTTTGGCGTCAGTTATGTGCTGCTGGGCTCGGTGGTGACGAGTTTTTATGTCGTCTCCGGCGTGGTGCAAACTTTCGCCGGCATTCTGGTCGACCGCTACGGCTCGCGGCCGGTCTTGACGGCCGGCATTGGCCTGATGGCGACCGCGATCCTGCTGGCCGGTCTCGTGCCGCAATTCTGGATGCTTTATCCGCTGCTGATCCTTGCCGGTCTTGGCAATAGCATCTTTCATCCTTCCGATTTTTCCGCGCTCACCCATCATGTGAGCCTGGCACGCCACGGCCGCGCCTTCAGCATTCATGCCTTCGCGGGCAATCTCGGCTATGCGGCTTCGCCGGTGATTATCGGCGGTCTCGGGGCGGCATTCGGCTGGCGGGTTGGCCTCGTGACGGCCGGCATTCTCGGCTGGATCATGACGTTGCTCTTGCTGCGTTTCGGTCATCATTTCATGCCGGATCACCAGGAGCATCACAATCCCGCGGCCCATCCCAAAATGTCCTATTTTCAGGTTATTTTTATGCCGGTGATTATTTTCGCGTTCGGTTATCTGCTTTTCACCTCGATGGCGACGGGCGCGATCCAAAATTTTTCGGTGCCGTCTTTCATCGATTTTTATCATGTGCCTTTAGCGGCAGCGACCACGGCGCTGACGGCCTATCTGGTTTGCGCGGCGCTCGGCATGCTGGCGGGCGGCGTGATCGCCGATCACACCACGCGTCATGTGCGGGTGGCGATGGCAAGCTTGGCAATTGCCGCCTTCTTTGCCTTGCTGATTGCCACCGGTAAATTACCGTTTGGATGGGTGCTGCCTGTGATCGCCGCCGCCGGCTTGTTTCAGGGCATTACGGCGCCGGTGCGCGATGTGCTGGTGAAAGGCGTTGCCCCGCCTGGCTCGATCGGCCGCGTGTTCGGCATCGTTTATTCGGGCGGTGACACGGCGCTTGCGATCGCACCGCTTATTTTCGGCGCGCTGGCCGACCGGCATGCTTTTCATGCGATTTTTGTCGGCATCGCGATTCTCTATGTGATCGGCATCGTGACGGTTACGACCATCGGGCAAAAGCAGCCCAATAACGCCTGATCTTTTCTTTTCTGGCGCTGGCGGTTAAACTTCTCACACGCCGCAAAGAGGTCTTCATGCAGAATCTTGGCCCCGCCCTGATGGCTCTTATGCTGCTGGTGCTGGTTGCGTTTCTGGCACCCAATATTCTGGCGCTCAATCGCGGCAAAATTTTACGCAACATTGCGATCTGGCTGGCCATATTTCTGGCGCTTGCCCTCCTTTACCAGAATTTCGGACCCGGCCGTTCGATGACGGCAACGCAGCTATGGCCATTTACATCACCGCGCCAAGATGCGCCGCCGCCAACGCCCATGGCGCCGGTCCACGATAAGAGCAATTTCACGCCGCCGAAGGAGTAATCTCGATCTCCGGCTTGCCCCCGCATTTTTCGACCAGGGCAAAAACGGCATCCGCCGCTTTCTGAACGGCAGTTTTATCGGTACCCCGCACAACCAAAGACGTGCCGAATTGTCCCTGCCGGAACCAGGGATAGGAGCCGATATCGGTCTGCGGAAATTTTTCGGCAATCACACCGAGTTCCTCGGCGATGGTGCTTTCGGCCACCGCGCCCGAAATAGCTATGCTATGGATCGCGGGGCCGTGGCGCAGTTGCGTGGTGACCGTATCCATCATGGCCTGCATGATATTGGGTACGCCGGCCAGCACATAGACATTCCCGATATGAAAGCCGGGCGCGGCGCTGATCGGGTTGTCGATGAGCGTGCCGCCTTCCGGCGTCATCGCCATGCGTAAGCGAGCGGGATTGAGCTTGGCCTCGGTGTAATAGCCGAGCAGACGCGCGCGGGCGTCCGGATGCTCGGTGAGGCGAACGCCGAAAGCCTTGGCGATGGAAGCAGCCGTAATATCGTCATGCGTGGGACCGATGCCGCCGGTCGTGAAGACATACGTATAACGTGCGCGCAATTCATTGAGCGCACTCACGATAGCCGCCTCGATATCCGGCACCACGCGCGCTTCGCGAAGGGGAATGCCGATGGCGCCGAGTTTTTTGGCAATGACGGCGAGATTGGCATCCGGCGTGCGGCCGGAAAGAATCTCGTTGCCGATAATGAGGGCGGCGGCGGCGGGCGTCTCGCTCATGGATATAATGAAGCATGTTTTCGCTCGTTCATCACGCCGCGTTACAGAAGTATGCGCTATCGCATTGTATCGTATGTGATTTTCGCCTTTTGTTCTTGCGGCCGAAAAATTAATTTGCAGTCATGCATCCTAGAAATTGACCCCGGCCGTACGCCCTCTATGCCAAAAAAATTTCATCTCGCTTTGTTTGCGCTGGCGCTTTTGCTTGGCGCGCCCGGCCCTGTGCGCGCCGTCTCGATCGAGAATGCTTTTTCGCCCCAGCAAGGGGCCACCGATCTGATCCTGAAAACGATCGGCGAGGCGCAGCAATCGGTGCATGTCACGGCCTATTTTTTCACCTCCTGGCCGATTGCGAATGCCTTGGTCAAGGCGCATCGCCGCGGCGCCGAGGTGAGACTGGTTCTGGACAGCCATCAGAAATATCGTCGCGTGATCGATTATCTGAGGCGCAACGGCATCGATGCGCGAATTAACAATCACTACGCGATCATGCACGATAAGTTTATCATCGTCGACCAGCGCACGCTGGAAACCGGCTCCTTCAATTTCACCCGCGCCGCCGAATTTGAAAATGCCGAAAATGTGCTGGTGGTGCGCGACAGCCCGGCCGTGCTCGGTTATGAGCGCCAATGGGACAAGTTATGGAAGGAAGCGGATAAACCGTTCCTCTGCTGGTTTTGAATCGACTTATTTGGATTGTTAACCAACCATTTCAAGGGCTGCGCCAATTTTTTTGCCTCTTTAAATCGCGAAAATACACTCCATATTGGCTTATAGAACAGGCGCTTCCGGCGCCTGCTGCCCAATTTATTAACAGGAGGAAACCATGGTTCTACGCTCTCTGACGACCCCCTCGCGTTATTCGCTGGCGCATTTTGCCGACGATCCGTTCCTTGCGATGCGCGCGCTTCAGCGCACATTCGACGATGTCTGGAATGGCACGGGCCATGCCGAAGCGGCTTCCATGTCGGTGCGGCTCGATGTGAAGGAGGACGAAAAAAGCTATACCGTCACCGCCGACCTGCCGGGCCTGGCCGAGAACGAAGTCGATGTGACGTTCGACGAGGGCATTCTCACCATTCGCGGCGAAAAAAAGGTCGAGCGCGACGAGAAGAAAGGCACCTGGCATCTGGTCGAACGTTCCTATGGCAGCTTCGCCCGGCAATTGGCGCTGCCGGCGAACGTCAAGGCCGACAAGATCGAAGCCAAATTCGACAAGGGCGTCTTGACCGTGATCTTGCCGAAAGAAACCGAGCCGCAAAAATCGGCCAAAAAGATCGCCATCAAAACAGGGGCCTAATCTCCCTTGACCATTGGAGGCCGCCTGAATTCAGAAACGATTTTCAGGCGGCCTTTATTTTTTGCCCCAATCCTTCCTTATTTTCCGGTATAGAGTGCCCTTCCTGAAGACGGAGATAGGGAAGAACCGATGTCGAAAAAACGCCGTTTTGGCCCGCGCCGCGAAGAGGGCTGGAAAACATGGCTGCTTAAAACTTTTCTGCTCGCGCTCATCTGGGGCGGCGTGGCGCTTGGCGTTTTGTTCGTCTGGTACACCTATGATCTGCCCGACATCCATCAGATCGCGCAATGGCAGCGGCGTCCTTCTATCACCATGTTGGCTGAGGATGGCACGGTATTCGCCCGCTATGGCGATTTGTATGGCGACCGGGTAACGCTCGAGGAAGTGCCGAAATACCTGCCCGAAGCCATTCTCGCCATCGAAGACCGCCGTTTCTATCATCACTTCGGCATCGATCCGATGGGATTGCTGCGCGCCGCCTTTCGCGATGTGCTGGCTCTGCATGTGGTGCAGGGTGGCTCGACCATTACCCAACAGCTCGCCAAAAATCTGTTTCTGACGCCCGAGCGTACGCTGCGCCGCAAGGTTCAGGAAATGATCCTCGCTTTGTGGCTCGAGCATACCTACAGCAAGGACGAGATTCTCACCGCCTATCTCAACCGCGTCTATCTCGGCGCCGGCACCTATGGTGTCGATGCCGCGGCGCATACCTATTTCGGCAAATCCGCGCGCGACGTGAATCTACGCGAGGCCGCCATTCTGGCCGGCCTTCTGCGCGCCCCTTCGCGCTTCGCGCCAAGCAACGATCCTGTGCAGGCGCTGCAGCGCGCGCATACCGTTCTCGAAGCGATGGTGGAAGCCGGCTACATCACGAAAAAACAAGAAACGGCGGCGATCGCCAGCGCCCCGATGCCGGAGCATAAGCCGGGCGGCGGGGGCGATGGCCGCTATTTCGCCGACTGGATCGCCGACCAGATCGGTCCCTTAATCGAAAATACGCCGCAGGATTTGATCGTCCAGACCACGCTCGATCTGCGCCTGCAGCGCGCGGCTGAGCGTCATCTCAACGGCGTTTTGGCCAGACAAGATAACCGCGACGTCTCGCAAGGGGCCCTCGTCACGCTGGCGCCGGACGGCGCGGTACGCGCGCTCGTCGGCGGCCGCGATTATCACGCGAGCCAATTCAACCGCGCGGTGCAGGCCATGCGCCAGCCGGGCTCCGCCTTCAAGCCGATCGTTTACCTCGCGGCCATCGAGCAGGGCATGACGCCCGACGATATGATCCTCGATGCGCCTATCACTATCAGCGGCTATTCGCCGGAGAATTTCGACGGCAAATATCGCGGAATGATCACCGCGCGCGAGGCGCTCGCCGAATCGATCAACACGGCGGCCGTGCGGGTGCTGCAGCGGGCGGGCGTCGAGAATGTGATCAAGACAGCCGAGAATCTCGGCATTTCCTCACCACTCGAGCATGACGCGGCATTGGCGCTTGGTGCCAGCGATGTCACGCCGATCGAACTGACGGCAGCCTACGCCTCGATTGCGGCAGGCGGGCGCGCGATTACGCCTTACGCAATTACCGAAGTCCATGGCCGCGATGGACAAATGCTTTACCGCCGCACCGAAGTGGACGCGCCTTCGACCGTAAGCGCGGCGGCGATCGCCACGCTGACCGACATGCTGCAGGAAGTGGTGCGTTCGGGCACCGGCAAGCGTGCGGCCCTCGATCGGCCGGTTGCGGGCAAGACCGGCACCAGTTCCGATTATCGCGATGCCTGGTTTCTCGGCTTTACCAGCGATTTCACGACCGGCGTATGGCTCGGCAATGACAACAATTCCCCGATGAAAAAAATCACCGGCGGCAGCCTGCCTGCCGCCATTTGGCACGATTATATGGCCGAGGCCGAAGAAGGATTGCCCGGACGCGGCTTGGCCGGTTTATGGGGCTCCACGGCGGCCGCGACGCAGGAACTTTCGCATGCTTTTAGCAATTTCATCAACGGGATTATCGGCGGCGGTTCGAATGCGACTCAGTGAGGTTATTCAGTGTAAGGGCAATGAAATTCTTGAATTAACCAAATTGTCTAATGTAATGATCTCGGACGGAATGGGGATCTAATATGTATTACTGGTTTTCGACTAAGCAGGCCGTCGTCATCGCTCATGACCAGCTCGAATGGATGCTGCCCGCTATTTTGGACAAGCCAGATTTCGATCCTATATCTCATGATACGCCGGGTATTTTGCCGGATACGTTTAGTTATTTGCCCGGTTATTTTAAGGC